>Ga0222719_10000100_pt1 | contig 82501 bp, 121 predicted proteins | sample C33_34DmetaG_FD_165039 | JGI IMG/M metagenome (GOLD analysis project Ga0222719, IMG submission 165039) | Estuarine water microbial communities from San Francisco Bay, California, United States - C33_34D | ecosystem: Environmental > Aquatic > Marine > Unclassified | place: USA: California...
GCAGCCGACGCCTACCTCCTGTCCGGATTGAAGATCCTTTTGGCAGTGCGTTCGGACGTCAACTTGATCTACCCCTGACGTTCAGGCGAGAAGTTCCAGTCCCAGTCACTTCGACCTTCACTCGTCAAGGCGCTTCTTCTTCGATCGAGGCAATGAGCTCGCCTCTTCGTGGCGCGAGCGAGATGGACCCCGGAACGGCTAGCTCAATTCGTCAATTAGCAGAAGGTCTAAGCCGTCGGACTGGTGTTCCCGCAGATGAGATTTTCACCCGTGTAACCCAACAGGGTGGGACTGACTATCTGAACGAGCTTGCAAGCCGCAACGCCCTCACGAATCTCTCAAATCGGCTCGGACTAGAGCCTTTGAGCCAGACTCAGAAAAATGTTCTGTTGGGTCTGGCTGGCGCAGGTACTCTCACCGCTGCTGTTAACCAAGGAGCCAACCAGCGTGAACAGGCACGTGAGGCAGCCCGCTTAAGGCAGGCTGCAACTATCCAACCAGCTGCAAGCGTTCAACCAGGAACCTACGAGCTTTCTGAGCAGGAACAGAACGCAGCGTTCGAGCGGATTCTTCAGAAAGCCAGAGCCGGCGAAACGCCTGAAGAAGTTACCCGTGAGGTTGTTGAGCAGGTCTACGAAAACCCTTCAGGCCAAACCGTAATTAAAACGGGAGAGGCAGTTTTTGCCCCAAGTCCTGACGAGGCCAAGACCTTGTCTGAGTATTACAGGCAGCGTGGCGCCTACACCGCTCAGGCTGACGTCGCTGAGAAACTGGTCGAAGACTTCATTACTCGCGGCGGTTTCCAGGGCGAACAGAAGAGCGCCATGACGAAGTGGGCGGAGGCAAATCCTCACCTCGTCTACGAGATGAAGCGTCGCTCCATGGTCGACCCCAATCAGTCTTTGCAGTCTGGGGAGAATGTTACTTCCGAGACTATCGGGACAGAGCTTGGAAGCGACAGCCTTAATAGTGCTGCTGGCAGCGCTCAAGCCATTAGCGACGCTGCCGTAAGCCCTACCGCCGGCGGTATGGATATGGTTGCTGCCACTAGCCCTCTGAAGAGCAATGTTTTGCTCAATAAGGGCCAAGCTCGCAACTATGCAGAGGAAAGCATCCAAGCTGCTCCAACATTTACAGATAAACTGTTAATGATGGCTGCTGCTCGTCGGACCGCTTAAGGAGTAAACCATGTCGCAAGCCCCAATTGGAACTTTAACTCCAGAAGTTACTCCTGTACCCAAGAAGAAGACTCGCGCTGAGGAAATTAAGGAGCTTCTCGATATCCTTAATCCTCCCAAAGAGGACAACCGACCTGAATGGCAGAAAGGGTTCGAAGCCGTAACCACAGGCCTCGAAAAAGGTTTGAAGGGAATCGCCAAAGGCATCCGTGCCGCCCGTGGCGACGACATGGCAGGTGACCGCTTGGGTGAGTATCTCGCTCAGATGCGAGGCGACGAGGAAAAGCAGCGTGAAAACGCCAACATGCAATTCCTCAAGACAATCATTCTGAGCCAAGCACTCGGAGACATCTTTAAAGATAAAGATGACAAAACCGAGGTCGAAGCCACTGAAGCCTTGAAGCCGGAAAAAGCCGCGGGCGGTCCAGGATATAAAACTGTGACCTACATCTCCCCGTCTAAGGATCTTTACGAGGACGTCGTTGTTGGTCTCGACCGCAACATGGTCGATGCCTTTGGACCTTTAGCTGGTATGGGTCTTTATAACGCCCGCATGCGTGGCTAGGGCTAGACTTAGCTTAACTCCCTAAGAAACACAGAGCTCACAAATGTCCTCAACGAGCACCAATAAGCAGCCCTGCTTGGTTGACCGCCCGTTTCTTCGCGGAGCCCGGATCAACAGCGCCACCACGGTTGTTAACCCAGTAACGCCTACCTTCGCTGACTTGGTTCAGCTGGTTCGTGTCGGCGATCTTCCTTCTGAAGATGCTGCACTGTGTGAGGACATTTTTCTTGTAAGCAACGAAGGTTATCCCGATAACGGCGGTGTTCGTACTGCTGAGTTCGGTGTCTACGTCTACGCCCCGAACCAGGCAGCTCCTTCGACCTCTGCATCCTTGCTTGTTGGTCGGATCGAGGTTGGCCTGAGCGGCGGCACTCAAGGTGTTCCTCTGCACCTCGAGCTTCCCTTCAACAACGCTCCCACCCCTCAAGTCGGCGATACGTCGTTGGGCGGTGCTGTCTCCATCGGCAAGATGGAAGGTCTGTACTTGGAGAAAGGCTACATCCTGGGTATCGGATACCTCGGCGATGGCCCGACCGCCGTCTCTGGTGGTCTCAGTCCTTCCGGCGTTACTGTCTGGGCGCAGGGCGGTTTCTATTGATCCGTGGCTAAAAAGAACCCCTTCGGTTACGGCGGATATAAAAAGCCGAAGGGAGTTGATGGCGTAGCGCCAGTAAATGGAGTGTCGAGGGGCGATATGAGTCGTCCTTTGCCGCTCCATCGGCGTTTTAGGCCACCTCTAGGAATGAAGGCCAGTTCGGCCGAAAGCAATTACAACTACGCTTCTTTATACGCTCGTTGGCGCCGTGGCTATGAACTGGCCATGTATTCGCAGCAAGCCTATGACGGTTTAACTTATTCGTTTCGTTATTACATTACTGCTCAAAATGTCGGGCAGTTTTTGCCGGGTATGTGCTTTATGTACCCGACGACAAAGACCGACATGCGGATGTACATGGTCGGCGTCAGGCCAAGAGATAGCTTTAACTTTCTTGACTTCGGCTTTGCAATTGAGTCTGTAACAGACTTTGACTCAGATACTATCGCCGTAAAAATTAACACCAACTTCGGCGCTCCTATTTCCTTCTTTACTGGGGAAGTTTTATCGAATCGGTACAATTCTGACGGCACAGAAAAGACAGAGGACTATGGAAACTACACCGTTGTTGCTGTAGGCCGTGATGGCGTAAAACTTCCGCCAAGTCCCTTTCCAATCTTTAATACTCTTTTCTTAGCTGTAAGCAAAGATCTAAGTTGGACGGTCGTTAACTCGACTACCCTCACTGCGCCGGCCAGAGCGAATCCATTACCTGGAGAGTTTCTGACTACGGAGATGCGTTATGCGTGTAGCTGCCCTGACTACTTAAGTCGACGCAACGCAAACCTTTACGACTATCCGAATAACGATTTTTACCCATATACGAAACCTTTAAATATGCGCCCCGGCCAATATGACGCCGGCGATATGTTCCAAGACGACCGTTTTGTCCCTGCGTCTGATGACCCAGGCTGGGTACGAGACTTTGGTTTTATCTACCTGAACCAGATCTACAACATTCCCGCAGGGTCGGAAGCGTCGTACACCAACCTTTATTTCCATCAGCCACGGTGGTGCAAACACATCTACGCAGCCATGTGGGACATGCAGCTGCGCTTCTCGCAAGGCGAGATGACTCAGCCTTGGTTGGTCCAGCCAAATGATGAACCTCTAGATCCTTATTACAGAGAACACCTCGAACATCAGATTGCTAAGCAGTCTGAGTTTTTGTACAGGGATAAAAATCTCGTGTGGTGGCAAAGGTACTCACCGGCACGAGACAACATGCCGTCGCACATGATGCGACCTGACATGTACAACATGATGGTCAAGGTGTTGAACTTTGGCGCATCGGGCAACTTCGCGACTCCAATCGCGAGCGGCAACTTCGTCATGACAGATGTCGACGAATACAATCCGTTCGACCCAGCTTCTGCTCCGAATATCATCTATGACGGTGGCACATACGAAAATGGAGCTGCCACAAGTAGTGGGGTCGTCTTTGTCTTTGACGGCGGCCAGTATCAGAATGGAGCTCTGATCCCTCCCTCAGGCTTCCCCTCATTTATTAACGGAGGTACTTACTGATATGACCAGCACACCGGTAACAATTCTCCTCAAGCGGACGGGCCAAGCCTCCGACCGTCCAAACGACTCGATTCTCTCTGGAGGAGAGATGGCGCTGGCCTTTGGTGCTGCCGACCCCGGCATGTACTACAAGGATTCAGCGGGAAATATCCGGAAGATCGGGGGAGCTCAGTACGCAACAACCGCTCCGAACTCAAGCCCCGTGGGATCGACCGGCAACTCGGTCGGGGAACTTTGGGCGGAAGCAGCAGGTAACACGATCCTTTCAGTTTGGACCGGAGCGTCTTGGCAAGGCGTTGGAGCCGCTTTCGCGACAAACGCCACAACAGCTCAATCCGCTGTAAGTGCGGGCACAGCCACTTTGGCTTCGGGAGCGATTACAGCATCAGGGGCAGCCACGGCAGATACATGCTTATTGGCTTCCGGAGCGATTCTGGCCTCCGGCTCTGTCGGCGCGATCATTGCTAGCGGTGCTGTCGGAGCCACAATTGCTAGCGGAGCAGTCCCTGGGTCTGAGATTGTGACTATTGTCGCGACAACACTGCCAGCGTCTGTAGTTACTGGTGGCCTTGTTTATCAGACGAGTGCTGGCGCCCAGCCCAGCGGTCTTTATGTCGGAACCGCTGCCGGGTGGGCAAAGACCTAACGAAGAGAGGCCTTAAGGAACCAAGCCGCTTTAAACATCGCGCCCACGACTTCTGCGCAATAGTTCTCGATATCGGGCGCTTTTACTTCGCGAGCGTATTCACCGACGTCTTTAGCTTCGAAACCTGCTCGCTCAAGGTTGCGCACGTAAGTGACGAGCATCTCCCGAGCGTCGTGGGATTTGACGTGATCAAATTTCTTGTGTGCAGCTAAGAGTCCTCGCTGGCACATAGGCATCAGATAGTCCATCGAACGGACTAACTCGCCTAAATGATCGAACTGCTCGATGTGAGCTTCGTACTGCTTCTTAAGAAATTTGTGTAAAGCCAGAAAGTTGGCGCACTCAATGTTGAGGTGAGCCAGGTGTGCCTGAGTGGAAAGCTGATAGCAGAACGAGGACAGGTCGATCAGTTTGAGGATCAACCCGTCCGCGTTGGCGTCTTGCTCTACAACGATTGTGACTTCGGATGCTTCAGTAGCAGCAGGATCTGGTAAGGAAGAACCCGAAAAAGTCATCACACAACGCAGCTGGAAGCATCAGCTGCAACTTCGTTACTAGCTACTTTAGCGCCAGCCGTGGTGTCCTGCAGGAAGGTCTCCAGTGCATCACGCTTGATGCGATACAGAGACTTAGCACCGTTGGGCTGCAGGTTCACGAAGACTTCTTTAGGCCAACCACCAGCTTGGTTGGACTCAGTAAGGGCAATACGCTTACGCACAAAACCAGCACTGCAGTTAAGGAGCTCAGCAGTCTCCGCAATAGTCAACAGGGTTTTTTGGTCAGCCATGTAAGGGCTACGACGTTTCGCGAAGTAATAGTAACTTGAAAATTTGTACGCGGTACATCAACTTCTTGATTTCAGATTGTCTTCAGAATCGGATTCGCTATGCTGTTGAGAGAGGATTGTGACCAATGATTCGTCTCGCTGGCGAAGTTTTCTCGGGGTACAACAAACCCAAGCGGGACAAGCAGGGCGGTAAGAAGTTTGCCGTAGCCGCCAAAGAGGGTGATGAAGTTCGGCTTGTCCGGTTCGGTGACGCGAATATGGAGATCAAACGTGATAATCCTGAACGCCGTGCGAACTTCAGGGCACGTCATAGCTGTGATGAAAAGAAGAGCAAACTGACGGCAGGTTATTGGAGTTGTAAAAACTGGTGAGTCTAGGTGCGGTTTAAACTTGGGTTGATCTTCGTCCTAGAATCCAGATAGTCCCACGGAGGAGCCGTGGCTATCGCTGATGACGACTCTGCAAGTCTGAACTGCCATCTCACGCTTGAGGACGAGTTCACGCTGACTCGAATCAAGAACAAAGCGTACGAACTTCAAAAAGGCGACCGGGATCAATATTTATGGTCAGTCGTCTTTCGCTTAGTATGTAGGGAACGCGCCTACCGCTCAGTAATGAGCGAAATTGGCATCGCGATTGATACCAACGTTCAGATCTTCGAAGACGATGGCGCAGACGAATAGCGAGGGTCGCATAACCCTTCCTCGCCAGTCTTTTGGGTCTGCTCTATCGCAGAATCTTTTGTATCAGCTTGCTTCAAAGCAGGCCAATCCCAACACATCCTTTCGTCGAGCAGAACAGTTCAACGCTCTCGCTGATGAGCTCGAGGAAAGTGATGATCCTCGAAGCATCGAGATGGCCGAGCGTCTGAGGGCAGAGGCTGGCGCTCTCCCTCAAGTCTCGCAAAACTCAGGAATAGATCCGACGAGTATTCTGAGCACTGTTTTTTCGACCTTTAGGCAGGTAGACAAACAGAATCAAAAAATCAGCGAGTACGAAAAGTACGTCAATAATCTGCAGACCAGTCTTCTCCAGCAACGAGCGAAGCTTGACAGCCGGAACCTTCAAGGAGTTACGGCGCCAGGAGCCCCTCTTTTTTCACAAGGCCCTGTTTTCAAATCGAACGTCCTCGGAATGAACCGTGGGATTTCGATTCCTTCATACGACGCAACTGGCGAGCCGGGATTCGATTACAGCGTTGAAGGTGGAAAAGAGAACGCTATTTACTTCAGCCCTGAGGAAGCTGAAGTTGTCGAAGTGGTCGGAAACCAGAACTGGCGCACCGACGTAAAAACCAATCCAGGCGGTCGAAGGGGTTATGGAAACTATGTAGATCTCCGATTCAAGCGACCTGATGGAAAATTCTTTGATGCTCGGATCGCCCACTTCAACGCGGTAAACCAGAACTTAAAGGTTGGCGACCGCATACCCCGTGGCTATCCCATTGGAACACAAGGAACAACAGGATCTACTACTGGTCCTCACATTTCCTTTGACCTGTACGGGCCAGGAAGTTACACCGGAGATCTGAACACAAGAGATTTGATATACCCTAATATGACTTCAGGCAGGCTTTTTAGGTAAGCAGGAATGGGTCGGAAAAAATCATCTGGCGGTGACTCCGGCGCAGCTGCACGCGCAGCAGCTGAAGCCTCTCGTAAAGCTGCTGAAGCTGCAGAACGGGCTGCTCGTGAACGGGAAGAGCGTGCCCGTCAAGAGTTTCAGCAATCTCTCGCTCGCGTCAAAAACTACACTGGGCAAACTGCTCAGCAATTCGTCGAGGGTGCAAAAGGTGAGCTCGCCACCACCCTTGGCGATATGACGAGTAAGTACGAAAAACAGCTTGCTGCTTTTGATCCAGACGTTTCTAAAGGGATCTCTCGTTTACAGCAGACTGCAGTTCAGGCTCAGCAGCTGACTAACCTGAACCCTCAATCGGAATTCCAAAAGTACCTTTCCGGCATTGAAGGCAAAGTTCGTAAGTCGACCGCCGGCGGTCAGAACTTAGGGTTCCAGACCAGCGATCTCTGATGAGCTCGGAATATCAGATCCGACCCTCCAGTCACGAGCGGAAAATCGATTTCCATGGCAGAGCTCCAGAAGCTCGCCAAGACACTCGTTACGGAAGACGTCCGAACATTCGGATGGCCGGACAGATCTTTCCCGAAAGTTCCAGAGAACGTAGGGGTCGTCTAGAGCGGGAGCGCATGGGCCGAATCCAAAAACAAACACCCGTGGGTTACGGCGAGGTTTTAGGTTTTGCCCAAAACGACAGCTTTGGCCCCGATAATTCGTACGAAAGTAAAGAGCGTATTAGCTATAAACACGACCAAGAGTACTAAATAAATCTTGGAAATCCTGAACTCTTTGTTCCGGATTTATAAAGGCGGGTAAGTAAAAAACAAACCCATAGCACTTTGTATTTTTTACTTTTGGAAGATCCTTTTCGTCCCAGCTTAAGTTGGGTTTTTCTTTGAGAATGCAAAGGGGAAAGTCGAAACCAATTTTCTGAGTTACCAATAACGCTACATCAGTGGACGTCAAAAAAACTAAGGCCTCCTCAAATTCGTTTTTGCGGTAGCGGGCAAGCAACTCCTCGAGCCAAACCCGCTGCGCAGACTTCTTGAAGCGCTTGGTTTTTTTGAAAAGAGTTTTATCGGGCGGCTGTTCGCTGGAAAACAGAAAGTCCCTCGGAGGAAAAAGGTAAACGTTTTTAGCCTTCCAACTCTGCTTTAGTCCGTTTACTGAAGGATCGTAGAAACGCTCAGCGCCGACAAGATTATTGGCAGTCTCGCTGGATGCCGGGTCTAAATAAATTGTGCCGCCAAAGAACGCCGTGGCAGTGCCAAGCAACTCTGGCGGCGATACAAAATCAAATGATCCGAGGGGCATTCTCAGCTATTTCCTCAATAGCGTCAGCGGCTTCCTCGAGTTCAACAACATGAATCTGGAGGTTGGTGCAACCAGATTCGACGAGCATAATTACTGCCGTATTGTTATCTTCTTCCTTCTCGACGATGTTGGCAGCCGAGCTAAGGAATGCCGCAGTTTCCTCGTCGCACATTTCTTCTGCGACAGCTTTATCAGCTAGCAGGTCAGCCATTGTGATGTAACGGCTCTGGCCGGGCTTGTCCATATTGAAGACAAGAATACCTGCACCTGATGCCATGTAATACTCTCGATAGAGAGTAATCATGTCTTCGAGGATCACCTGCGCAATGCCTTTAGACATCTTCCGCTTGACCTCATCGCCGCCACCAAACAGGTGCTTAATCAGCTGAGTTCTCCTGCTCATAGCCTTTAAAATTCGTCCAAGCGTCCTGAAGAACCTTAGCTGCATCGTAAAGAAAAGAACTGGTGTTGCTATCCGTAGGACTGAGTTTGCAATAGTGACGCCCCTCGATCAAGCCTGACTTGCCGCTTGATGCAACACCTTGATGAACAAGGCGATCGATGGCAACCGTCGGTACACCAAGCCTTTGGGACAAAGCCTTGCGAGAGACAAACGCCGTGGTTGACTTACCGGCTTTGGAGTTTGCAATCTGCTGGAGCGAGATGTCAATGCTTCTTAAGAGCTCTAGGAGTTCCTTGTCCACTGTGTTGTGAAAAAGTATGAGAGGCCGCCAACTCACCAGGATCCTGGCAAGCTAGTTCAGTTACCGCTGTTCGGAAAGGACGAAAACGAACAGCACCTCTCGGTTGCTGCGCTCAGGTCCTTCTTACCGAGCGAGCGTCTGAAGACTACAAAAGCTCTTTGAGTTGGTCAACAAAATCAGGACCATCCTCAATGAGGATTTGCATTACGGCTTTGAGCTTGCTTTCGAGCTCGTTAGCTGCAGTGGTTTCTTTCCTGTCGTTTAACAGTAGCCAGTAAGTATATGCGTTCTGTAAATACAGATGAGTTTGGCGAGCTTTAAGAGCCTGGACCTTCCACTTCTCGAAGTCGTAACTGGAGTTGTGTCGACTCAAACCGATGCGCTGCTCGAGATCCCGAATCTCGATCTGCATGTCGATGTCCTGCAAAGTGAAGGACAAAGCGGAGAGCTTGGCCTGGCACTCACTAATAGAGGTAGGCTCCGGATTGTCTGTGTAAATCCAGGGCGGCAGGTTATCAATGATGTACTCCTGCTTCCAGAGAACCTCCTTAACTTCTACGTTCTTGAAGGTCGAGGAGGGTTGAGAAGACCTGAGCGTTGTACTTTCCATCGATGCAGTAGAGCGTGTGGGCCTCGAATCTGGTTTGAACGACCAGGTGTCGATTGATGAGGGCACGAAGTTGTTGTTGTAGTGAAGTTTTACTGATTCCCAGGTAACCGAGTAAATCCTTACTCGATAGGGGTTGGTGGAACCGTAGCACGTTTAAGACATCTTCATGACGTCTGATGGCTGCCACGAGCGTTTGATATTCGAAATTGATCGCTTGCTGACGGACCGACCGTACTTGAGCTGAATCTGATGCTGGATCTTTAAATTGCTCCATCCGAGGGTTGAGCTCCATACGACAACATCGTGTTTCATTTCTGGTGTGATCTTACCGGCGGGGCTTCTACAGATCATCAAGTGGTAGGGATTAATACAGAATTCATCGTTACACTTGGTCATCACGAACTGCTTTGAGGCGAGCTCGTCCTCGAAGAAGGCCTGAAAAACGGCGCGTCTGGTTCGGATGGTTGTGCCGGACGAAGCGTCAAAGAGGATCTCGGTGTGCTTGGGCAGGTGCAAGTGCTGGTCTGCCTCGATCTCTCTTTTGTTTTGCCGTAGCCAGACCTCCAGCTTGTCCTTCATGGTCTTGGCGCTTTTGAACTCCTGTATGCAGACAGGACACGCGTAGAGGTGGTTGAGCCTATTTATCTTTCTGAAATCGTCAGAAGCGACAAGGAGTGGCTCAGAGCGCCCACAAGCGCAGGCGCAGGAGAAGACGCCTCGATACTCGTCCACATAGAAGGAATCCAGCCTGAAGGCTCTCTGAGAGGCTCCTCGAGGCTTCGGAGGCTCCGTGGGATCCAGGAGTCCGAACACCGTGAACAGGGCGTTCTGGGGGTTTTCTGTGATGTTCATGTGAAATCGAACTCGTTGTGTGTCGCAGGGTGCGACGTGAGGGACGGAAAAACCCGTACCAAGCTCACAGAGCTCACGTAACGCACAGGAGTATAGCTCAGCCGGCCTGCCCTAGAAATTTCTTCTTTGTCAGGAACTGAATCTTTACAAGATTTGCCTGCCGGGCGCTTGATCCAGACCGCTAGCTACAGGTCGCAGACGGGCTCGCAGTTCGTGTAAAGCGGTTTTTAGTAATTTTATTTTTTAAATAATTTACCTAATACCAATTTAGGAAGCAATTCTTGTATAGAAGCCTCACTACCACTACTTTTTCTAGGAATTTTTTCGCAGACGCAACTCGACGTGGGATTTTGGGCGTTCCTAGTGGCCACAGATCTTGGGGAGCGCGAGGGGTTTTATGGTCCTTTTGCGCGTATGAGTCCCCATGAGACTCGCAATGAGGTAACATTCGCTTAATAGTGTTGCGGCTTTTAACAATGCCGACTACCCACCCAGCTCCTTTCCGCCCACCTTCTGACTCTTTAGAGACCTTTTGGCAGCAATGTCGTAGACGTTCTTCTGAACTCAATGTCCCGGCATGGAGGCTTGCCGAAGACAGTTACACTCACGAAATTAAGCTACCGAAAGAGAGCTAAGCTAGAATCTTCAGAGGAGGGCACTGTAGTTATTTTTTGCTATGGGAGCGTGCCCACATTATCCGTCACGTAAAAGCTTTAACCAGCCCAACTTTGGCGGAATCATCTCGGCTCTAACAGAATGCATCGTCACGATTTCCGGCGTGGGAACTACAACCTTTACTCTTGATCCCTCCGGTTACGCTTCGAATTTCGAAGGGATCGTACAGTGTATTGAAGACTTAAATTTCACTCTTAGCGGCATTGTTACCGGCGGGGGCGGGGGAACTGCTTCTGGTGTTGCAGGCGGTTCGGGTATTTATATCGTTCAAAGCGGCGAGTACAACGTAATTAACGTCAACTACGACGACGTTTTCTACAACTCGGTTTCTGGTCATCTTGTCGGGGACGGCACCGTCACCGTTTTGTATAGCGGTACGACTGCAACCATTTCCGGCGCACCAAGTGCGGGCGGCGGCGGTGGCGGCGGTGCAACGGTTGTTGTTTCTGGTGCTCCCGGAACCGGGTACAACGCTGGTGCTCTTTGGTACGACACCAACGAAGGTCGTCTCTTTATCTACGCTTCGGGCAACGGCATCGTTTCTCCGGACTGGTATCAGACCAACGCGGAGAGCATTGCCAACATCGGCGAGTATCCGCCCAGTGGCGCTGGGTTCAACGCCCCTCCCCGAGACGGTTCTCTCTGGTTCAACACGATCTACGGATCGCTGTTCATCTACGACGCCACCTCGAGCGGTTGGTATCAGACCCAGACCAACGCCGTGGCAGCCTTCACACCTACCGAACCCGCACCCGATACCGAGGGCTCGATGTGGTACGACAGCGGCAACACCGACCTCAAGGTCTGGAACGGCTCCGAGTGGACTTCAACCATCTGATCTAAACTTAATTAAACGGAGGACAGACGGAAGTGGCACTTATTTCGTTCCGAGCGGGGCAAACGGTTACTTCCGGAAACTTCTTGCGTGTCGTTGGCAGCGGAATCGGCAAAGGATTCGCTTTTCCCGCGAACTGCGGTTCTCTTGCCGAATCGATTTGCGTCGGCGTGGCCATCAACTCAGCCGAGCAAGATGGAGTTGTAATTGTCAATAAGGACTACATTTACGATGGTTTGCCTGGTTTGACTCCCGGCGAACGTGTTTACCTGTCGCTTTCTTCCGGTCAGGTCTACACAAGTTACAACGCTTTTGATACTGATCTTCAGGCTTCTACTTTGTCAGGTATGTATCTTGTTGAGCTTGGTACGGCATTGGCCACCAATAAATTGCACGTCGAAATTAAACCGCCGAAGTACATCGAGCGATAGTTTCGGAGTATCATTAAAACACTGAGACTGCGGTTATAGCGGATGGCCAACCGCTCTATTTTCAATAGACGCTATACGAGCTTTGACTCCGCAGGACAGGAGGTTTATCTCGTTAACGGCGCTGGTGTAGTCACAACGCTCGCTAGTAGCACTGACTTCACGGCTGGTGAGTCCTTGGTCCAAGGCGCCGTGGTTTATGTCAGCGGCACTCAGGTTTTTAACGCGACCGCTATTAGCGGTGTTGACGACTGGAACTACCGAGCTATCGGCGTTACTGCCGCTTCCGGCTCTCCCGGTCAGTCAGTTTCTGTTGTCGTCGACGACGCTGTCACGATCGCAAACGAAAATATCACCGCTGAAGCCGCTCTGGTTCCGGGCGAAATTTACTATCTGTCCAAGTTTGACGGTCAGATCACTCGGTTTACTACCACTTCCGGTTCTGTAACTAACTCTGGAACTGATCAGTACCAGGCGCTGGCTGTCATTGGCACCGCTCTGAGCACTGCCGAGCTTGAGGTCGAAATTGCTACGCCCGTCATTCTCTTTGAGTGAGGGTAGCTAATGGTTGTCCAAAGCCCACTAATTCTGATTAGCGGCTTTTTAAGCCAGCTCCCTCCCGGCGATACGATTCGGGGCGTCAGTGCATCTGGCGACGCAGCTTATATTCTTGCCGAAGAAGCTCTTGCTTCTGGTAACGCTGCTTTAGTCGATGCTGCTGAAGCACTTGCTTCTGGTAATGCGGCTCTCGTTGATGCCGAAAGTGCCCTTGCCAATATTTCTGGTTACTCCGTAGCTCCCTCCGGTGCTTTTGGAGGAACGGGGGCTTCCATTGTCCTCCTCTCTGATCTCGCTGTTCAGAGCCAGGTCAATATTTCTGGCCAAGGCGGACTTGCTGTTCAGTTTGAGTCGGATGTCATCACGATTTCCGGTGGAACTGGAGCCGGCGGTGGCGGCGCAGTCGGTTCCGGGAACGGCGAAGTCTTCTTCCTCAACGACACCGTTATCTCAGGCAGCTATGTTATACCTAGCGGGAAAAATGCGATGTCAGCCGGACCCCTCACTCAGCTGAGCGGCGTGGTCATCACCATTCCTAGCGGCAGTGCCTGGACGATTGTGTAACTATGGCTCTCATTCTTGACGGCGCAGGAACTATTACCGGTCTTCAGGCTGGCGGTTTGCCTGACAACAGCATCACGTCAACGGAACTGGCAAATGATGCGGTGACGACTGCAAAGATCGCAGATAACGCGGTCACTAGCGCCAAATACGCAATTAGCGTCGCTCGAATCACGGACTCTAAAGCCTCAGGCACTGACGGTGGAACATTTACAAGCGGAGCGTGGCGAACGAGAGATTTGAACGCTATTGAAGACGACCCAGACAGTATTGTCACTCTTTCAAGTAATCAATTTACCCTTGGCGCAGGTACATATTTAATTCAGTGGAGTGCTCCTGCTTTTGACATCGGTAGACACAGGACGCAACTTTGGGATGTAACTGGCTCAACTGATTTAGCTAAGGGTACAAGCGAATATGTCGGCACTACCGACGACAGTCAGACGCGCAGTTTTGGGTTTGACATTGTAACCTTGACAGCGAGCAATGCTTTTGAAATTCAGCATCGGTCTGACAACAGTCAATCTGGTAATGGTTTTGGAGTCGCATCTAGTATGGCTGCTGAAAAATACACAATGGTCACCATCTTTAAGTTGAGCTAACCATGGACATCAATATCGCAATTGACCATCTTGGTCTTAACGCCAACAGCTACAAGCTGAGCCAGTCCGTACCTCCTCACTCCATCGTGGAGTGGAACGGCCCAGACGCTCAACCAACCGAGGCTGAGCTGCAAGCCGCTTACGACGCCTACGTCGCTGAGCAAAACTCGACTGAATACCAGCGCCAACGCGCACCGGAATATCCCGACCTAAAGCAACTCGCCGACGGTCTTTATTGGGCCAGCCGTGGTGACACCACCAAGCTCGACGAATATTACGCTGCTTGCGAAGCTGTTAAAGCTAAGTACCCCAAGCCAGCCTGAGCTAATATGAACTTACGCTTGAGGGTCAGCGCAGCTAAATGACCAGTAAGATCCGATTTAGGGGCGCTACATCAGGCTTCGTAGAACTTGCTGCGCCTGACGCTGCTGGAAGTAATACGCTGACTCTACCTACGGGTAATGGTACTGCCGGTCAATATCTGCAGACTGCAGGTTCGAGCGGGGAGTTGAGTTGGCAGACGGTTAGTACGCCCAATGTTGCGTTTGAAAGCTACGCAGTTATTGCAGATCAAAAAACTAGCAACACTGACGCCGGAACATTTAGTAGCGGTGACTGGCGTACTAGAGATTTGAATACAGAACTATTTGACCCTGATGGCATTGTCAGCATTAGCAGTAATCAGTTCACTTTGGGAGCGGGAACGTATTATATGGTTGCCTACGCACCTGCACACAGGGTTGATAAACATATAGCACGAGTCAGAAATGTAACTGATTCAGTAGACGTTGCCTTTGGTACATCCGAGGTTGCCAACAATGGAACATATAATACAAGTACCTCGAAAGTTTTTGCGCGAGTTACAATAACCAGCAGTAAAGCTTTTGAAGTTCAGCACAAATGCGAGACTACATTTACTGATAGGGGTTTCGGTTGGGGTGTTGGTTTCAGTGTTGAGAAGTACACCGTTGTTGAAATCTTTAAGGAAGCATGATCATGGATATTAACCTTGCAATCGACCATCTTGGTCTCAACGCTAACAGCTACAAGCTGACACAATCCGTACCTCCTCACTCCATTCTTGAGTGGAATGGTCCGGATGCTCAACCGACTGAAGCTGAACTTCAAGCCGCTTACGACGCTGCTGTCGTCAACGTTGCTCTTGCTGATCTTCGTTCTAAGCGCAACCAACTCCTAGCCGAAACCGACTACCTCGCTCTTGCTGATTCAACCCTGACTGACGAGATGCGTACCTATCGCCAAGCACTCCGCGATCTACCGGCTAACACCGTGGATCCGGCTAACCCCGTTTGGCCTACTAAGCCAGGAGCCTAACGATGAGCACACTTCGTGTAACTCACTTAAAAAACGAGACCAGCAGCTCGAATAACATAACTCTGGATAGCTCAGGTCGCGTCTTGGCTGGCGCATCTAGCAGCTCTGCTAATACTCGTGCCGTTTTTACTGGCAACAGTGCAGGACCAACAGGCGCTGGCGTTGTTCAAATTGCTCGTGGCAATACGTTTACTGCAGCTAATACAAACATTGCAAACCTAGAGTTTACTGATTTAGACGGAAACATTTTTGGCCGAATCCAATGCGAAAGTGATGCGGATACGGTTGCTGGCTCAGATCATCCCGGTCGAATTTCAATTGAAACGACAGCAGATGGTGGCACCACTGTTACGGAGGCGGTGCGAATTGACTCATCGCAAAACCTCCGCTTCAACTCCGGCTACGGCAGTGTTGCTACGGCTTACGGCGTAAGGGCGTGGATTAACTTTGACGGTACCGCCGCAACTATTGGCACTGGTCGTGCAAGTGGAAATATGGATGCAGTTACCGATAACAGCTCAGGTGATTATACGATAAACTTTACAAATGATATGCCTGACGCTAATTATTGCGTTGCCGGCATTTGTTTTGAAACTGGAAGTACTGGAGCCACTGATAATTTTATTGGCATAAAACGCGCTACCAATTATTCGGATAGCGTGACAGCAGGTTCTGTTAGGATCGCAACAAACGGCGGTGGAGACCGATCCTGTTTTGTAATGATTATTAGGTAATTTACGATGTCAAAAATTCTTTTCCAAAATTCCGAAGGTGGTTTAAGCGTGGTTGTACCAACCGGCGCAACGCCCGTTGAAGACCTTTGCCATAAGTGCATCCCTTCTGGTACGCCCTACCTAATCGTTGAAGACGACGCTATTCCTGCTGACCGTACTTTCCGCGACGCTTGGGAGGCTGACCTGAGCAGTCCCACTGGAACTAGCATTGGGCGGGAAGCTTGGTTTGCCGCTAAAGCAGCAGCTGAGGAGGCTGAGCAATGATCAACATCAACATGGATAAAGCGCGGGACATTCACCGCGATCGAATTCGGCAGGCACGAACCAAGCTTTTCGAGACGGCTGATCTTGCCTTCATGAGGGCCATCGAAACCGGCGACGATCTGGCCAAGGCTCAAGCTGTTGCTGTTAAACAGCTCCTTCGGGACGCACCCGCTGCTTCTGATATCGACGCTGCGTCGAATCCCGACGAACTGAAGGCCGCGTGGAACGAGTCGTTACTTGGACCTTCTCCTTATTAACTAAATTCGGCTAAAGTAAACTAGGCACTAGGGCCAGATGTAGGGATGGTACTCCGCTCACCACTTGTTATTATCAGCGGCACCATCGCCCAGTTGCCTCCCGGTGACTCGATTGGCGGTGAAACCGATCCCGTAGCTCTAGCGTCTGGTAACGCAGCTCTTGAAGTTGCGGTTTCGAACCGCGCTGCACTTTCTGGTTATTCGATTGTTCCGTCCGGCGCCTTCGACGGAACTTCAGCATCCCTTGTCTTCCTGCAAGACGGTTTAGTCGGCAGCCAAGTCAACTTGTCGGGTCAGGGCGGCCTGCAACTCGCTCAAGTTGGCGACGTTATTACCGTCAGCGGTGGAACTGGAGCTGGCGGCGGTGGCGGCGGCGCGGTTGGTAGCGGCACCGAGCAAGCCTTCTTCCTGAATGTTATTCAAATTTCGGGAAGTTATACTATTCCTAGCGGCTTTAACGCCGGTACTTTTGGCCCCGTTGATGTTCTCAGCGGCGTCACAATTACCTCTCCTTCCGGCTCTACTTGGACGGTGGTCTAAATGGTTGTTCGTGTTAACGGCTCCACTGGCATCATCACCGTCAGTGGTACTTCTGGAGCCCCGTCGCTGCGTGGCCCCGATGGAAACTCGGGCATCAGTTTTGACGGCGATCAGGTAATCATTAGTTCGAGTGGTCTTGTCGCTGCGACTTTTAGCGACAGTGCCGCGACTATTAATAATCTCTCGGTCGATACAACTACTTTAGAGTTTTCCCCTGGTTCTAGCGCTGCTCCCACTATCGCTCCCAGCGGAGATTTAAATACCGGTATCTATTTCCCTGCAGCGGATACGATCGGTTTTGTTGAAGGCGGCAGTGAGGCTGCTCGATTGAACAACTCTGGGCGCGTACTGGTTGCCTCTACCACTTCTAGAACAAACGTTGCAAATCTAGAGCCGCGAATCCAGATTGAGGGCATAAACAACGACACCAGCACTGTTGCGGTTATCTCCAACAGCACTGCTGATGGTACAGCTGCTCAAGTGCATCTTTGCAAGAGCAGCAATGGTACGGTCGGAGGCAATGGTGCCGTAGTTAATAACGAGGTTTTGGGTCGTGTTACCTTTGACGGAAGTGACGGCACCAACTTTGTTAGTGGCGCTGACATTTTGTCTACTTGCGAGGCAAATGCCGCCACTAATGCTATGACGGCAAATTTGCGTTTTTACACAAATAACGGTGGATCTGGTCCGTCGGAGCGGATGCGGATTGCAAACGCAGGTGAAACCCAAATTGCTAGCCGACCAAATAATACAACCTTACTACTTCGATATGGAGGTAGTCCAGATACCGGTAGAAATATCCTGGAAGTTTTTAGAGACGCAGGGATGGATAGCGGTGTTCAGAATTGCGTAATTCGATCTGATGGAAACCTGTATAACACTAATGGAACATACGGGACACTTTCTGATCGCAAACTAAAAGAAAACATTGTTAATGCCAGTTCCCAGTGGGATGACGTCAAAGCAATTCAGGTCCGCAACTTCAACTTTAGGGAAGACACTGGACACGAAACCCATACTCAAATTGGTGTTGTTGCTCAGGAAGTTGAACTTGTTTCACCACGTCTAGTTACTGAATCCCCTGACAGAGACGATGACGGCAACGACCTTGGCACTACTACTAAGTATGTCAATCTCTCTGTGCTTTACATGAAGTCGGTTAAAGCACTTCAAGAGGCAATGGAGCGCATCGAAACCCTAGAAACCGCCAACGCTTCCCTTGAGGCTCGCCTTACCGCACTTGAGTCTGCGTGACCCACAGGGCTTACGTGAATCCGGGCGTTTAATTACGCCTCGATTCCCCCGTGGCGAGTTAAAATTAAGAATATCTGCCCGTGTTACGGATACTCTGAGGATTTTTGACCGATGAGCACAATCAGGGCTAACAACTTTCAGGGTCTTGATGCAGCCAACCCTGCTATTGAGCTCCCAGCTGACGGCACTTTAATTGTTGCTTCTGGTTTTAGCGGAGATTTAGAGAGTAAGGGTACTTTTGTTGCCAGCGGTCTGACTGTCGAAAGCACCGCGACTTTTGCCGTGGGAGCTAGTGGCACGCCTGCTATCGCTGCCAGCGGTGACGCTAATACCGGTATCTATTTCCCTGCAGCAGATACGATCGGTTTTACTGAGGGTGGTAACGAAGCTGCCCGCATCGACAACGAAGGCAGGCTGTTAGTTGGCACGTCTTCGAGCACTAACGCTTCTGCAAACTGCAAACTGGTTGTAAACACTAACGGTGCCGCAGCCAGATTTGAAGGAACTGTAGGCTATGGACTGGACGTTGTTTATACCACGGTTCCTGCTAATGGAGATGATCTAGGACTTTTTGGTTTCAAGGGGTATACGACTGGAACGACAGAGGCATACGGTGCATGGATTATGGCCGAGGCGGATGGAGCCTGGGCATCTGGTAATGCAAGAAGTCGGTTAGTGTTCTCCACTACTGCCGACGGAACGAGCAGCCCGACGGAGAGGATGAGGATTACGAATGATGGCACGTTAAAGGTAGGGACTACTTCTGCAACGCCTGCAAACTGCTCTATTTTCACTCGTTCTAATTCAAGCGATTTTGGGATTGTAGATCAACCAACCACATCGGTCGGATACCCCATGGGGTTTTACAATAGTAGTGGTACCGGTGTTGGCTACATTGAAACCACCGCGAGTGCGACCAACTACGTCACTTCGTCTGATTATCGCCTGAAAGAAAACGTTGTCCCGCTAACTGGTGCAGCAGATCGCATCAACCAGCTTCAAGTTCACCGCTTTAACTTCATTGTTGATCCTGACACTACGTTTGATGGTTTCCTTGCTCACGAAGCACAAGCTGTTGTCCCAGAAGCTGTTAGTGGTACGCACAACGAAGTTGAAGTCTGGAAGGAAGGCGAAGAACTGCCCGATGGCGTTTCAGTTGGCGACGCCAAGCTGGACGAAGATGGCAACACGATTCCGGTCTATCAAGGCATCGACCAATCCAAGCTGGTGCCGTTGTTGACCGCTGCGCTGCAGGAAGCACTGGCTGAGATTGAAAGCCTGAAGGCTCGTGTTACTGCGCTAGAGCCATAAGTCCTACTCTCTAAAAGACGTAAGTTCATGGAGTCTTAGATCTAAGCGAAGGCTCATCTTTAGGGTTCATTTAGAACCTTTGGTCCTGTAAATACTTAGAATTAGGCAACGGCCATTTTTATTTGGCTGCCTCAGAAAACGAGTTATTATTCGAGCTCTCGTGCCTGCAAAAGCGCACAGCTCGAAAGCGCTTCCGTCAGGACATTTTCGACGCGTGGGAACACAGGTGCGCTTATTGCGGGTCTGATCGCGGGTGCACACTCGATCACATCGTCGCAAAAGCAAAAGGCGGCCCCACTAAGCGCGGGAACATGGTTGCATGTTGTGCGTCCTGTAATTTATTAAAGTCTTCTGAGGACTGGTATCGCTGGTTCCGGGTTCAATCGTTTTGGACCCTTGAGCGTGAGATTCGTATATTCGAGTGGCTTTCGGATAACCACGACGCTTCGGTAGCTGCACGCGAATACGAGCAAAAGTTCCGGATGCCTCCTCCTTTACCGTTTGGGGAAGAAGTGCCTCCTGCAGAGATATAATATTTTTAGGCTTACAGGTGTGCCGTGCCGATACGTAGAAACCTAGACGATGCGAAGGATTACAGCCGTCTTGTATCTCGGCAAAACGAGCTGATCACGCAGAATCAGGTTGCTCCTGAAGACCGTATTCTTTTTATTGATCGTAGTGAGTTCTACGAGTTAGCTCAGCCGAAGCAGACTTCCCTAAGTGGGTTAGCGCAGTCTGTCGTCGATACTCCTGAGTTTACTAATGCTGTTGTAGAAACCGTAAAAGCTTACGGCGCTTGGTTTGATACGACGACACAAACAAACCCCGTGGCAGATACACGGAGGTTTATGCAACTTAATACTCAGTCTTTGACAGACAGTATTACTCTTGTTTCTGGTACACGTGTTGTTATACCAACTTCGGGTGTTTATGATATTGAGTTTTCTGCTCAATTACAAACTTCGTCGGGTAAAGTTGATTTCGATATTTGGCTGATTAAAAATAACGTTGACGTTCCTTGGTCGAACGGCCGAGTCGAAGCTGAGGCGAATACAGCTGCCGCAACAGTTGCCAACTGGAATTATCTTGTCGAAGCAGTACCTGGGGATAATTTCCAGATTGGGTGGTCCTCCCCCAGTACAAATGCCCAACTTCCGGCTATTAGTGGGCTTACAAATCCTGTTCGTCCAGATATTCCTTCGGTAATTTTGACGGTTGAACAGGTTTAACGATTCAACAGAATTTGATCGAGTTTTCGGTTTATATCGCGCAACCACACTCGCATATCATCAAGTTCGTCCTTTAAGTCTGCTTTTAGGACGAATTTTTCGGACATATCTTTATTGTGATCCTCAAGCTTCACGAGGCGTTCTTTGATGTTATCAAATCTTTTGTTTGTTACACGCTGACGCTGCTCATGAGCCCACGTCAGGAGCGCTATAGCAGTACTAAACGCAACGACGATGCCTTCCATAGAGCGCTCTCCTCCTCTAAATTTTAAGTGGATAATTCACGATCATGGACCTCTCTTCCGAGGGTTTAGCTTTAATCAAAGAGTTTGAAGGGCTTCGTCTGCACGCATATCGCTGCAGCGCAGGTGTTGTCACGATCGGCTACGGCCATACTGGCTCTAAATGGCTTCACGACGAATCGGAAATAACTGAAGTTGAAGCAGAAGAGCTTCTAAAACTGGACTGCAAACGTTTTGTTCAAGGTGTAAATGACTGCCTTCGCGTTCAAGTAAATCAGCACGAGTTTGATGCGCTTGTCAGCTTCGCTTTTAACTGCGGCATAAGCGCATTGCGTGGCTCGACTTTATTGAGGCTGTTAAATGATAAATGTGACAAGCATATCGTCGCTGCAGAGTTTCAAAAGTGGTGCAAGGCCGGAAATAAAGTATTGGATGGGCTGCTTAGGCGCCGTAAAGCGGAAGCGGCGTTATTCTTGAAGACAGCTCCTAACAGCCTGTTGGCCCATTCGATTATTGCCAAGCAAGACACTTGGTTGAAGCGGAGCCCTATCCAGTCTTCAGATTTAGCGGACGAGGAAAAGCTGTTTGTGCCTGAAGGAGCGGCGCACGTCTGGAAGCAGATCGTGATGATTCCAGGCGAGATTCACTACAAAGTAATCCTTGAAGCGCAGCCCGACAAAAACTGGTGGATCTACCCAGAGCACTGGAAGATTATTAACGACCCAAAGCAGAAGAACACTGAGCCTCAGGTTCAGCACGATTCGAAGCTGATTCTGTCGACCCCTTACTTCAGTCAGCGGGACAATTATCGGGACGCTTCGCGGACTTGTTTCAGTTCTAGTTGCGCGATGCTCGTCGCGACTCTGTCACCAGGGTCAATCGAGAACGACGACGAATATCTCGAAACTGTCTTTTCGATTGGGGATACCACCGAAGCGTGGGTTCAGATCCGTGCGCTCGAGCAGTACGGAATCAAAGCCGAGTTCTGTCAGGATGGCGGTTGGTCCGATATTGATTCGCTTCTTACGGATGGCGTGCCCGTTCCTATCGGCATTCTGCATCACGGAAAGTCCAGTGCGCCGACCGGAGGCGGTCACTGGGTGATCATTGTCGGTCGTACAGAAGACAACACCGGATACATCGTCAACGATCCTTGGGGAGAGTTGGACGTAAAAAATGGAGGTTATCTTAACGAGAACGGGAAGCACGTCATATACGATAAAAAGAACCTTGCACCTAGGTGGATGGTCGAAGGGTCTGGTTCTGGCTGGTTTTTAAAGGCGTAGCCAGTAGACTCTTAGGGCTCAAAGGACAACTCGTGAACACATTCGAAGAACAACTTCGGGCTGATTTTCTCGACTATCTCTACGACAAATATGGTCGTACAAATGGCTGCTACACCGGCCTTTGGAAGCAGTATCAGGAGGATATTTCCCTTCAGATGCGTAAAGCTGTTATTGAAGGGAGAGTCAAGTTAGAATGCGGTTACGCCGAATCTAAAAAGTTAGCGTAAGGAACTGAGTAATGGCCGTACTCCCGCTGTCTACACAAGCTGAGGCGCTTCAGATTCCTGAAACGCAGAAACTTCTGCCTGGCGCGGAGCTCGACTTTCCGACCGGCCCGCAAACTTTTTCCAACACGCCCCAAGGGATCAACCAGCGTAGGGCGTTCACCATTGACAACTTTGAGCGCCTTCAAGCGCAGTATCAAGTTGATCACGGGGTGTACCAACGTCCTGCTGTTGGTCCCGTTGAGTACGCAGAAAGCAATATCAAAAAGTCAAACCAGCCTGTCGGCGTGGCTGGTTACCAGCATCGGGCTCTCCCCATGCCTGATTCTGCTGATGACCTTACCCAGGCTCAGTATTTCGCTGGGCTTACTAACGCTACCCCGGAGAAGCGCCTCAAGTTCGCTGAGGCACTGGCAAATACCAACCAGTACTTCCTCAACACTCCTGATCAGTCTGCACTGATGCTCGGGAGCAGCCACAACATGGCCAACAATTTGCTGGCCTTAGCGAGTCAGAAGAAGGGACAGAACAAGTGATGGCTGATAACGACTTCCCTGTGCGCATGGCCGGTCAACGGCTTGGCCTCTTCGCTCCTCATCTCGCTGGCTTGACTCCTCAAGAAGTCACTCGGCGGCTAAGGTATCAGGAAACTTTCCCTCAAACCTAACCGTGCTTCCCAGAAACTTGTTGAGTCAGCTTGCAGGTCAGCAGCTTCAGCTCGATCCGAAGGTTATGCAGATGGGTTTGGCTGACCGTTTGGCGGGTCAGGCTGCCATTGAAAATCCTGAGTTAGCTAGCCGCATCATTACCAATATTGAAGGGGACACCACGTCCGAACAGGCTTAAACTAACGAGCCGAAGCGCACGTGGAATGCATACAGCCGAGCTGGATTGGATCACGCCTGATGCTGAGCGTGTAATTGCTAGGCACGCACGAGTAAGTACAAAGAACCCTGACCGTGAGGAGTTCAAAGGCTTACTCAAGTACTGCATCAACCACGGGCACTGGAGTATCTACGAGCAAGCAAGTGCATCGTTTGAAATAATAACGACTAGATCAATTAGTGCTCAGATAATCCGTCACCGTAGCTTCGCATTTCAGGAAACGAGTCAGCGGTATTGCGACCCAACTTCAGTTTTGGCTGAGGCTGAGAGCAGCTGTTGGGATTTCGATCTTCGACGTCAGGACGAAAAGAACCGTCAGAACTCAACGCCTGACCTCGACCCTGTGCTTGTTAAAGCGTTCAAGGAACGAATCCAGATCCTTTATTCGGACCTCAAAAACACCTACACGGATATGCTCGAAGCCGGCGTGGCCAAGGAGTGTGCCCGGAATATTCTGCCTATGTGCTCTCCGACTCGTTTGCACATGAGCGGCTCGATCCGAAGCTGGATTCATTACGTCGGTTTACGGGGTGGAGTCGAGACTCAGCTCGAACATCGAACGATCGCCGTTGAAATCGGTAAAGCACTCGAGCGTGAGGTTCCCTCCGTCATTGAAGCGGTGAAGGAGCAGGCAGCCAAAGAATTTAACTTGAAGGGCTGGCTGTTTATCTGAGTGTATCCGCGTGAACTAGGTGCCAAAGGGTTAATTGTGTAAGATTAAAAGGTAGCGAATGTTACGACAATGACTCTCAACTATCGCGGTCTTACCTACGACAAGCCTTCTCAGGATTTCGTCCGCGTGGGCTCCAACACCGTCCTGACCTGGCGCGGCAAGCAGTACATCCACATGGATATCAAGGAGAAGAAAAATGGTTAATACGTTGGCTTTAATCCAAGCCAGTATTCTTAAGCGTCAGCGACTTTTGGCGGCACAATTACTCATCGCCAAAAAGGAAATCTAGGGACAATCTGTCACTAGACTGATGGTAATCGGTGAAACAATATGCTCAGCACCAAGACAAGGCTGAGAGTTGAGTTCATCTGTGATCGGATAAAAAACGGGGCCGAGGTAGAGCTTAACGATATGGCTTGGATCCAGAAATGGGCCAAGCGCAATCCGACAGTAGAAAAGATGCTCCGGCAGGCTCGGCGAGCGGTGACGCAACCCGAGCCTTCTGATCTTGATGAGTTCTGCCAAGCTCTAGATCTCGGAGACCCAGACCCTTCGGAGCATTTAGTCGGACCGCAAGATCCGGTTGATCTTGCCGCGTGGTTTACCAGGCGCCAACGCTGGTTCCGAGGAGAGAACAGCTAGCCGCCCGTGTCGTAGATTTTTTTTGATGCGCACCAGGTCGTGTCTTTTGGCAGCGGCTCGGTGCCATAAGCCCAGGTGTCAAAGTCTTCCTCGTTTCGAGGATCTTTAACGGGACAAGGCTTGGTGCAACGACTGCCTTTGGCGCTGCGCTTTCGGTTTGTTTTGCACTGCCGCTCGCACATAATGCTGAGAAGCGCTACTCCCCAACTTTAGGCATACCGCCAGCTAAGTCTGTATCTTCGAACGGATCTCTCTGTCCTCTACAGATTGCGCATGCTCTCTTGTAGAAGAAGCAGTCGGTTTTCCCAGCGACTTCCAAGGCATCTTTGACTTTCCGCCAGTTGTCCTTGGTTCGCTGGTCCACGGTCTAGACGCCTCTCAGAAAGGGAGGAAGACCAATCGGACGAGGAGCTGGACGCGGTCCTCTTTCTTGGATGATTTCCCTCATGATGTCCCTGAACTCCTGCTGCGTCAGGGGACGACCGCCGTCGATATCGTGCCTCTCGTAATCAATCTGCGCTACTTCCCGGCGTGGCTGACCGAGCTCAGAAAAGTTCGGACGGTTCCCTCCAAGCCGCAGCTGCAGCGTGTCTTCGGGAAAAATCGAACCTGCGAATCGCATGATAGTTAGGGAGACAAGGGGCTTGAATTAGGCCCCTTAAATATCTCCACGTTAATCGATTCTACATTTTGTTCCAGGGATCGACATCCATTCCAGGCAGTGGATCAGTCTCAGGAACGTAAGATTTCTGTATTTCTTCCATTTCCTTAGAGAAATTGGAAACCTGTTGCTGAACTGGAATGGGTCTGGGTGCCACAGGAGCAGGACGACTGAGCTGTTGGACAGTCTGCTGGAGGAGAGCAATCTGTTCCATCAGAGGCGTTTCCCTCGACTTGACCCAGTTGGTTGCGTTCTCCGTCAGTTGATTGAGAACGTTTTCAGGGTGAGGGAAGTTATAGACAGAGCCGTACTCAGTGTCGATGCGCCTGCCCTGTTGTTCGGAAGCAAGGCTGGAGAGGAACTCTTGAATCCGCTCGAGCGGAATACGCGTGTGGTAGCTGAGTTGATCGGGGCTGACTAGACCTTTGTTGATGTCGTACAGGTGCTTGAAGCTTTGAGCGAGAACTTCGCCCTCGGCTTTCTGCTCTTCGGTTTTTTTAGTGAAGCCAGCCCCAAGGGCAACGCCAGTCATAACTCCTCCGAATGCCCCGTAGGCAGCAGGAGTCATTGCAGGGTTGGCAATAGCCGTAGCCACCACACCACCAGCTGCGACGCTGCTGGCAATCGCAAGGATGTTATTGAGAAACGGGAGGTTCAGCATGTTCTTCAAATGCGAGTTTCCAAAGATCGGGCTGAGGGTTTGAGGCGTACTCGACAGGCGTGGGAAGTCGGGTATCGCCGTAGGCAGCTCGGCTCGTTGAGATGTCGAAGGGTTTCAGTATAAGGCCAGTAAACACGGCGAAACCGTTGTTAATCGTACGTTTACACGCGTCTAGTTTCAGGACGTTACTCAAGGTTTCCTTGAGCCGCTCTGAGAATCTTTCGCGTGCAGCGGCTTTATATCCGTTGGATTTACAGAAGTTGCAGTAGGAGGCATACAGTTCGGTGTACGCGTTCTTAAAGAACATACCCCGCTCCGATTCATCGGTAGAAGGTTTGAATGCGCCGCCTCCAATCTTGGTGCTCTTGCCAGGTGCGTAGAGGGTGCACTCGTTGAGCCATGCTGCGAATGGGTTGTTGAACAGCAGGCTCTCAAAATCGGAAGCTCGGAGGTCAGGACAATGCTTGACCGGATTGGCTAGGACGTCGCGCATAGTGTCGAAGTCCATCGAGAGAGCCCAAGTCACAATCCCGCTGAGCTCAGGCTCGAGCTCACCCTCGATGCGATCTTGATAGACGTTCAGAAGATCGCGTCGCTTTGAAGCAGGCACGACCTTGTCCATGACAATGGTCAGGCGACGTCGCTCAAGACCGCTCGTGGTGTCCGAGGAGCTGATGTGCTCGTTGGATGCGATACAGACCAGACACTCAGGCTTAAAAGAGATAACTTCTTTGCCGTATTTACGCTCGGCTCGGAGAGTATCGGAAGCCGATGTCAGTTTTTTCATCGTATCCATCCGCTTGCTGTAGGACGATTCGTCCGTAAGCACGACCAGTTTTTTACCGATCAAGCTGAAGCACTCGAACTTGTTGGTTTCAAGTTGCTCGAGGCTTGTGGTGTGGAGGCCTTGCAGACCCACAAGAGCAGTCAAGACTTGTTGCAGCGTTGACTTACCGGTGCCACCAGGACCCACCAGATGCAGGAACCTTTCGCCCTGGGTATAGGAAGTCAGGACAGCCCGAGAGAAAGCCTGGATGATCTTGACCCGATCCTTGCCGATGGCGTCAGTCAGCCACGCGACAAACTTTGGGCACTGGGAGCTGGGGTCGTAGTCGTAGGGAAGTCGGTTTCGGATGTATTGGTTGGGGTCAAAACCAGCAAGGAACTCACCAGTCTGAGAATCCAGAGCACCGTTTTTGAAGGGAACGAGACCACGGTTGGCAGACCAAATAGAGTTTCGACCGCCCCGGCTAGAACGCAGAAGTTTTCCCTGAAGGAGCTGATAGACCGAGTTGACCGTGGCAGAACTGTATTTCGGAATCACGCCAGACGTCACAAAGACGTCAAGAGCCTTGATAATACGGCGCTTGATATGGGTCGAATCCTGCAGATACCAGACGCCCTCGTCCTCGTCGTAGCAAAAGAACTCGTCGAGGCTTGAGTCGAAAAGGAACGTATCCTTGTTGTTGGAAACGATTACGTCGGCGACGTCGTTTTCCGAAAACTGCTTCTTCTTGCCCTGCAAGCTGACGAGCTGCGCAGGGGTCTGCGGGGTTGCAGAGTTGGAGGCCATGGGCTGCTCCTTGGGTTTTGGTGTTGATGTTGTTGATGATGTGGATGGCTCAAAGTCGAAAGTAAGGATCGAGTTCCTAGCTTTCTCTTGAGGTTTCAGCTGGGCCTGAACTGATTCAGGCGCGGACGCGAGAAAGGTCTCGCGGCTGACTCGTTTGACTTTTCGCCAGACGGCAAGGTCACCGTCATCAGAGGCCAGTGCTACCGAAGGAAGCAGCGTGGCTGGGTCGTAGATCGAATTTAGTATGCGCTTGTACTTGCCGTCAAGCGCTGGTGCGTACTGATAGATGTTTTCAAAACACAGCTCAGCCAGCTGCTCAGGGCTCACCTGACACTTAAGATCCTTCTCCCGGAGCCAGTTCGACCAGCCGATCAGCTCTTTAAAGGCAACTGCCATGGAGGCAGAGCGGTCCTCGACCTCGAACCCATCGAGCATGTCGCGGACTTTGGTGCTGACCAGATCGGTGATGTCGATCCCGTCGCTCGCCGTTTCTGCTGTTAAGCAAGATGCTGGGTCGTCCTCGGCTCGAGCCTCTTTTGGCAAAGCTACATAGGCTTGGTACGCCTCAGTGACTTTGCTCTGTGGGATTGCTTTATCGGAGTAGTAAAAAACTTTTGGATCGTGCTCTGGATGCGCTCCGTAAAAGAGATTTACGGCTTGGGTTGCGCGGCGATCGGAGCCTGGGATGGATTCTGAGATCGTACGAACAAACCACTGGTAGAAGTCCGGGTCAAGAATCTCGCTCTCAAGGCCAAAAACAAGGCGAAAGCGTGGCCAACCGTCAGCAGTACTAGGAGAGAAATAAGCGAGAGAAAGATACTTTTGACAAATAGGTAGTTCAAGAGCTTGTTCTGGTGTTAGTTGTTGGTCTTGAATTTTGTTGCCTTCTGCATCCTTTCCATCGGCTTGATTGTCGATGTCAATGATGACAAGGCCAGCTTTAATTGCACCTGTTGAGTTACTCTTACGCTGACCGTTTACGAGATGCCACGCACAGATACCGTGCGCACGCATAACCTCGTCGGCAAGCTCTGAGGATGACAGGCTGGAGGCAATCCAGTTGTCGTTAAACGCACCAAACTTCCCACCAGCCGGGATCTTCCCAGAAGGGCCTAGAGCGGCACGAACTTCACGGTTGATCGAACAGGTGAAACGCATGGCGCTCAGGAGCGGTTCTTAGTTTGGCATGGATTTCCGAGATCGGAACGGAAGAGAGTATTAAGTGGCGACTACGTCACTGTAGAACTTTCTTACAACTTCAAGCCAAGCGGCTTCGTCCTTCTCGATGTCCTTGCCACTGAAGGTGAAAACCTGAACCGAAAACTCCGGAACCGGCGTGGACACAATGATCTGCGTCTTCGAAATTTTAATCCCGAAGCATCGTTCGGCGGCCAATTTGTAGGCGGCAAGTTGCAGCCTTGTCTTTTTCGTCTTGTAAACCCCGCCGATCAGAGCTTTGCGGAGCTTGTCATCGATGTCGGCTTTTGAACTTGGGAAGCGAGCGGAGTAAGGACCTAAGGAAGTTTTGAAGTCGCCGAGGATAATTTCGCCGTTTGCGTCCTCGTAGATGACGTCGCAACAACCTGCCCAACCGTGGTCTGTGACCTGGTCGTAGTAGTGAATTCTGCCAACGCCGTCCTCTCCTACGTACTTGTTCCATTCCGGTTTGTTCATTGGTTTTTCGGACCACAGGATCCGACCACCCTCAAAAAGCTCATCGAGCTTCTCTGGCATCCCATCCCAGTAAGGCTGGAATTGCTTTGGTGGATTTACATCGATCCCACGGACGTAGTTTTCCACGCCGTTGTGGATCCAAGTCCCTCGTTCTGCAGCCTTCTCGAGCATGCCTGGGTTCATCGCATTCCAGGCTGCGAGCTTTCGACGACTGTCTTCAGACTGCGTGGCCGAGAGGATTGAGGTTACTGAAGCTAATGGACGGTCTACACCTAGTACGTTGTAGTGCCTGTAGCCGTTAATCGTTACTCGAGTGTCTGACACTTATGTGTCGCAATTATTGGAAGTCTAGTTCAATCAATGCAAAAAAATAAAATCAACGAGCTGTACTTCAAGCAGCGTCAGAAATCCACTCGGGGAAGTTCAATTTAGTTCGACCGAGCTTGTGCGCGACTTGATCCCATGCTCGTGCAGCTTCTATGGGACTCTTATAATATCCGATATGCACATATGAATTCTTAGTTCGGATAGTTGCGCGGTATTTGTTGGTGTCCTTTATCTGACAGACCCCGATGAATTTCTGGTTCCCGTAACTACGCCCACGATTCAACTCCCCTTCAGTGACAAGCCGCAGGTTGTTGAGCTTGTTATTAAAGCCATTCCCATCGGCGTGGAGGATGTCGTAGCCAGCAGGGATCAATCCGTTGTGAAGCACCCACACAATGTGATGGCATTCCCAAAGTTCGTCTTCGCAACGAACCTTGAAACGTTTGTAGATCTTTGATCCGGCTGGTGAGTTAGGTCGGCGCTTGCCTTTGGGACGACGAGCCTTCCATCGAAGGCAAGTAGGTGCGTCGGGATCGTAGTACCAGTTTTTAGTGGCATTAGCGGCAAGCCACTCGGCCTGCCGTCGAGAGATAACGTTCACTCTTCAGGTGGAAAGTTGAGAGAGGACACTGATCTGCCGAGAGCGATAGCAGCTTTGTCGTAAGCCTTAGCTGCAGCTACCGAACCGGTGAAGTATCCGATGTGGATTTGTTTGTTGTTTGCGTAGATCACCGCACGGTAGCGGCTGAGTCTGCTTACAAAGTTGACTCCTTTGAACTTGCGCTCACTGGGCATCAGAACTTGTTCATGCTGGATTGATTTGGCTCAATCGTATCATCGTCATCAGGTTCTTCGAGGACCTCTTCCTCTTCTTCAGATTCAATAAAGAACTCAGAGACCTGGTAGTCAAAGCCCTTCTGATGTGAGTTGAGCTCGTTGCTAATGCATAGAGCACCACAGAAAGACTCCGTCACAAGTTCAGCAACAGAGTCGGCATCTCGGACCTTGCCATCAGGAGCGATGCACTCGGTGAGCAGTTGGGTGGAGAGATTGACGGCGATGAGCTTTTCGATTCGCTTGATCAGCTCCGTGGTCAATTCAATCTGCTGGCGTTGCAGCTTGAGAATCTGATCGAACTTGGCTCCCATGAGCTACCGCATCCAGGTCAATAAGATCGCTCCAATCTAGTGCGTACTCGAGGCTCACACTATCTTGCCACTGATCCTGATGCCTAAAGACAAACCAAGCTGATGTGACGGAGTCTTTCTGGCTGCCAAGCTGTCGGAAGTTTGGTCGAGGGCTGAAGATGATAAGGTTGCTCATTTTGTAAGCGAGCAGAAAGTCACGTCTTTTTGCGACGGGCTCCAGGAAGGTCAAGCGCTCGAGCAGACATACGCCTTGCATGGCAATGGCCATCCCATATTTCAGGATGTACTCCGTGTGCTCTTTCAACCCAACGGTCGTCTGCACTATGTAGTCGTAACCCTGACCTCGTTGTTTTAACCACCAGGTTGGGTCAAGCAAATTGTCGGGATCGCTATTGCTGACCACGGAAACGTTTTGGTTCTTGAGCTCAGCTTCGAGCCGACCATCTATGTCGTAGGGGATGAAGACCTTGCCATCGAGAAGGACCCTTTTGCTGAGCGCGTGGCCGACGCCCTGCGGTGTTTGATAGAAGGAAGCCATTGTTTTGTTAAAGAATTGAAAGCGTTGGTGAGGCTAAAGTGTACGGATAACCTGCGTGCTCGCTATGGAGATCGCTTGGTTCACGATGGAGAATGAGTTTGCGCATGCTCGTGTTATGGGCAGCGCCGCAAAACTCGACAAGGCTGAACTGCTCGAAGTCTTCGACATAATCCATAAGCAGTATCAGCTCAGGGGAAGACTGTTCACGCAGCTTTTGAAGCATTGTGCATCGGCTGGCGTAGAGCTTCCTCCTTTGAACGAGTTGTTAGAACCCAGCACGGCTCAGCACCCAGAGGCGAGCGAATAAACCCAATACGTTCGATGTACCGGGAGATCACCTCGACGCTGGTCGACTGTGGTCTTGCAAAGATAACAGCGTTTTCAGGGAGCTCAAGGATCAAGCTTTTAAACAAAGACATTGCTTTATAGACTGTTGTAGACGGTGCGCCTGTGTGCGGAACATTGGTCTTACGAGACCGCTTGTTCTTACGGTTCTCGATCCAGTCGCATGATGCACGCTTGGACTTGGTGATGCACACCGCTCCTTCCCAGTAGTCAGAGCGCGTGGGGATGAAGCGGTAGACCCAGACGCTGATCCAGAAGCCTTTGTGCTTGATTCTTTTGACGCGAGTATTTTTCCGCATAAAAAAAGGGGCCGCAACGGTGACGGCCCCTGAGACATTCCACGTCAGAAGTCTATCCCAAGTTTCTTGGCTTGCTCTGGCGTTAGCTCTACAGCTTTCTTCTTTTTGCTGTCGGCAGCGGGAGGAGCGGTAGTCTCCACCACTTCGACTTTGGCGTTCAGCGGATTGGCATCCGCAGGAAGCGCTGCAAGGCTCGGCGCAGGGAGGGCATTGTTTGCCTCGAAGGCCGCCTTGATCTGAGCGTGGTCCTCTCCAAGGGGTAGTTCCACAAGGTTGGATCCTGGGATGCTCGAGCGAAGAGCGTTGGCCACCGACGACGCTCCGCTGGACTGAAGCCACTCATTGATGTCCGCAATGAGTTTCTTCTCTTCGTCTGATTCAGCTGGTCGATCGCTGAACTCAACCGCGTTGTAATTGATCTTTGCGCCGTCCGCGCCAGTGACCGGATCCCGCTCATTGAAGGACTTGGTAACGAACTTGGTGGTAGTGATGACAGAAGCACAGTTGATTCTGTTGTTGTACAGCGTCTGGAAGTAGCTGATGAACCCCTTCTGAGAGGTCTTACCACTGATTATCGTTGAGGTGACGCAGCGAGGCGGGAGGAGCCTGTGGTTGGGTGAGACGCCGATGTAAGCAATACGGATGAATTCCTCTCCATGACGCATACCGAGGTTTCCGTAGAAAGGAGTGAAACCAAGGAGAACAAAGTTAAGAGGAATGCCGTTGCCATTAGCGTCGACGATTGCGGATTCAGAGTCGACATCAGACTTCCAGCGGCGTTGCTGAAGGTCGATGCGCAGAGTGTGGGGAGGGCAGTTGCAGAGGATTTCGTCCTCTTCAAATTGGCCAGCGATAAAAACCATGATGAGTCAGGAAGCAGGAATCAAAGAGAGAAGTCGATTGAACCGATAGCGGCAGCGGACACCTTTCCCTTGTCGGGATCGGCAGCCTTCTTAGGAGTCGAGCGTTGGGTTTTAGGAAGGTAGAGAACCTTGTCCAAGGTGTAGTTTAGGTAGGACTTTTCGTCCTTCTCTGAGGTCGAGACTCGACCAACGGCGACGGTCGGCGTACCAGGAGACAGCTCGGAAAGCTGCTTCGAAAGGTCTCCCCAAGCGGTCAGTTTGAACCACTGGGTTTCTTGACCTTCGTCTTGCCAAGCCAGAGAACGATTGGTGACCGTGGTATCGGTCAGCTCAACCTGGTCTGACTTGGGACCGAGACCACCTGCAGCAACAAAGAAGTTGACCGCCAGGAGATCCTGGAAGTTTTCTTCGGTGACGATCAGCATTGCTTGCATTTGCAGCACGCCGTCGGGAGTTGCCCGCGTGGGACCGATTGCCAAAAAGGTCTGATCTTTTTTGAGGTCGGCCATGAGCTTGCCGACGTAATGATCTTTCTTTTGGAGGACTTGGACTTTGGATGCGACGCGCTTGTCGTTAGAGGGAAGCGCCTCAGCGAGGACGTTGATTGCGTCGTCAGTGGTTTGAGACTCAGCAGTGACTCTGAGACCTAGAACAAAAACGTTCATCTTTGAGCTTTCGGTAGATCGTTGAACGGTGAACTTTAAGCGCCTTGGCGATCTGGGTAACCGAGATCCCTTGGCCCAGAAAGGCTAAGAGCAACTGATCGTCTCCAGCACTGAGCTTCTGGTTCTTTTTAGATTTGGATGAGTAGTCAGTGTGATAAGGATTAATACATGCTTTGCATGAACACGAGGGCCTGGCAATCGCGTCGTCTTTGGGTATGTCTAAGTACTTTAGGATGACATTACGAACATACAGTCGTTTACGGAACACATACACGCAAGGAACGTTGTTACAGAACGAACCATTCCATAAAAAGCAGTCCGGATGCGTGAAGTCGTTGGCTGCCAGCTTTTTAAAAAGTATTGATAGCGGAGTGTCTTTGCACTCCCAATAGTTGAGCTCGAATTGATCCCCCTCGAGGGCTCGGCAGATATCTTCAGCTTGTGCTTGCGCGTGGCTGGTGTCGTTCGCTGAAATCGGAAGCGACAGCTTTTGCTTCCCCTTCCGGAGAACCAGCTGGTAATGGTTAGACGAGGGGTTTGAACTCAATCTTGTGACCCTTCGCCAGCTTGTTTTGCAAGTTCGCGTGCGACTTGTGTGGTTGCGCCTCCCAAGACGTTTCCAACGATATCTCCGGCAGCAAATGCATAAGGATTTTTGAACCGGGACCGAACCAGCCGACCGCCGATTTCTGCCGCAGTAATGTCTGTGGCCGCCTCTACGGGATCTTCGCCTTGCTTTACTCGATTGACGAAATCAGTTACAGGAAACCCGTACTCCAGACTCATCCTGACAGCTCTTTGAGCAGGAGGAGGCAAACGGCTATAAGCCTCACCTGCCATCCTGGGCACCCTTGTTAACTGTTGAAGGCCTTTTCCCGCGAGGCCTAGACCGCCGCCAACTACGTTGATTAAACCAACCAGAGGACCTAAACCGCCGTCGTCACCCACAGTTCATACCTGTACCGTTTACTAAATCTACTTCTTATTTCGCATCCAGTAGCGACGCAGCTCGTGGCCAGGACCCACTACCCCGTTGAGAGTTTTGACCATATTCATCGCTTCTTCAAAGCTTGGGTAAAGCTCGGCGAATTCTTTTTGGTCGCAGTACTCCGCCACCGATTTACCGGTCAGACTTTTATGTAGGTAGTTCCCGGTCTTACGGTCTTTAATGACCCAGACCTCACGGAACGTCAGCCCAGTTTGAGCAGCGATAGAGGACATTTCCTCCTCACCGTACAGTTCGGTAGCACATCCATCAATTTTAAGTTTCGACTTAGTTATCTTTGGTTTTTTAAAGGTTTTGGGTTTAGGCTCTTCTACCTTCTTAATGGTCGGCGCCTTCGTAATTGTCGCCTCGATGTTGTTGGCTTTCTTTAGTGCTCTTGCTTTGTTTGCAGCTTGCAAGGCAGTGTCAAAAGAGCACTCAGTCATATAAAGCTTATTACCTGCGTTGATAACGCCGTACCAAACCAGCCCTTTCTTGACTGTAAAGATCTCCTTACCCTCTTGAATCTCCAGCTCGAAGAGATCAGAAACGGATTTCGTGGTCATTTTGCTGCCCATGAGCTACCTACTGATGCGTCTGCACTGGCTGGCACCGACTTTAATACGTGTTCTGCGGCAGTGATCATGGTGGTTTCCAGTACTTCTTTGTAGTGCTCGGCCTTGTCCTCACGGACTTCGAGCACCAATTCGTCATGCACTGCAGCTACGAGGTGCACGTCATCGCAGAGATGGTCGTTGAGTTCCGCGATTGCGATCTTCAAGATGTCAGCGCCTGAGCCCTGAATCAAAGTGTTTGCGCTGACCATCATTGACGCATCGTTGTAGCTAAGTAGACGGCGTCTACCAAGGGCTGTTCGGGTGTACGCCCAACCGTCATCGACCAAGGCTGCGCGTTCCCTGTGCCACGAACGAAGTCTCGGGTACGCCCTGTGGAAAGCCATGTGCGCAACCTTGGCATCACTGAGGCTGATGATTTTGCCGGATTGCGCAGCGTAGGTTTTGTACTTTCGGAAACCCATTCCGTACAGCAGAGCGAAGTTCAACGTCTTGCCGTCTTGGCGCTGATCTTTTGTGACCTCCTCGATTCCGACGTTGTAGATCAAGCTCGCTGTAAGAGTATGGAGGTCGATCCCCTCGCTAAAGGCCTGCTTCATTTGAGGGATGTTGATCAGCTCAGCCCCAAGACGCAGTTCGATCTGAGCCCAGTCGCAGATAACTAGCTTGAAACCCGGTGCTGGGATAAAGCACTCACGGAAGTCTTTGGTTCTCGGGACCTGCTGGATGTTGACTCCGAACTGTGTCTTTGGTTTTTTCTTTGATCCTTTCGGCGCTCCGCTGCTGGTAAACCGCCCGGAGTTTGCGCCCACTTGGTTGTACCCAGAGTGGATCCTTCCAGTAACAGGATTGATATTTAAGAGAAGTTTTTCTACGTGTTCGACACGGGTTTCAAGCTTGACCCTTTCCCTGTACAAGTTCAGGGTCGGATCATCACTATCGAACTCGGCCAATGCAATTTGGTTCAGCGTGGTCTTGTTTGTCTTTTGATCGACGGGAAGCTCGATGCCGCAAAGACTGAAGGCCTTCGCTACCTGCATCGTTGAGCCAGGATTAAATTCTTTCTTGGCGTTTTTACCTACGGCAATTTCGCCCTGATCGTTTCGAGGAAGCTTTGCTTGATCGGGTAAGCGAGCATCTAAGGAGTTGATAAACTCAGCTGTTTTTACTTCGAGCTTTTTCTGAATCTCGAGTTCAAGCTCCAGGAGTTTTGCTTTGTCGACGCCAAAACCACGGGAGCACATCCGTGCTACTGGTCGGATGCATTTGGATTCGATGCTGTAAATGGGTAAAAGATTCTCCTCGCGCATCTCAGAGAGTTGCTCTGCTGCCAGACGTGGCAAGATGTCTACATCTCGAGCGGCATATTCGATCTGTTCGGGGTCAAGTTCTTCTTTGCTCCAGTCTGAAACCTGCTGCTGTTTATCTATTTCGATCTCAAAGCGTCGCTCCAGACAGGCTTTAAGGCTGCAGCTGACGTCCTCGAAGTATTGCTTTTGCGCCTGCGGTGAGATCTTGGCTTCTTTGAATCCAGCACGCAGGATTCGTTCAGCTATGTAAGTGCAGAAGATCTTGTTTTTGAAGTCGATGCCAAGGTAAAGAAGGAACTGGAGATCAAAGTTGAGGTTGTGCCCAATGAGCATCTCCCGTGACTCAATGAACTCCTTAAGTTCTGAGGTGCAAGGAGATTTAAAGAGATCGATCACGTAGACCGTTCTGTCCTGCTCGGCCGGATCAGCGTTACAGATTTGAATCAGACGCGGTTTAGCGATACCGGCTTGCAGACCAGTCGTCTCGAAGTCAAGGCAGATTTTTGCTGAATCAAATTCAGCAAGAAACGAACCCAGTTGTTGAGGGGTCTCGATCAGTTTTATTTTCACGCTTCGTCCTCGCGGGTGAAGTAGTTGCACTCGCTTGCAAACAACTCGTCTACTGCGTCAGGCAAGCCGAGCCGACAACCTCCTTCAACGTAATGAACACAATCACTGCAGTGACGTTCGCCGTCTGGCTGGTTCGTACAAGCCTGTACCTCAGCTTCCCAGCGTGGCTGACCGATGGCGCTCAGGATCTTATTGAGCATCCTCTCTGAGTCGAGGAGCTGGTTGTATCGCTTCTCAGGGAGTGTGAAGTTGGTTGAGCGCTCTCCACAGAACGTGCACTCGAGCCGTCTTCTTTGTCCACCTGGCTGCAGTCGGAGCTTTCTGCTCTCAATTACGCCGATCGTTGTCTTCCCACAGTGGCCGCAAACGAAGGCTGGGTCCTTGGCATTTAATGACATTTGGGATAATTAGATGTCCAGGTCTCCCATGACGGGGCGACCTGCTCTATCCCATTGTAGTGTCCAGTCTTCTCGTAACCCACTAATGGGGATTCCTCCATACGATGAAACACTAGCTGCCCGATCTTCATTCCTTTCCAGAGTCTCACTGGATGCAGCTTGCGAGCATTGACCAGCTCGAGCGTGAGCTTCGATCCGTTGAAGCCAGGGTCTACGTAGCCGGCCATCAAGTGTTCAATTCCTTCTCGAGCCCTGGAACTCTTAAGAGCAAATTGCGCTGCAAGTTTTAGGTGCGAAGGCATATTGAGTGTTTCCATCGTCTCGCCCAGCACGAACTGGCCCGGATCCAGCAGGAATGGGTCGTGCTCTGAGCTTTGTTCGATTGATACCGTAAACAGCTTGTCACTGTGCTTGACCTCAACCATGAGGTTGGGTCCGAGTCTTACATCTAACGAAGCTGGGTTAACGAGCGACTCATCGAAAGGGTCGACCAGCAGACCTTCCTGCCCAAGGTTCCGGATCTGCCAGTCAGCAAGAATCATCGCAATAAAAAACCCCGCCAATAGTAGCGGGGTCAGTGGGCTTCAAACTCAGACTAGCGACGTTTACGCAGCCTTTTGTTGCTTTCTGGAGTGCCAGAAGTTACGTACGAACTTCTCGACGTCACCCCACTCATCCTTGAGCTGCTTGCCTGCCGCAGTCAACTTGAACACGTAGTACTTACGCGTCGTGGAAAGCGAGCGTTGATCCGCCTCGGGTTTCCGTGCTCCCTTGGACCACCGAACCTCAGTGGTCACGAGGCCATACTCCTGCATCATCTTGAGCCCCGTGGTGACACTCAAGTAAGTAGGAGACACCCAGTACGTTTCGTTCCGACTCACACCTGACTCGCGTTCCATTGGAACTAGAGCCCGGCTATCGAGAGGATCGTTCTTGAAACCCTTGAAGAGCAGAGAGGACTCAGGGAACTTCTCGTCTTTCCAGAACTCGTTCGCCCAGTGACTCCCGACCTCACGGAGAGCCAACATCGTTTCCGTGTCGGCTTGAGCCAGGATCATCGCCGCTCCGACCGTTCGGTAGGACGGATGCTCGACACATTCTTGAATGAAGTCAGCTTTCTTGATCAGACGCAGCAGCGTAGGCTTTTTGGTGGAAGGGATCTTCCTGATCGCTTTTGCAGGCCTGGCTTTTACGACTGCTGCTTTGGTCGCTGTCGATCCGGTTTTTTCCGAAGCAACCTTCCAAGCCAGCGAGGCCAAAGCTGCATCCTGCTTTTCGACGCTGAGAGCGAAGAGCTCCTGGGCGTTCATCACCTGAGCGTCGAGGTGGTGCTCAAGGTTGATGGTGATCGGCGTGGTTTTGTTGGAAGTGCTGAGTAGTTGCTTTGCTTCGGCGTCGGTCAGGTCAACGCCATTCAATTTAAAGAGTAAGTCCATACTCATGTTTGTTGACGAGAAAAAGATTAGCGCATTTTTCGAGCAAGCTTAGTGCTTCACAATCTCTTCTGATTTGGAACCAGACTCTAGCTGCTCATAAATGTCCACAACTTTCCCTACCCAGAATGAAATGTCTGTAGCAATTTTGCCTGCTACATACTCAAGCTCTAGCACATCGAACACTACGTTACGCTCAACCTCTTCTTGCTCGCAACCGTAACCCTCAACGAAGTAACCGGTTGAGTTAAAGGAGACTATGTAGTACGTTCCGTCTTCATCAGTTTTGTGAAGCGCAAATCGCTGCGTGTTTCTATCGAACTCAAGTAGCGCACCTCGATAGTTCAGCTCGCTTTCGTCGCAAGAGATCGGCGAGCTCTTATTTATAGGCAGGCTCATCCACACGCAGCTCTGCACCCACTCGAACAAGTAATCGAAACTCGACGTCCACTCAAACCTTTCATTGATCCGACGGATGGGGTCGATTGCAGACTGCATGAGTGTTTTACAGACGAGTTTTTTATAGCTCGTTAATGACCTGCTGTCCCGTGCTGGTGAGCACAGTTTCACCTTATGCAACGCTGAATGCAATCAATGCTCTCAGCTGTCTTGGTCAAGTCCACAGTGTGGACTTCGTCGCTGAACCGATTCAGAATTGGACCTGCGTCGGTCTCAATGCAGATCGTCGACCACATCGCACCGGTTCTTTCTTTCATCGCGTTGATGTTCCTGATCGTGTGATCGTGCACTTCACTGTGCCCGTCCGTGATCATCAGAATGTCGGTCTTGTCGGTGATCTTGGCCGAGGTGACTGCGTGCGCCAGTACAGCGTTGAAAGACGTACCACCTCCGAGGTGCCACGTAGCCACAAAGTCCAGCAACTCATTGTTGTCAGTCCGCGTGGCATCCAAGCTCACTGAATCCGTAATCCGGACGTCAAACAAATGAATCTGCACACCTCGCTTCTGCTTCAAGGCCTCCTCAGCAATGAGAAGTGCAATCGCTTTGCTCCAGATTTCAGTCTCGCCCGTCATCGAGCCGGAGACATCGATGTACATGACGATCGGTCCCTTACCGAGATCCTTTCGATGCGCCTCGTAGTCTTTGGTCAGCAGGCTTCTCTGGCTGTACTTCAGGGCGAAGAGAGCGCGTCCCTGAGGCGTGGCAGCTAACGCCAGCTCATTGGGGAAAGCTTTGACCACTTCATTACTAAAGGCAGCGCCTGCAATTGCTTCGTAGCTGGCCTTTGCTCGGCGAGCTTTCTTTCGCTCTGTCCAGATCCGCCGCAAGAAACCAAGACGGTTGGCGATTGCCCTCAGCTTCTTGTTTTGGCGAAGGCGTTTTGCCAACTCACGTTTCTGATTGAGATCGTTTGTGTGCTTGCCTGTCCCAGCATCGGAGCCGTGAAGCTTGCTGATCCCTTCGTTAGTTTGCTCGGTTTCTTCCTTGGCTTTGTCGACAATCTCATCTATACGGCTGGAGATCCTTTCACCAGCTTCCATAAGGTGCTGCTCCATGACAGCGCCAAGCTTCTTGCCCTCTTCTCGCAGCACTGCTGCAGCGCCGTCATCACCAGCGTCCTTCGCTTCTTGAAACTCCTGACGGATCTTTTCCAGCTTGTCTTTGTTGCTGCTGAGCATCGAGGGTGCCAGCTGCTCCAGGTCCTCGATCAATTCCTCAAGAACCTCGGACAGCTCGTTCAGGATGTTTACAGCAGTGTTTCCAGCGTTCCACTGATCGCCGACGCAAAGCATCATCAAGTCGTGCCACGCTGCTGAATTGGTCAGGTCGTCCATCAGCCCGTACCAGAACGAATCTTCAGGTTTGTAGCCGCGTGGATACACAACCTTTTCCCCGTTCTGTTTTGCTCTGAAATACTCTTCCCAAGCATTCAGATCGATAAGCCAGCTGACGTTGTCGCCTGAGTAAAGACGCTCGAAAACTTCTTTCCCAAAGCGTGACAACTGGTTGATGTTGTACTGATCGGCTAGGTAGCTGACCTGGGGCCTTGCGTCTCGAACAAAGTCGTCCCAAAGAAAATCTGCAAGTGCAGAGCAAGCCAGCGTCAAAGGCTGGTTGTCACTCAGCCTCAGGATCTCCTGTCGTTTGTCCATTAGTTTGAGATTTCGGCGATTGTGTGGGCGATTGTTTCGCTGAACTTTTCGAGCTGCCTGTTTAGCTGCACGCCTTTTTGTCGGACTGCGATTGACATCTTGTAACGGTCGCCATCCAGTGCATCATTGACCTTCTTCTGGATGCTCAAGATGTCATTGCGAGCACGGCGACACTGGGTGACGTAGTCGTTCAGGTCAGCCAGGGAGCGACCGCTGAGCTTTGTTGCGTTGGCCTGGAACTCAGTCATGATTCCAGAGGCAGCCCGCTTTGCATCGGCAAAGTATTTTTCAGCCGTGGGGCATACCTGCATCAAGCACTCTTTAATAGTGGCTTGATCTTCGTCGTTACGGTAAACAATGTGCACCAGTGAGTTGTGCATGTGTTCGCCATAGAGTTCTTCGTCGCCTTGGACAACTGCCCAAGCTTTGAGGAACTTGATGATCTGAACTCGCCGGCGGTCACTGATAGTCAGGCCTCGTGCTTCGAGCATTGACCAGAGCTCGCCGAACTTATCCAGGAAGTCATCGGTGACAGGCAGCGTTGCTGCTTTTGCCTGCAGCTCGAACAGATCGCCAAGCTTTAAGTGCACACCGACGTCGGGTCTTTGCTGGATGCCTGCAGCCCAGAGATCAAGCGTGCGCTTACTGGCGCTCATCGCCAGGAACCGAACAGTTGGGCGGAACAGGAAACGATCGGCGAAAGCTTGGAGTGATTCCTCCTCAGGCCAGCTGTTTGTGGCAGCGACGATCGACTGGATCGGCGTCTCGATTGTTTCTTTGCCGTTGTTGAACGTGCGCTCGTTCAGAAGGGTGAGCAGTGAATTCAGGATCGCGGAAGAGCCACGAAACAGTTCGTCAGTGAACGCGATGTGCGCAGAGGGAAGGTAGCCATCGACGTCACGTTGGTACTCGTCCTTGAGGAGCTTCGTGACAGCTACAGGACCGAAGAGTTCGCTTGGGTCGCTGGTTGGCGTGAGGAGGTAGCCGAAGTAGTTGGCGCCGTCGATGCCCTTGCAAATGCTCCGGACCAGATCTGACTTACCAGTGCCGGGCTCGCCCAGTAGGAAAGCGTTTTGCTTTGAGAGCAGCGTGGCAAGCAGACCGTCGATAACATCGACGCGCTCGAGGTGCGCAGTGTTGAGAGCAGCTCGGAAGTTCTGAAGTGATTTGAAAAGATCAGTCATGTCGGTGAGTTGTTAGAAATCGACCTCGTCGATGGTTTGTACTTCCTCGATCATCTGAGGAAGGCTGCGGTCGCCCGCGTCAATGAGCTCGCGCCTGACAGCAATAAGCTTTGTCAGTTGCTTGCTGCGTTGCTGGTAGATGCTCTGCTCTACCTCAGCTAGCTGGGACAACTCTTGGAGTTCGTCCAGCGCCTCTGCGTTCTTGATTTTGTCGCAGAGATCTTTGAACTGGCTCGACAGTGTCAGGGATTTTTGCAGAGCTTCAAGTCCTTTGGAGTCGTCCCGTTGTTGGACGATTGACTGAAGCTCGCTCCGGATCTCGAGGCCCACTTCCTGGAATGTTTTGGCGCCGTGGTCACGGACCTTGCGATCCGTTGACTGGATGTGGTGACCTGCTTCTAGGAGCTTGTCAGCCAAGCTGCTGAGCTTTTGGAAGCCAGGCACTGAGTCACTGATCAGTCGCAACCGGTCTGCGGTGAGCTCCCAGGAGCCACGCTTGACGCCGCCTCCGACTTGAGCACGTCCGACCTTGGTGACATTGCGAACGTCAAGATCATCCAGAAGTTCCGCTCCGATTTGCAGAGCGCGATCGGCAGCTCCCTCGCGAGCAGCCTCGATGACCTCTTTCGTATTGATGTAACACTCAGCCGAGATAACTCCTTCGATGTCGTCTTCAGCAGGGTTCTCCACCGGTGTCATGGAAACGGGAAGCGGCCCGACAACGGCGACTCGGATGGGTTCCTTGTACGACTTGCGATCGGGGAACACCTTGAGGTATGCCTCCTTGGCCAGTCGGTACTCCTCTTCATCTGAGAACAAAGGCCGGAGCATGTTCTCGACGGTCAGGCACCAGTGCCGGAACTCGTTATCCCAGAGAGAAGCGAGGCGTTCGTTTGCCTCCTCAGCTCGCTGCTTGATCTCTCTGATCCGAGCCTGGGCTTCTCTGAAGTAGCCAGCCGTCACGAAGTGCGAGTCGCCGAAGTTGATGGTGCACTCGTCGTACATCTCACGCTGCATTGCGCGAAGTTGGTCGAGCTCGTTCTTCAGAGAGTTAGACAGCTGCGGTCGGAGCGTGCCTGTGCTCTGGGATTTCAGATGGTCGATCGTCTGAGCAGGAAGCTTCAGGTCGTCGAACTTGATGCCCACGGTTTGGCGGATGCGTGAGCTGATGCTGCAGGTGATCAGGTAGTTCATTTGATGCGAGTGAAGGCGAGGCTGACTTTGTTCGTGGTGAAATCGATCTTGTTGTCGAGTGCCAGGCTGTCGATCAACTGCTTGCGCTCGAGCTTTGCTTTCTTGAGCTTGCGCTCCAGCTCGGCGATCTTGTCGTCCATCTTCAGCAGCTTCTCGTGCTCGGTCGGCAGCTTCGTGACCTTGACGACGATGTTGGTTCGGAACTCCTCGTATCTGAAGAGGCTGCTTTTGCCGCTGAACACGCTGAGATCCATGCCCATGCGGCACGCAGCGATGTTGACGTCGTCCGAAAGGTTCTGTCGCGCTGCCTCGAAGGCAACACCGAAACCCTCGTTGAGCTGGGCGAGCGCGGTGTCGCACTCGTCGTAGGTCTCAGCCGCGTGGCGACCGAGCTGGACCAGGGAGTTCTGAGTGATCTTGGCCATGATGGTTTGATTTGATGTGGCGTGAAGCCGTGCTCAGGAATGTAGAGGTTTCAAGGTGGTCTGTCAAGCATGCAGCTCATGGTTGGGGTAGCAAGGTCGTCATTTTGATAAATAAAATCTTTAATCGTTTAGACTTTGTTTACATAAATTGCGTTCTTTTAAAACTAAAAAGACCACCTTATTACTCAGTGGTCTTCTGTATTCTATAGACGTTTCAGAGTAATCGAGCTCACTAGCTCACCAGATTCCTTCTGGATCTCGCACACGACGTCGATCTCCGTCTGTCCCGCCCAGACCGTGTTGTTGTGCTCCGCGCATAGGTTGGCGTGCTTCTGTGCGTTAGCGATTACATCATCATCTTCCTCTATCGGTATGTCAAAAGAGATAGATGTGACAAGCCAGTGTAGTGCCATCGCTAGCAATCTTTGATGCCAGCATAGCGAGAGACGGCTTTACTTATTTGCGCTTAAGTAATCAGTCTTCGTCATCGTCAACCCAGTCAATGCCTGGGATCCGAGCGATGTAAAACCAATTTTCAGGGCATGCAGCTTTGAACTCGTTGCAGAGTTTCGCCGCTTCCTTGAGGTTGGTAGCTTTGGCGACCGTGGCAGTCTTGAGGTCAGGTGTTCGACACTTGACGTAAGCAGGCATGGTTCTGGATTGGAATCGTGAGACTAAGTAACGTTGTGAGCGTGAGCACTAGAGTGCCCGTAGGATGCTCCCATCAAAACAACATCAGATCAAGTGCCCAACCAATACAAGAAGGACACTGCAACCCATCTCTACGAAGCGATGCGCAAGCTTTGGTGCATCGACTGGACAAAGCCTAGCGGTGTTGCCTTCGCACGAGGGACGGGCGGCCATGTGCCAGGAGATCCTGCTGGTTACAGGGACTCGAGCCTGGGAGGCTTCGCCTTCACTTTTAACAAGCGAGCCTATGAAGGGTTTCGGATTCTCGTCTATCTATTGCAAGACGTAGACGTAGACGGCCGGAGCATCGTGCCGCTGAGTGAGTACAGCTTTTGGGACATCGACCCGACGCGCTCACCTTTTCGCGTCAACACCACCACTGGTTATCGCGGAGTCTTTTGGGACTCTTCCCAGAAGCGGTACAAAGCGCTGCTAAGCATTCGGCCCAAGCGGCTGCTGATCAAGACAAGCAAGTGCCCGATCGAGTGCGCTCGTGCGTTTAACGAGGCAGCGCTCCAGCACTACGGAGATGAAGCGATCTTGAACGAGATCCCTGCGTAGACTTGAGAAAAGGGATCGACCGATGCGCTTTGCTGGAATGATGATGGGCGCCCAGGACAACGCCCAGCTGGCCTACTCGCCGCAAGAGAAAGCAGAGGACAAGATGCTGCTCCGTTCTCTGCAACGAGGTGAGATGGGGTCAGGCCCTGCGATCGACAAGGCCATCCAAGACATCATCAATCGAATCAACGGCGTAGGTGTTCGGGGCGTTTAATCGCACCCATACCCGCGTGGCAAACAAGCAAAGCCACAGGTTTAACTAAGCTCGTTTGTAGGAAGGCAAGCGTAGGTCTCACCGAAAAATGTACGGTGCTGAATCAGCGTGTGCTTCTGAGTTCCCTCGAGGATGTAAGCCTTCCGTGCTTCGTAGCACTTGTCTTGCTGGTTGAAGTTGTTGGCAGTGTGCACGGCTAAGCCAAGCCCAAGCGCCGTGGACAAGCCGAGAGCAAAGGGAAGGAAGTTGTTCATGGCAGTAGGAAGTCAGTGTGCTCTGGTGAGATGGCTGGAGCTTGCCAGCCTTCTTGCTTAGCTTGATCGTTCAAAACCTCGGCGATCTGTAGCAGCTGCTTGGGAGGGAGCTCAGCGAGCACTGCACTTAGCACCCGCGTGGGACCGTACTGATCAGCTAGCGACAGGATCCCCCACCGGGCTTGGGCTTGTGAGTGGTTGACCGGCACTGTGTTTCATCTTGAGTTCAAAGAGAGCCTCTTGAGATTCGCGCTCACGTTCAACGAGGCGCGTCCTGCCGGGCTGCGGCTTCCATGCTGACAGTCTGATCAGTCGATCGGAGCTGCAACGGAAAGCGTCGCGAGCCCAGGCATGACAGGGGCCGGTAGTCATCATCGGTTTTGATGTGAAACAAGCGTAGGTAGCCGAGAACCGTTGCGACACGGTGCTTTTACCTATCTATAGATAAGGCCACTGGCGCACCAATTCGGCCAGGTCAGGGATGAGCACCTCTTTAATCGCCGTGGCGATCGAGTTAGTGTCCTCCCCGATGCCAGCCACCGACACAGACTCGAGCATCACCTGATGCGAGTCGATCACAGACAAGGCCGGACCCATCAGATCAGCTGAGACGATCAGCTTGTAGTCGCCCTCTTCTATGTAAAAGTCAGCGGCGAGCTCAAGCCGCAGGCTGTAGTTGTCAGCCAGCTGCGCCCCATTGTTCTTGGCGACCTCCTCGGGATCAAGGTGATGGAGCAGCCCGACAAGATGCGAGCTGATCGCCTCACGGATCTGTTTTGTGATGTCGTCAGTCGGCATCGATGAACCCCTTCATCTCTTCAATGCTGTCGTCGATAGCTTTAAGGATGCGTGGGTAGTTGTCCAGATCCTTAACGATCTCGATAGCTTCCAGCATGTCGCAATCGCGTACCTTGCCCAGTTCGCCGGTCATCATCACGTCGGTGGGCAGCGTTAGGAAGGACGTTACGGGCGTGTCTTTCCCGTACTTGTGCATCAGGAAGTCAACGTAGGTGTGCAGTTCTTGGAGGGTTCCGTACATGATCAGGCTTGGAAAAGGGGGTAGTAGTCGATTGTTTTGATGCACCAGCCGATCTCGTTTGAGATCTGGTCGATGAGGTCGTCACCGTCCTCGGCTTCCCAAAAGGTTCCGATCGTTTCGTCGATCAGTTCCTGCTGTTGGTCAGGGTTAGGTGCATCCAGTTCGTCGAAGTCAAAGGTGATCTCAGTGACGATGTAGTGCATGATCAGAACGTGACTGTCTGCTTGTCAGATAAAAACGTAAGGTTACGCAGTTGGCAAGCCGCTTGCAGGTCATCGAGTGCCCAATCCCCACCGGGGAACCGGTCAGTGTCGTTAATCAGCGTGGTCAGCTCAGCGATGTAGGCCCGCGCCATGCGGCGGACAAGCTCGCGATCGAGTTCCATAGGTCAGTCTGCGGTGATGTACTTGGCGCCAGTGCCGTGCGCTTCCACGAAGATGTCGGTCTTGCCGCCATCGCAGAGTGCACAAGTCAGGCATTGGGCTTTGCTGCCCTCAGCAGTAGCCGGGCAAAGCTTGCCGCTGTAGGCCTGGCTGCCCTTGGGGATGACGGCGAACGTCTTCCAGCCATGGGCGCTGGCATCCAGATAGTCAGCCAGCCCGTCGCAAGATGCTTGAAAAACACCTTTGCACCACTGAGCCCAAGGCCAGCGCCATTGATGGGTGTAACCGGTATGGCCAGCTGCGTGGTCGTTCAGCAGGGCCACCAGTGTGGGGGAGATAATGGCAGGATCGCCATAGGCACCCCAGCGGATCTTGCGACCCTCAAGATGCTCCGGGCAGAGGTCAGACAGCTGCCCATAAACCCCACGCTTGTAGGCCTTCCACACTGACAGGGGAGCCTGTCCCACGTTGACGTAGCAGGACCGGGTGCCATCGAGCTGCTTGCGATGGGGACAGCCACCGCAGATCGAGACGTCTTCATGCGTGGCAACCGCTTCCACCGGGTTAATGTCTTCCCGGAGAATCCAGACCTGCAGCATCTTGCCGGTCTTGCGATTGCTGGTCTTCGTTGTAAGGATCACAACGAAAGGCTTGCCGTCGATTGGAGACTTGCCACGTTGAAGAACGTAGCCGGAGTAAATGTGCTTCTTCATGGTTAGTCTTCGAGAAGATGGGGGTAGTAATCTTTAACCTCAGCGATGACTTCTTCGTCGCTGTAGTTCTCCATGCCCGCTGCTATCTGTTCGGCAGCTAGTTGGCAAAGGGCTTTAATGTCCATGCCATCGACAATCGTCCAGGCGTAATTGTCGATCAGTTGATCACGTTGTTCGGGTGTCATAGTCAGATTCCGATTGACTTCCAGTGTTCAGAAGGTGTAACTACTTTGTACAGACTTAAAAGGTATTCGTTTGATGTACGCATCGCGCACCACTTATCCTTAGCCTGCTCAAGATCGCGAGCATAAATATCAATGAAGCGGCGAACAGGGCCGCCCTCAGTCCACTCGTGGTAGACAGCTTTAAACCGTTGCATGATCATTTCCTCCGGGAGTGAAGTTCGTCGGCGTAAGTAAAAGCTTGGTCTTCGTAGTAACCTTCGCGGTCAGGATTAACACCCCGCAGACAAGTAGCAGCCTGGCGACAATCCTTGATCACATACTTAAGCGAGTAGGTGTCAAGAGTCTTGGCGTGTTCGCGCCACTTAGCGAAGTCTTCGGGTGTTGCGTAATCGGGTCGCATGTTAGTTAAAGAGAGAGTCCCACAGTGCGTTAATAATGTGCTCACGAACTTCTTCGTGCTTGGTGTCACGAATAGTGCGATAGCAAGCATCACTAAAGTCGATTGATTCGACGTGCTTTAATGCAATGTCTTCGCGTGACAGTTGCAGTACTTCAGTTTCGAACTTGTTCATTGTTCTCAGTTCCAGTAGTTGCCTAAGTTGAACTCAGCTCGAAAGGAGTCTTCGAGCATCTCAGCTACGCGAGTTCGCATAGCTTTGGGGAATGTATTGCGCAGGTTCTGGCTCATCGAGCCGTGGCACAGTAGGTAATCCTTAGCGGCAGGCATTACCAGATTGCGCTCAATAAAACCGATTGCGGTGTCTACGTTGTAGTCACCCCGTCGGTGGAACTTACTCAGACAAATGCCGATATTGTTGTAGTGTCGGCCTGAGAAGTTGCGAGCATAAAGATCAAGCTCGCACAAAGCATCTTGGTCAAAAACAGTCATGAAAAACACCTGTAATTTGATGAAGAGGGAGAGTCCCTCAGAGAACATAATGCTCAGTGAGAGATTCTGTGAGGGATCATAAATGATCACCTACTAAATGTAGTCAAGGGGACAGTGTGCTCAGTTAGAACAACCCTGCCCCCTTAAAAGGGGTGGGGAGATAACCTACCCGAAAAGTAATTTCAGTGCACAAAGTACAAAGAAGTTACCTGATTCTTCTGTATTTAGTTACCCACTGACGAGATGGGCTAACAGTTAGCGTCGCTTAGCTAGTTGGAACTTGTGCCAGCGTACCTGCATCAGAAGCAGTTACGCGGACAAGGGGTACAGGGACAAGGGGCACCGCGATAAAAGCGACACCGGCCCTGTATCTTTACAGGAATTGCGTCGGAGTCGCACGCGCTTAGCCAGGCGGGTTGCACCTGTATCGCGTTCGGGGGATCACTCGCGCCCCTGGGTCCGTGTTCTGGCGACTCAGTTATGTAGAAGTCTCGCCCTCGCGCCCGGCTGCCCGTGCCAACCCGCGCCGCGTGGTGAGATCTCAGGTTGTCAAGGTTCGGAATTGCCCTAGCTAACTAGAGCTGAGGTCTGAGGGGAGCGGAGCGGTTGGCCTAAGGCCCAGACCGCAAGGCGCTTTGCCCTCCGACTCCTTAATAAGAACACATAGGTGCGCCCTAAGTCAACCCCTGTAACTAGATGAACTTGGTGCGCTGGCTCAGATCCCAGTCTGTGACTGGCTTCTGCTTGAAAAATATAAATGTAACAGGCTACCCCCCTCCCTGTAGTTATATAAACTGGGTGTAATCCTGTAGTTGATATAATTATATTTAGTAATCACTATCTATAAACTTATACCAACCCCGTACCCGGCACCCGCAATTCGCCTTTTTTTTTCTTTTCCTTCCTTACGTCGCCGCCGGCGAGAAGTATTTGGGTTTCAGCGAGGTATTTTGGGGTGAAACTTTTTCGGGTCATTATGTTGGCATGGGTTTACGAAAAAATTTCGGATTTATTTTTTCGACCCAGAAAGGCTCCTGGTGCAACTCCAGGTGAATACATGCTCATTAAGAACACGTTCAATGCGAAAAAGTGGGCAATGCTCCGCAGAGAGACGGAGCGAAACGAAATAAACCGACGCCCGTGGCGACAAAAACGGGGTCCTTACTACTGGGACTAAAGGGAAGTGAGCTACAAAGATCCAAAGCTCAAAGCGCAGAGCGACAAATGTGCCGCTCTATGGCGCGAGTGGAACCGTCTGTACTGGCTTTGGAGGGAAGAGGGCAACAAGATGGAGGGCTCTTGCCCTCTAAAAGTCAGAAACGACGTACTGAAAATGCGGGAGAGGTGGTGTAAGTGCTGCGATAGGACGGCTCGTATGATCTCGACGGCGGCGAAGAAGCAGGCAAGGCAAAGAGAAATCGCAGAAAGAAGACGCCGAGGACGGGGACGATCAAAGTAACGCCCAGGAATCCGAGCAAAACTTCCTTCCAGACAGGTAGTGAGTGCTTGTTTCGGCGATTAGAGGTGGTCATTTCAGATGTCCTCCACTTTTACGTAGATTTTTTCGGGGTGTTCGGGGAAATAGTGCAGGGTTGCGGGGCAAAGCCAACCCTTTAGGCACTCGTGAGGCGCTTTAGTCCGATCTGGGTCGTCCTGTAGGCGATACCAACCACCGCCGTGCTCGAAATCGAACTTTTCAAGGCACCCGTGGCTACCAGGGAAGTTTTCGGCAGCAAAGATGACTCGATAGCGCGATTGACCTTGCTTGCAGTTCTTGAAAGCGACTTCATCGATGATTTCGCTCATGCCGAGTACAAACGGCTCGGCGCGTAAGTCAAAATTTTGGTCGTCAAAGGCCCAGCAGCCGGCTTGACGGTAAACCTGGAGAGCTTGAATGGCGTTTGCCACGGGTCTGTTGTGATGTGATCTGCACTAAGCGTACCATGTTCTCCAGAAAGCAGGGTCTGTACGGTTTACCGGCAAAAAAATCGAATTAATATAGATAGGGGAATTCTTAGAGACATGCCTTCTCGCGATATTTTCACTCGCAACAACATCGAGAAGGCGGCAGAAGCAATTCGTCGCGAGTGGCGCAGGGACGACCAGGCTGACAGACGTGTCCGTCAGGCGATGCTGCAGCAAGGTCTGGACGAAGAAGATCTGGATCTCCGATATCGCTTGCAGGACTACGCGTCACAGGAATTAGACGAGTACGGGGATCCCATTGATCCGGACGATTTAACCGAAGCTCAACTTCGCGAGTACGCAACGCCAGCGGAGTTTCAACGTGATATCCCGTTCCGTGGGTTTGATGTAGACCCTGACGACGAGAGCTACGTCGGCTATCGCTTAGCTAGCCAGAATCCCGAGGTTCTCGAGCTGATGCGTCAGCAAAGAGCTCCTTTAGATAGCGACGCCAAGCGAGCCTCTCAGAATCGACTGTTCGAAGATATTCGAGCAGGTCGGGTTAATAGGCAGGACTTACGAGCAATTGCGGATTTGTCGGGGGCGAGCACTCTTTTATCCGAGAACGCCGGTGATGATGCCGCTTACGAAGCTGCCAGTTTTATTGAGCAGCAGCGGACTGGAAACCCCCAGGCTCAAATCGGTTTCGATCTAGACGACACTGTCGAAAGTTCACTCGAAGAAGCGAGCCGTTTCATTACTCGTCCAATGCGGGCGGCCGATGAAGTTGCAGCTGGCCAAAGACGACTGGGTCAAAACATCAACGCAGCCCGAGGCGCTGTAGCCAGAAGCAGCAATGTACTTGCTGAGGAATTTGGTCAACGAATCAATCGACTGGAAGCAGAAGGTCTTGGATTAAGTGAACCCCAGACGCTTGAGGGCGCTGAGCGGAACGCCCGGCGACTAAGGGAAATAACTGAGAGCTTGCAGAATATCGAGCGTTTAGCCTCTACCGACGCCACCCCTGCTGCTGGAAGTGATATTGATGAGCGCACTGCAATTAGAAATCGAATCCTTCCCCAGGTTCAGGAAGCCCTTGGCGAGCGTGGCACGACTCGAGCTGTTGAGGAGGTGCTCCGCCAACAACGTGCTGAGAGAAATCTCGCTAGTCAGCAACAGCGTTTAGCGGCTGATGCGCTTCGCTCAGGTCCCATCTCTCAACAGCTGGAGACGTTGGATGCGCAGTTCCGCCGTCCGATGAGCCCTCGGATTGTTGATGAACTCGAAGTTATTGACCGAGGGGTGTCGCAGTCTGGTATTCCCGGACTTTGGGAACAGGTAGAGATCGCACGTCAGGACACTGTCGAGCGTCAAACCGAAGGAGCTCGACGAGATATCGATCGACTGCTGGACCAGTACCCCGAAGTTCGCCAAGTTTTCGAGGCATCTCCTAAATCAGACACACGTCCCCGCGCACGTGGTGGTGAGTCATCAAAGGCTTTCCGCCAATATATGGACTTTGCGCAGCAGTATGCGTCGCCTGAGGATCGTGCCGCTACTTACAACGCCGCGCTGGATCTATACCCAGCTGAGACGAAAGGGGAAATTGCTAAGCAGCTGCAGCGGATTGAATCTGACTACACAAGCGGAAATACTGCATTACAACGTGACGCTGTTGATCAGCTTTTAGCGTTGGGCGGTGATCTACCGGAGTCTGAAACTCCTGCGATTTCGCCACGTCGACCCGTCATTGGTGGCGGTCGTTATGTCTCGAGGGAAGACATCGAGCAAAATCCTGAGCTGAAGCGCCTTGTGGATCGGATCGACACGAGGGCGAAAGACATCAACCAAGCTTTAAGTCAGTTCGATCGGACAACTCTCCGTCAGTTGTTCCCAGATCAAGTTGGTTCCCTGCTCTCGTTCCCGAAGCTGGGTCTTGCTTACGACGAAAGCACGGGTCAAGTAACTGAAGTTGATCCCACGGACCGCAACGCTTACCGCGTGGAAGTCATGGGAGCCTCTCGAGGAGGTACTCCTCAGATTCAGGGCACGGAAGAGCTTTTCCAAGGTAGAAGTGCCAGGGTTTCGGAGAACGCTCTACGTTTTCTTGCCGATAATCCCGTCCTCAGGCAGAGCAGCGTCTCGTTCAAGACCGGAATACCCGGTTACGGCGTCGATTACCAAGCTGAAGCTGCCCTTCCCAAGCCGGTTAGCGACGTTTTCACGAGTTTTATTCAGCGAGAAGCACTCAAAGGTGCAAAACCGGGCACGCTGGTCGCTAATTCGCCCCTTTCTTCAGGCGATTTGATCGACGCACGTATCAGGCAGGGTGAAACGGAAGCAACGAGTTCGATTCTTCGCCGTCTGATGCCTTTCAGCCGTGAGGCACAAACTCTTCCCAACCTGCGCGGTGTCGCTTATCAATCTGCAGGCTTCGGTCCAACGGATATTGGAGGCGCACAGTACACCTTCATTAGTCCTGAGGGTGAAGCAATCCCCGTTCAGTTCCGTCAAAGCGAAGTTGGCCTCCGAGGAAAGGTCAAGGTGGACCCCGATGGAGCTTACGTGAGCCAAGGAGCTCTTCCCGCTAGCTCGCCACGCTACTTCTCGACCGTTGTGCCCGGTCTGGATCAAGCCACCTTGTCCCGCGTTGCTAAAAACATCCGCCGTACCCCCGCATCCCTCCTTCCTGGTGCCGCTGACCTGATCCCTTCAGCCGAAGCGGTCCGCCGTGGCTATCAAGAAGGGCCTCAAGCCCTAGCTGAACAGGTCGGACGTGACTTCGTTTCTGGCCTTCCCGTTGGAGCAGCGTCTGCAGTTGTGCTTTCCACGCCTCTAGTTGCACCGTTAGCACCTGGTATCGGCGGCGGATTGGTTCTGACCGCAGCTGGCGAGGCAGCAAACGAAGCGATCAAGCAGCAAACCGGCGAAGGCATTGTCCCTAAGGTTCGTCAGTTCCTTGGAACCAGGGAGCGTACCGGCGTGGCTGACGAAGGAAAGACGCGTAAACCGCGTGAAGCTGTCACTCCTCAGATCGTCGCGAATACCGACCAGCGCAATCCTCTGCTTCGCGAGGTGCAGAATCGCATTGGTTTAGCTCGCGAGCGTTTCAACCCCGCCAAAGGTGAGTTTGGTCTGTCCGAATTCCTATTTAACCGATGAACGATTACGCGAAGAAAATGATTCAGAAAGACCCTATGATGTATGTAAATGCCAATGGCGTACGCCCTTTACCTCGCGAAATGATGGGTAACGAGTTCGAACAATCCGGTCGTTACGGTCGCGTCATTACGCGTACCCCCGCCACAAGCTTCGACATGGGCATGCCCGGTGTGGGCGGCACCTATGACTCTGAACTCTTCCGCAAGATGATGGAAGAGAAGATGCGCGGTCAGCAGTCCGAAATGGACCAAATGATGCGCAGCCGGGGTCAGGAAGCTATCCAGCAGCAGCGTGATGCTTTTGCTGAGCAAGCTGCACGTCAGGCTGAAGAAGCCATGCGCGAAGGCGAAGGCGGTCCCGGTAAGGACGGCGTTGAAATGCATTCCGGTGGCGGCCACATGAGGCAAGGGTCCGGCATGGGCATGGGCATGCCTCGCATGGAGCGTCGGGAAGGTGGTCCCGGCGGCATCGATATCAGTGGCTTAAGCGCTTACGAAACCGCAGACGATCAGCCCACGATGGCTGATTTCGCCGAGGAGAAAAAAGGCTTCTCCGCGAAAGATCTCCAGGGTCTCCTCGCAAGCGCAGGCAAAGGCTTAGAAGGAATCGCCAAAGGAGTCGCTGCTGCTCGTGGCGAAGAAGCTCCCTCCGATCGCGGTAGCTCCAACCTGCCCGACATGGACATGGGCGAAGGTGAAGGCAGCCTGGGTCAGAAGTTCATGGCTCAGTATCTTGCCTCTATCATGGGCTGATTCCCATGAGCAGAATGAAGAAGTCCCCGACTGCCGAGCACATCGTCAGCCGTCCCAAAAAGACTCGCCAAGGTCAGGGAACTCGAAGCAAGGCAAATCACGGACGTAAAAAGCTCCGTGGCCAAGGCCGAGGCTGAGACATAAAAAAGACCCCTCCAATCGGAGGGGCTTTCTTTTGCTTTGAATCAGGCGGCAGTTGCAGTCAAGCGATACTCACTTCCACTGCGTCCTTTGCGGAAGACGTAGATCGAAGCGGTTTCGGCGCTGCTGACAGAGTAGGTAACTTCTGCGGACGTCCGGCGAGAGGTCTTAGGAGCATCGACTTCACCAGCCAGGGTGCCGTCAGACTTGTAGACAGCCACGCCGCGAATACCAAAAGCTTCTGCGTTGATCGTGATAGTCGCAGTGCCTGTGGTGCCGTAGGTGACTTCGTAGACGTCGGCCAGCTCATAAGATCCGTCGCCTGCGAATTCGCGGTAGCTATCGACAGTGACGTTAGAACCGTCTTGGGTGCGGAACTGACCAAAGCGAGTGATACCGGCTGGAGCCGCACCTAACTCGCGGTTGAAAGTAGCTTCAGCCATTTTGGGCTTGTAAGGATATATCTATTTTAAACAAGGGGGCCACAATTTAATCTCAGCTTATTTGGGTTTAGCGCAGAAGATAGTTAATATAAAAACAGCTTTGTTATTCCAATGCTCGAGCATATCCTTAGCGGCCCCGCTCTTTGGATCGTCGTTGCAGCTGCTTCTGAGCTGATTGCACTGAACCCCAAACTGAAGAGCAATAGCGTTATTCAGCTGGTCTTCCAGATTCTGAATGTCCTTAAGGCAAAAAAGCGCTAGGCCTACCGGCTGACGCCCGGTGGCTGTATAAATTTTCAACCCGCTCGAACTTCGACAAGCTCCAGCGGATGATTCAGGACCGCAAGTTTCAGGCCACTCTGAAACCCAAGGTGGATCGCGCTATTGAGGAATGGCACGATACGCAGCCGCCGGACTTCCCACGCCCTATTGTCGACCTAGACAATTTGCAGATCAAAGCCCCTTGGTCTGTAGACAAAGACCCCAAAAGTCCCGATGGACAATCTTGACGTCGAGGTTCTCGACACCGAGCTCATTCGTGTGTGCTTAACGGAAGACGGTATAACTGAGTGTTGCTTTGTGACCAGTTTCCATCTGGTACAAGAAAAGGAAAGTCAGCTCAGACGTGCCATCATTAGGACAGCCGAAGAGACCCTCTGTGGTTGATGAACCGCTTCCCTTCGAAGACGAAGACCCTGGTTTCACTGAGGAAGAAGAGGAACTCCTCGATCTAGCTCTCAAGAACCTCGGAACATTCTTGACTGAGCATGAATATCAAGATCCCGAGTGGGCTGAACCAGACTTCAAGGACGCCGAGCTACCCGAGCCTGACGGCTCCCCAAGTTACTGAGATCCCTCAGGTTGCAATACCTGAACCTTTAAATATCCCAACTCCCTATCTGAACATCCCTAAGCCGGATGTTCCGTCATATCGCCCTCTCCAGCTTTATGGCACGCCTGTTCCTCCTGGTATTCCACGACCTCCAAAGGCACAGGCCCCGAAACCCCCCGAGTCGAAAGAACAGCCTGCCCCGCCACGGCCAGCATTAGTAACCCCACAAACGCCCCGAATACCAGCGCCATCTTCGTCGGAGGAACCTCAGGACGGTTTTCAGTCAAAGGAGGTGACCACGATTGAATTACCGATCGTCAATATAAAGGTTCCGGTCCCCCGCAAGGAAGTTGTTGTTACCGCAGCCACAACAAGTGTGATCAGCGTGGGCGCGGCTTTACTAGGAACCAGTATTTTTAAAAGACTGGTTACAGCTTTTAAGCCTGCTTTTAAGGCTCTGGCGAAGAAGATTCGGAAGCTTCGGGGGAAACCGACTCAGTCTTGGGCACGAGAGCGGCTACAGGGACGATATCAGCGCATAAAAAATGGAACTGTGAGTCTGGATGGAAAGTAAAACCTTTGCTTTGAAGTTCAGCACATCTCAGTGCTCTGGCTATTTCGTAATTCAATTGTTCCCGCCTAACTTTTGCACGCCCTAGAGCCTTACAGAGCTCGACCATTCCGCCGTCCAAAGGCACGGATAGGGTCACTTGTGCCCCAAAGTTAGAGTTACGCACATAGTGTTTCTTCTGGTGTACGTCGTTTCCTAGGTAGAAGGGAGTTAATACCAGCGTCGAAGAATTGCATTGGTGCCCCGCACCAAAACCCTGCGTGGAATAACCCCCTTGATTTATTTGTACGGCTTGATTATTTACTGATCCACTTGAAGTAGCTACAGGATTAGCTATAGCTGTTGTCTCTGCGTTGGCTTTTAGGCCAAAGGTTATTGCGAGAAGACCGATAAGGAGTTGGTAGTAGATTCGATATCGATGGTCCGATCGATTGTCGTTTCTTCCATCAGGTCGGTTGCACTGCGGGTGATGGTTTCGTACTGAAACTCCGCCCCGTCCGTCGTTAAGGAATAAGTGGTCCCGCTGGCTCCGATAGCTCCTGAAGGGGTTAAGTTGTCCCCACTGACGTAGGAGTAAGCGCCACCATATTTTTTGATCGTGACGGTTTCGTCGATCGTGGTTGTTGTAGTGGTCGTTGAAGTCATCGACCCTGAAGTGAAGTTGGGTGTGACATTCTGAGCACTGGCCGGCTCTGCTAAGAGCATTAATAAAAGAACGAGCCATCTCATGGTTTTGGTTTAGGTATAGAGGGAGCTTTCCTAGTTCTATTTTGAACGGTTTGTGTTGGTTTATCGCGCTGATCTTTCTTTTGAATTCCGTACCACGCTAAAGATCCAGAAAAGACGGATGCGATAAAAGTTGGATCGGCACGCACTACCCCGAAGTATTGGGCAGTAAGCAACGATGCCGACCACACTAAAACCGCGATACGTACAAATTCTTGTACGCGTTCGTTATTATCTTTCCGCTGGGGCATTACGACCCCGAGGTTTTCCCAAGTCTAACTAGCTAGCAACTTGTTGACGTTACTTTCGGATTTCTACAGGGCACCTATTTGTCTTTAGGGCCGCGAGGAAACGCGTCCAAAATGTACTTTTAAAAGGCAGATAGACAAGCATTTGTTCAGCTCGTTACAGAGCAATCTGTTGTATTTACTACATTCTACATCTGTAAAAGAGCTTCGATGTTTTCAGTGAAGTAGTGGCGGAAGTGTTCTTTCCAGCGAGCCCAGAAAGCTCGACAATCCGATTGGACTTCGTCTACACGACCCTCGTCAACAATGGCTTTGACCTTTTGGGCAGCTTCACTCCACGTGGACGCCACAACGAAAGGCATCGCAGCTTCTTGCCGAAAGATCGCATGCCAATAGTTCGGATGAATCTTGAAGGCTTGGTGCTGGTCCAAAGCCACGGGGATGCAGCCGGCTTCTAGGGCCTCGTAGATCCTGAATGAATCGATGTTGCAGCCGCCCATAGGGGCGATCACAAACTTACTGTTAGAAAGGTTTCGGGCGTATTCGTCGGGCGTTAGGTGGTTCGGGTCGTGGAAGAGCTCGAAGATATTCAGCTGGAATGGCATGAGTTTCGACATTTCTCCTATCGCGACCTGGCGATCTGCCTTTAGACTTCCTGCGAAGGACCAAACGTTTTTACGCTTTGATGCGGGAATCGTTCGGCGCTCGTGGCAGAACTGGTAAAATCCATCAACCCACCCCAAGGGAATATGCAAAACCTTAGGGTGACTCAGAACGTGGGGATGCACGTAATTACGCGCAACAAAATGGCAGTAGGGCGAGTCCAAATAGTCCATGGGCTCGGACAAAGTCTCATCTGATAACAAAACGAAAGCGTGGTTGATCGCCGATTCAGTTAGCCTCTTGAGGTAGGCGAATCCCGCACTGGTGTGCGAAACGACTACGCAATTCGTGTAAAGATCAGCTGTTTCAGCATCTTTTTTGGAGATTCTGTGAAACTTGTGCCACGGAATAAGGTGACGAATCCAATCAGCTCCGTGCTTACTTTCTGAATCTTCGATGAAAATAACGTCTATGGACTGCATATGCTGTCAGTATGCTTGCAGTTAAGTTAGCAGATTATGGACAAATTGATTCCCACCGCTGTTCTTGACTTCCTCTGGGATATGGCGAAGTCGTGGGCGGAAGATAAAGGTCAAGATGCGCATCTGATTTATGGGCGCATGGTTGCACACCATGTAACACGCGCTAAAGAGACGGAAAACGAGGAGCTGGAGAATTTGTGTGAGTCCTAACTAGATGGGTGAGATTCGGCAAACCCTGTAAGTATTTCTCCCGGAAGCCGAATAAATCTGGTGTAATTGAGGGACCACCACGCTACCTGTAGTGCCTCGGCGTTCCCAGCTCCTCGTCCCTCAAGTCTTTGAGTGCCCTTTCTGCAAAAAGCAGTTGGTGCTAAAAGGCGCCCGTTTGAGGAAACATTTGTACAACAAGAGCCGTAAGCCGGAAATGGCTGGGCCTTTTTGCGATCACGTTTGCTCACGACGTTACGCTTCCGTACGGGCGTACGAAAGAAAATTTGGGTCTGATACCATTGATGAGCTGCTAAAAGAACTTAATGTTCTCTAGAGCATGCCAGCCCAGGTGATGAAATTGGTAAACATAACGGACTTAAAATCCGTCGCTCGTTTGAGCTTGCGGGTTCAAGTCCCGCTCTGGGCATAAGGATTTATAGAAAGGGACTAGAGAAGGTGACTACTCACCGCGCAAGTTACCGAGCAAGTAGTGAGTAGGACTACGAGGCTTTTAGAGCTGCTACTTCAGCTTCCAGGGTTTCGATGCGTCCAATGGCTTCCTGCAGCGCAGCGGTCAGCAGCGGCACCAGCTTGGATTGGTCGATGCCTTGGTATTTAGGAATTGTGTTTCCGTATTCGTCAAGCTTGTTATCACCAACGGAAACGCCATCAGGCAGCTCTTCGTCTTCCTGCCAGACCTGTAGTTCGTTGTGCGTACCCTTGACAGCTTCTGGAACGACTGCCTGCGCCTCGTGAGCGATAAAACCATCAACAGTTTTTTCCGGGCTGGCTAGGAAGTTGAATCGCCTTGGCAGTAGTTGCTTGACGCGATCAATCGCACCATCCAGATCAACAATGTTTTCCTTCAGGCGATAGTCAGAGCTGGTGTTGTAAGACGTGCTTACGTTGTCGTGACTGATAGAGCCAACTGTGTTGGTGTTGTTGTGGAACAGCATGACGAAACTGTCCAGTGCAGTGTCAGCCCTGTTCCAGGTGAATTCAGCGGCTCCGTTTGAAGTATCTTGCCGGAAGAAGATACCGCCTTGACCGAGCCTGGCGGTACATCCGAAGCCCATATGTCCGTTACCTAGCAGCCTCAACCGCTCCGTTGAACTTGTGAAAAATTTGATATCGCCACCGCCTACTGCTTGTAATCTTGGGGCGCCGCTAAGGCAATCAAGTTCAAAGTAATCACTACCATTACCCCTATGAAGGCGTAATTTGGGAACACCGTTTCCTGAGTTTTCGTCGCCAACTTGCAACATAGTTTGAGGCGACGTGGCGCCTATACCGACGTCGCCGCTGCTGGTGATGCGCATCCGCTCCACTGTATTAGTCGCGCCATCGGGACAGGTAACAAATGCAATACGACTGGGATGACTTGAACCGTCTGTCCAAGTACCGCCGTCTGAATAAACCTTAATTCCAGCAGAGTCTGCACCGTTGCTGCCGGTAAAGTTGATAAATCCCAAAGAACTATTATTGTTTGCGGGAGTGCTGCTACGGGATAAGTACACCTCACCTTGTGCTGTAGTAACGCCTTGAATCACAAGGTCGCCATCTGTTTGATTTCCAGTGGCGCTAGTCGTGCCCATCAACAACCTGCCGGAGCTGTCGAATCGAGCTGCTTCGTTACCACCCTCAGTAAAACCGATCGTATCTGCTGCGGGGAAATAAATACCGGTATTTAAATCTCCGCTGGCAGCGATAGCAGGCGTGCCGCTAGCTCCCACGGCAAAAGTCGCGGTGCCGTCAATAGTGATGTTACCTGTTGCATCAGCTGCAACCAGCTCAGTCCCCGTGGTAGGGAGAGTGATCGTGTTATTACCCGCCGCATCCGGCGCTGCGAGTTGAACGAAACCAGAAGTTTCGCCGAACAGCCTCACATTCGCCATTAACTCAAGCCTCCTTAAGGGCAGTCACTAGCGTTGAGTTAGAACGCCTGAATCTGCCCTAAGTTTAGCAGCGCCGAATTATAAAAACGCAATCAACCTATTGATTTACCGGATAACCTGACTCCAGCGCACATTGTTCGTCACGTTCAATACCAGGCATCCTTGCTTCTTTAACATCAGGGTAATACTTTAAATACCCCGTTAATCTCCAAAGCCACGCTCTAAATCGATCTGACCGGACTAACGAAACGGGTTCCGGATCATGAGGTTCGCTGCCGAGATAGGGTTCCGGAACAACGGCAATTCGCGTAAAGAAATAGACGGCGCGGGCAACTGCCATCGCACGCCGCATATGGAATTTGTCCGTGACCACAAAAACAACAGAAGGTCGAAAACTTTTAACTAAACCAATAGTTTCCGTAAAGTTGGTGACCGTATCCCAGGCGTGGAAATCAAAAATGTATCGGGTGTCGGCAATCCCAGCGTCGCTGAGTAAAGCGTGAACTCCTGTTGGATCTCCCTCGGAACTTATAACAATTTTGCTATCAGGATATCGTTGCGCTAGTTCGATCGCTTTTTTCATCCTGAGCGTGTTTCCGCCCAGTTCCAGAATTACGTTCATTGTTTTGGCAGAGCGAAGAACATGTTGTCGAAAGGTTGTAGTTTTTGAATTTCGTAGCCTCGCTCTTGTAAAAATCCGAAGAGCTCTAACCGAAGAGTATAGTTCTCGCGTCCCGAATTGGATTCGAGAATTAACGGAGGACGGCTGGCTTCCAGGATTGTTTCCGCTCCTTTAAGAGCATTTAACTCCCAACCCTCAACATCCAGTTTTATAAGACCGACGTCCTGATTAGCGATGTTCAGTTGATCGAGTGCCACCATCTGACACTGATTTCTATTGAGTGCTTTTTGATTCGTCTCACAGAAGGTAGACCCACCTCCGTCCTCTGAGACAATCGTTAAACAGCGGACGGATCCGTGATCTTCTGGGTAGCTAACCCCTGCGTGGATAGCCTCGATATTCTCTTTTTCGTTGATAAAGATGTTGCCGCACAACTGCATAAACGTACGTTTCTGCGCTTCAAACGCAAAAACAGCTGCAAATTCGTCAGCAAGAAGGACGGAGTACACACCCATGTGAGCCCCGCAATCGATAAAAATCTTTTCGGGGTCTCCAAACTGACGTGCAAACTCAATAATTTGCTGCTCGGGAATGCCTACCCTGTGCGCTTGACATAGTCCTGAATCGTCCCTGTGCATCAGGAACGCGACTTCCGGGGTCGGGACAATCATGTCTTCGGTCGGACCCCAGAAGAAGGTTGCCATCAAAGAAATTATCAGTGTTAGCATATTAACAGCAATTCGAATTTCGTGAACCCGATACCCGTTCTCGGCACAGCTTTAATCAACGAACCTTATTGGGTTTACCGTTTGTTCTACAGTATTGATTATCCTGTAGATGATTTTGTTGTATGGAATAACAACGGACGCGGACAGATCACAGAAGAGCTTGATCACTTAAAGAATCTTCCCCATCGGTTCGTTAAGAGAGTTCACATATGTCACCTACCGCATAATCTTGGCTGCAGCGGTGCCTGGAACCTCACCATCAAAAGCTTCATGATGGCCCCCTACTGGGCGATCACGAACCACGACGTGATGTATGAGCCCGGTTTCCTTGAGGCTGTTGCCGAGAAAATGGAAGACCCTGATTTAGGGATATGTCACGGCAATAACGGAGGTTGGGACTTCTTCGCGATCAAGGACTGGATGATCGAGAAATACGGCTTGTTTGATGAAGCCCTTGTTCCTGCCTATGTAGAGGATCTGGAATACGGATCCCGCTTTATGCACACTGAGGACAACAACAAGCGCTGTCTTGGCGTGGAGCCTGGGTACTACCACGGAGCTCTAAAAGACAGTTATGACGATGGATCTCAGTCTTGGCGGAGTGAACCTGAGCTAGCACAGAAGATCCATCTCTCGCATGAGCTGAATAAGCAGTACGTCACTCAAAAATGGGGTCCCGGTTGGCAATCGCACGTGGAAGAACCAACCTATTCGACGCCTTTTAATGAGCGGTTACCCCAAACTTTCACCACCTATCCGCTCCATTTTGTTCGTCAGAAGAATCTAGGTTTTTAAAACTCGGTAATATGGAACTATATTTGTAGTCTGGGGATGCCTTTTTACTCAGCGCATACCTCCTCTGGAAGGTTATTTAACTCGTTAAAGTTGTTGTGTGACGGCAAGAGCTTGAGCTCCTTCAAGCTCAGCAAGATTGCCGACCTATCGCCTACAACGACACGGAAGATATACACAGATCCCACGTACATTCCTTCTCCTGATGTGCTGGAGAAGCTCTGCCTGGTCTTGGATGTAACTCCTGGTGATCTGCTAAAAATATCGACTAATATGGAAAATATAGCGGCGGTGTGCTCTGGTGTTTAGCCCTCAAGAATACGCTTTTGCAGCTCAGGCTCTAGGGCTTCCCGTTCCCCAGACCCCAGCCGAGAAGGCGGCAGCTGCACCTCTCGTGGCGCGTGTGCTCAGAGAGTACATGTATGAGCGTCCTCCGATGGTCGGCTTCGAGCAGGGCATGCAGACCGGTGCCACCCGCTCGCTGAACGGTTATCCCGATACTCGCGAGCCGATGCTTCGCAATGCGATTGGTCGTCGCATGGAAGCTGGCGTCGAGACTCCTGAGGACGACGCGACCCTCGAGCAGTACCTGCTGGAATTCCTCAAGAATCCCGAGCTGGTCCAGGCTTTCTTCGAGTTTCTCCAGCAGCAGGATGAGAACGGAGAAGAGCAAGTGAACATGCTCAGCTCACAACGTCCTCTGCACTACGACGCCCCTAACCTGGGAAGTAACTACAGCGTTCTTAACGCTCCTTCTTCCGGTCCTATTCCTCCTTCCCAGGAGTACCAAAGCGTTTGCTGATGAACTCACTCTCTCGCCGTGGTCAGCTAGCAGAACGAGACGTTCGTGAGGACGCTCCTGACCTGAATCCGAACGAGTTTCTTAATGGCTATCTGAGGTCTAATTTCCCTCAGACTGTTGCTCATCCTTCGAAAATGCAAATCGAAGGAAGAGTTCCTGCGATGCAAACTCAGCTAAAATTTGATAAGCCGAAGATCCCCTCTGGGATCGCATATGACCGTCCGGAGGTGACTTGATGCCAGCCCCAGCAGGATTAGGAGCATTTCTAACCGCAGCAGGCGGAGAAGTTGCAGGCCAAGGCGTGATGCGCCTTCTTGAAGGGGCGTCTGGTCAAGGCTCCCCTCTCGACGCAGGTTCGCGTTTCTTGCCTCCACGCGAGTCTCTCGCCAATACCATCAAGGCGTTTGACGCCATTAACTTCCGGCGCGGAGCACTCGGTCTGCCTCAGATCGATCCCTACAAAGTCTTCGACTACGCGCAGCAAGCCACTCAGGAATTGGTTGGCGATCTGCGTAAGTTTGAGATGGAGAAGTTGCTGACGGAGATCACTGGACGACTTGAGCAAGAAACCATTGCTCAGGAAGGCCAGCTCCGTCGGCAGGAAGTCTCGAGCCGCGCTGACGTGGCAAAGGGATTCTTGCAGTCCAGCATCGAGAACATTCTCGGTCGTCCCGATTACGGTATGGCTGAGTCTCTCAAAGTTCAGTCAACACCTGTCTGATCATGACCCCAGAAGAACTACTAAAAGGGTATCTGGCAGGGATGGGTGGCCTTCCCTTCGCACTCGGCGACGCGCTTGGCAAAAACCTCAAGCCAAAAGAGCTGGATCTCACTCAGTTCTATCAAACGCCTGAGGCAGAAAAAGCTGCTGTTGACTTCTTCACTCAAGGCATGAAGCCCGAGGGGGCTGGGTCTGAAGCTCCAGCACCGGTTCCTCAGCCTGTGCCTCAGGTTCTGCCTCCAGGGTCTGGTCCTCTTCCTGGTGGAGATCGCGACATTTCTACGTCGCCGGAGCAAAATGTTTTTGATCAAAAGATCTTCGATCTTTTCGACAAAATCACTTCAGAGCAATATCTCGGCCGGGCTCAGCAACGCGATCTTCAGAACTACTTAGTTCAATCCGCCGTCAGCCAGCAGGCAGCTGCTGATCGGACTCGCGAAAAAACAAAGCGCGAGATCGAAAAGCAAGTCCTGCAGAGCTGGCAGGCACGGGAGAACGCACTGATCAACCGCGACACCCAGATCCTTATGGGCATGGGTCGGATGGTCGGCAGCGTCTATCCCGCTGACGCCCTGCGTTCGGGAGCTCAAATCCTGAACACCGGCGACATCAACATCCCGAAGGTGCTCTGATCATGGCCATTACTGCTCTAGGTGCAGGTGCTGTTCTCCAGGGTGTTGGTGCTGTAGCCACGGGGGCGGGTGCTCTTTACGGAGCCATTAGCGGCAACCGTGGACAACAGACCAATCCCACCGCTGACGCCGCAACTCTTTACGGGTTGCAAGGGCAGGTTGCTGCTGACCGAGCACGGACTGAGCTAGCCAGCCTGTCCTCCCTTTCTCAGCAAGCTCAGCAAATTAAAGGTGCAGCTTCTGAAATGGAGCTTGCAGCCCAGAGTCAGCTCGGCATCATCAAAGATGCGCAGAACCGAGCTCAGACTGCCACGGCAGTTAAAGCCTCGGAGGCTCTTGGTCTGCAATCCGCCGGAGTCGAAGCCCAGCGTGGTGAAGCTCAGCTCAAGCTTGCAACTGAGGCTTATCGGCCTGAGCTGATTGCTCAGACCGCCAGTACTGCACTGGCTGGTCAAAACCAACTCGCTCAAAATGTTGCTGCCGCTAATCTTGAAAGCATTTCTCTCGATCAAGCTCTCGAGCGTGATATTGCCCGCACTCGTGCTGGCGTGCAGGGTCAAATAGAGCTGACCAAGTCGAAAGCACGCGCTGAAGACTTCTTACGTCGTCAAGGTTTCAGTCGTGCCATGGCTGGCCGGGCTAGCTTTGCGTAATGAACGCAACTATTGGCGACTCCACTACGGTCAGCTCCTGGCTGGACTCCTTAGAAAAGTCTCAAAAAGAGGCTTTTCTTTTTTATGCGCGTAATGCCACGAGTGACATTGAGGCTTATCTCTACGCTCGTTTTCTACGTCCTGGCTACCAAGGCAGCATTTCCGATCTGACTGCTTTTGTTCAGGAGCGTTATCCCAAAGAGGATCTTCGGAAAATCCTGTTGATCGAAATCACCGATCTGCAGCAGGACATCCAGAACGTCCGGGATATGTGCATGCAGGGGGCGTTAGATCACGCAACTGCAGCCACGAAAATTTCTGTTCTGCAGAAAGAACTTCGCTCGCACATCCAAGCTGTCCGATCAATTTCGGATGGCCTTGACCGCCGTGGTCTTCTGTTGGCAGGGGCTGATCGTTGTCTCCGCGAATTGTTGAATTGCTTCGAGGATCAGCCCACCATCTCAGACCTGATCGAAGATTCTTCGTTCATGGTCTGGAGCATCATGGAGAAGGAGGAGAAGTCCTAAACGGGCTTCATCCTCCCAAGGATGTTTGCGATGTGAGTTCGGAAGATTCCGATATACGCATCGTTCACACCACAGGACATAACAAGCTCGTCGTTTTCGACGTAAGCCCCGAACGGCAGAACAAGTGCTGGCTGCCTGGAGACTTTATGGCCTTCGTAGTTAGTCCACCAAATCAGACCATCATTCACAGAACCAGTGAACAAAGGATCCGTCGTGAGTGACGTAATTTTGGTTAGGTCTTTATCTAACGTGTAGGCACCAAGGTAGTACTTGAGGTAGTAGCTTCCGTTTGGCTCGAAAGCCATGTGCTTCCAGTGGTAGAAGACCAGATATTGGTCGCCTAAATCAATTGGCGCGACAGAGTTAAACGTTGCGTGGTCCCCGCAAGATTCTTTTAAAACCTCCGAGTTGATCGTGATCTTGGTCTTGCTCTCTTTCTCGATGACGATGTCACGAGTCGAGTAGAGGCAGTGAAGTTCGCCGTCTTTATCGAAGAAGCACCAGTTTTTTTCTACGGCGCCTTTCTCTCTGTTTTTTCCGATCGGAGGATAAACAGCGGATACCGCATAACCGGCGTCGTCTACAAGAGCCACAGCAACTTTGGCTTGGCTAAAAGCACTATCCCTTGAGTCGTACTTACTTGCGTAAGCCGAGGTCACCATTTGGATGTACAGCAGATTGTCACCACCAACGAAGAGCCGTGGATCTTCGTGACTTAAACGGTGCTTGTTTCTCCGAACACTTTTCGCTCCGACAATCGTTTTGTCGTCGATAAGCTCGCCCAGCCAGACTTCGGTTGGAGTGTCGTTGAGGTAGAAGTATTTATTGTCCCAGCGAAAGCCGAATGGTTCCGGTTGGCTTCGCCACGCAATAAACGTGCGGTTGTTGTACTTACAGATAGAGGGACTGAAGTCGGCCGTGTGGTCCGGAAGACCGTAGAGAATACGAGTGAAAGTACCTCCGAGTTCTTTCGCCTGTTTGTACACATTGGGAGTTCCTTCTTCCGGGATCCCGGTCAAAGGGTATAAGCAACTCCTGTGAACGTGGTCGTACCGTGCGGATTGGATGCTCATTTGCTCAGCTCCTCGATAGCGGCGCTAAATCCAGCTGCAACACTTTCCCAGCGATACTCAGGTCTTTGAGTTACGGCGTAACACTTCTGACCGACTTCCTCGCAAAGTTGAGGATCAGCGTAGAGCTGGGTCATCTGCTCACTGAGGTGGTCAACTGAAACCAAACCACGCTCGACGCCCAGATCTTTATCTCTAACCCAAGTAGAAATATCAGTAAGAAGACCAGCGCCTTCCCAGATATCGGCACATGCCGTGTGGTTCGGGACAATCTGCGGACGAGCGCAAGCAGCGTGTTCGAAACTGACAAGACCCCAGCCCTCTCCATCAGCGGTGTTTACACCTATATCAACAGAGTTGTAGATCTTGTTCAGCATCTCGTCGGGAGGGGCTGCCATGTAATTAATTTCGTTTGGCGTTGTCATTGCCAATCGGTGTTTTGGATCTAACCCTCGGCGAGTCATCTCGTGGTTGAACAGACCTTTAATATCCCAACCGAGGTCTTTAGACCCCATGTTCAGGTAGAGCATGGTGTCGGGTTTATCGACGGCGAACTCGGCAAACGCTTTGAGGGTTAGATCAATGCGTTTGCGGGGTTGGTTTCTGTTGCCGTTAAAGACAATAAATTTGTCCTTGGGTAATCCAAGTTCATCCCGACAAGTGTCTTTGTCGAGGGGGAAAAACTTATCGAGGCTAACTCCGTGAGGCAGAACCCCTAAACGAGGAGCCTTTGCATTTTCAAGAATTCTGTTCGCACAAGGGACAGTAAAAGTCACCGCCAGATCCCAGTTAGGGAGGTGCTTGAACATGTCGGGTTGGTAGCTCTGACTGTCGATTGGGATGTACGCCAGAAACTTGAACCCGATTGTGTCTTTAAGGAAGTGGATCCGCTCCCAGACCTTGTTGACGATCCAAACGTCGTTTAGTGCGATTACGAAATCGGGTTTGATCTTATTAATAATGTCCGGAAGCCTCGGTATGCCAAAACGATCCTGGACGTGGACGTTGGCTGCCGGAAAGATCGGGTAAGGATAGTCATGCGGATCTCCGTTGTAGTTGATGCCTACAACATGAACCTCATGATCTTTATGGAGTGCATCTAAAACACTATGTGTTACACGACCGAATCCAGTGTTCGAGCACGCATCTCCGTACCAGAGGATTTTTGCCACGCAGAATTTGAACCGAGGTAGCATCAGTATAACGACAGTCTTTAATACCGAATATGCCCAGTCGCGAGTCTTTTGCTTACCGAAGAGCCGCACGTTTACGTGCACAGCAAGCAACAAGTGATGTAGTCGACGCACAAGACACTATTTATTCTAAGGCCGCTGCGGACTTTCATACGTTCTGCACGGTGCTGGACAAAGCGCCTGCAAGGCACATGCTCGAGTGGCACGAGCACTTGATCACAGGTGAGTCAAATAAGTACTTGCTAGATATCGCCGGAGAAAATCTTGACATTTTGGCACCGCGTGGGTCGGCCAAGTCGACCGTGCTCAACTTGTTCACCGCGTGGATCATCGGTAAACACACGACAGCTCAAAGGCCGCTCCAGATCATTTATTGCTCGTACAACATTGCGACGGCCATTCCGAAAAGCCGGATTATCCGTCAGATCATTGACTCTTCGGAATTTAAAAAGGTATTTCCGAAGTGTCGCCTCAAGCACGGCATGCAGTCTGACATCGGTTGGTCGGTCGATTTTGACTACGCTGGCATTCCTCGTGTTGGTGATGAGGAGTACACACTCCGCGCTGCAGGTCTTAGGGGTTCTATTACGTCTAAGCGTGCGCATCTGGTGATCGTGGATGACCCGATTAAGTCCAGCACCGATATCAAAAACCCGACTATTCGGGAGGAAATGAACAATAACTGGAGCTCCGTTATTGCACCAATTATTTTTGAAGGAGGAAGAGCAATCTGCCTAGGAACTCGATTCCACCCTTTAGATATTCACAAGACAATGTTCACTCCTGCCAAGGGGTGGAAACAGGTTCAACAGGAAGCAATTACCTACGGAAATAACGGTGATCCGGTCAGCTACTGGCCAGAGCAGTGGAGTACTGACTATCTCTTAAAACAGAAAGAACTCGATCCTGTTGCTTTTGCTTTCCAGTACCAGCAACAGCCGGTCATGACGTCCGACCTGATCGTTTCTCCAGATCTGCTCGTAAAAGGAGAAGTGGTCACCGAGTTCGACAGTCTCGCTGTAGGCATCGACCTCTCGGCAAGCAAGAACGAAACCTCTGATTACACAGCCTTTGTTCTTGGCGGTCGACTCGGCGACAAGTACTACATCATCGATGCACACCAGTGTCGATCAGTCGGAAACCTAGAAAAAATCGATTTACTTTGCGACCTACTCACCGAATGGGGTGTTCTCGAGCAGCAGGGTGATACCTACGCAGCCACATATTCCACGGTCACACTTGTCGTTGAAGCCGTGGCTTACCAAGCAAGTTTGGCGGCTGACTTAAAACGAATCTTGATTCAAGAGAGGGATTTAATGAACCTCCATATCCACGAGGTCAAAGGATTTAGGGGAGATAAAATTGCTCGGTTCAGAGGGACATTGGGTCTCTTGGAGAACAAAAAAATTATCTTCAATAAATATCGAAAGTTTGATGCGCTATTCGAGCAGCTAATTAACGTCGGTAGCACGGCTCACGACGACATGCTTGACGCCTACACCTGGCTGATCGCCTTCTTACAGCGTCGGGGTCAGTTCACGATTGAATACTGATGACAGTCAAACTCTGGGTAGCAATCGCTGCGCATAATCCGATGCAGCGAGTTCAAAATCTGCTGAAAGTTGCCGAAAACTATGCGGCGTTTGACGCAGACGTCACTCTGAATTTTTACATTAACTACGAAGCGCAAGCTGATGTAAAAACTCTTGAAACGGTTTTTGACGTCGTTGACTGCAAAATAAACATTATCGTTGCTGACCCAGCGTATGAAGGATGGTATTTAACCTGGGCGCATAAAAATGATCTAGCGTCTGCCGTTTTAAACAAACAATACGATTACTTTATTTATCAAGAAGATGACATGGGAATACAGAATCACCACTTCAACTATTACCGAAAGTGGCGCCCTCGCTTAGCTCAGCACGGACTTGTGCCCGGTTTCGTTAGGTACGAAAACTTTCGAGGGTCCAAGATCCCTTTCGACAATCAGGAGAGACATCCCCTCGGAGGAAGAACACGCAAGATCTGGGGTGACATCGACTTTCCGGTCGAAGCACGCTTGATTGTTGACCACGAGATTCACTTCTTCTCGCAGTGCTCGAACCCCTACTACGGAGCCATGATCCTCGATTGGCACGAAGCGAATACCTACATCCGATCTGCGAGTTTTGACCACAACCTTAGCGTGGCAGTTGTCGGTTACCGAGGGTGGCCTATTGCCGATCGGAGTTCGATGGGTACAGCGTTTGAGCAGGTGCCGGAGGGATACCAACACAAAAGATGTGTTCCGATCCGCGCTAAAGATGATTTGTTTGAGGTAGTCGACTGTGCTCTTATTGAGCACTACGGATCTAAGTACTCGTCTGCGCTTGCCTCTACTGGCACGAAGCTCCTAGACTCAGATCATATTTTTCACCTAGCTACCCGTGATTAGCCGAGGTGCAAATCGTGTCAATATTTGCTTTGTCGTCGACGGTTTCCGGAAATGTGAGACGTTGAGCAAGCACGATGCTGACCGTCTCAGACGCCATATAGAATCCCAAAACGGAACCGTCTACTGGTACAACCCCTGTGACTGACGCTGTAAGACCGGACTACTACAACAAAAACGGTCTTGAGTGCTATGACCTTATTGAAGCTTCGTGCGGCACAGAAGGCTACAAAGGTTTCCTGGTAGGGAATATCTGGAAATATCTGTGGCGCTGGAAGGATAAGAATGGCATTGAGGATTTAAGGAAGGCGCAGGAATATCTTGCTAAACTTATTCAGAGCCTTGAGTAAAGATGTCTGACGTACGAGCGCTAGGCAGTATCTACGGCCAATCGGCGTTTCTTCCTTACGTCAGTGGTCATTCGGTCGAAGCCGGGACTTCTTCGAATTTCCCCAACGGTCGTGCCGTTTACGTAAACGCCACGGGCGATAACCAGCAGCTTGTCTGCCAATTCGCGGATCAAGCTTCCAGCTTCGTTACGCTCTCTGGTTTTGTTTCGGCAAATAGCCCAGAGATTCTGCCTCTGGCTCTTGTCTCAATCAGTGGAACTTCGACCGTGGACGCCACGGTTCTGTACTAATGGGTGGGTTAGCGGCTTATCTCGATCTGGTCAAAGGCAACGTCGATAAGCTCGGCGAAAAAAGTTTTGGCAACGTCGAGAAGATTGGCGGTCTCCTAGAAAAAGGCCTCGAGAGTGGTCTTGTTGGGGGCCTTGTCGGGCAAGTGCTCAAGGGCCTTGGCGGAACAAAAGAGCGCATGGCCGGTGAGCGGATGGGTGTTGACCGCGACCAGGTCGTCGCTTTTGCTGATGAAGATCGCCCTAATCGCCGTCAGATGATGATTCGGCTGATCGGTGGGGATGATGACCGTCCTCTATTGGATCAATTCTTCCGCGAGCAAGACCAGCGTCGCTTGTTCAGCCCTTCAATTGAAGAAATCGGCTGATGGCCAAGGAAGAAGGAACAGCCAAAAAACGCGACCCCAAAAAGTGGGCTGCGGCAAAGGCTAAAGCCCGTAAAAAGATGGGCGGTCATAGCGCCCGTGCTATGCAACTTGCAGTCAAGTACTACAAGGAAGCGGGCGGTCGCTACGAGGGCAAAAAGTCCAGCAAAAACAAGCTAACTCGCTGGGGCAAAGAGGACTGGCAGACCCGAGAAGAATACGAGAAGAAGAAGTAATGGCCGATAGAGCTCGCGAAAAAGGACGCACCGAGCGCTACCTCCCCAAACGAGCGTGGGCTTCTATGTCCGCCGAGGAGCGTCGGGCAACTGACGAAAAGAAAAAGCGGGCCACGGCTGGGAATAAGCCTGTAAACACACAGGTCCCCAACACTGAGAAAGCTAGAGAAGCTCGGCGCAAAGCTTCCGCATATGTGCGGAATAAATCCAAGTAACTTTTAGACTGTTTGTACGAGGGATAACCAATGGCTAACTCGGACATCTACGCCGGTCTTAAAAAACTTTTAGACCCAGGCTCGACTTATAGAGAGAAGGCTTTAGCGGACGTCACTCCCTCCGCGATCCAAAGACGTATCCGGCAAGGCACTGCTGGCGATACCGATTTGCGGGATTTAGGAATTACTCAGGTTGGCGGCGGCTACGTTGACAACCTTAAAAAAGCCTTGATGGCCAAAGCTCTCGCGAAGCTGAACCGTCTGGGGGCGCTATGAGCGAAGAAAAGCTCATTGCCCAAATGGTCAAAAATGACCTGATTGAAAAGGCTTTGGCGCTGAAGGCGATGCGTGAAGCCCGTGATGCCACGCCAATTCGTGTTTATAGCGATGGTGGCCTCGTTCCAGCCGATGCAATTCTTCCGCTGAAATCGTATTAATATAGCGACACTCGTACTGTCGCCATGTTGATCGACTGCTTCACGTACTTCAACGAGAAGGAGCTGCTGGAGCTGCGCATTGAGACGCTTAAAGATACTGTAGATCTTTTCCTAATCGCAGATGCAGATCGTACACACAAGGGCGAACCAAAAGCCTTTAGTGCGTTAGAAACAATTAAAGAGCTAGGCCTTCCGGAAGAAAAGATTCAGGTCATCCATATCGAGCTTCCCTCTCCGGAGGAAGCGCCAGATCCCTGGATTCGTGAGCGTGCGCAACGCGATGCTCTCGCCGTGGCAATGCGGATGATTGAAGGAGATCATATTTTCTTCGTGAGCGATTGTGACGAAATTGCTCGTCCCTCGAGTCTCCTTGAAGCAGCAAAGGTTTCCGACGAGAACCCGACTGAATTTGTGCGTCTGTCGATGCCCTTCCTTATGAACAGGGCAGATTTGCAGTGCCACAACGCCGAAGACAAACCCATGGAGTGGGTAGCCGGCACTTTGGTGCGTAGCCAGCATGTTCGGGACGAATCCACGCTGTCCCAAATTCGCGCAACGCCAGGTGGAATCAAGGTGGGTGACCTCGACGGCGGTTGGCACTTCAGCTGGATGGGCGACTCCAGCCGCATCAAGACCAAAGTCAGCAGCTTCGCTCACTGCTACGACATTATTCCCAGCGCAGCTGCTCCCCTGTTTAGCGAGGAGATGATGCAGTTTATGGATAACTACGAAGCCAAGGAGGGCGCTACCGATCCCTTAGGCCGCGTGGATCACCGCCTGAAGAAGTATTCGCATGAGTTACTCCCAGAAAAATTGTTTAAACTTGAGAGAGTAAAACGCTTCCTGTTGCCCGATGGCGAGTAATAAAATGCCCCCCGAGCTTCTGGAAAAGTTTCAGAAGAAAAACGAAGCTGAAAAAGGAGCTGAGGAAAAAGGGGGCGATAAGGACGCAAAAGCTAAGCGCATGGAAGCACTGCGTAAGGCTCGTAAGGCTAAATCCAAGAAGTGATCGTAAGCTCCCTCCGGGGAGCTTTGATTTCTAAGCACAAACGCACCAGACAATGGCAGATGCACTCGGCGTACGAAATCGATTCGAGGAGATCCTAGAGGCTGCCAGGTCTCAGGATCGATCGCATCAGGCCGCCACGCTGGTGGTGCTGGGACATCTTCAGCAGATGATTCTGCTGATGATCAAGAAGGGCTTGGTCTTTTATTGCGACCAAGACACCTATAAGGCCAGAAATAAATTCCTTACAGATATTGTCGCTGTTAACAAGCTTGAGGTTCGCTTCCCAGCGATCATCAGGAACTATCTGATCGACGGTTGCGGTCTGTTTTATTTTCGGCCCGATCCGAAAATGAAATATCAGATCTATTTCTTCAACAAGGATCAGTATCGAGTTTTCCACGACATCAACGGCAATATCCAAGAAGTCGTCATCATCTATAGCTTCAAGGTCCGTGGAGGCCTTGGCATGGGTGCTGGGGAGTCTGGAAGCAATAAGCGTTACGTCAGGATCTCTATCACTGACGACAAGATCGCAGAATACGAATCTGACTCTGAACTGAGCTTCGAGCTGGAGCCTGGCGCTGTCTTGATGCCTAAGAGCTCAAGAGACAACCCTCTCGGTTTCATCCCTGCTGTTGAGGTTCTAAACAAGCCCAACGCCGCTGGCACCGAAGGCGAGGGTGAGTTTGATCCATTTATGGAGCAAATTGTTCTGCACGACAACATGATGCAGAACATCGCCAAGAACATCGAGTTCTTTGGCAACCCCACTCTGGTGAGTTCGAGGCCTCGAAGTGACCTTGTCGAAGCTGATTCTGCAGATCGTACTTTCCGACCCACTATTAGTAGCCAGTCTGGTTTTGCTGGTCGCGATACTCCTTCAACTCGCGTAAGCAATCCCTTCGGATCCGACTCAATGATCGGAGGCCTTCGGGTTCCTCGGATTATTGCCAACGTCGAATCCAGCGACCGCGTTGCTTACTTGACGCCTGACCCCGTCAACGGGGATATGAACAGGTATGCCTTGCTGTTGCGCGAAGAAATTCGCACAGCTTTAGGCGGTGTGGATGAGATTTCTGTCTCAGCCGGCGCCACGGCTACCGAGATCAAGAGCCTGATGGGTCGAGCTCAGGCAACTGCTCTTAGGAAGAACACATCTCTTTTGAGCTACGGCTTATGCCGTCTGTTCGAGATGATGATCTATCACCAAGAGCAGATCTTCCGTGAGAGCTACGCGGTTGTTAAATCCCTTAAACGACCCAAGCCTCCTGAGGAAGAAACCGAAGAAACGCTTGCAGCTTTCCAGACGAAAGTCGCAAAGTATGAAGCCAAGCTAGAAAAATCGATCAACACCGATCTTGTTAACGGCGAGGTCCCGAACGGTGTTTATGGACTTCCCCCTGACGGGGATAGGGATGTCCAGTACCGCTTCATGGGTGATGTCTACGAAGACACCCCTATCGACGTTCAGCAAAAGTCAATCGTTGTCCGCAACCTCCAAGAGATGGGAGTGGACACTGTGGAAGCACTGCGTTATTTGTTCCCAGATAAGACGGAAAGCGAGCGTGCAGAAATGCTGAAGGGTTTCCCCTTCAGGATGGTTCAACAAACGCAGGGCGCATTCCAACAATTTTTAGTATTATTATCTCAGATGTTGCAAACGCCGCATCCTTTAAATCCGGAGCAGCCATTAGCAGCTGATCCTAGGATGAACATAACGCCCTTGCTCTATAGGACGTTCGACCACCTTGCGCAGGAACTAACTTACTCGGGCAGCTATGAGCCAGCAGATCCAAGCTTCGATCCCGAGTCCGGTCTCCCCGGTGGCGCCTTCCCCGGTGGCGGCGCCCTCTCCGGAGGCACAGGGCTCAACCGCCTACCCGCAATGGGTGGCACAAGCAGCTACCCCGGCGGTAGCTTCGGCGACTACTCAACAGGCGCCGTCGCAGGCAACACCCCCTACGGTCCCTACTACCAGCGACCCGTCCAGCCTGTATCCGTCGTCCCCGTCCCCGTCCAACCCGTGGGAACAGGCGATGGGTTCCCTGGAGCGGATGGTCAGCCGTATGGCGCCCCCCAGCCAGGCACAACCGTCGGCTTACTCCCAGGCAGCACAGACGGCTACAGCACCGAGCAGTCAGCCTTCGCAGGCCCAACCGTGGGAGTTTCAAGCCTCAACGGCAGCCCCGACATCGCCCAACAGCGTCTCTACGACCCCGAATTCCTATCCAGCTTCTACGGCAAGCTCGGAACAACTCGGTCTAAGCGACGTAACTCGTCAGGTCGTTGAGCACTTCGGCGCAGAAGCTCCTGGCATTCTCAACCAGTACTCGATCACTCTCGAGGACGCTCTGATCGCTCAGAACGAGCGCATGGAAGCACTGACCCAAGAAGGTCAGGCCATGCAGCACATCCTGACTGATCCCGATCAGCTGGCTGATTACACCAACCGTTTCTTCACCGAGGTGTATCCCGTCGACGCCGAACAGCCTGCCGCTGAAGCTCCTGCTCCTCAGCAGCAGCAGTATCGCCAGGACTACAACATGCCTGCTCCTCCTGCTGCTAACGCAGGCGGTAGCGTGAATGTCGATCCTCGCGCTCAGTGGGAAGGCTTCGCTTCTCAGATGGATCAGAACCCCGAAAACGCTTGGCGTTATCTGTCCCAGATGGGTCCTGAAGCTATTCGTAGCAAGCTCCTCTTTATGGACAACCGCTGATAGCATCAAGCTGCAGACGGAACTTCGAGCCCCCAGAAATGGGGGCTTTTTTTTCTGCTAGTGTTCGGGCAAGTCAACATACTGTTATGACAAGCCACGTCGTTAATCCCAGGCACGCAATTCAGACTTTTGCTTGCTCCAGTGACGACGATCCCGCCGCACAAGCGTGGCAGGAATGGGATCTTGTAGCCAACGCAGTCTTCCAGGCAAGCAAAATCCATTTCGATTGTGATGCGGAATTTATTAACGTCCTGCCTGGCGATCACTATCGGTTACTCGGTGGCCTGTTTCGTTGTCTTCACCCTAAAAATCTGGTTGATGTAGGCACTTCTCAGGGTCTGTCAGCTCGAGTGATGCTCGATTGCACTGACTTCGACTCAAAAACGGTCACTTTCGACATTATTCCTTACGACGACAAGGAAGCGTTCCCCGTCACCTACGTGACTCAAGAGGATTTTGACGGCCGACTCACTCAATATTTAGAAGATCTGGCAAATCCTTCTGTCTTTATGAAGTATCTGCCTGTTTTGAATCAGGCTGACTTCATCATGCTCGACGGTCCAAAAGACGGTCAGTTTGAAGAACGGGTTTTAGAGCTGCTGGCACATCACATCCAGCCTCAAAAAGAAGGGAAGCGTCGTTACCTGTTCCTGGATGACATCCATTTCCAGAACATGCTTGTAAATTGGCGCCGTATCGCTTCTCCTAAGGTCGATCTCACCTCCTTTGGCCATTTTTCTGGCTCAGGTCTGGTTGACGTAACCGAAGGATTGCAGCTTCTTCCTGTTGCATGATCGATTGGCTGCCTCCTAAAGGTCTAGGGCCAAAGCAAAGGAACCTCTTTTTGTATTTCCGCAATTTTTGCGCGAAAAATCCTGGGGTTCCTTGCCCTATGCCACGTGCATCAAGCCAAGACATTCCACAACAGGCTTACGCCGCTAAGTCTTTAGAGCGCATGGGTCTTTTTATTATCAAAAACCCAAGCGACCATGTAAATAAATGGATTTTGGAGCTCTCTCCTACAATTGGAGAAGCTCCTGAGCCTAAAAATGCCTTTCAAGTCCGAAGCTCAAAGGCGGAAGTTTTACGCCCTTAAGGCTGAGGGCAAAATGTCGCAGCGAGAGATCGATAAATGGGAAAAAGAGACGCCTGACAACCTACCTGAGCGCGTAAAAGCCAAGAACAAGGCCAAAAAACGTCTAAATTCTTCTAATTAGACTTAGGGAAAGCTCGGGACAAGCACTGTGGCCCAGAACCCCCTTAGAAATAGGCGTCGCGACAGCGGACCACGCAGAATTCAGTCGGGTCCGAACCATACGACCGATTACGAGCGGGATACAAACTCGTATGTGATTGTCGGGAGCGGTTATACCGATTCTTTAGGCAATTACGTCAGCTGGTACGGCGTAAATGACGTTGGAGTCGACCAAGGTTTCACAGTTGCCGGGCCGCCGAACTCTGGGGCTTATGTAACCACTGAATGGCGTGCAGTTCCTCCAGCTCCATCAGGTTTTTGGACTGATTGGAAAGAAGGGTACTACGTTGGAAGCGGCACCCTGGATACCATTGATGGTTTTCGGTCACATACGACCATAACCACCGCAAATGCGAAAGTAGAGACGTCATATGAGCCAGAGTTTGGTGTTCGCGAAGGAAGAACATCCACGTACTTTAGGGGCGTAGCTCCAGACAATCAGAACTACGACCCCTATCAGACACCAGGCGATAACACTTCGAGTTCTAACGGAATTACCGGGGGCGGCGTCACGCACGCTCGGTACGAGGGAAGCATTCTGACGAATCCAACTCAGGACACATCTGGCTCCCGAGCATCGTGGCAGTACAACCCTCCTGTGTACTGTCACACTTATACACAAGCTATTCGATCCACAGTGCCTGGGGCAATGGACACTGTGACCAGGAGCATTGTGCGGGGTAAATCCACGCGTTACAGCTACAACCTTGGTGGTGTTTATGGAGTGCTCGGAGAAGGTATTCGAAATATGCCGCACACCTTCTCATCTTCAGTTAATAGCAGTAATCAGAAGGGCATCTAATTCAGCGCTATAAATGCGACAAACGCCCTTCTTAAAAGGTACATAATCCTCTAACATCAATATGTAGTTTCGATCGGAGTTGACGAGCTTTGTTCGTCGATAATGATTTCCCGAAACTGCTTGGTGCTGAGTTATATCGGCCGCATCCTGCGTACATCGTCGAGATGGCCGCAGAACCTGTGGTCGTTCACGACTTCTCCAAGCAGCCTGGTCAAACTGTTCAGTTAGACCGTTACCGTTTCTGGGGTAACCCTGGTTCCAAAGAGAGCCGTGAGCGTACTGCCGAACAAACCATCGGCACCGCTAACAGCCGGAACATCGTCAAGGACAAGGTCCTGGTGACTCTGAAGGAGTACACCGGTCCTGCAGATCCGAACGATCCCACCCAGCCGAGCACCTTCAAGATTGCTCGCGAGACCCTGATCACTGCTCAGCGTCTCCTGCTGGACACCGGCAACCTGACGGCTTTCCATCAGTCCATCGGCTCCCTGACCCTGCTCGACGACTATCGTCGTTGGCGCGATCGGGTGTTCATCAACGAACTCCTGAAAGCTGTTTCCAAGGGCCAGTCTTCCGACACCCAAGGTGGTTATTACTATCCCGGCGATCTCGCCGTCGGTAGCCTCACCTATACCAACGCCGAGCAAGCCAAGTTCGACGTCAAGGACGACCTCCTGCGCGTGGTGAAGAGCCTGCGCAAGCGGAACACTCCTACCTATCAGGATGGTTTCTATCGCTGCGTTTGCGATCCCACCTTCCTGCTGCACCTGCGTCAGAACAGCGACTTCCGTGAAGTTGCTCGTTATCCCGGCAACGGTCAGATCAACCCGCTGATGTCGGCTATGCAGCCGAACGCAGCGATCTATATGGGCCAAGGCTTCGGCCAGGCCACCTTCGTGGCTGGTGAGCCCATCATGCCCACCGGCTTCGTGTTCGAAGGAGTCCGCTTCTTCGAATCCACCAACATGCCTACCCAACAGGCAACCGCTTCTATCGGCGGCACCTCTGCTGACTACGACACTGCCATCGGCATGTTCTTCGGTCCTCAGTCCGTCGGTGTGGGTATTGGTGGTAACAACGCCCAGGTCCTCCTGAACAACAACGACGATTTCAGTCGTTTCATCATGATGATCTGGTCCTTGTACGCTGGTTTCGAACTGCTGAACGCAGACTTCGCAACCATCGGTTACTCCTTCGACGCTTGATAGGAGGTAACTACCATGGCGATCAACCCTAACGCTCTCTCAGTTGCCAAGATTTATCCCGGCAACTACACCAACGTTCTTCGTTACTGGCACGAAGAAAAGTCCGTTGACACCCTGAATGCCAACGGTCGTCCTGTCACCAAGACTGGTCAGCCTGTCGGCGGCCCTGTCGGTGTCGTGTTCCGTCCCGGCTGGATTGCCCAACAGGCAGTCGGCTACGTGGATCTGAGCTACCAAGCTCTGGGCACCAGCAACCAGCTGAGCTACTACACCAAGCCCTACGGCTCTGGTCAGAACTCTGCTGAGCAGCCCTTCCTGAACGCAGACGTCATCATTCCTTCTCCCGACTTCCACAAGGATGTCCGGGCTGATATCACTGATGGCATCAGCGTTCCTTCCGGCGCATACGTCTACCGTCTGTCCCTCCGTTTGGACGGCGGCAACGTTGTGAGCAGCGGCGTGGCCGGTGCAGACACCACCCCTGAGCTGGGCCTCGGCCCCGCTGTGGGCGAAGGTCTGACCACCTCCCCCACCAGCTCCGGCTTCTTCGTGACCCTGGCTGGCTCCAACAGCTTCATCGAGAACGGTTCTACCGCCTCGAACAACGTTGTTGACAGCAGCAGCCTGGCTCTCACCACCACCGAGACCCAGTACAAGCTGTTCACCGTCACCAACCTGGGTGGCGTTGCTGCTTCCGGTTTCGCTCAAGGTTCGGGTATCTACGATCCCCGCGCCAACGCCAACAAGCTGTCCGGCAAGGACAAAGCTCTCGGCATCTGCGAAGTCTGCTGGCTCATCCCCGACGAGCCCCCCGAGCGCGACGACGTCGTTCTCCAGCCCGGCGGCGTGGTGGAATCCTCCATCTACACCTCCACTTCTCCTTCCTGATACTCTCAGTAGGCGAAACCAAGGGTGCAGGCTCCCTCTTCGGAGGGGGCCTTTTTATTTTCTTGCGTATAGAATCTGCAAAGGCATGTTCTTATGATGACTGTGACTTCTAAAGCCGAGACCATCTATAAGCCCAGTGGTATCAGCGTTGAGATCCTGAGCGAGCACGATGAAGGCGAATACAAGATGGTCCGGTCAATCACTACCGGCAAGGTCTTCTTCGCTCACAGGATGCAGCTCGAGATCAAAGAGCAAGAAGAAGAGGACACCCAGACCAATGTGAAGCGACGTGGTCGCCGCACGGTTGTTAAGACTGAGGCGCCTGCTGTTCCCGCAGAGCATCGGGTCAATATCAACACTGCAACTCCTCAGCGTCTGACCCAGGTGCTGAAGGGTGTTGGTCTTAAAACTGCTATCGAAATCAAAGAACTTCAGCAATCGATGCCTGGCGAGCGCTTCACGAAGCTCGATCAGCTCAAGAGCATCGGTCGCGTTGATTGGGAAGCGGTGTTGGAATCTGGTGTCGTCTACGTAGAATAAATTTGGTCAAGGACCAACGAGGGGGACGAGGGAGGATGTAAGTTCCTCCCTTTTTTGTTGGCGGTTTAAAATAAAAAAATAAGACGGTCTGTACGTAATGGCTCAGTTATCGCAGCAAGAACTGGAGCAAATCCAGTCTTATCTTGCGCAACAGGGCGTTACGTTCAACGCCACAACGACCGACGCGACAAAGCGTGAGGTCATTTACGCAGCGATCAACCAGATCACGCGCAACCCTGCGCAGGTCTTTGGTCTAAAGCTCGACGACTATAACTTTTCGCGAGTTGCGTATCACCTTGGGTACAACATTGCCACGGTTCCCGCTGGCGACTACGCCCGTTTACTGGAAGCTTGCAACAGCATTCCAAGCGAGTTTTACTACGACAAAATTGTTGCTCAGATTGAGCGATGCGAAGAGGCTGAGCGTTTAACTGAACTTGCTACCGACACTGCCACGAGTCGGCAAGAGACGATTACTGGCGACGTCTCGAGGAACATTGCCGTCCGAGACAAGCGTGAAGTCCAGCGCGTGTGGCATCAGAACTATCTGTACGAGACCAACAGGTTAGCTCAGATGCTTTATGTAGCAAACTATAAGGATGAAGTTACTGGACGTTATCGCTTTGAGCGCAGTGGCGGTGAGTTTATCCAGGCTATCCCTGGACCTCCTGACGTGTCTCGTGCTGACAGACTGTATTTTTATTCCAACTATAGATAGAAGCTATAATCGATTTACGGGCAGGCAGCATTAATGGGCAGCTTCTCAAGCGATTTGGTTCTGAATGCAATTCAGAGGCAGACTGGTAAATCTTTGCCGGATATTGTATCCGCCTTTAAAAGATTTCTGCCTCGAATCGAAGCGGTACGTCCAGCTTCGAAGGTGCAGCCTGCTGCACCGCAGCCTCAAGTTCTTCGTGCTGCTCCTGAGCCAGAAGCTCCTGCCGTGCCTAGCCCGGTTATGCCGGCTGGCCCCAGAGGTCCTGTCGGAAGAGGCCCTGTCGGTCCCGTTGCTCCCGGTGCCGGCCAACCCGCTGTTCCCACTCCAGAAGTTCAAGGCCAGTTACGACTCCCTTTAACCAGCCGTGGTGAGAGCGGTCGCCTCGTTTCTATTTATGGTCGGGGCACCGTCGATCCCGACGTTGTTCGTGCATCGTTAGCAGCCGACGCCCTACCTCCTGTCCGGATTGAAGATCCTTTTGGCAGTGCGTTCGGACGTCAACTTGATCTACCCCTGACGTTCAGGCGAGAAGTTCCAGTCCCAGTCACTTCGACCTTCACTCGTCAAGGCGCTTC
>Ga0222719_10000101_pt1 | contig 82491 bp, 76 predicted proteins | sample C33_34DmetaG_FD_165039 | JGI IMG/M metagenome (GOLD analysis project Ga0222719, IMG submission 165039) | Estuarine water microbial communities from San Francisco Bay, California, United States - C33_34D | ecosystem: Environmental > Aquatic > Marine > Unclassified | place: USA: California...
AGGAGCACAAGGAGCTCAAGGAGCACAAGGAGCACAGGGAGCTAAAGGATCTAATGGTTCTTCAGGAACATCGGGTTCTTCCGGATCATCAGGTTCTTCAGGTTCTTCAGGATCTAGTGGGTCATCTGGATCTTCGGGAGCTCAAGGAGCTCAAGGAGCTCAAGGAGCTCAAGGAGCTCAAGGAGCTAAAGGAGCAGAAGGTGCTCAGGGAGCACAAGGAGCACAAGGGGCTAAAGGATCTAATGGTTCTTCTGGTACTTCTGGAGCACAAGGAGCACAAGGAGCACAAGGTGCACAGGGTGCTAAAGGGTCACAAGGAGCACAAGGAGCACAAGGAGCACAAGGAGCTAAAGGTTCTAACGGTTCTTCCGGTACTTCTGGAGCACAAGGTGCTCAAGGAGCACAAGGAGCACAAGGAGCTAAAGGTTCTAACGGTTCTTCCGGTACTTCTGGAGCACAAGGTGCTCAAGGAGCACAAGGAGCACAAGGAGCACAAGGTGCTCAAGGAGCACAAGGAGCTAAGGGATCACAAGGATCACAAGGAGCACAAGGAGCTCAAGGAGCACAAGGAGCTAAGGGATCACAAGGAGCACAAGGAGCTAAAGGTTCCCAAGGAGCACAAGGAGCACAAGGATCTGCTGGTCCTACATCTTTAACATGTGGTTTTGGTTGTGAATCTACCCCAGCGGGTAGCCCATTCTTCTATTATGGTATAAGTGGTGATCAATACATGGGAGAGCCTCACACTTGGTTCCAGGTATTCTGTTCTTCTACCGGTCTTACGTACAACTTCCCCGGATACATATGTGGATAATACCTTAATTAAACAAATTTAATGAATAAGCCGGTACCACAAATAAAGATGTCTATTTTTGAGTTGGGTCGTAGTATAATAGGAAGGGATGATATTACATCGGTTAAAATCATAGATAGGGATGGTAATGTTATCGAAAGTCATGAGTATAAGTCCAACGAGAAAGATGTTATTCCGAGTGTGGTGTTTTCGATTTCTGATGTACTGAGTCCACAACAACAAGTGAGTGTGGCTAGTCAAGAATTCCTTTCTTCTGTTTTAGAACCAAAATTTCCCGGAATGATATAATTTCAGGAAACCTTTGTAGTTAATGCTGTATAAATTCTAAAGCATTATTGTAAAGAGTTATGAAGGTTCAGACCATTATTGTAGATGATTTTTATAAAAACCCTGATGATGTTCGATCATTTGCATTAGCTCAGGAATTTGGTGTTCATGGAAACTATCCGGGTCAGAGGACTGCTTCTTTCTTGGCAGACAATGTTAAAAATTCAATTCAGGAGATCATTAGACCGTTTGGTGGTGAAGTAACTTGGTGGGGCGATGATTCAACAGGTTCATTCCAGTATACTACTGCTGCTGATAGATCTTGGATTCATAGTGATGACACTACAGATTGGGCAGGGGTACTTTATTTAACACCAGATGCACCCCTATCTGCAGGTACTGGCTTATTTAGACATAAGGATACTGGTCTTTATCGGTGGAGAAATTCTGAACATCCTGAGGAGGTTGCTGCTAATGCTCCTGTAAACATCGAATCTCAAGATATGACCAAATGGGAGATGGTAGATAAGGTTGGTAATGTGTATAATAGGCTAGTTTTATATAGAGGGGATTTATTCCATATTTCCCTAGATTATTTTGGTCAGGGTAAAGAGGATGCAAGGTTATTTCAGGTTTTCTTTTTTAACACTGAAAAGTAAATGCTAATAGTCAAAAGACCAACTGCTATTGTTTTTGGTTGGAATAAACCAAAAGGTAGTTATGAATTTGTAACTACCGTTTATTCCGAAGAGGAAAATAATATGCAATGGGTTAATTTGATAGCTTGTGATGTTGGTAATATCTCATACAATGGTTTATCACAACTTAATGTCAGGCATAGTCCTGACGTTTTGGTTTTTATAGGCATCGAACGTCAACAAATACATCCATATTTTGACAAGATGTCTATTTATTTTGAAAAGGTCCCACATGACGATGAAATTGCAAATGCTGTTGTTGTTAAAACAATTGCTCTACATTCCGATCCCTATGCTCCTTTCTTTAGTGTTTTTACACCTGCTTTTAAAACGGGGGATAGAATATTTAGAACCTATCAGGGGTTAAAGGATCAAACTGAGAAGGATTGGGAATGGGTAGTTGTAGACGATTCACCACCAGATCATAATGAGCTATGGGATAACCTTCAAAAGATAGCATCTGAGGATTTTAGGGTTAAACCGTATAGAATAAACCCTAACACTGGTGGTCTGGTCGGACTGGCAAAAAAGAGGGCTTGTTCACTTTCTAGAGGTACATGGTTGGTTGAACTTGATCATGACGATTACCTATTAGATCACTGTCTAAGCAAAATAAGATCTGCCAGCGAAAGGTTTCCGGATGCTGGATTCGTCTATAGCGATTGTACTGAAATGTTCGGGGATGGCAGATTTGTCAAATTTGACGAAAGGGTAGATTGGGATTTTTATGGAGCTGAAAATAACCACTTTAACTTTGGATATTCAGGTCATTCTTGGATTGATATAAAGGGTAAAAGATATTTACAACACCACTACCCTTCAATTAACCCAATCACAATTCGATTTAATTTATCAATGCCTAATCATGTTAGAGCTTGGAGATCCGATGTTTATAAAAAAATAGGAGGTCATAGAGAAACTCTTCCTTTGGCTGATGACTTGGAGCTTATTATTAGGTCCTTCATTGAAACCAGGATAATTCATATAAAAGATTTGCTGTATGTCCAGTATAGGGATGGATATGGAACTGTTAACTATAATTCTTTTGAAATTAACAGAATTTCAAGACTTATAAAGGAAGAGTATAACGAAGCAATCCATAAAAGAATTTTGGAGCTAGGATTCCATGATTGGGAATGGGATGCTGAAAAGAGAACTAATATTCACCAAGAGGCTATAATGAAAAATGACATGAGCGATATGAAATTTTGGGAGGAAGAGCAGGTTTTAAATTATATCTATGAGTAATAAAACAACTAAAATTTGTATGAATGCGATGGTTGCTAATGAATCGCATGTTATACTTAGGATGCTTGAATCCTGCTATCAACATATAGATTATTGGGTAGTGCAGGATAATGGGTCTACAGATGGCACACAAGATATTATAAGGAATTTCTTTGCAGAAAAAGGGATACCTGGGTATCTTTATGAAACTGAGTGGCAATATCCAGGATTTAATAGAGACCACACACTTCAAGAATGCTTAAAAGCTGATCACGGGTGCGATTGGATTTTGAGGATGGATGCTGATGAACAGCTGGTGGTCGATGATGATTTTAATTGGGAAATTTTAAACGATACATCTATTCAAAGTTTCAATATTACCGCACAAGATCCAGGTGGTATTTATTACCGGACTTGGCTTTGGAATGCAAAACTGCCATGGTACTTTAAACATGACAAAAGGCATGAGATAATTTTCCTTTCTGGTAATGAAATGGGGGAGGATAATTTTCAGATAGTTAACTTACCGCGGGGATTTAGGCACATTATTACTAATGATGGACAAACTTGGGACACCTCTCTAAAGTTTTTAAACGATGCGCTTATTCTTGAAGCTGACCAAGTTTGCTCTGGAAAGATAAATGATGACGATTATCACCTTTTCTATATTGGTAAAAGTTATGCTGATACTTACCAGGACCAAAACTTCCCGTTTGGGAAGAATCATGGTGATGAATATGCTAGAAGGGCTATCTATTACCTCGAGCACTATGTTAGGAGAAGGTTCCCAGTTTATGACGAGGACATACCTCCAGCTGGACTTGACGAGATGTGTTACTTTTCTTTGGTCCTTATAGGGCAAGCTTATAAGTTTATTGGAAACCGAGAGCTTGCTTACAAAAGGCTTGAACAAGCGGATTGGTACTGTCCCTTTAGAAATGAGCACTGGGTTATTTTAGCAGAAATGCATGCTGATGATCAGAATTTTGAAAGGATGTATGAAATAACAACCCTTCTCATGGGTGATGATAGGGTATGTCCATTTCCGGATTGGTATTTTTTACTTTGGACGTCCTGCTATAAGGATACCTCAGATTATGTACAATTTCTCCATAATGAAGCAATGAAATTTATGGGGTTAGTTGAAACCCAAACAATCCAAGATAATCAAGATAATTTACAACCTAGCGAAGACACCTATTTCCCTGGTGAAATTTAAATAAAATCATATGGAAAACAATCAAGTAAAAATTACAACCGAGGAGCTTGAAAAAGTAAGCACCTTGAGAAATGAGATCTTAGAAAACGTTGAATCGATAGGTAGGCTTAATATAAGGAAGCACTTTCTTGTCAAAGAACTAGAGCCAATCGAAGCAACCCTTATTTCATTACTTCAGAAGTCTGAAGATTTGGACACACAGGAGAAAAATGTAATCGACGAAATCATACAGAAGTATGGCGAGGGGCAACTGAACTTTGAAACTGGCATTTACACTAAAGAAAAATAAACGATGAAAGAAATCGAGGCTTTAAGAAGAACTAAATATGAGTTGATTAGGACAGTAAATTCAATTCAACAAACGCTAGACGAGAAGACTGGCGGAAAGCCTCGTATTCTTTTTATAGCCCCACACCTTTCTACTGGTGGTATGCCTCAGTACCTTTATAAAAAAATAGAATCTTTTAATGAAGGTGCAGAGGTTTATTGTATTCAGTATAGCAATACTGCTGAAGCTTATGTTGTTCAAAGAGATAGAATCAAGGAAAAAATAGGATCAAGGTTCCATTGCTTGGGGAATGATAAAACTGAGATTCTAACCCTCATCGAAAAGATATGTCCTGATGTTATACACTTTGATGACTTTGTAGAATTCTTTATCAATTCCTCGATAATTGACAAAATATACGATCCTAATAGGCCTTATTACATCGTGGAAACGTGTCATAGCTCCAACGTAGATCCCAGCGATAAGGTTTATTGTCCTGATAAATTTGTGATGGTAAACGAGTGGATGTGTGATAAGTTTAGCAACTTGGGGGTGCCAGTCGATATCTTAGAATATCCCATAGAAAATTTAATTAGACCAGATAGGGACACGTCATTAGAAGAACTTGGGCTAGATCCAGCAAAAAAACACATTATCAATATTGGTCTTTTTACACCAGGTAAAAACCAAGGGGAGCTTATTGAATATGCTAGGGAGCTGGAAGATCACCCAATTCAGTTTCATTTTATAGGTAATACAGCTCCAAACTTCCAAAGTTATTGGGAACCTCTATTGGAAAATCTTCCAAAAAACTGTAAAATTTGGGGAGAAAGAAAGGATACTGATAATTTTTACAAGTGTGCAGATCTTTTTGTTTTTACATCCAATTGGGAACTAAACCCAATTGTAATTAAAGAAACCCTTTCTTGGAATTTACCAATTCTAATGAGAAGATTGGGCCCTTATAAGGATTCGTATGATGATAATCCACTTGTGACGTACTTGACCCCAGGGGGTGCATTCGATGACAGAGAGGATAACATACAAAAAATAAAAGATATACTTAGTTTATAATGAATAAAAGAGGTTTAGAGGTTTATACCGATTTGAAGAAATCTAAATCTGTAAGATTTAGACATCCCATAACTTTTGATTTCTATTTTGATTATGGACCCAAGGCTGATTGTATAGGACCGAGTAATGCTAAGCCTTGTATGATAAAATTCAAAGATCTTGACCATGATAGGTACGCTTATAATGGTGAAACTTCCCCGGGATTGTATACACAGTTGTATAGAAAGTGGTATACTAACTGGCGTCTAGAGGCATTCGACGGTGATGATTTAATTTTTCAGAAAGACCTTGATGATTTATTAATGGGAGGTAAGGTTTGTATTTCAATTGATAGCAGTTCTTTAGGAGATACCCTGGCCTGGATGCCCGTGGTAGAGAGGTTCAGGGTAAAATACGGCTGTGATTTGTATGCTACAACCTTTTGGAATGAACTATTAGCCAACTATTACCCAGATATAAGATTTAAACCACCAGGTTACAGGGAATCACAAACTAATGCTACTATTGGTGTTGGTTGGTATGATGAGGATGATCGGGATAAACACAAAAGAGATCCAAGAACAATATCTCTCCAACAAGTTGCTGGTGACATTTTGGGAATAGAGGTTGAAGAAGATGTATTAAATGATAATGTGCCACTAACTATAAGAAATTCTAAGCCCACCATCGACGGTAAATATGTTTGTATTGCTATGGATTCCACTGCCAATGCAAAGCACTGGCACTATGACGGCGGATGGCAAAAGATTGTAGACTATTTAAACTCAATAGGTTATAAAGTTGTTGTTGTACAGAAACAGGCAACGGGTCTGTCTGGTATTATCGACAAGACCGGTGACATAGATATCCTTCAAAGGGCAATTGACATTTATCATTCTGATTTCTTTATTGGTATCGGTTCTGGGTTAAGTTGGCTTGCTTGGTCCTTACATAAACCTGTAATTATGATTTCTGGATTTTCTGATCCTTTCTGTGAGTTTTCTACCAAAAATTATAGGATCATAAACAGGGACGTGTGTCACGGATGCTTCAGCGATCCTTCGATTAAGTTTGATAAGGGAGACTGGAACTGGTGTCCAAGGCTTAAGGACACGGAAAGAATGTTTGAATGTACCAAAACTATTACTCCAGAAGTTGTGCAAAAAAATATCGAAGCCCTTATCATCGATCACCTATCCTAACCTCTTTTTATTCTACAGATATATAAAGTCAAAGCGATATAGTCGCTTTTTAATAATACTCTGTAGATAATGGCTTTTTACCCAGAAAATAGATTTCCAAAAAAAGGTATTCCCGTTTATAATGGTAATGGTGACCAGAGAGATCTTTCTGATCCTAGGTTTAGATACCAGGACGACTTAGAGAATACCTCCAAGGTCTTTCACCAGAGTACCGATAATTATTTTGGAACCACCGGAGCTGCATTAGCCAGGGCTGAACAATTAGGATGTAATGGATATCACACTGCTTTGGCAAGTGATGGTGTATATTATTATTTACCGTGTTCTGATGCCACCTGGTATGCTGAAAGAATGCAGCAATTTCAAAGCTCGCTTAATTTTACTTATATTGGAAATTATCGTGTTTTAACATGGGATAGGCCTTTTAGTTATGTACAAGCTTTTAACGGTTGGCTTATAGAAACTGCAGGAGCGGTTCTTGCAGATCCAATAAAGCTTGGTAACCCCACAGCAGCTATACCTAATGATATTGCAATAGATTTTAGATATTCTGTAGATGGACAGAGTTGGTCTCTTTGGGCTAATGTTGGAACTGCATTAACCGGGTTTTCTCAGGGTTATACATCTAACAACGACTCAACTATTTTCTCAATTCCACTTGACCCATCAAAGCCTTTCTACCCGGAATTCAGATTTACCTCTGTTGTAGTCAACCCTGATGGTACTTTATCCTACGAGAGCGATGAGCCAATCGATCCTTCCATAGTAATTCTAGATTTTGATCTTGCACTTACATATGCTACTGGTGCTAGTGGACCATCCGGTGCTATTGATAGCCTAGTAATAACAAGACCAGTTCCAAATTGTTCTGACGAGAAATCCAACAGGCCCGTAGTTTTTGATGATTGCAATTATACCTTTGATCCGTATGCAATAAACAAGGCTGTTAATTTGTATAAGGATTTAAGTTTAGTTGTAAATAAGGTATTCGGTTTTGAGACTAACTATTATTCAGTCCAGCCACAGGCTAGAGGAAAGGATGTTATACTTAAGGAATATACACTTTTCAATGTGGTTGATGAGCAATGTGTTAAGGTAGTTGTTCCATCCAACCAATTTCCTGATAATAGGGTAAATTATGATCCGTTTGGTATTCAATTCGATGAGCCTTTTGAAATCCACATAGATAAAACTTATTTTGAAAGCATTTTTGGAAGGGGATCACAGCCTAGAAAAAGGGATATTATATACTTCCCATTAACTAATAGAATCTATGAAATTAACTCTACTTATCTATTTAGGGATTTCATGTATTCCCCTGTTTATTATAAGATTGAACTTAAGAAATACAGTCCAAAATCAAACACATATTTTAAGGACCCTGCATACAAAGAAGAATTAGATGGAATAGCACTTACTACGGAAAAGCTTTTTGGTGCTGAAGTTGAATCAGAGGAGCAAAAAATAACAAAGCCACAGCAATATTCTGATAGTTCACAAAGGAGGCAAGAGGATCCTACAAGATCCTACATATACAAGAAGCTACCCATTGTAGGATATGATTTGAATAATAACTGGACTATAGTATTCAATAATTACTACGATATGGCAGATGCCTTTGTAACGGATTCTGAGTTTGTTTATCAGCCAAACAAATATAGGGAGGCTCTGAGATACAAGAATACTCCTCTGTTAGAAAGCGAAGGCGAACTTTCTTATACATGCTGGTTTAGTTTAAAGAACTATATAAATGAAAATAGTTTGGCCAAAAAACCATATTCCCCTGCCCCAATTGTAAAGGTGTCAGAGGATGCTAATAAAATAATATATAGCTCTCACCCATATAAACATAACCTAACACCGTTTAGGGAGTTCTCAGATAACCCTGAAGGTTATGTAGCTATTAGTACTGATGCAAATCACTCTGGTGGGTTTAAGGTACTTACAACCCCAGACGAGTATAAGTTCTCCGTGAGTAATCCAAATCTACCTTATGCTAAGAATACTGCAAATTGGAAAATGCAAAAAGCACAAGCAAGAAACTTAATAGATGGAACTTACATTGATGCCTCTGGATTATTGAAGGGTATGAGGATAGATCTTGTCCATTCTGGTAGTAATGATGCTGCAAACAACAACTATGTTCAGCAAGGAAGCATTGAAATAATTTTAAATGACCTTACGTATGATTCTAGATTGCAATTTACCCCGGAACAGGGTGAATGGTATGGTATGGTAGTTAATATAAGCAACAAATACAAGCAAATGGGAATCAACATATGGAAGATGTCCTATAATTCTAATAATCCCTCACAGCAATCATCTGACCTAATAAAAGTCCATGAGGATTATAGAACATTAACTAAAGCTTACACATTCGACGCGCCTTCGGATATCGAAAGAGACGTAAACAATCCTTTCTACGGAACTGATAATAATGCTTATAAAATATACACATCACCACTATTGCTATCTAACGTCAGATTATTTAAGAATATGATAGATATTGATAAGCAATCAATAGTACTAAACCAAAACGTTGTAAGAGACGAGCAGCTAGCATACATAATAGATAACGCTAAACCACAGTTAATTCTACCTAAATTCGCTCGAAATAGGTAACTAATAAGTTTAATATGCCAAGAAGAAAACCGAAACCAGAGAGGGTAGTCGAGGAAAAGATAAAAGAAAGCTTAGATTCTATCTTGCAAGATGAGAATCTTGATTTTGATGCGGTAACAGCTGATGAACTCCCTAGGCTGAAGACAACAGAACTTATGAACTTTAGTGAGGCTACCCAAACTACGGGTACTGATGCTAAGGGGGTTCTTGATTCTATAGTTAAGTTTTATCTCGATGAGAATTTTATTGACCAAACTGATTACATCGAATACAAGAAAAAGATAGATTCGATGAACATTGCATCGATGATGCTTCAACTTAAAACCGCACAACATGCGATAACAAAATTACTCGAAGAGATCGATCTTGGAAATGCAAATCCTAGGATGTTTGAAGTTCTTGCACAGTTGCAATCCCAAATTATGCAAATGCCTAAAGACTACCAGACTTATGTCCAAAAGATGGAAGACGGTTATAAGGCAATTGCAACCCAAATTGAGGACAAAAGTAATTCTGGATCTTTTCATTTAGAACCTGGTGAGGATGGAAAAAACGTTTACAATCCGTCTTCTAACGATACCGGTGGAATCAAGGTCAGAGGAACCAAAGGATTAATGGAGGGACTTCGTGATATTATTGGTTCTGAGATAGAAGATATTAAGGTTGATGATGTTGATGATAACGCAGTTGTTAACGCTAAGAAAAAAGCAGAAATTGATGCGGGTAGAAATATATCAATGGATGAGGAGGATGGAGACCTCGAAATCGAGGATGATTTATTTGACTAAGGATGGCAGGAGAAAAAGAAAAAGACTCTAATTACTGGAGTACCAAAAGGATCGAGGAACTTTTATTTAAAGTAGAGGAGGAAGGACTTGACTACAAGTCTGTGGATAATCCATTCCACGACGGTGACCCGGAATTAAAGATGTCTAATCTTTTATATGAGTATTCCCAAGATGAGATCCTTGAGATGGAAAGATGTGCAAAAGATGTTGTATATTTTTCTAAGTATTGTAGAGTAATGACCGATGATGGTTTATTTTATGTAAAATTAAGGGATTACCAAGAATCTGTACTAAGGGAGTACCAGGCTAATAGGTTTAATATATTCTTAGCTCCAAGACAGGTTGGTAAATCAATTACTTCTGCTATAGTTCTTGTATGGTATTTGTTGTTTAATCATGACAAAAACGCAATGATACTTGCAAACGTTGGCTCTACTGCAGAGGAGTTAATGGATAAGATCAAAGCAATAGTAAGGGGTCTTCCGTGGTTTCTTAAGCCTGGAATAGTAGTTAATAATGTTATGTCAATGAAGTTTGATAATGGATGTAGGGCAATCGCAAAGACTACTACCAAGACTTCAGCAATTGGTTTTACAATTCACTTTCTTTACATGGATGAGTTTGCACACATCCATCCGAACTTCATAGAGTCATTCTTTAGATCAACTTATCCCACTGTTTCTTCCTCTAAGGTTTCTCGAATTATTATTACATCTACTCCAAATGGGATGAATAAATTCTATGAAATTTACAAGGGTGCTGTAGATGGTGAAAACAGTTTCAATCCAGTTCGGGTAGATTGGTGGCAAGTCCCCGGTAGAGATGAGGAGTGGAAGAAGCAAGAAATTGCTAACCTCGGTTCACAAGAGCTTTTCAATCAAGAATATGGTAACCAATTTCTAAGTTCATCTACGCTCCTATTAGGTTCAAATGAACTTAAAAAGATAAAGGCAAATGAGGTAGAATATGAATGGAGGGATATTGATGTATTGGAGGATACTGGTTTTTCATATGAAAATTTCAGGTGGCACCCCAAATTCCAATTATCGGGCGAATCCCTCTTGAAAAATAGATTTGTTCTTTCCGTTGATCTTGCTGGTGGTGGAAAGGGTGATTTTACAGTGCTAAACGTTTTCAAAGTCGTACCATTACCTAAGAGGGTAATTGAAAATATGGATGACTACCAGGACGAATCAGACTTTTTTGGACTGTTACAAATAGGGATTTATCGGGACAATGAAATAGAGGTTGAGGACTTTAAGAAAATACTTGAGGCTGTGGTTGTTCGGTTGTTTAACCCAGAGAACGTAAGAGTTTTGCTTGAGGTAAATTTCAAAGGGGAGCTTTTAATTGATAAGCTAACAACTAATGACGATTTCCCACTTGAGACCTTTGTACACACGAAACACACCGAATCCGCTAGAATGAGGAAGCCTGGCATTAAGTACAACGAGAAGAATAAGATGAAATACTGTGAGATTCTAAGATCTCAAATGAGATTAAACAGGGTTATTATTAATGAATCCTCATGGACAATCCCAGAGCTTTTCTCTTTTGGTCTTAATAGTAGAGGAACGTATTCAAGTCAGTCTGGTCATGATGATGTTGCCATGACTATTGTTAACCTGTCTGGGATGTTCGAATCATCTGATTTTTATGACCTTGTTGGTGAATTATATGACGATCTTGGAGAATCCACTTATAGGGATTTGATTGATTTAAAACTGGAAGAAGGAAATCCCGATGGTGATGTTACTAAAGAGGGTGGATTCTATGGTTCTTTTAGCCAGTTGCTCTAAATAATTTACTTTGCCTGATATATACATTTACTAACCTAGTAGCATACAAAAATGCTAGTTTTGGTTTAGATATATAGTAGGCAAAAATATCTCTTGTACAATAATGGCAAAGAAAATCAAACTGGATTTATCCCAATTTAAAGCATCAGGAGTCTATACACTTGAGTTTGACGCTTCAGAAAACGTCATCTTAACGTCCCAGACTATAAGATTGGTGGTGGGATTTTCGAATAAAGGACCTTTTAATGCTCCCGTGTATTTACCAGACGTAACTACAGCGGTAGCAATTTTTGGTGAAATCGATAAGACTTTAGAGGCTAAAGGATCTTACTTTCATAGATCAATATTTGCGTGTTTAAACACTGGACCCGTATTTGCTTTGAATCTAATGAACCTCAATAACAATATTGACAGTCCAACTGCGGATGTTGTAAACTATTTTGGTTATTCAATCGATACTGAGCAATCGAACGGGGTTTTAACCTCTAAATTATACTCTTCTTTCTATAATAAAGAGAGATTCTGGTTTGCTGACACTGATTATTTCCTAGCAACACTTTCTGCAGTTGACACGGGAAGACTATTTAACCTAGTTAATCTTGGTAAGGAGTCTATGAGTGTTATTGTTAGGAAGTCGACTGATGCTGTACAACCGCTACAAGGTTTTGATGTTTTTGCAATTGATTGGTATGGAGCAGAAAACGTGCCTAGCTTCATGCACCCCTACGATTATATTTCTGACTACTTTATTGATGTTATATCGGTATCTGGAGATTGGACTGATTATGAGACATTATCGTTAGATCCTAAATGGAGTTCTTATTTCACTAGGAATGGATTTATTAAGAGTCAAATCAATAATTTCCTATCCCAACCAGATGTAAATATAGTTGCTTCGACAACTGGGTGTTTAATCCCAGATTTTGTTGACCTAAATGGTAACAACCAATACATCCAAACACTTATTAACAACAATACTCCATCAACTGGATTATTCTGTGCAGTAGATGAGGATGCAATGGATGATATTTGCACTAACCCCTATAAAATTGATCTTGTAGGACACCACTTGATTGATGAACTTACAGCAGATAGAGATATTGCTGACGCAAGACTTAATTTCTTAAGTTATGATCAGAATCTTACTGCTGACTATTTATACACCCAAAAGGTAACAACAATTACTGATGCTGCTACTGGAGCATCTGGAGCTTCTCCAGATTCAATTAACGTTGGTACCTTATTTACAGTTGGTGCAACATCAACTTATGGAATAGGTGCTACTGCATTTGATGCTTATGATGCTTCCCTTAAATATGGTGGATTACACTATGTTATAACAAACACTGGAGTTACTGGAGCATCTCTAACAACAGCTGAGAAGAACGAACTAGCATCTTTTGCAACTCCTAGCGCTACCTCCTCTCCATTCATTATAGGTACTGTTACTGGTCTATCCGGATTAACTGGTTCGGTTATAAACCAATTCTCAGAAAATGATTTGGTAAAATTAAAAATAGCAGGTGTCATACAGACTGGCGGAGAAGTGCTTCTAACATGGACACACCCACTTGATACTGCATCCTATTCAGCCCAAGGCATATCAGTTACACCTTACAGTAATATGGTTGGTGCTACTTCTGGTTATGTTTCTGCTGATTACTATCAAATTACTTCTTCAGATTATCTTGACATAACTGAAGTAAATCCAGCAACAGGAGCAACTGCAGGTACACCTAATAATGTATTAACTGGGCAGCTTAGCACTGCATTTTACCAAGACCTTTTATATGGAGAATTAGAGGACGGTGACCAGATTTGGTTAAATGATACCGGAAGTTCTGTAAACTACATTTCATACCAAAGTACAATTGATAGAGACCAATTCGCGGTTTCCTACGCTAGAACGTTTAATAATGTTTCTAGACAAAGCCCAGATCAGCTTACAGACTACCCTGCTTTTGGTACTGTTTATGCTTCTGACAATATAGGTGCTTCTGTAAGCAGCGATAAGACAGATATTATTTCTTCAGTAGGATCTATTAACCAGTTTATCGACGTGATAACACAAATAGATCCAACTAACTTCACTATATCTTCTTCTCCTTCATCGCCAATAGCTGTTGGAGATCTTATAGTATCTACGGATCAGGATATTTGTGAAACTGTTGGTAGCAATAGGCAATATAGGTTAACAAGAGTTACTTCAGTTGCTCAAACAACAACGCCAAACGTTGTCCAAGTAACAACTGCAAGGCCACTTTACTACTATGCTGGAAGCCCAATCCAAGTACAGAAGTTCAAATCAATTCCGCAATTTACTAGGTCTTTTGATTTCACTTACTTAAATGGGTTTACCATGAGAGATTCTCACAGACCAAATGGTACTGATGCTAGAGTTTCTGAAATCCTTGATGTTATGTACAATACTAACATCGCAGCAACACTTGCTGCTAAGGACGTAATATCATTCAGATACATTGTTGATACGTTTAGCGGACAAATACTTCCGAATTCTAAGTATCAATTAAGTAAGCTTGCGATGATGAGACAAAAAGCTTTAGCACTTATCAACGCACCATCAATGGAGCAGTTTAGAGCATCTACAGATCCTAGATTTACTGATGCACCAACTCAGACTAACCCATATCCTTCCCTGAAGGCTCAATACATTTCAGAGGGTGGTAATTTATCGCTTAATCCTTCTTATACCTTCAGTTTACCAACTGAAGACCAGGGAGCAAAATTTGCTGCGTTCTATACTCCTTATCTTACAGTAAGGGAAAACAATAGAAACGTTAATGTACCACCAGCAGCTTATATTTCTAATAACTTTGTAAGAAAATTTGCAAACGGTGAACCCTACAGTATTATTGCTGGTCAGAAAAGAGGGGTTATCTCGGGACAAAATTTAGTTGGCCTTGAATATGATTTCACTGACGAAGATAGAGGATGGTTGGAGCCAGTAGGTCTTAATCCGATTATTAAAAGAAGAGGCCTTGGCGTAGTTATCTTTGGTAACCAAACTGCTTATCAAACTGTTAACTCAGCATTTAACCTCGTACATGTGAGGGACCTTCTCATTAGTGTTGAGAATGATGTTGAGGAAATCATGGCAAACTATCTCTTTGATTTCAATGAGGATTCTATCAGACTTGAAATCAAGACTTTGGTTGATAACTACCTTGATGGTGTAAGAGCTGGTGGCGGTATTTATGCTTACCAGGTTATTATGGATTCTTCCAACAATCCGCCTTCAATCATCGACCAAAACATTGGAATTATCGACGTTATTATCGAACCTGCTAGAGGTATCCAAAAGTTCATAAACAGAATTACAGTAACAAGAACTGGTGGTATCGCTGCTGGAGGATTTATTCAGTTTGCTTAATTTCTTAAATTAGAAAAATAGGATAAATATAAAAAAAGGAAAAACTAAATGGCTGGTTTACCACATTACCAAAACTCCATAAACTCGGTTAATAAATTCGAGCCAGTTTATCTCAATCAGTTTGAGGTAAACGTTATACCGCCTGCGGCTGTAGCTGGAGGTCCGGTTTTGCTTGAACAGGTTGTTTCTGTAAGCGGTTTGGACGTGGATAAAAATCCTAGCTTTGTTTCCCAGAAGTACAAGTTTGCAAAAAGGAATTATGCTGGAGGTAAGCCAGACACTACTACCCTAGATCTTGGATTGAAGTTCACAGTAAACCTTGATGATGCTAATTCCATGTATGTCTTCAAAACAATGAGGCAATGGACGGATTTAATATACAATCCATTAACAGGCGCCCAAGGTATTAAAGCTGATTACACCGGTACGATAGTGGTATCTGTATTTAATAAAAGCGGTGATGTATTCAGAAGAATTACCCTTAAGGATTGCTTCCCTCTAAAAGCAATTGATCCGATGGAGCTAGAATATGTAAATGGTACTACCCTCTATGAAATCAATATGACTTGGGCAGTTGATTATTGGGATGATCTTTTCCTTTAAAATAAAAAAAGCATAAATGGCAGGCTTACCACATTTTAATAACTCTAAGGCAGCAAGGAATAACTACGAACCGGTTTTCTTAAATCAGTTTGAAGTTTTGATTACCCCACCAAATGGAATAAATCTTGCTAACACCACTTTTAAGGGAGAAAACATTCTCACTCAGCAAGTGAAGAGTATATCTGCCCTGCAAGTTGATATACAACCGGCAGATGCTGTAACACAGTACTATAAGTTTGCAGAAAGAAGATACGCTGGTGGTGAACCTTCAACTTCTGATGTGCAATTTAATATGTCTTTTGAGGTAAACCTGAATGACGATAATTCTATGGTCCTTTATAAGGTTTTAAGACAGTGGTCTGACCTAATATACAATCCATTAACTGGAGCAATGGGTTTAAAAAGAGATTATGTGGGTTCGATGGTAGTTTCAGTATTCAATAAACAAGGTGATGTTTTTAGAAGGATTACTCTTAATAATTGTTTTTTAGTAGAACCAATTACACCAATGAACCTTTCTTATGATACTGGTGATGCCCTCTACACGATCGACACAACTTGGAAGTCTGATTACTGGAACGATCTATTCCTATAACAGGAAACTTAATTCTAATTTTTTTCTATAATTTGTGGTTTTTATACCCTAGCGGTATATAAAGAAAAATGCAAGCATGTCAGATAATAACCTTTCGCCTGAGGAGATTTTAAGGGAAAAAGAAATTTCTGGTGGTATTAAATACGACGACCCCAGTGAATTAGACCTTGATACCGAGCTACAGGAAAATATTTACCCCCAGCAAGAAGTTGTAGAGTCAGAACCTCTTGGAAATGTCCACGAGAAAAGTATGGAGAGTAAACCTTATGTACAAGATTCTGAAACTAAGCCTTTGGATCTTGGTTGGAAGAATCTACCCATGAATATGCTTCCGTCAAAAGGTCTTTTTTATCCTGAACCAACTAGAGTAGCAATTAGACCAGCTGAGGTAAGGGAAATTAGACAATTCTCTACTATAGACGAGGATGATATGCTAGATATAGACAATAAGCTTAATTTCATTCTTGAAACCTGCTGTAGAGTAAAGTTTAGTGAAAGTGGTGGTGTTGTTTCGTATAAAGATCTCAAGCAGGAGGATAGGTTCTTCATTATCATGGCAATTAGGGATTTAACCTTTGTAAAGGGCGAAAATAGAATAATTGTAAATCCCGATGGTGGTTGTACAACTAAGGGATGTACTGGAATGGAAGGGATAGAGTTAAGAACGGGTGTTTTGAGTAATTACGAGATAGATCAGAACCTTTTGAAGTACTATTCATCAACCGAAAGGACTTTCGCTTTCCCTATAAGGAGAATAGGGAAGACAATTAAACTTGCTCCTCCATCAATCGGTGTTACCAAAGCGATAGCCTCTTTTGTTGCTGACTCTGTTGCAAGGGGTGAAGAGGTTGATAAGAGCTTTATAAAGATAGCCCCATTTTATTTCAATGAATGGAGGGGGTTAGACTATTTTAAAATAAAGGAAGCAATGGTTTCATCCTCCGAAGAATGGACTAAGGAAGAGTTTTCTGCTTATTTTGAATTGGCTGAAAGGATTAAGATAGGAACAAACTTAAAGGTAAGAGTAAAATGCGATGCTTGCGGTGATGGGGAGGTCACCGCCCCAATTTACTTTCCCTCAGGGTTCAGATCTCTTTTCGTTATTTCAAATATCTTTGGAGAATTATTTTGATCTAAAATTCAGACTTTGGAGGGAGCATTCAATAGACCCAGGCTGGCTAGAGTCTGTCCCATTCTACGAATACCAAATTTGGATCGATAAGCTTAACGATTCGGTAGAGGAGGAAAATAAAAGGAAGCTTCAAGAGAGTGGCCAAACAGAGGTATTCAGTTTTAGCAAAAAGTGATAATCTTTAATATTAGATATATAGTTGGAAAATAACCGACCAGTAAATGGCAAACGGATCCGACAGATTATTAAAGGAGCTAAGTACACTTTCTTCAAATTTCGATTCACTTTATCAGGAACTTAAAGAGTCCACTAAGGCAAACATAGAGTCATCTGAGGGTGTCAAGAATCTAGTAAACGACCTAAAGAAAGGAAATGCCCCAGAAACACAGGACCTAGAAAAGGTGTTCAGAAGCTTTACCGAATCTTTTTCTAAAACTATAGCTTCTCAGAACGATAAGCTTATTAGCAATCTAACTGAAAATATTTCAAAGTCTCTTACCGGGTCTGCTTCAGATTTTATTTCAAAGCTACCTAGCCAAGTTGCTCAGGTGAAAGCGGGTCAACCTATCGATTTTAAAAGCATTTTGGGTAGCGGTACTATAAAAAATGCTTTGTCTGGGGTAATACCAAAAATACCTGGATTAAAGGACGGGGGTACTATTGAAGGTAATGGAATTGCGGTTGTCGGTGAGGATGGACCAGAGCTTGTTAAACTGGACAAAGGCAATAAAGTTAGGACCATGGAAGAGCAGATGTTGGATATGATGATTGAGGAGGAGAGGGAAAGGAATATAAAACTTGGTAGAATTGTACAGCAAAACCCATTGCAATCTGCCTTATCCAAGATCACAACCGATTCTAAGCTAATTAGCGAATTTATAGAATATTCTCAAAAGGATCTTGACAAGAGTGATCAACAAGAATTGTTAGCTGATCCGGATTACCTTAAAGACGAATTCGATTATTTTTTAAGTGAAAGAGACCGAGAATATTTTACCCAGGAGGATCTTAAAAAGCTATCTCCAGATTACAAGCCTCCTAAAACAGAGATTATTAAGGATACTGAAATCCTTAAAACTCCAACCCCAACCCCTGCAGCTCAAGAGGTTATCAATCCTGTAGAAGCTGAACCTGCTGTCAAGAATGAAGAAGTGAAAGCTAAACCTAAGGTTAATTTCAGTCTTGATAAATTAAAGTCCATAACAGCTTTAGGTAAGGAAAAACTCGAAGCTGCAAAGAATGGTACAGGAGTGATTGGACAAGCAGTGAATTCTGTACAGGAATTAAAATCAAAAATGCCAGGTTCCCCTGCAAAGGATGCTGATACTGATTCAGGACCTGGACAATCAGCCAGTGCTATAGAAAGAATAAAGGAGATAGCGGGTAGCTTGAAAAATAATTCTACTACAACACCAGCACCAGGGGTTGTTAAAAAATCTGAAGCCTCTACTACCAGTGCAGTTACTCCTTCAACTAGTACGATTACATCTAAGGATGCTCAGGAAATTAAATCCTTGCTTGCCTCTATTTACCAGGCACTAAGATCCCCTCTCACAGTTGCAAGCGATATCCCATTTAGGCCTTCGGGAAACAACTTCTAACAATTGTTTATAACTTCATTTTTTCCAAACGGTGGAAAATTGTATATTTGTTTCTCAACTACCTTTTAATCCTGAACCGCAAATGGAAGAAACTTATATTGATCCCTCTAATTTTTTTAATGACGATAACCTTTCAAGGGGTAATTACTGGATTGCTAGTCCTGCTCTTAATAGGGTATTTTTATCGGAGGATAATTTCAATGAAATAAGCGAAACCTTTTATACCCTTAAGGATAGGAAGATGGACAGGGTCTATCTAGAAATGGCAAAGGTGTGGGCAACAAACTCATATTGTGAAAGAATGAAAGTTGGAAGTTTGATAGTCAAAGATAAGTCGATAATATCCGACGGCTACAACGGGGCACCAACTGGATTCCCAAACGTGTGTGAAGATGCTTCTCACGTTACGCTGCCTCATGTATTACACGCAGAGGCAAATGCTATTACTAAATTGGCTAAGAGTACGCAAAGTTCGGATGGGTCTACACTTTATGTTACCGTCTCTCCATGCTTCGAGTGTTCTAAACTGATAATCCAAAGTGGAATTAAAAGGTTAGTATTCCAGGAGTTATATAGAAAACTTGAATCGCTCAAATTTTTATTTGACGCTGGAATTGAACTCATTAGGTTAAATAATAAATAGGAGGTAAAAGGAAATTACTAGGGGAATCAAAAAAATGGCAAAAGAAAAAAACATACAAATTCTAGCTGAAAGCTTCATTCAGACTAGAGGAGAGAGGGAATTCAAGTACCTCTACGAAAGAGTAAAACCAGGGGTATTAAATCATTGTTACGGTATTTTGAAAGACTTTGAGCTAGCGGAGGATGCTTTCCTTAATGCTATGTCGAAGGTCTGGCAAAAGATAGAACAATATGATAGCGAGAGAGGGAATTTTTCTACGTGGTGTTACAACATTGCTAGAAATGAATCTCTACTTTTGCTAAAAAGCAGAAAAAGATATATTTCTCAATCTTCTGAAGAGATGGAATACACTTCTGCAAAGGCAGAAGAAAAGAACAGATCATATGACATTGAAGACGATCCTCTTTGGGATTTCCTTTCGGGAGGTAGCGATATAGATGATGTATATGAGCAAGTAATAGACGAAATTAAGGAACTTCCGGATATCTATCGTGATATAATGATCGATCGTGAAATAAATGGTATGAAATACAAAGATATTGCTATTAAATACGATATAAAGAAGAGATCAATTGCTACAAGAATTAGAAGAGCTCGTACTAAGATCAGAAAGAAGATGGAGGATGCTATGGGTAAATCTGATTTCAAATAAATGATGGGAAGAATTCTAGCTATTTTTAGGTTATTAAAAATTCTTAAGGAATTAAGGGTTTATTACCAATACAGGATTTCTGTATATGACGAGAGCATTAATTCCCCCATCTGGACAAGGTTAAGACTCAGGAAGGATTGGTTAAGAAGAATTTATACGGTAGTAAACTTACCTCCTGAGGTTACTATGTCACGTGAATTTCCCGTAGATGCTAGACCTGCTTATGTGTTCGAAGAACTTAAGCCCGTAAACGACTATCTCACTAAACTTAATCTGCAGGAGGTTCTTACCCCAGTTCTTAAACCTATACCAGAGACTAATGGGGATTCTTATTTAGTTATCTATTATTTCTTTTTTAGGTACCTTTCATGGATATGGATATTTAGATTTATAACAGAGGTAACACTGGTTACTTTATGTGTGTTGAACTGGAATGCAATTATAACTTACTTAGGAATTGTTTGATTTAGAAAATACAAGGAAGGATTACCAGAAGAAGCTAGATATTTTCAAAGACTCGAAGTTTATTTTCAACGAATCTGCTCACACGTATCATTTCGAGGGTATTAAGTATGATTCTGTAACAACATATCTAAAAAAATTCAAAGTTCCCTTTGATCGTGAATATTGGTCTAATCGTAAAGCTGAAGAAAGGGGAGTAGATGTTTCGGTTATTAAAGCAGAGTGGCAGGGTAAAGCTGATGTTGCTAATGCTCTTGGAACTAAAGTACATAAGTGGATTGAAGATTATTGGATGGGATTAGATCCTGAAATGCCAGAGGATCCTGAGGTAAGGAGTAGGGTTGAAAAGTTTATATCTCTTAAGGAAGAAAGATTTGGAGAACTTGTTCCTCTTGAATCTGAGCTTAAAGTATTTTCTAATAAATGGAGGCTTGCAGGAACCGTTGACCAACCTTTCTTAATGTGGGATAAAAAGGAGAAAAAGCTTTTATTCCTTATTGGTGACTGGAAGACAAATAAGGAATTTAAGGACGATAAACACCCTAAGGGTAGGTTTAAAAAACTTTTACACCCATTTGCGGATCTTTATGAGAACTCACATAATGAGTATTCGATTCAAATCAGCTTATACAGACTTATTATTGAAGAGGAAACGGGATTAGAGACCCATGGTGGTTTTTTATGTCACATTGGTCCCCAGGAAAAACCTAAGTTATATCCCGTTAAGGATTTGAGGGAAAGGTTAAAGGTATATTTACAACATAATCGTGAAGATTTTGATGTTTTCAATATCTCTGAATGAAACAATATCGTTTATTAAACTAAAAAATAAAAAGCAATCAAATGGCAAACAAAAAGACACAAGGAAAGATGGTAGAGCTTGATGCAAGTGAACTAGTTGATCCAATCGGAGAAGAAGCTCTTTCTAGACTAAACGAAGGTAGAATTAAGGCAGCAGAGGAAAATCTTGAAAATGCAAAGAAAAGGGTTTCTACCAAAGTATATGCAATTCAGTTTGAATCTATGGACCATATTAACAAATTTGTTGATTTCATGGAAAATGAAGCTTCCTGGAAAGAAAAAGAATCCCTGGGTGTTATAGAAATTTGTAAAGTATTGGATAATCTCAAATCTGATGGAATAAAGAACAATATACTTTACTTACAAGCTTTGCCTTTGGAGGCAAGTCACTACTTCATCTCAAAACAAAGTGGTAAAGGATTAAAGGAGGCGAAAGAATTTATTTCTCTCTTAAAGCCTTTTGAGCAAGGATTAGAATCTGCTAAAGCAGATGCCCAAGAAATCCAGGACCTTGAAAGAGAACTCGCAGCAGCTCAGCAGGGCATTGAAATAGCCTAAAAAGGCACAAAACCATTCGAAATGAATAGGCTCCATTTGTTTGGGGCCTATTTTTTAGTGTATATGGAATAAGGTTAGATATATAGTAAAACTAAAATTGTAAATAATCATGGTACAAAAAATTAAAGATAACTTTCAATTCATCGTTTTAGGGTTTTTAGTGATTGTCTTTTTCAGACAATGTGGAGTAAATCGCGATATAGATAGAATTGAAAAGGAGCTTAAAGCTTCTAACGCTGAGCTTAACACTAAATTAGATTCAATCAATACACTAACTAAGGCTGAAATTAGGCACGAGATGAATCAGGTAATGTTCCAATTCCTTATTTATGAAGATGACTTTGATAAGAAAAGGATTTCTCTGTCTGAGATAAAAAACAAATTAGAAGCAAGTGAAGAGTAAATCAAAACTCGTTAATGGCTTTATCATAACCACCTTCGTTTCTTTGTATTTGATGGTGTCTGTGATATCTACCATTCACGTTATTGACTTTTTTAAACTATCCAACCCCACGTGGTTGGCAATTTCTTTGGCAATAGCTTTTGAGGTTGGTGCTGCAGCATCTCTTGCCTCTTTAATTGTAATGGAAAAAATGAACAAATCCCTTGTTTGGTTCCTATTTATTCTGTTGACCGCAATGCAAGCCATGGGGAACACATACTATGCATTCGTTAATCTGGGTGACTATACTTCTTGGTCTGAATTATTTGGATTGATAGAGGAGGAAGAGATATTCCAAAAGAGGATACTCTCAATTGTATCTGGTGCTATTCTTCCTATAGTAGCATTAGGGTTTATTAAATCACTTGTCGATTATATTAAACCAGATAGCGAGGAAAAACTTCAAAACGAAGATTCTGGTATCGAAATGGAGGATGCTGTAGATCTTGGTGATGATATAAGCGAGCCTTTAATCTATGATTCCTCTTATGAAATGAGCAACATTCCTGGTGGAAAAATGGAATTAGAAAATAGCTTAAATGAAAACGACGAAATTGTTGAGGATTTTTACGGGTCAGAGTCTATTGTTACAGCAGAAACATCAGGATCTGAAAAAAATGAAGAGACCATAAAACCAATTGCAGATAGCAATGTTGAGATAGTAAATGCAAACGCAAACAAGAGGATTAGACCAAAAGTTGTTGCTATGCCAGAAAATCCTGACATAAACCCCACTAGACTTTAATATGAGCGCAAACATAGGTGATAACTTGGAGATTTTCGGTGGAGGATCTAGTGTAGGTGGCACAGGATCAGGTACTCCTTTTGGCTATGGCGACAGCAATAGTGCATTGACTACTGGACAATCCGGTCCGTTTGACACCAAGTATACCCTAATTGCTAACACCCCTGGTTCTTTGAAGAGGGTAAATCTTACTTTCTCAAATTATAATGATCCACACGAGGTAAGAATATTCCAAACCTCTATGAATGTTACATATCAAGCAGACATAGAAGAAAAGCTTGACCTTTCCGAATATTTTCACCCACTACAGTCTTTTTCTGGTTACCAGAAACAAACTTTTGTAATATCACCGGATTCTTCAATTAACCTTGATCCTGGTGATTATGATACCACTTTGGGAGAAGTGAGCTTACTACTTGCTAGAGCAAGGTATTATGCAGATGCTGAGGAGGATCAAAGGCTTTTATACTGGCATTATAATAGCGGATTAAGATACGTTATGTCAGATGTGATGATGCTAACCGGACAAGTTAAACCTGATGCTTCTTGGAAAGGATGGCAAACTTTGCCTGATTTAGAAGATCAGGTTGGATATACAGGAGCAGCTACTGGTGGATTTGTATTTTCAAATCCAACTGAATATCCAGTTAAGCTAACAATATTAACAGCAAGCTAATGGCAACCAGACCTATCATATGTCCTCCACAACCTATAGATGGATTCCTTTTTAGAAAGGACAAATTCGTGCTTGAGGAAGATTACAACATAACAAATTTCATAGATTTTAGTGATCTCCAGGATGAAGTTATATCATATTCAAGACTTAGAGTAACACTTAAAAGAAATAAAAGTGTAAAGATAAGCCAAACAGACATAGGTGATGAAAATGGATTCGTCAAATGGATAGCAGTGAAGGTTAAGTATCCTGCACCAAAAGACCCGGTTCTTTTTGGGTCCCAGACACCAATTATACCTGGTGTTCCAACTCCTACCAATGGAACTCCACAGGTGAAGAAATATATTTATTGGACATATAGGAATAATACCTATAATGTAGGAGAATTAATGATTTTAACCGGTGGAAAGCTAGGTTCCACTGATTCTGAAAAAACTGGATGGAATCTAAGTGAGGATTTTTTACCTTATGAGGATGGAGGAATCACATTCAGCAACCCACACACCGACATTGACGTAAAGCTTGAAATTATTATAGCGAGATAATTTTTCCAAAAAACCTGGATTGGTTGGAATATATAATGGAAAAGTTTCAATATCGCAGGTGTGATATATAAAAAGCAAAAAAACACAAGTAGAATGGACTTACTTAATCAATTAAAAACTCTTAGGGAAACAACCACTAATCCTGAGGTTAAATCGATTTGCGAATCCCACATTAATAAAATACAAAATGGGGAATCTGTAAATGAATCCGCAATCCTTGAATCTGTTGACCAGGTAGTAAAGGAAAGCGAAGGCGAAACCGCTGCAAACCCTATCGAAATGCTAAGACAGCAAGAAATAGAAAGATCTAAATCAGCAGCTCAAAGGCTAATGGAGTCTTGGGGTGGAATTGGATCTAATTCTTCTAGAAATTCAGGATCTTATGTAGATGGTAAGAAAGAAGATACTGCGGAGGTTACTAATATTTCAGAGAGTCTTAAAGAGGTAGCAGAAAAGGATCCTTCAGCTAAAGCATTCCTCGATTCACAGGCAGTTAACAACCTTGGCGTTTATGAGTCTATTCTATCTTTAAAAGGAACAGGTATTTATGAACATCCAAATGTTAAGATACTTTGTGAAAAGTTCACTCACCTTCTAAAGAATAATAATACCCCTGAATTTTTATTAGCAGAGGCATTTGTCCAAGAACTACAAAACTTCAACTGGGATAACAAAGTAAAAGCTGCTGTAGAAGCAATTAAGGAAAATATTGCTTCACTTAGACCTGAAATTGAGGTTTCAAAAGCTTTATATTCTATCGAAAAGAACGCTGGTTCTGATTTTTATTCGCCAGTAACAGAATCTCTGAATAAGTGGTTGATATCAGAGAATAAGTCCGTTGCACTTTTGTCCAAAGAGATCTCAAGATGGTCTTTCAACCCAACGGTAAGAAATCTTGTGAATACGCTTTCTCTAATGGAATCTTCAGAGTCTAAGCTAAGTATTCCTGTAAACAACGGAAATTCTTCGGTGAGGAAAGTTTATTCTCCAGTTCATGTTGCTGGTGGCAAAACTGTATTTACTATTGGTAACAACGTATTTGAAGGTAACTCTGAGGGAATCAAGAGACTTTCAAATGTTGAATATGCTTCTCTACCAGAAGAGTTTAGATCTTTGCTAGAGTCATTCTATTCTCCGATGGTTAAGATAAATGAGAGTGGTTTAAGTTTCTATGTTGGAAACAGCAGCTTTAAGATAGTGGAAGAGTCTGATTCGGTATCAATATATTCTAGGGATAATAAGATTAACTTTAGTGACAAAACTCAGCTGGCTAAGCAGATAGCTCTAGAAATATCTGGAAGCTTAGGAGTTAACGAATCAAAAGCGGTTTCTGACATAATTAACCTTTATGAAAACTTCTCAAATGTTGTTGAACTTGATTTTGCTAAAAGATTAGAGTCTAAAGTTTTCGAAGGTGTAGCAGTAAACTTGATTAAATGGAACTCAAACCTTTACCTCAACAGGATCAATGAAGGTATGAATGAGAATTCCTTATTCCAAGTAAACGGTACACAAGCTACTTCGATGGTTAAGGATCTGATGAAATATGATATTTCTGAAGGACTAACGGAGTTCTTGGATGGAGAGAACAGGATTAAGTCAATTATGCTTAATGACAGAAAGCAAATTATTGATAACATCGCTATCGTTGAAAACGAGATTAACAAAATCTCACAAGCAATGTCTACAAACCCACTTTATGAAAATTCTAAAGAAATGGTAAGAGCTAAGCATATGCTTGAGCAAGAACTATCTTCTCTTAGAAAAAAATGGGCAGCAGTTAATGAAGAGATCGAAAAAATAGAATCTTCTTCTGTTGAGGTAGAAGAGATAAACGAGGATCAGAAATTCAATGTTGGTGATTACGTAAAAGTTAAAGAGTCTGGAAATACTGGAAAGATTATTTCTATGGATAGCACATCTGGATCTTACACTGTTTTGATGGATAATGGAAGAACCGGTGATTTCAGAATGGATGAGATTGTTGATATTGAAGAAGCTTTAAAATCTGCTGGTGAAGAAAATCAGGAAGCTGATGAAACCCAGGAAGATGTTAAAGAGAACGAATCACCAATTGAAACTTCTGAGGAAATTCTAGAGGATACTTTAGAAGAGTCTTCTCATGATATGGCAGTAGCTCCAGAGAACAAAACAGCATCTGAAAAGGATAAAACTCCAGCCGCTACATTAAAAGCAAATACCTCTGAGGCACCTTCGTCTAAAGATCAAGACGAAGATGGTAAAAAGGACATTGAAAAGGAAGATCATGCTAATTTGGAAGAAGCACCTGAAGGAATTGAGAAAGGGACTGATTATAGTGTCAAGCTTAAAGACTCTTTGGTAGATGAGGTCGGATATAACGTAAACGAAAATACCGAAGAAGTTGAGTCGGCTGACAACGAAATGTCTTCAGCACCTGCGGAAGGAAATTCAGAGTTATCTGAAAGAGACGTTGAAAACACAGATCAGCAATTAGCTGAAGCCCCAGGCGGAAGATCTCATGCTGATTATGATGTAAAATCTGTTAAAGGTGAAGAGTCAAACCCAGATATGGTAAAAACAGACCCAGATATGGCATCTGCTCCTGGTGACGGTACAGATAAAGAATTACACCACGAAATTAGTGGAGAGATGGGATATAACCTTGATGAAGCGGATGACGTGGAAAAAACAGACCAGCAATTAGCAGTTGCTCCTGGTGGTGAGCACAAAGCAGAATATGATGTTGAAGTAGCTAAGGCAGAAAAAGCAGCAGCTGATATCATGAAAACCAACCAGGAATTAGCAGAAGCACCAGCAGCTGGCACTGATGCTGAAACAGATGTAGAGGTTAACACAGAAATGGGATATAACCTTGACGAAAGCGAAGAGTCAAAAAAAAACTAAGAAAAATACTTAGTAAAGTTTGGGCTTTTGCTCCTACTGGAGAGGAACAATCTGAATCACCAGAGCCTTTCGTTGATAATATCAAAGACAAAATGAGCGTCGCCCCAGATGGAAAAGAACCTACTGGGGACACGCTCATTTCTTCTGAAGATGGGACCGAAGAGGATAAGGTTTAGACCGAAACTAACCTCGAGGTTTAAACTAAAAATAATACAAGTGTAAAGGTTATGGCAAAGGCTTACGTAAGAAATAAAGATCTGATGGCTGCAGTATTAGAGTCAAAAGAAAAAGGAGAACTTACTTCAGAGACTATAGAGATGTTTGGTCTTATGGTTCAGGGTATATCTAAAAAGATGGCATATAGGGATCCCGAAGACAAAGCTGATTGTATGGCTTTTGCAATGGAGGATCTTTGCAAATATTGGAATAGATTCAATCCAGAAAAATCAAACAATCCGTTTGCTTACTATACACAAATAGCAAAAAATGGGTTTGCTAAGGGGTGGAAAAAAATACATCCTCCGAAGGCACCTAAAACAATACCATTTTCATATATCACTGGAGACGACAATACGTATAATGTGTAAGAATGCCAGATATAAAGAAAATAAAACCCAATGGGGATTATAAATCTGGACTGTATGTACCACAGAACCCAGATAAATATATCGGTGATGTTCACAATATAATATGTAGGTCCTCTTGGGAATTTAGATTCTGTCGCTATTGTGACAATAACGATCGCATCTTGAAATGGAGCTCAGAGCCAATATCAATTCCTTATTACAACCCTCTTGATAAAAAAGAGCACCAGTACCATGTTGATTTTTACATGCAAGTGCTAAAGGACGATGAGCAAACTCAGGATTGGATTATTGAGGTAAAACCAGAAAAGCATTTTAAGAAACCTATTCTTGAGGGTAATAGTACTTTAAAGAAGTTAAAGTCTTATAATCACAAGATGCAAATTTGGATTACCAATCAGGCTAAATTCAAAGCAGCTCAGAGGTGGGCAGATGCTAGGGGCTATAAATTTGGTGTGGTTGATGAGAATTTTTTATTTAAGAGCAAGTGAAATCCTTTGAAGATCAAATAAAGGATCTAAGGTCCCAATATTCGTCAATAGCACAACTATCCTCTGAATCCAACACTTACTTCAAAAAAAGGTATGGACCTGGAGGTGAAGGAGGGACTTTGGATTTTAATGGAAATTTTATACCTGGTAAGATCTATACTTGTGAATATAAAACAAAAACAAGAATATCCGATAAAACCCCTTTTATAGACAGATCTCCGATATTCATCTTTATGAAGAAGGAGAGATATAAGGGTTCCGAAATTCTAATATCTGTTGATCTAAATGTTATTCCACCTGATTATAGGGGAAATATTATGTTTAAACTATGGGATCAGTACTCCTCATTATTTAAAGACAACTCTAAATTACCATACACATCTCAAATACCTATTACTAACATAACAACTTCTTTTAATAGATTACTTGCTGGAACTGGGTTTCAAACAGCGTTAACTGGATTCAAAAGGGAATATGCTGATAATATTAAGGTAGTTGACTATAAAGATTGGGTAAGAATTCCATACCTTTCTGATTTTATAATAGAGGGTCAATCTACTAACGGGATATATAATGATTATAGATCGAAATTAAATGCTTAACATTTAGTACAAAAACTAGATTACAAAATTGTAAATGGCCGGATTTAACGAAAACCAAGAAGGAAGCCCGATATTCCAAAGAATCAGAGAGTCTGTAAAGTCCCTCAGTAACTTTGGTATGCGTTATGGCGACATGGTGATTAAGAATTCCCAGGCAATCGGAACTACGGAGGCTGAATTCATGAAGAGGCAATCTGTCGATGACGAAAGTTTGCTATATTCATTAGGCCGACAAGATACCACAACAAGGCAGTTTATTGGTTATTACGATAAGGATTATGCAGGTAAGAGGGATTATCTTCGAAAGTTTGCACTTAATCCTGAGATAGAATACATTCTAGATACTGTTTGTGATGAATCTATAACTTTTGACTCCTATAATTTCTTTGCGTATCCAGCTTTCCTGAACCTTACTGATGTTAAAGATAAAGTTAAGGATAGAATACAAGAGAACTATAAGAAGCTTTACGACATGTTTGGCTTCACTGATGATATTACTGCCTGGCAGTATTTCCGCCAATTGATGGTAGACGGATTCTTAGCCTTTGAGATTGTTTATGATGATAAGGGTAAGGGAATAATTGGGTTTAAAGAACTTGATGCTACAACACTAATGCCTTCGGTCGAAAAACAACCTGATGGTACTTATTTAAATGTTTGGTATCAATATCCAAAGGACATCAATAAGAGGAGAATGCTTTATGATTCCCAGATTATTTACATATCCTTTGCTAAAGGTAATACGGTTTCAAGAGTTAGCTACGTTGAGAGACTAATAAGACCTTACAACGTACTAAGAATAATTGAATATACCAGGGTTATTTGGTCTGTAATGAATGCTTCATTTAGAATGAAGATGACTGTTCCTATTGGTTCTAGATCTCCCCAAAAATCTATGCAAACCTTGGGCGAGCTTATGAGCATTTATAAGGAGGACATTAGATTTAATGATGAAAGTGGTGAATTAACAGTAGATGGTAGACCCAAGATACAATTCTATAAGAATTACCTTATGCCTTCTGGTGTCAACGGTACACCAACTATAGAGCCCATTAATAATGCTGGTCCTAATTTAAATGATCCGCAGCCGCTTGCTTATTTTTATGATAAACTTGTCCAAGAATCCAAAGTACCTTTTTCCAGATTCCAAGGTCCTGATGGTGGGTCTATTGGAAACTATTCAAACGGAGCAGAGGGACTTGACAAGGAGGAAATAAGATTTGGTAAGTTCATAAGTAGACTGAGGTCAATCTTCCAAGATATCCTGGTTAAGCCACTATGGATACAAATGTGTAAGGATTTTCCCGAACTTGAGAAAGATTATCTATTTAAGAGTCAACTTGGTCTTGAATATGTTTCTGACAATCCTTTCAGAGTCAATCAGGAAATTGAAGCTATGCTTAAGAAAAAGGATCAAATCGATGGAATGTATGGGTTAATTGACGATTCTGGTGAACCTTTTTTCTCTCTTGCATATCTTATAGAATCTCATTTAGGAATGAATGCTGATGACATTAAAGCTAATAGAGAAGCAAGAGAAAAAAGGAAAGAGGAGGAAGCTAAGAAAGCGAAAGAAGAAGGTGCTGAGCCGGAAGAAGAAGGTGCTGAGCCGGAAGAAGAGTCTCCAGCAGAAGAAACACCCCCTCAAGAATAAGAAATAGAAGATGGCAGGTTTTTTAGATTACGTACAGGAACGATCCTTTTTAGGCAACCTTTATAAGAATTTGTCTAAGATAGGCAGATTTGGGATGGAGTACGAGGATATGGTTATTCGTAACTCTCAAGCTGTTGGTGCTACTGAATCTAATTTTTTTAATGAGCAAGGTACCGGGTTTACCGAGAATAATGCATTCTATTGGACGCTAGGATATCAGGATACAAAGGTAAGAAAATACATTGCTTACTTTGATAAGGACTATTTAGGAAAAAGAGACTTTCTGAGAAAGTTTTCATTAAATGGTGAGATTGATTTTATTCTCGATACACTAACTGATGATGCTATAAACTTTGATGATAAGAACTTTATTGGTTACCCCTCTCTTGCAAACATAGACATCAAGCCAGAGTTGGTTGATAAGATAGATGATGTTTATCGAAATATTTATATGCTTTTTGGCTTTCAGCAAGGTATAACAGCATGGCAGTATTTTAAGCAATTCCTAGTTGATGGCTTCTTAGCCTTTGAGATAGTGTATTCTACTGATGGAAAGAAAATTGTTGGGTTTAAAGAACTTGATCCCACATCTTTACAACCCGCTACTGAACCACAGCCAAATGGTGAGTTCCAACAAATTTGGATACAATATCCGGAGGACAATAAGATGACTCGAAAACTGAAGAGTGAGCAGGTCATTTATATTTCGTATGCAAAGGGAAATACGATTTCTAGAGTAAGCTATGTTGAAAGGTTGATTAGATCCTATAACATTTTAAGGATCATGGAAAATACCAGGGTTATTTGGAATGTGATGAATGCCTCTTACAGACTTAAGTTTGTTATCCCAGTTGGTTCTCAGTCTCAACAAAAAGCCATGCAAACTCTCGGGCAGCTAATGTCTGTTTATAAGGAAGAGATGGAAATAAACGATTCATCTGGCGAACTAACTGTAAATGGTAGACCAAAGGTTCAATTCTACAAGAATTATCTTTTCCCGGAAAAGGACGGACAATCCCCACAAATAGAGACGTTAGATCCGAATGGCCCTGATTTCAATGTAATGGACAATGTTCTTTACTTCTACAATAAATTAAAACAGGATTCCAAAATTCCTTATGCAAGGTTCGCTAATAGAAATGGAACACCTGCTAATTACCAGATAAGCATAGATCAATTAGAAAGGGATGAAATAAGGTTTGAAAAATTCCTTACCAGACTTAGATCAATTTTCCAAGAGATATTGGTAAAGCCATTGTATATTCAGATGTGTCTTGATCACCCGGAGTTAGCTAAGGACAGGAATTTCAAATCCAATCTTGGATTAAGCTACACGAGGGAGAACATGTTTGAAGAATTTATCCAACTTCAGAACTATACCAAGAGAGTGCAGTTTATAAACGACCTTGGAGAGATGAAGCAGAAAATAGGGGAAGAGGAAGAATCCTATTTCGACAAAGACTTCTTAATAAAAAGATACCTTGGTTTAACCGTGGACGAGTACAAGAAGAACGAAAAATACAAAGAAATCGAATCTAAAATAGCCGAGGAAAAAGCTAAGAGTCAAGAATCTTCAGGTGGTGACGAAGGTGGTGAGTCATTTACCCTCTAATTATTAGTTAGATGCATCTAAAAGAAAGATTAGCTTCAAAGACCATATTGGTCGTTGGTGATATTATTCTGGATCACTACATTTATGGTAAAGTTTATAGGGTTTCCCCAGAAGCTCCAGTTCCTGTTGTCCTTAAGGATAAATCTACATATTGTTTAGGAGGATCAGCTAATGTTGCCCAAAACATAACATCCTTTGGAGCAAAATGTTATTTACTTGGGGTAGTTGGTGAGGATAGTACTGCTATAAAAATTCATAACCTTTTATCTGAGAAAGAGGTCCTACCAATGCTTGTAAAAGACCCTTCGAGACCAAGTACGGAAAAAACAAGAATTATTGGGAATGGTCATCAGATAGTAAGAATAGATTCTGAAGTTGATGTTAATGTCTCTGAAGAAATATCAGATAAGGTATTTGAAATGTTCATGTCTATAGTGGAAGACCTGGATGGTGTAATTATTCAGGATTATGGTAAGGGATTGCTCAGTAGATCTTTGGTTAAAAGGATTTTACAAGAGACTAAGGAAAGAAACATACCAACACTTACTGATCCCAAGGATAAAGATTTTTCTAAATATACAGGATCTGATTGGATTAAGCCAAATTTCTTAGAATTTAAGGATTCCCTTGGCATTCCTTCAAACAGATCTTTGGATTCTTTGGATGTTATAAAGTTAATTGACGAACTTAAGCAAAAATTTAACCTAAGCAGTGTACTTTTGACACTCTCTGAAAATGGGATGATTGCAAGGTCTAAGTTTGATTTTGAATCTATTGATGGTATCCAGATAGAGGTAACTGATGTTTCCGGTGCTGGTGATACGGTAAGTGCTGTTTTTATGCTTCTTTTATCCAGTAATATTTCTCTTAAGGATTGCTTAAGAATATCCAACCTTTCTGGATCTATCGTTTGTCAAACATCTGGGGCTATTCCGATTGACATTAATACCCTATTCTCTACCTTGCATAAATACTCTTGGATTGTGAGTGATAAAACGGGGGAACCAGTTCTCCTATAATTATTTTTTTAGTACGTTCCATTTAGTTATATTTGTAGTATAATCATATAATATGAAAAAGGAACTCGAGATTTTTATCCAAATAGAGAGCCAATCTGGAAACGGATCTCAAAAGATAAAGCAGGATTTAATATCTGACAATTTGTCGGAAAAAATGGAATATCTGTTGGATGTTTGTTTTAATCCATTTGTTACTACAAAGCTTCATAAGATTAATCTAATAGAATATACTCCAGGAAGAAAGTATTCAAAGGATCCTGATGAATTTTGGAATACGTTTAAGGATTTGGTCGAAGAACTTAAGCAAGCACCAGCAGCTAATGATTCTCTTAGACAAAGGGCGGAAGATTTGATAGATCATACTTTTTCGCCGGATACTGAGGAGGATATGGGAATTAGAAAGATGCTTATGAAAGTCCTTACAAAAAGGATGAACATTGGTCTTGGAGCTAAATTAATTAATAAAGCTGTTGGCAGGGAATTGGTCCCAGATCCTTCGTTAATGCTAGCCACTGATAAACAAGAGGAAATTGAAAAGTGGGATAAAATTTATTGTGAAGAGAAATATGATGGGGTTCGTGTTATTGCAATGATGAATCCTGACACCTCATTTTCATTTTACACCCGTGCATTCAACGAACTTGACTCATCGAAGCTTAGTAACATTTCTAGGGATTTGTCTGCTATTTCAAAGAAAGCTGGCCACAGTTCTATTTTTTACGATGGAGAGCTAACTGACTTAAATAGAAAGTCTGTCTCTGGAAAAGTGACACAGATTCTTAAAGGCACAGCCCCAGACGATATAGATGCAAACTTCCTTTTTAATGTGTTTGATTTAGAGGATAGCTCAACACTTGAAAAGGGTAGGGGCTCTGTCCTTTATACGGAGAGAAGGAAGAGATTGGCTGAAACCTTAGATCTTCTCCCACCAGTATCAAACATAAAACTAGGCCAGATGTGGGAGGTTGGTTCTATGGAGGATACTTTGGTTATCTACAAGGATATTGTTAACCAGGGTGGTGAGGGTGTTATATGTAAGAACGATCATCTTTATGAGTGTAAAAGAAGCAAAAGTTGGATAAAGCTTAAAGAGGTTAATGATTGCGATCTCGAGGTTGTTGGCTGGTATCCAGGTGAGGGAAAAAGAGAAGGTTTTATAGGTGGGTTAGTATGTACTGATAAATCTAAAACCCTCAACGTAAAAATTGGTGCTGGATTTACTGACAAGGATCTAGAAATACTAAGTGCAAACCCAGATGACCTGGTAGGTAAGATTGCAGCTGTACAGTATAACGTAACAATTACTGACAAGTATGAAAATCGAAGTTTATTCCTTCCAAGATTCATAGAAATAAGGAACGATAAATCTGACCCAGACGACATGTCTAACTTGTTCTAAATGGGAAACTTAAGGCTCTTTTTTCTGTACAAGAATAAAGAGCTTTTTTATGATAGACCAACTCCTTACTGAGAAGTTAAGACCTAAAGAAATCAGGCATATGATCTTACCCGATAGGATCAGGTCTTTGTTTGATAATAAAGGATTAAACCACAATGTTTTATTGGCTGGATCCCCAGGGTGTGGTAAGACAACCTTAGCTAAGATTCTTTCTAATGATCTCCCACACATTTTTATCAACGTTTCTGATGAGAGTTCAGTAGATACCATCAGGACTAAGATAAATGACTTTTGTTCTACCATGAGCATCATGGATGGTAAGTCTTCTAAAAAAGTCGTTGTCCTTGATGAGTTCGATGGAGCGTCTGACCAATTCTACAAAGCTCTTCGGGGAACAATTGAAAAGTTTGCTTCCAACACTAGATTCATAGCTACCTGTAACTGGCTTAACAAAGTACCAGATGCTATTCAGAGCAGGTTCGAGGTAATTAACTTTGATCCAATAAATCAGTCTGAAGAAGAGAAAATTAGGACAGAGTGGAGATCTCGCATCAAGCTTATTCTAGGAAAGCTTTCTATTTCAATAGACGATGCTTCTCTTGATGAGTTTGAGAAGGAGTACTTCCCAGATCTTAGATCCTCCCTTAACCGGATCCAATCGTGGGTAATTGAAGGAGTTAAAGAGATCGACATTTCGAGGGTTCGTGATTCTGGATGGTCTTATGAGGATCTATACAATATGATATTTACTTCTAAAGACCCAATAGGCAACTACCAAGTTATAGTTGGACAATATTCATCTAAAGTTGATGACGTAATGGCAGCGCTTGGTGAAGAGTTTGTCCAGTGGATAATGAAGAATAAATCATCCCACGCAAACATCATACCTGCAGTGGTAGTAGAAGTTGCTCATCATCAAGCCCAAAGACAATTGGTAATTGATCCCGTTGTTAGCTTGCTTTCTTTAATTTTTAAAATACAAAAACTTATAGACTAATGGACTTATTACCAGAAGAGATTAGAAAAAACACATACCTCTATAAGTTTTATAAAAGAGGTGAAAAAGCAATGATGTACGAGCAAATAGAACCTGATACTGGTATCACTGTTGCTTATGAAGTGTTTAAGAGAAAAATAGATAAGCCAAAGGTCGTTTTTGGAATCGAATTAAACGAGAGAGAAATCTTTCCTGGTAATGAGGATTTTGGAAAATGGGCTTGGGCCATTTCTGACGAGCAGAGAGCATTGAAAAGGTTTGATGCTATAGAGAATCAAGTTGATGAATAGACAAGGATTAATATTTTTTCTGATTATTGCATTAGCACAGTCCGGTGCATGGTTTCAGCAATTTTCCCAAATAAGATGGGTGTGGTTTAAAAACAACACCTGGTTTAATATTGGTGTTCTAGGAATTCTACTTTCTATCTTATTTGTTTATGGAGCTAAAATAGGATACACTGCATGGGAAAGTGTGTGGAAGGTTAGATTAATACAATTTTCAATAGGTGCTTTCGTAGTATCTTTTTGGAGCTGGATCATTCTTGGAGAGGGGGTAAACTTAAAAACTTTTGTCTGCTTGCTTCTTGCATTAATGATTATACTTATTCAGGTTTTTTGGAAGTAATATGAAAAGGCTTATAATTATAGGAAAGGGCGGGTCTGGTAAGGATCATCTAAGGAAGATTTTGCAAGATAGGGGTTTTAAATACTGTGTTTCCCACACTACCAGACCACCTAGAGATGGAGAGGTAAACGGTAAAGATTACCATTTCATTTCTGTTGATGCAGCTAATCACGAGTTTATACGTGCTGGAAATTTTTACGAGTATGTAATTTTTAATGGATGGATTTATTGTACATCCCTTAAAGAATTTCACTCGAGTAATCTTTTTATTATGACACCTTCCGGTCTTCTTTCTATGAAGCCTGCAGACAGGAAAGAATCTATTGTGTTATACCTGGATATTGATGAGAGAACAAGAAGATCTAGACTATCCAAAAGAAACGATGCTGATAAACTTGAAAGAAGGTTAGAAGCTGATTATAATGATTTCAAGGACTTTAAGGATTACGATTTTAGAATCACAGACCCTTTCTTCAAGGACCTGGGTGAATGGGGAAATTTAAATTTTTATCAAAATGATTAACGTACTTATAGACGGAAATTACATATTCCACAAAACATTTGGGGTATTTGGTGGATATGGAAACAAAAATCCAATGGATATTCTTGGTACAGAAAGTGAACAATCCATGTTTATCCGTAAAATTTCTACGGACCTTACTTCATCTTTAAGATCTATTCCTACTGGGGGTAGGCTAGTCTTTACAGTAGATAGCAGAAGTTGGAGGAAGGATGTTGAGATCGAGGGTGGAGGATATAAATCCAATAGAGTTAGGGATGATGAGGTTGATTGGAGCGTATTTTTTAACCTCTTAAATTCTTATGGCGAACATTTAGAAGACATGGGATTTGTATTTTCTAAGGTCAATGGAGCTGAGGGTGATGACCTTCTTTACTTCTGGGCTGATTATTTAAACACAAAGGGAGAAAATTGCATTATAATATCTGGTGATAAGGATTTACACCAACTTGCCAGGTGGAATAAAAATAACTGGACAATTGTCTGGAATGCTAATTCGAAAAACAATATTCTCTCCGTTCCGCGGGGGTGGGAAGATAAGTGGTTAAATAAATCATCGGAGGCTTCTATTTTTGATATGGGGAGCGTAATGGATCCGGATAAGGAGAAACTTAAGGAATTCAGTAAGAAGGTAGAAGTCAATGAGATTATCCCTAGGGATTTTGTGTTTATAAAAATGTTGGTTGGTGATAAAGGTGATGCTGTCCCTGGAATTTGGGAAGTCCAAAGTGGATCAAGGACTCAAAGAATTACACCGAAAAAAGCAGAGTCCGTTTTAGAATCCCTACAAACAACTGAATGGGCAACTTTGCCATTTTCGGATTTAATAGAAAATAATGATTTCTTAGAATGGACAGCAGGATATTGCCTAAGATTACTCAAGGACATTGATAATAAGGAAAATAGGGAAAAGGCTGCTAGTAATTTAAAAAGAAACTATCAGCTAATGTGGCTTGATAAAACAGTAATACCGACAGGAGTAATAGAAGGAACTTTGGAGGAATTAAAGAGAGGAATATCTCTGCCAAAAAAATCTATAACTCTTGATAGGGTAAAAATTATAGAGGGCACCAGCTGGGTAAGCTCACAAGGTGCTCCTAGTCAATTTGACCCATTTAAAGATTTTAACTAATGGAGCTATTTGACGTAATAAAAACAATATTCAAAAAGGATAAGGATTGGGACAAGGTTTCAAGGAATGATAAGGTAAGGAACTTTTTCATGATTAATAGAATCATGTCCGTGCAATTTCCAATTCAAGCACAACAATTTAATCACACAAAAGTTTTACCTAGACCTGTTGTAGATTGGTGGCATGCTACCCTAAGCAAGCATTACACAAAGATGCCAGGATGGATTTTTACAAAAACTAAAAAATCCAAGAACAATACTGTTTCCACATTAGATTATGAAGCAGATCCCCTGGTTGAAAGATTCATACTCAATAGATTTGAAATCTCGAAGAGGGAGCTTTCTGACCTTAAGAAATTTTATCCTGAAAAATATAAGGAGTGGGTAGAATCCATTAAGGAGCAAATTGATATGACAAAGAAGTAAGCTTGATATATAGCTTATACTTTCCCTAATTGATTTAATATGAGACAAGACTTTAGAAAGCTTATAGACAAGGTACTTCAAAGCTTAGATTGGGATACAATTTACGAAATACACAAAACATTCAAATTCGGTATTGGTGAAGGAAGTGAGGTAATTCCAGGTTTAAAAAGAAAGATATACAGTGAACAACTCACTAAAAATGACGTCAAGAACGAGCTTAAAGCCCTTTTAAGGTTCGTCATAAACAATGACATTTCTAAATTTTCTTACGGGCCTTGGATGCTGCTTTGGTTTAATCAGGACTGGGACATTATTTTTGAGGATCCTGAAATGGATGAGATGACAGAGGCAGAGATGGACGAATTCAAGGTAGACTCTAAATTGGAGGTTTTATTTGCCCCTCAGAGAATATGTTTAAGTGTTGACGCAAGGCCTGAACAGAAAGGGGATGAGCTCTCAAATGAGGAAATGATACTAACCAAGATGCTGAAGAAAGCTTTGAAGTCAGAAAATTACGAGCTTGCTGGTAAAATACAGGAGGTGCTGGATTCAAATAATTCTGAGTCCACTACAGATAAATAGATAAAATAAATCCTTCTTTTGAGGTATATTAAAACCATAAACGAATTTTTTGATACTGGGGTATTTGGCGATACCTATGGATATGGTGGTGCTAATGGTATCTTCAAGGTCCAATATAAACCATATAAAGACCTTTCTGTGTCAGTGGGACCAGATCCTAATCAAAAAAGAACGGTAAGAGGTTCCCAGTTTCAGGTTGGTGATATTGTGATCGGGGTTCCAGTAGATTCAAAGGAAAAGGTAGCAGGAATGATAGTTCGTACTGAAAGAACCCCCGATAACAAGTCATATAAGTATTTTGCACAAGTGCATTCTAAGGGGAAGGATACTGAGGAAGTTTTAGAGCTAATTCCAGATACCGTGGAATTTGCAGATAATGGTGATAAAGGTCATAAGCAAATTATATCTCATTTCAAGCTAGATACTATGCCTTCGGGTGTTTATAATTCACCAACAGTTTATAATAATACCAAACTTGGTATAGAAGCAATAGGAAGTTAGAAACTTTCACCTCTTTGCCTGCTAAAACATATTGATGATACTAGGCAGGAATCTTAATCAAATAGGATATGTTAATCGAGAATCCTCTTCAACTGCGGAGGGGACTTTTCTTTTTGCACAGGGTGTACTAGATCTCATGAAGGATAATCATGAAAAGGGAATACCCGTTACCTGCATTGAAATTCCCCAAAATTTTAATAAATTGGATTTTTCTAGTATCGAGGAGGAAAGTAGGGAATCTGATGTTATTTGGTCAACGTTCCAGTTTATAAAGTCTAATAGACATAGACTATTTTTCTTTCTCCCTAATTACTTCTTCCTTGGAAGTCAAATTGAGGGGGTGGTAGAAGAAAGTAAATCTGTGATTACCGAACTCTCTACTTTTTTAGATCAAATTGGTGTAAAAGAAACTTCTATAATTCTTAGGATAGGTAGCGCATACGGAGCTAGGAAAACTACGATGGAAAGGTTTTGTAAGGAGGTTAAGTCTCTTGGTGATACTGTTGTAGAGAAGCTTTCTGTTTGCAATGACGAGAAACCAAGTCTTTTCTCGGTGACAGATCTTTTAAGCGGTGTTTTCTATTCTGCTGGCTTGCCAATAGTTTTCAGATTTCTACCTCACCAGTTTAACAGTGGTGGACTTTCCACAAGGGAAGCTTACTTCTTGGCTGTGTCTACGTGGGTTAAAGGGAAGGTACCTATCTTTATTCATTCTGAATCACGTGAAGTTGACGAAAATGGGGTTTCCCTCTCGCCGGTACCCTCAGATACATTGTTACATAGAATACCCACTTTTGGGTTAGAAATAGATGTTATCTTAGATATACCAAGTGGTCTTCAGGGATGCTTAGTTTATCTTGCTAATTATATTTCTCTCAGACCAATGGTAATCAATAAAGTTGGCAGAAAATAATTTTTATTCAACGGCCTCTTTCCTTAGTTTTGTATAAAATCTAATTATGCCAGAATTAGCGGAATTAAAGCTTACCTCTGACTATGTAAATGGAATATCGGAGGGAAAGGTATTTACACACATAAGTAAAAACCCAGATCACAAGTGGAAGGATGTAGATTTCGGTGGGTGTTTTACAATAAGATCGTTCAGCAGAGGAAAGGAGATAAAATTAGTTCTTTCTAGTACTGAATCAAACAGGTCCGATAATTTGATGATGACAATGGGTATGGGTGGTAACTTCCAGTGGGCTTCCAAGGGAGAAAGTATAAAGCACACACACTTATTTTTTCATTGCTTAGATGGTGGTCATTTAGCTTTTGTAGATATTAGAAGGTTTGGCAAATGGAAATGGGGAGACTGGAATAAGGATAGAGGTCCAGACCCAACAACCGAATACTTTCTATTCTGTAATAATATTCTACAGAATCTGCACAAGCGTGCTTTTGATCGTCCCATTTATGAGGTTTTAATGAACCAGCGATATTTTAATGGAATTGGAAATTATCTAAGGGCTGAGATTTTATTTAGGATACCTGACGAGAATCCTTTTGTTTCTGCACGAGATTACATTGAAAAAAACAAATGGAGGCTTTTTGAACTTTGCAGGAATATTCCTATAAAGGTTTATGAAATTGGTGGTGGTACTATAAAGGATTGGAAAAACCCATTTGGGGAAGTATCCTCCGTTTCTGATCTTATGTTGTGTTACGGAAATCCTTACATGCTAAAGATTGAGGACAGAGGGGGGAGAATGTTCTGGTATGACCCAAAATGGAAAAAAATAGAATATGATAGATAAAAGAATTTTAGAGAATTGTCTCTTTTTAGATGTTGAGACTGCAACTGGCTGCCCTGATTTTGAAACCTTGTCCGAGGTGGATCCAAGATTAGCGGAACTTTGGAAAAAGAGGGCAAAATATTACAGAACTGCATACGAGGATATGAACGGTCTTGCTACTTCTGAAATTTATAAAGAAAAGGCAACCCTGGAGCCGGAATTTTCAAAGGTCGTTTGTGTGTCCTTTGGTGTTCAGCAGGAGAATGGACAGGTTCGTATGACTTCCTTTTATGGTGAGGACGAGGAAGATATTCTAAATAAGACTGTCAAGGTCTTTAATAATGCTCTTGTTAAGAACATGAAGCTTGCTGGACATAACATAAAGGGGTTTGATATTCCCTGTCTCGGTAAGAGAATGATTTACAAACTGAGTTCACCAGTTCTCCCACAAAATCTAGTTATTTGGGACAAAAAGCCATGGGAGATTCCTTATTTGGATACATCGGAGGTTTTCTCATTTGGTAGTTGGTCGCATCAAAAGTACCTTTCACTAGATCTTCTTGCTTGCTCTTTAGGAGTTGACTCTCCTAAGGGTGATATGGACGGATCTAAAGTTAGTGAAGCCTATTGGAATGATAGGGATTTTGAAAAGATTAAAGAATATTGTGAAAGGGATGTTCAAACTGTAATAGACGTCCTAAACAAAGTAGCAACATAGAATTTCCTTTTTCTATTTCCTTCTGGGATTGTTTGGATATATAAAGTCCAAATAATCCCTTTTTTGTGGGCGCAGTTTTAGATTTTAGTAGATTTGTTTTAAACGAGGATAAGATTGGTTCTTTCTATAACGATGAACTAAATCCAAAGTTCTGGGACAAATACAAAAACAAGAATGGTGAAACCCAATGGGTCTTTGATAGGCTAGTAAGAAAAAAGTTGCTTAAGATAGCCGAAGACTTTTACGAAAAATATAGCGATCTATTAGGAGATCTTCCGATTGAGGATATACAACTCACTGGATCATTAGCTAATTTTAACTATACTGATAAGTCGGATCTTGACGTTCATGTGCTCGTTGACTTCAATAAGGTAAAGTCAAAACCAGAAATGGTAAAAGCAGCAGTTGATGGAATTAGGTTTGTTTGGAATCTAAGACATGACGTTGTTATCAGAAATCATGATGTTGAGCTTTATCTCCAGAACATACACGAGCCACATACAGCTTCTGGTCTTTATTCTCTACTTAATGATAAGTGGATAAGAAAACCAAAGTTTGATCCGCCAGAGGTAGACGAACAAGATGTAAGAAAGAAGTTTGATGGATTAGCATCTGAAATTAACCAAATGGAATCCAAACTTGTTACTTCTTCATCCCTTCCCAAGGATGCAAAGGAGATGTATAAAAGGCTTATTCGGTTAAAAGAAAAGATACAGAAAATGAGAAAAGACGGACTTTCCAAGGACGGAGAATTCTCGATAGGTAACCTCGCCTTCAAAATGCTGAGAAATGAGGGATATATAAGTAAGCTCATAGATTTAATTTCAAAAGCTTACGCTAGAATTTACTCGGAGTAAAAACTTTAATTGAAAATATGTTACTAGTATTTAGAAAAGGACTGGACTATAAAGGAAGCATGAACGGCCTTCCTGAAAACCAGGACGAGAACATTTTTCCCATAATGTCAATTCCACTTGATTTAGAGGGTGAAGAAACTGATCTTAATGATTTCCAATGGTGGGCTTATACTGACAAGTGGAAGAAATGGTTGGATGCAAATCCAAGAGAATGGAAAGCTGAATCCCACGATGTTAGGTTTGATAAAGCTGAGCAAATTTTAGAGGCCATAGTAACTTCTAAAAATCCAGTTACTGAATATGTTTCTCATCAAGCTAAATCCTTATGGAACGAGGGTCAAGTTTCTTCGTTTGCGGATTATGTAAAAATATTGGAAGCAGAAGATTCTTCTGGGTCAAGAGAAGCAACAAAAAAGTTTATAAAACTAGGATATGCTATCGAAAAGCTTGCAAAAGAAGGCAAGCTTAAGGACATCTTAAATATGGATGATCTGGAGGAAGGTAAACAATATGCTGTAGTTGTTGACCCGATGACCGAGGAGGGAGATCCAGTTCAAGAGGCAAGGCAAGCTTTAAGACTAAAGAAAATTAGCGAGTCAACTGGTATCGTTGTAGCTGAGGTTGACTATAGCATTCCGTTAGGCGATGTGGAAGATACTAAGGATTTTATGGACAAGGTCGCAGAATTTGCTAAAGATGTAGCAATAGGCGGTGCAAGCCTTGCTGCTCTGTATGGTGTAGCTCAAGTGGCTGGAAGTCTTTACTTAGGATGGAGACTTTTAAAAGGAGCACGCGGTATTTATAGAAATTTTGGTAGAGCTAGGAGAATCCACGGAGCTATTTCAAGTGTAAGAGGTACAGCAGCACCTGCTTGGAACTCTGTCAGACAGTTTGCTACAAGAGCTTTTACTAGGAGAGCAGGGGCACAAGCAGTTGCAAATGCTGCTAGAATTACTTTGCCTTCTGGTGCATTTGTTGAGGGTGGATTAGCTTATTCTACAAGGGCAACTGGAAATGTATTATTAAAAGGTGCAGCAGCACAATCTACTAAAGCAGCAGCACAAAGACTAGTAGCTCAAGGTGGGGCAAGAGCGGCAACAGCAGTAGCCGGTAGAGCTGCTACAGCAGCTGGTGCAAGTTCACTCGTTGCTGCTGAAGCTTCTAATCCGGTTGGTTGGATTATAGCAGCAGCATCTGTAATAGGTTCTGGAATTAATCAACTATGGAATTGGTATAGTGATAAACAAGCACCTAGGTACGGTGAAGTTGAGGACTTTGCGTATGGTAGTTTTAATCCTAAAAATATACCGGTTGGAAAATCGATCACTGTTTGTTGGACAAGCGACGGTGGAGGTGGCGGATGGGGATTCGTTATGGATCTGTTGACTTTTTCTAAGGATGATACTAGGACAACTATGGAATTAGTCAAGCTTGGTGAGTTTAATGATAGATCGGTCTTTGTGATGCTTCAGGTAAACTCTGAAATGTTTGAAAAGACAATGAAGGATAATGACCTTATACTTCTTTCCTTTGCCAACAACGATTCTTTTGAAAGAGGAACATTTGATAACGATGATTTGGAATTCCAAACTATTATTATACCAGATGTGTCTGAACTTACAATTGCTACATCATTTGTGGGTTATTCAACATGGGATGAAATGAAAGAGGCATATAAAGCAAGTCCAGACAGTCCTATTTACGTACCAAGCGGAGCAAGAAAGGACTACCAATTCCACTACACCGATGCGGACGGAAACGACGTAAATGTAACAGGAACACTCGTAAATGAAAATGAAATAAGCGATACAGTCTTACAGGATTTAGTTCCAGGTGCAGCTGGTGCTGTTGATGAATCTGCTACTTCTGGTCTAGATTACTCACACTTAGTAAACGAAAGTAAGGTCCTATCATTCAAGGACTTCTCAATTAGAACTAATCCTATAATGGAAGAAGACGCTGCCAATGCGGAGGATGCTGAAAATACAGAAAATGCAGAGGGTGCTGAATCTGCAGAAGAGAATACTTATGAGGACGATTTACTAACCTCTGTTTCTGCTGCATCTGCTTTGGAGGCAGAGTACAGTCAAATCCCAGTGTTAGCATATAGGGTTAATACAATAAGTTTTGTTGACCCAACTGTTAATGAGAACGTTGATCAATTCAACTACTTTATAATTGGTGAGCAAAGTATGGATCCTAAGATAAATCAGCCAATCTTAGTTGAATCCGCTTCCGAAGCTGGTATTGAAGATCCAAGATTTGGTTTAAAAACTTATGTCCCACCTGCACCCGAAGAGGATGATAAGGATGAAGAAGCCCCAGAGGTTGAAGACACTGAAGTAATCGACATTGAAGGGGTGGATGAGCCATCTTCAAAATCTGTACAAACTGCTAGGGGTGATGTCCAGATCAAAAGTAAAACAGGTTCTTTAACAATTAAAGATAGAGATATGGAAGGTGGCATAAACATCTTTGATGAATTTGCTACAAGTGATCTTAAGAAAGACCTAAACATAGGAGATTGGAAAAACATCACTAGTGTGAGAGTCAGATACGATAAAGACGAGGAACCAATTAAGGTAGTGCTTAAAAATAGGTTCGCTAAAGCTGGTGATAAAAGAAGGGTAATCAGAAAAGGAGAGCAAGGATTTGATTCAGCTCTAAGTTTTGCTGAAACCGTAGAAGGGGGTATATCTTTCTCCGGATAAAAAAACGTCAAATTTTCTGAAAAAGAAAATCGATATATAAAGTTAAATAATAGTAAAGTCAAGAAATGAACGAGTCTTTATTGAATGAAAATCTCCTCTTTATCCTTGAAAAGCAAGATAATAGTCTTTCTGTCAACGATAAAAACGAAGATGGCTATGTACTCAAAGGTATAGCAGCACAATTTGGAAAGGAGAATAATAATAACAGAATCTATGAGGAAGGTGAATACCTACCCCATTTGGAGTACCTAAAAGATAAGATAGGTCAGAAAAGATTGGTTGGTGAATTAGACCATCCTGAAAAATTCGATGTTTCTCTTAAGAACATTTCTCACGTTGTTGAAGACCTTGTTTATGATAAAGACGGAAGAGTATTAAATATTAAGGTTCGTTTGCTTGACACACCAGCTGGACAAATTGCTAAGAAGCTAGTTGATGCTGGTATCCCTCTTTCTATTTCATCTAGAGCAGCTGGAAATGTTGGTCCTGATAAGAAGGTCCAAATCAAAAAAATCTTTACATACGATCTAGTAGCAGATCCTGGTTTTCAGGATGCTCAACTTGAAAGAGTTTACGAGAGTGCTGGTTTTGATGCTTTTGAATTTCAAGAAAGGTCAAAGAAGTCAATCGTAAACAACTTAGAGTGTGTAAACGAATCGCTAGGTTTAGAAAATGAATCTGGAGTGAAGATATATAAAGTTGAAAATAGCGAAGAATTCGAAAAAATCCTTAATCAAGACAAAAATAAATCCAACATTATGGAGGCCAACAAAGAATATGTTACTGCTGACGAGCTTAATAAGTATTCTATCTTTTTGAAAAATAAGATGGATGAGCTTGAAACGCAGATTTCTGAAATGAAACAACAAGAAACTCAAGTTTCTGAAAGTGAAAACGACAGTGTAGACTGTAAAGCGCTCGAGGAAAGGGTTGCTAAATTAGAGAAGTACTCCGAGTATCTTGCTGAAAATCTAGAAAGCGCTATCAAGTACGGCGAGTATTTGGCAGAAAATCTAGATAGCAGCATTACTTATTCTAAGTATCTTGCTGAGAATTTAGACAAGACTATCTCTTATTCAAAGTATTTGGCCGAAAATGTTGATAAGGGTATTTCTTATACCGAATATGTAGCTGAGAATGTTGATAAGTCTATTGATTATTCTAAGTATTTAGCAGAAAAACTAGACGATGGTATTCAATACACAGAATACGTGGCTGAAAATCTTGATAAGAATATAGCTTACTCTGAGTATCTAGCAGAAAATGTTGATAAGAACATTGCTTATTCTGAGTATTTGGCAGAGAATCTTGATAAGGGTATTTCTTACTCTGAATATCTTGCAGAGAACTTGGATAAAGGAATCGCTTATTCTGAGTACATCGCAGAAAAATTAGATCAAGGCATTAATTACACAGAGTATCTTGCTGAAAATCTAAACAAAGGTATCGCTTATTCCGATTACCTAGCTGAAAAGCTCAATGGCAATATTGCTAACACTGAAGCTCTTCACGAAAGCGCAAAGACAGAAAAAACTCCAACACTAAACGAAAGTGCTAGAGAAAATGCTGAAAGCGCATCTAAAACTGAATTGGTTGAATCAGGATTTGCTGGAGATTATGAAAATCTCGGAAGCAAAATTGATTCTCTAATTGAATCAGTCAAAACACAAAAGACTGAGGAAAATATAAACGAGGCACAAACGAAAGTTATGCCGACTGCTCAAACACAAAAAGCAGATGAGGCAATCAACGAAGCCAAAGAAGAAAAATTGGTAGAGTCATCAGGTCACAAGTTTATTGATGAAATGCCAGAAGATTACGCTCCGTTATGGGAGTCACTAAATGAAAGCCAAAAGCAATCAGTGATTGCACAATCAGCTTTCTATAACTTAGAGACTACATATCAGATCAAGAATTTCTGGTCAACACGTCAGCTTGGTGCTAAACCAGTGGGACTTCAGAAACTTCAAGAGAGCCAAGAAACACCAGAGCCTAAGACGGCTACAGCCCCTCAGGGGTATTCAAATGATTACCTTAATTGGGTCGCTAAGTCGCTCGAAGGTAAGTTTTAAAAAACCTAAAAAAAATTAGTAAAAAATGAAACTAATCAACGAAGCAGAAATCTTCGAAACCTGGTCTCCTATCATCGAGCAGAAGGCTGGAATTCAAGATGCTGAGAAAAAAGGATGGTTGAGCAAGTACTGCCACTACCATTCATTAAACGAGTCTGCTGGTGCATATCAGTCACTAGCAACTGTAAACGGTATGGGTGCCGTAGCTCCACCCGCATACCCAGGTGGGTATAACTCCACTGGTTCTGCAGTAGGTACGCAAGCAAACGCTGCTTTCTACAACGCTGCTAACCAAGGTTCAGGAGATAAGTTTCCTTCACTTCTTCCTTTGGCAATTCAGGTTGCTGCGAAGACAGTTGGATTCGATATCGTTCCTGTAATTCCTATGTCAGGTCCTACTGGCGTACTTTCTTACCTAGATTACGTATACTCAGGTGGTAAAATCAGTCCTGCATCTGCTGGCGCATCTGCTGCTGAAGCCCTTGCAACTGCACCTTCTATGATCAAGGTAGAATTGACAAACGCTGCAGCAGGATATCCTGGTAACTTTGCAGTAGGTACTACTTACTACATCACTAACGCTTCTTCAGCTGGTGCTTACATCACAACTGAATTTGTTGGTCTTTCTAGAATCGATGGTTTCCCAATCTTCAGAATCGTTGGATTAACAGCTGGTGAAACTGTTTCTGCAGTTCTTGATGGCGGTGCTACTAAAATTGGTACTGCAGTAGATGGAAACCAAGCTGGTACTACAACTGCAAGAGCAGAATTGGTTAAAGCTCTTGAGGATCACATCCAAGGATTCTCTGGTGCTGGTTTTAACAACGACCAAGACTGGCAAGGACCATTCGTAGATGGTACTAAGACTTACAACCCAATGCTAAGAGGTGTAGGTGAAAGCACTTACTACCAATCAATGGGTCTATCAACGTTCACTAAGTTCGTTGAAGCTGATACTTTCCAAGTAGCTGCTTCAGTAACTACTGAACAGATCCAAGACCTTAACAAGCAATTCGGTATCGACGTAATTTCTATGATCGAGAACGCATTGGTTAATGAGGTATCTCAAGCTATTAACAAGCACATCCTATCTAGAGCATTCGCTCTTGGTTGGTCTAACCACGATGAATTCTTGACTACAGAAGGTCAGAACTTGAACCTAAACCTCGTTATCGGTGGTACTGCTGGTTCATACACTATTCCTTCTTACGTAGGTAAGTCTGACACTGGTATCTCTATCGCTTCTGTTGCAGGTCCTGCTTCAGGTGGATACGAGAACTTGTCAACTCTACAGAGAAGACTATTCTCTAGAATTCTAGCTGGTGCTAACGTAGTAGCTAACAGAGGAAGAAGAGGTCCTGCTAACTTCATCGTTACTAACGCTAACGTTGCAAGTGCATTGCAAGACATCTCTCAGTTCACTTTTGCACCTTTCTCTAACACACTAACTCAAAACAACGGTACACTTTACCCAGTAGGTTCGCTTGCAGGTATGACTGTTTATGTTGATCAGAACATGAAGTTCGGTGATAACAGAGTATTAGTTGGTAGAAAAGGTGGTGACGACGAACCAGGACTTAAGTTCATGCCTTACATGATGGCTGAGTCTATCCAAACAATCTCTGAGGGTACTATGTCACCTAAGATTGCGGTTAAGTCTCGTTACGCTCTAGTAGAAGCTGGTTTCCACCCAGAAACTATGTACTTCTGTTTCCACGTGAACGTTCCTGCTGGAGGTCTATCCTAATCAGTAGTTAGTACACACTAATATTAAACCCCAGGTTTTTGCCTGGGGTTTTTTTGTGATCTGTTGATATATAGAATAAATGTGATTACTGTATAATGAGGAAATTGAACTCACATAAGCAATTCCTTTTGGAAAGGGACCTTTCTATTGAGGTGGATCAGGTAGTATTAACGGAAATGCTCCTTGACTATTATGATATTAATGAAGGAAAGGCTTTGGATACTATTAAAAATTCTGTCTCTAAGGCTTTATTTGGCCCCTTTTCTAGATTATCAGTAATAGATACCATAAGGAAGGGAAATTTAGACATCCAGAAAGAAATCATCACCAAAAGATATGATCTGGAGGATGAGATATTGGATTTAGATGGAAAAATAGAAGACTTAAGAAGAAGTGGTTCTTCAAGAAACGAAATCTCAAGAATACAAACACAAATTGATCGTAAAAGGAGAGAATACAAATCTTTTGTTCAAATGAAAAAAGAACAAACGAATAAGGGTATGAAGCTTCTTGAAAAAACCATAGGTAAAAATCCTAGGAGAAAGGAATATTACGAAGCTGGTTTTTTAGACGATAAGTATGAATTAGCAAAATTTGAATATGAACTTGCGCAAAAGAAATCTGCTGATCCTGGGGATGTAAAAGAACTAAAGAAAGATCTTGAGGATGCATCAAAGAAAGCAGAATCTTTCGTTGCCAACATTAAAAGCTCAGCTCAGACCAAAACTAGAATAAAGGACTCAGAGCTTGAGGATATATCAGCTCTTAGAAAAAAGATAAGTGCAAAGGATACTGGGGTAATTGTTTCTTTAAGGGAGAAATCTAAAGAACGTGTAAATGAATTAAAATCACAAATGGGGAAGACGCTCCAGAATATGAAATCTTTTATGTCAAAATCCCCATCGTATGATGAAGTAAAATCCTCTGGCAAAATATCTAATGGCATAAAAGATTTAGAATCAAAAGCCAATGAGGTGGATGCTTTAGAGAATCTTGTTAAAGTATATTCAGATTCGATAGCATCTAAGGATAAATCTCTTTCCAGCGAATCCGCATTAACCAATCTTTTTAGCAAGATAAATTCAGCTATTGCTGATGGCAATGATGCTGGGTCTGGTATAACTAAAGATATTATAGATATGAAATCTGATATTACACTTAAAAAGATCAGTAACCTAATAAAAAAATTAGTCTAACATGCTTCTGAAATTTAAAGAGTGGGAATCACACAATATTAATGAAAAAGATGCCAGCATTGATAAGATCATGAACTGGCTAAGTTCCAATTTTGGTGGTACTATATCAAAGATAGATAGTTTGCTCGCAGACATTAATTCTATTGAATCACAATATTCAAAAGATTGGAATGATATTCAAACTGACATAGATGCACTGGAAATAAAGAAAGCTCAAACAAAAAGTGATCCTGCAGAATCTAAAAAGCTAGAAAGGATGATTGATAGAAATCAAAAACTAGTTGTTGCTTTGAATAAAAAGAGAAAAGCTGATATTGATAAGATTGATAATAAGGTCGAAAAGCTTACTAAGGGTAAGCAAAGACTAGTATCATATTGGAACCTTAAAAAATCTGAATTGGAAGCTGATCTTGCTGAGAAGATGTATAAGATGGCAAAAGATTTAACAGATGAATCCATTGCAGACGATCTTTATGACAAATATAAGGAGGCAGCTCTCCAAGCAAAAGCTAAGGATGAGAAATTTAGGGAAAAGTTTGGTAAACTGGAATTAGCTAAACCGTCTACATTAAAACAAGATGCTGAAACTAAAGCCATATCTGGTTCTAATTTTTCAATGGATCCTATCTTCTCCATGAATGCTCCACAGTTTACTAAGTTTGTACAAGACCTTGAAAAAAGTCAAGTTAGTGCTTTAATTAAAGCAATGCAGTCTGAAAGGAATGAAAGATATGCAACTTTAGATACCGAAAGAGATAGACTAGAGGCGCAAGCAAAAAAGAAAGGCCTTTCTTCGGATAGCGTCAAAAAGGACCTTTCGGACCTCAGAGAAACCTTGATGAGGCAGATAAGAGATTTAAGAACTAAAATAACTATTGCTAGAAGGTATGCATAATCACATCAAGAGCTTAAACGATTTCCCCCTTTTTGAAGGTGTGAACGAGGACCTTGTAAAAGCAAAGGCTGACGTTAATGCTAAGCAAGCAGAAATTGCTGAAGAGATAGCTAAGCAAAAAGAAACAACTGATCTAAAGGAAAAAGCGGCAAGCATTAGAAACCAGGCAAGATTAACAGGACAGATGCCAGGTCTATTAAATGCTTTAGCAAACGCTATGGACGCAAAGGCTGATTCCGGAGATACAACAAATATTTACTAAAGATGGCAAATAATTATCTTAAAAGAAACCCAGTAGCAAATCAGATGTCAATTGAGACATTTAGATTGTTCGAAAATCAAGATGTTGATAAGGCTTTAGAGATATCTGTAAATACCCTATTAAGTCTATATAAGAAACTTACGTTCGATTTAGCCTCTGATAGGAACAGAACTTTTGACTCCTTTTCTAAGAAGTTAATAACTGTTAGTGATGCTTCTTCAATTAAGTCATTAGTTGCTAACATTAAGGATGTCTGCGAAGACGTTGATCTTTCTGATAGTGTTCTTGCACCATTAAAGAAAAGGTATTTAGATTCTATTGATATGGTAGGGGATGCTATTAAGAGAATGATAGAATTAGATCCTTCGTTAGAAGCAAAGGCTATTGAATATTTTAAGAAGTCGAGTAAGGTCTTAATGGAAACAATTAAAAGGGTAGCAGACCAATACAAAGAGAAACTTAACGAGTCTACTGCAATTGGTGTACCTGGAAGAATGGAGAGGTTAAAGAGAATCCTTTTAAACCATATTGTTGATTCGAAGGGAAAGGATGCTAAGTCAGGATATGGTAGGGACTGGCATCGCTTGTTCTCAACATTAGAGCAGAAGCTTTCTGCAATTAATAGTGATAAGGCAACATTTTCTGATGCTGATAGAAAAAACTTGTCGGAGCTTGAAAAAAAGACTGATAGTCTTGTACAGGAGTATAATCAATATAAGGTTAGAGCTGTTGAGACAATGATGTCCAAGATATTAAAGGACTCTGATCTGGAAGCTAAGTTTTCTGATTTTATTGAAATAATGACAAATGCCCTAGATGGAGTTACAAAATCTAACACTGAAGAAGGGTTAATTGAGGTAAAGGTTAGAGAGAACCTTGATGACAAAGAAACTAGGATGCAAGATAGAGTATTCCCATTAAAGGCGGGTGATAAAGACAATGATGCTAAGCTAAAGGGGTCGGGGTTAATCCAGGCTATTCAAAAGTCTCTAATTGATGCATTTGTACCTATCAAAAATCTTTTAGATCCAAGAGGAGGTGCAAACGGAAACTTTGATACCTCCATGGGAGTTGCTGTCAAATCTATTCAGGCTTCACTGGGTAATAAGGATGTAAGTGGTAAATTAGATAAGCCACTCTTAGATGTTATCCTCAAGTTGGACCAAGTATCGTCTGAAAACAAGGACTCTATTAAGGAAGCTATTGGAAAACTTAGGGTTTCATATTCTACTCTTAGTGAATCCGGTAATGCGTTAAGTGTTAGCGAGTTTATGAGATTGATGGAAGCAATGACCTATATTGATCCGAATGAAATTGAGGATAAGATTAAGCTTTATAGTGAAGAAATAACGGAGGATGATGAATCAATGTCACAGCCGACTACTTCTGATTATTCTATGGCAGAGGCATTAGCAAAACTTCTTAGAACAAAGAACTACAATAAGAATGCAGAAGCAGAAGATTTCCTTAAAGAAGACGGTACACTAAAAGGATCTTGTCCTCACGATTTTGTTAGTGGTTGGACAAAAGCTATCTCTGGGGATAAGCCAGTTTCGTTCTTCTTTATAGAGGACGAGGAAGGCGGATCCCTTTACCCAACAAAGAGAATTTCTGGTAATGTAAACAAGCCATGTAACTGGAAAAGATATAAATCCATATCTGGAGACGAAACGGAAGACATCCACAAGTTTGGAAAGTGGTATACCACATACTGGAAAAACTTTGGTGGCGTTGGCTCCGAAATCAAAGGAAAGGTACTTGATGATGTAATGAAATCAAATTGCTCTTTAGCAAAGGAGGAAAAATTGGATGACGTTGTTACAATTTATGAGGAGCTAGAAAATTCTTTTATGCCACATAAGGAAGAAATTTGTCATGGCTACCTTAGACCTGAATCAATGAAAGGCATATGCTCCAGCGTAAAAGGAATGATGGGTAATGACGGAATAGATAATTTAAGCCCTAGCGAACTTAGATCTCTTTATAACACTGTGGTCGTAACATCCCCTCTTATTACATTTGACAAAGAAAATGACGAATGGGTTCCTGCTTTAAATATGTTATGTAAGAATTTGAATATATCTGAAGACGAGCTAATTTCTGGCATTAAGAAGAACGGATCCCTAGGGAAATCTGGAAAGATGAGTGCTGAAAAAATTGCTTACCTGGACACAAGACCTAACCAAGACTCCAACAACAATGAGATTCTAAAGTCTACAATTCTGGGAAGTACAGAGGACCCTGAGAAGGTTGCAAATATGAAGTCTACCTTGGATAAGATTAAATCGATAACAAAGAGTCTTTCCAAACACACAAAAAGAATTGGAATCTCCAAAAGCGATGACATAAGTCCGGATGTTTCGGATTCTATGGTTATCATTACGATGGAGAGGTAAACCAGAAACTTATTTCTTATTGCTCCCTATAATTCGTGTAAATTAATTTAGGTGGGTAGTAGAGGAAAGCTATATTTATTGAGTTTTTGTAGTGAGGGACCTCCTGCTGATTCTGGTGAGGATCTTTCCGGTAATGTGAATAATATAAAAACTCTACTAAGCGATTTTTTCGATGATATTTTCATTTATAGCCCATCCTCTCTAAAAGAGTGCGACGGTAGCCAAGATTTTTGCAACGTACAGGAGGGGGTATTTCCACTAAATCCTGGAATACACGCTAATGGATGTGGTGATTTTAAATCATTCCTGATAGATAGGAAGCTTTCCGAGATGGATGAGGGAGATATACTGTTTTATCACGACTGTAATTTTCATAAATATCCACAGTACTGGCAAACTGATTGGGGTAATTTAAGGGATATGGTAGATTTTTTGTTGACAGAAAACAATTCAGATATCTTTATACCCTTTGAGCATGATGCATTTGGTGTCAAGCCCCAAGTTAGAATGCACGGAAAAAGGTACACCACAGATATTATTATAAAGGATCCGAAGGAGTCTAAAATCGTATCCCAGTGTTGGGAAATAGCATCCAGCAGGATGGTTATTAAGAACACTGAATTCTCTAGACACTTTTTTAAGGAATATAAGGAACTTTGCAGAAGGAAGGATCTGCTAACAAAATACCCAAATCCAAACCCATATCCGGAATTTACCCACAGTTGTCCAGAGCAGCATGTTTTAAATTGTTTAATTTACAGGTATATTCTCGAAGGTAAGCTGGATAAGCATTTCCCAAGATATTCCTTTCCTGAAAGAAAACTTATACTCAATAAAAATGTTGAGTATAGGATAAATGAGGAACTATCGAAATATATGTCAGTCAAAACCATAAAAGAATTTGAAAATACTCATAGGAATGGGAGGAAAGATAAAAATATTCGAAGGGCCAAGAAATTCGGGCAAGACATTTTTGGCACGTAAGTATTCTGAAGTGCACAACCTCCCGATTTATAAGTTTGATTTCGTTGGGTGGTTTAATAGGTTCCAATTAGATAATGAATCTCGGGAAACACACTCATTTGCTCTTGGTAAGGAACTAATGTTGTTGCAACTTTCAAGGGACGGGCTATTGCCAGATTTTATTCTCGACAGAGGAATTATAACGGTTTTATCATGGGGAATATTGTCTAATAGGATAACTGAAGAATTTGCTCACAATCAACTTAAAATGATTGCTGAGCAGGGGTTGCTTGATAATTGTGAGATCTACTTTGTAACCGGCGATAATCCAGACAAGTCACCAAGGAATAAAGATAACTGGGATTTTACAGAGCAAGACAACAAGGAGCTAGAGATAGTTGAAAATCTTATTGGTTGCATACAGAGTCAACCTTACAATGTTTACGTGCATAGGGTTTTTAACAGCTTCACCAACAAGACAATAAATGATTTAAAGCATATCTAAATGTGTGGAATAGTAATAACAAAAAACCTAGAAGAGGAAGTAATTGACTCTATCAAACATAGGGGAATCGAAAAAACCGTTATCTCAAAGAATGGGCTTAATCTATGTCACCACAGGCTTCCTATTCAAACTGCCGATGGTGATGATTGGAACCAGCCAATAGAGGTATCAGACGGCATCTATTTGCTGTTTAACGGGGAGATTTTTAACTATGATACAGATAGGTTTGGTTCTGATATAGAATATCTAACAAATTTATTTTCTAGGTACCGTGGGGGAAGCTTCGAGATGTTTTGCTCACTTTTTGTGCCAACCATACAGACTTGGGATGGTTTCTGGGCGATTACTATTTATGATTCTTCAACCAATGAGGTAATTGCTTTTACGGATCCTCTTGGCAGAAAGTGTCTTTATTATAATTCATTAGGAGATATTGCTTCTGAGATAAAGCCTTTGGTATATGATAATTCTCAGATTGATGAATCTTTTATTAGTACCGTAAGAAAATGGGGATACAACACTGACGATAGAACTGCTTTTGGCGATGTTAAAAGAATACTTCCAAATAATATCTATTCTTTTAACATGGATTCACCGGAGTTTAAGAACGTTTATAAGACATATTATAAGGGGTTCGATTACCCCATTCAGGAGCTGGTTGGTAAGGGGTATGAAGAACATATGGAGTGGCTTTGGTCCAAAATGTTTGAATCTGTAAGAAATAGACTTGTTTCAAAGGATTATCCAATATCTCTTCTTATTTCTGGTGGTTTGGATTCTTCGATAATTGCATCTATACTTAATGAAATGGGCGCCGATGTTAGGTGGTTCAGTATTGAAAACGGTGAAAAGGAATTTGTAGATATTCTTGCAAATAAACTCGGTAAATCTGTTTCATTCCTTGATTATTCTATGGATGAATCGATGAATGAAGAAATTTATAAAAAATGGAACGAGTCTCCTATAGATCTTGGATCTGTTATACCACAATACCATCTTTTTGATGCAGTTAAGAGATTTGGAGGATATCGAATAGTACTTTCTGGTGATGGTGCTGATGAATTGTTTGGTGGATATAAAAGAATTCATGAATACGATTCACAAAAGTCAGATGTTTTTGACGAGCTCTCATATTATCACCTACCTAGATTGGACAAGATGTCGATGGCACACACTCTGGAGTTAAGAAGTCCTTTTTTGAATCTAGATCTTGTAAGGTTTGCTTTACATCTTCCTTTAGAATGGAGAAAGGATAAGAAAATCCTTAAAGACACATTTGCTCCATTACTTCCTGATGAGATAGTAAATCGTAAAAAAGCACCGCTCAAGAATCCTAAAATCAAGGAGGATAAAATTGCTTACCGATATAAGGCGGTAGATCTTTTCTTGGGGAATAGATAAATTGTGTTCTGGAGCGATATATAAAGAAAAACGCTCCATAATGGCTAATAATATTAAATCATTTAGTGATTTTAAATCTGCTAGCGTTTCTGATGTGAACGAGAACTGGGTTTCTGATCTTTTGGGATACGCTGGTGGAGCATTCAGTGACGTACTTAAAGGAAAAGCTTCTGCTTATCTAATGAGTTTTTTCGGCATTGGTGAACAATCTATATTTAGTAAGCTTGTACAAAACTTTGTAGAACAAATTCCAATTGCAGATCTTACTAAAATCATATTTGCTGGTAAGGCTAATTCAGCTTATTTAGCTCCTAAGATGGCAGATGCAACTATAGAATTCCTATCAGAAAAAGGTTTGGATGGTATTGCACAGGATCTTCATATCGACCCTTCAGGTTGGATATACAGGACCCTTTCAGAAATCGTAAGCAACCAAGCAAGAAGAGAAAACTTTAGAGAGCAATTGGTCGGATTTTATTTACAAGCATTTAATGGATTTGAAAGCCCAGATATGGATGAGTTTAAAAATTCGTTATCCCCAATGGAAACAAGAAGCCTGGAAAAAGGTTTAGAGGATGTTGCTAGAAGGTCTGGAGGAGATATAAACATTACACCAAGCGAAGGTGGTGCAGATTTAGTCACTAACTTTTTAAGTGGATTAGTTGGAAATGGACAATCAATGCAATCACTGGGGCTTAGCACTGGGGGAACAATTCAATAAAATATTTAGACCATGAATATAAATGACGTATCAAAGAGAGAAGTTTTAGACTTTGATCAGTTTAAAAAGAAGGTTCACGACGAAACCTACAAACCATTCTCAGCTGAGAATCAGGAAAGCGGTGAAGGAAAGACCGGATTACATAAGATAAAAAGAGAGCCTGCTTATGATTGGGTTGGCTATGCTGATGCAGTATTTAGCCCAGAAAAAGCAGGAATTGAGGTTCCTGGATATAATGCTGATGGCGATAGAGAGTACAATATAGCAAACGCGGGTCCTTCTATTGTAAATGCTCCAAATTCAGCACAGACGCTTTCAAGCGCACTTGGGGAATCTGCTGTAAACGAGTCATTCTCTATCAAAAGGTTAGAGGACTTCTAAAATTCTAGCTATTACATTACATTTAAAGACAAGTTTCTTTTGAAACTTGTCTTTTTTGTTTGCTATAAATCATATAAGCAAATCTGATGAATATAAAATTAGTTCACATTTTGACAGAGCCAGATACTAGGAGGGAAGTTTCATCTATAGGGTCTTTGTCTCCTTTGGGAGAATTGGGTTTAGAATACATCCAACAAATAAATCAACGGTATGTAGGTGATGCCTGGAAATCAACCCCAGCTTTAAGTCAATCACCTGCTACAAACCACGGTCCAGGACATTATGGAGCTTTCCAGTCTTTTAAGAAAGCAATGCTAGATAATTTTACTGAGGATCTGGATGCTTTGGTTCTTTGTGAATGTGATTGTGTACTAGAATGCTCGCCCGAGGAATTCATGTTTACGCTGAGAAGGGGCATAGATTTTTGCAAAGATAATGATCTTAAGTACCTATCATTAGGATCTAGGTTTGTAAACGGGGTTTTACAATCCCCAGAGACTGGTTCTGATGCTAATTTTCCGGACTTTTATGTTACAAACAAGGTTATTTTAGCACACTGTATTGTGTTACCAGCATCTTCTAGGGACCTTATTCTTGGTGCAATTGATAAATTTAGCTGGGATAGCCCAGATATTTGGTTTAATGAAGCACTTTGGAGGTCTGGTGTTAATAGATTTGGTATAGTTAAGGAAAGACTTGCAAGACAACACGAGGGGATATCCCTAATCGATAACGTCTGGAAAGAATCTCAATAATTTATTTCCTTTCTCTTTCTTCTTTGCTTATCTCCCTAATAAATAGCTCTTTAGCTATTTTGAGTGTTACCGATTCTTCATTAAAATCCTCGTAAATTTCCATCACATTTACTGCTGGATCAATTGAATGTTCTAGATTCATTATCTCTATTATCTCGTGAACGATGAATTCGTATGACATCGAGAAGTAAGAATTTCTAAGGAAGACTCTTTTCATAAGCGTACCTGCTGATCCCCTTCCCATTTTTCCATTTTGCCACCAGTATGCGATAATTTGATCGCTTGACATATTTCTAAATATAAGTATGCCTTGATCTTTTTTAAGTGCATCCCCAAATCTTTCGAGACTGAAAGATTTTATTCTGCTCTCTATATTTTTCCAAAGATCCATACCAAGGTCAGCGTACTTATAGAGTATGTTAAGTGAGTTTTCTATAATTTTCTTAACTTCCTCCCTCTCAAATTCTTCTAACCTTGAAGTCTCGTAATATTCAACTAGATTTTTTATATGTGTTGGAAGATCTTTTGGTATATCCTTGAATTCCTTTTCAATCCAAATTTTCACAGAGCTTAGTTCCTTAATCATGGAGAAAATCTTTTTTATTGGATAATAAATATCCTCCTCCCTAATGTCTTTATTGACAGTTGATAGGAAATCTAATAAAACGTATTGTTTGTATTCTTGATCGATTGGATGTTCGATGAACCATGTGGGTTGAATGTCTTTCATGGTGGAAGAATTATGTTTGTTACTCTATATATTGTCCCCTGGGTATACTTCTTGACTTTAAAAGAACCTGTTTAGTTGCGTGATATATAATACATAAAAAAAGTGGTCACAGTATGCCAAGGATAGACGATTATATTTCATTTAGCTCTAGTAAGAAAAACAACGTTTCTAGCGAGTTTTCTTTCTCCAAAGAATTAGGTATGCTGGATGTCCAAATTGTAAACAGACCACCAGAAATTTCAGACGTAGATTCTCTTGAACTTGAAATAGAATACAAGGTTTCAATTGCAAGAAGAAAGGACGGTATACAGGATTTGGATTTTATGGTTGAAAGTATGGAACTTGAAATAAAAGTCGATGATTACCCTAACGAGCAAAAGGAATTTGAGTTTGATATTGTTCCTGATGTTAATATTGCAATACCTTCTGTTGTGATCCAAAAGGGTTCAAGACTAGTTCCAACAGATCCAACATTTGCAAGAATTGATATGAGAAAATCAATGAACCCAAAAGACTTCAGAATACAAATACTCTTTGGCAGTAATGAATAAGGCTTTGAACTTTGCCCAGTTTGGTAAAATAAACGAATCACTCTCAATATCAAAAAAAGATGTTGGGTTAATTGGTCCCAATATGGATGGGGAAATTAAGCTGAGAATTCCTAATCCTGGCATAACTTTAAAAAGAATAGATGACGGGGAGAATTACGTCTTTGAGATAGGAGAAAAATCTTGTTCGGTCCCTAAAAAATTCATTTCATTATCAACCCAACCCGGTTATGACATTGTTTCGTTTAATACTAACACTAATTGGTTTAAACAGGAAAATAATTCGGAAAGAATCTCTGATGTGATTGAAGAATTCCTCACATCTCAGTATAAAAGTCTGTCTAAAAGTAGCGACCCAATTAAGGATGACGTTAACATTATTTTGGATGCTTTTGGTATTGAGGATGATGTTACAGCATTCAATTCCAATTCACCATTACAAATGGATGGACAGACACAAAACGGGATGGAGTTTGAGATAGAGAAAGAAACTTCGGAGGATCTCTTTAAAAAGTTTTTTTTGTATAAGGATATTGACTCAATACATCCCATGATTTCTATTAAGAGGAAGGGAGCAAGATTCAATTGTATCTATAGAACACCAAAGGGAAACTTTGAATGTAAGCATGATTCTATTGATGAGATGCTAAATAGCCCAACTGATAAGTATCTTATGTCAGTTTGCATTGGGAATGAATCGGAGGAAAATCAAAGAAACCTTGTGGATCACTTGATGAGGCTTTTCAAATATCATTCCTGGGATAAAGCAGATTCGAAAGCGAAAGCAAGCAAAAATGCAGAGGAGAGGAAAGAGATTAAGAAGATAATGAATATTCTCAAAAACACTATCTCCGAGGACCATATTGGGGAGATGTACTCTGATGCAAGGTCTAAATTCATGGGTAACAGGTAAAGCCCGGAACACTTTTGCACATTCACCATATAACAATTAAATCCAGCAATGCTGCCCGGTGAATTGTTTTTACACAAATATTTTCAAGTTTCGGTTAAACTCCTAACAATTGGAATCAAATGGGATGGCTGAGTCGATTATTTAAGAAAGAAAAGAAGATGGATCTTAAAGAAAAAACTTTACCAGAGATTAGGGAAGAATTATCCAAAGTTGACTTCCAATGGATAAAAGGTGATAAAGCAGGAAATGTCGAAAAATTCGACGACGTTTTAAGCGATGAATCTACAGGGATGACCTTTGTTAGCTTTAAAGGTGGTGGGAGAATCAATATAGAATTACTTGGTGAATATCTTGATACTTTCCCCGCTTCAAAGGTTGACTTTAATAGTGTAGCTGTAGATAATCCACCTATTCCTAATGTTTTAAGTGAAGCAACGGGACAAGATAAAAAGTCAGCAGCACCTGTCCGCAGAAATACTGTTTCATCCATCGAGCTTGAAGAATCTCCGATATATAAACTATTAAAACAGCAGAAGGAAAATTGGGTAAGCGTGAATATTTCGCTTAAGCTTAATTTACCTCCTAAAAATCTGTACAATGTTTTAATTACTTCCTTTGATGGGGCAAACGAGGAGATTGTTGATTATGTAACTGAGGGAATTGACATAGAGGATATAAGAGCTGCTCTGGCAGAATCTATTTTAGCATACTATAATGTAACCCAAAAGTCAACTAGCCAGAGATCAAAGAAGAACATTGAAGAAAATAAATCCGTTGAGGATGGAGAAGAATAAAATATTATACGAAACGCCAGGTTTGCATCTTGTAGAAAGGGATGGAAGAATTGGGGTTGTACCCACTTTTATGAATGTTGTGGTTATGCCTTTTATCTCTGATGAACAGGGTCTTCCTCTAGCAGTTGGAGTACTTAAAGAACCAAACCCTTTTAGGGAGGGTGGAATGACTATCTCTTTGATTACTGGAACAAGCGATGACGAGGACCCAGATTTGCTCACAACCGCTAAGAGAGAATTATTAGAGGAAAGCGGATTTCAGGCTGACGGAAACGAAAGATGGTACTATTTAGGATCTGTCACTTCATCAAAGTTCGTAGATCACGAACAACCTTGTTTTGCCGTAGATGTTACTGGATTAGAAAGAGGTGAACCAATTACTGATGGTAGCCCAGAAGAGCAAGAGATGGAATTTAAATTCATTCCTGCTAATGACGTGGTAAAAGCTAAAGATATTTTTATTCCCGGACTTTTCCTCAAGCTCTTCAAATATGTTCTTGGCATAGATATACAGGGAACTGGTGAGGAATCTAAAGGCGTGGATTTAAATCTTAAACAATGAGTCAATCTAGAAGACAAAGAAGACAAATGGCCAAACATTTCGGCTTTTTGGGAAAAAAGGAATCATTTGATGAAATGAGGGAAAGGATAAGAAGATCCCAACAAATGGGTAAGCAGATCCACCTCAAGAACATGGAAAACATCAAGAACAATCAAATTGAAACCCAAAAGGAAAGGGATATTGCTTTGCAAGAGGATCTTATAAAGGAGACCATTTCTGAAAATGGGATTAGTTCCAACGAAAGTATTGAATTAAATACTGGATCTTTCGATTTCTTGAATGATATAAAAGATGGACCTCAGGCTTCTGGTGAAAAAGAAACCGAAGATAATGCCTAAGGAAATACCAGATACAAGATTCGTTTTAACGTCAAGGTCCCTCAAAGAGGCCAAAAGAAAATACTGCTCTGATAAAACCTATTACATAGTTGACATAGGTAAAATTATTAGGGAGCTCGGCTATGATACTGATGAGCTTTCGCCAGAGTCAGAGTTTGTAATCAATTACGCGGTTCAGAAGAAAATAACACAAGGAATATATAGTACAAGATGTAATGACATCTTGGTAGTGTATAAGAACATCTCTCAGAGATTTGCAGAAAATCTACACCATTTTCTCCAGGAAGAAATGGAAGAGGAGTTCGAATTCACTATCGAGGTAGAATGAAAAAAAATCTTGGCTATATAAATGGGGAATCCTCAAAATTCAAGTACTGGATCTAGATCTGCTACCGAAGCTTATTTTAATAGGGCTTCAAAATTTAAATTTGGTAATTCTTCTGGGAGTCCAACTACCGCTGCAAATAGTGCTATCCATGGATCAAGAGAGGCACAACTTGACAGTGCATCCGCACAAACAACGTCAAGAATGTCCAACTTGGGGTCAGTTAACCCTAACAAAGGACCATCACCTAGGACTTTATTTTACAATGGCGGTTTTTATTCATCGGATGATGCAAAGTACGGTCAATTTTTATTTTACTCTTTTGGTAATAATGAAAATACTTTTATCCAAGAGTATTACAAATCTGAAAATCGGGAATTTAATTCCAGAATTTCCCCCGTTTCGACTATTACCGGAAGTGGTGCAAGCAAAAATCCTTCAGCTGGACAACTTGTTAGAATAACACAACAACTTAGAAATGAAGCTGATCCTTCCGTCGGAACTGATTCACAGGATTCGGGTGGAAGCTTTGGGACAAGGACAAATAAATCGCTTATAATTGGTGGTTTATCTGCTCCATATGATTGGAAGGATTTTCTATACTGCAAGTATTATGGAAGTATTCCAAATAACTACATGATTACTCTCAGGAGATTTCCTGCCCCAATGCGAGATAACTTGTCAATTCCAGACCAGCTTTTAGCAACAGATCTTTATAAAAAACAGGGAGCTGGTAGACCTGTTGCTCAAGCTGTAACTTGGTGGGGCGGAAATACGGATAACTCCCTAAATGAGGTCATAGGGTTTAGTGCAGGTTTAAATTGGGACCAAAAAACCCAGGATGATGTAAAATACCAAAAGGGGATTGATCAAGGGTTTTTTAAAAGTGTTTTGGGAAGAGCATTCGCGGGAGCAGCTGCAGGAGCAGGAGCAGGAGAATTATTGGCAACACTAGGTGATGTTGCTAACTTAGCTGTTGCAGCTACTGATGGTGGTAGAGATGAGGTGACAACTCCAAAAATAAATTTTGCTCTAAGGGACAAAATGATATCTGATGGAGGACCTTTATCTGATTTTATATTTGTTTCTGTAGATACAGTAGATAAAACTTGGGTCAGGGGAAGAGGTTTAACCTTCAGTGAGGCACCAATAAAATTAAAGTTTCACTATGAGCTTACTTCTTTGGGTGAGGTAAATACCAAAGCTGCCATGGTTGACATTATAGGTAATTTGCTTTCAATTGGTACAAATTACGGTAATTTTTTAACCCCAGATATTAGATATGATAATTCTTTCCCTGCTATTGGATTCCCGGGAGGCGACGAGGGTTTAAGGTCTTTTTATTCAGATCCGATTAAATGGACTAAAACAGCAATTAAATATCTTTCTGATCCAGATGCTTCTACAATGAATGACCCGCAAGCCCAGCAATTTAAGGAGTCTGGTGATGCGGTTCAAAAAGCTGTAAACGAGCTTCAAAGTGTTGTAAAGCAACTTGCAACAAGTGATATGCAAGCACTTAACGAACTTGTAGAATCCGATGCAGCTGTTGGTAATATAATTGCCTTTGCACTTGCTGATGATTTTATACAAAATGTACAGCTTCCAGTTGCTCTTCAAACAGGAGCACCTACTGGTGAATGGCATATGGTAGTGGGAAACCCTATGAATCCTATAGCAATGGTAGGTAATCTAGTTTGCCAGGGGGTTGAAATAGAATTTAGTGATGTGTTAGGTCCTGATGATTTTCCTACTGAAATTACAGCTACCTTTACTATGCTACACGGGAGAGATCGAGAAAGGGGAGAAATAGAAAGTATGTTTAACAGAGGTGACGGAAGACTTTATCAAAGCACAATTCCAACTTACGCAAACAACCAGTCCATATACAACCAAGGTCTTTCCGACGGAAGCATTGTTCAAACTTCTAGTGATAACACAACTATTATTAATCCTTCGGATACTGTGGCTCAAACTGGTGGACAACCAAATTAAAATTTTAGATTATGCTTGAGATTGATGTACTATCAAGAAATAAAAACATTTTTAACCCCAATAACCAGGACCAGAAAAGGAATTATGGCATTTGGGATCTGACTAGGTCAAGTATTTCTTATGTAAATGTTGATGTTAGATTTAAAAAGTATTTCGTTGTAAAGGAGGATGAGCAGATGAGGCCAGATTTGATGGCTTATAGAATGTATGGATCTATGTCAAATACTGGTTCACTTCTTAAGTTAAATGGTGTATCAAACCCATTTGCAATAGATGTTGGTGAAGTTTTTGCTGCACCAACCACAAAGTCTCTGGATAGTATGTTTTCAACAAGGGCTTCTCTTTTGCAAAGTGATGAAGCAAATAACAACCCAAACTCTGAATTTAGAAAATCACAAGAGCAAAGAAGGTTTAAGGTAAGCGATTCTAGAAAGGATTTCTTGGAAAGAAGATCAAGGGCTAAAAATTCAACTCAACAAATATTACCTCCTAATTTACTGCAAGACGGTGAAAGACAAACAGTAAGAACTGACCTGGTTATTGGTCTGGGTCCAGACGCTAGTAATGGCGTACAAGGTGGACAAGGTGGACAAGGTGGAGTACAAAGGACTAACTCTGTTATTGGCTTATCGTCGGATACTTTACAAAATCCAAATGCTAACACTTAATCCATATGGCTTCAGACCAAATTATAATAAACAATTATTCCAAAACCGGGATTCTGCTTGACGAATTGGTCGTTCCGAATAGAAGCGGAGATATTGTACCCGGAAATACACTAGCAAGTGATGCTGATGATAAATCTTGGGGAGCATACAGACCAGTTGTGTTTATTAATGGTTATTACGTAGACCAGTATATGGATTACTTTGAATTTTCCCAGATTGATTTTTTGCCTATTGTAAGATTTAGCTTCACCGCTGATGATCCGATGTTTATTAGCGTGAATTACCCAAAGGATGGTGACATAGCTTCGGTTTATATAAGATCAAGAGAGGACATTTATAAACCTATAAGGATGGATTTTAATATTTTAAATGTTAGATCCTCACAATCAAGAGATCCCGAGGGAAGTAAAATTAGATTTACCGTGCTTGGTGAAACACGCATACCTGGTTTATACACTGAGGTTTCTAAAGCTTTTAGGGATATGACTTCTTATGATACCCTTTTCGAAATTTCGCAGGATTTAGATTTAGGATTTTCTTCAAACGATAGCGAATTAGACGATGTAATGACATGGATATGTCCCAATTTTTCTTATTACAAGTTTATGCACGAGGTTTCGGAGAGGTCATATAAGAATGATGAAAGCTACTTCAAACTTTGGATTGATCCGTATTATAATTTGACATTTGTTAACCTAAATAATCAACTAACTGCTGAAGATTATGTACAGCAAGTAAAAGTTATTATTGGTAATGACACTGCTAATGACACCTTTATTCCTGGTACTCAATTGGACTCTCAGGAAATGCCGTTGGTCCTAACTAACCAAAAGGGTTCTGGTGATTTGCCTTTCTTTGTGAATAGTTTTACCCTTCTTTCGAGATCTGGAAATACTGCAAACAAATATGGCTACATCCAGGAGGTTCAGTTTTATGATGAATCCGTAAATGTTCAGAATTCTTTCGCCGAAAAGTACGTTAAATATACAATTGAAACAAGTACCTCTGAGAATGTAGGAGAGAATCAAATACTCCAAAAGGGAAGGGTCCGAGAGGATTTATATAAGACTGAAGTTAGGAAAGCATGGTATGGTTCCCTTAATAATAGCGTAGGCGGTGTCCATGATAATTTTATTCAGGCGCTAATACAAAATGAATTTAACCTAGGCGATCTTGAAAAATTTACTCTTAGGGTAGAATTAAGTGGATATTATGCGGGTATCTATAGAGGTCAAGCAGTACCAGTTCTTTTATACGCTAACAAACAAGGAAAGAGAAAAGAAAACACCGGTGTGTCTAGCGATCAAAAACCAGAGAGTGATATTGATCCGGTTTTGGATAGATTCCTTTCTGGTGTTTATATAGTGACTTCTATGGAGGTTAAATATGAGACTATAAGAGGTATGTACCAAGTGCTCTACCTAAATAAGAGGGAGTGGACACTAAATAGTGCTGGCTCATTCCCTAAATCTTTCCCAATAAATCTTCTGACCGGATAAATATAGTAAAATAAATAGACCCTTATGGGAATTAGAGCAACAGATAAGAATAGGAATTTATTTTTAAAGGGTTTTAAATTATCCGATTCCGGACAAAACGAAGACCCAACCTATTTGGGTTTTAAAATAGTTTTCGACCCCGGAATTCTTCCAATCAACCCCGACTATGGGTGGGCGCCAAGTCCTTTGTTAAGGGCACAAAACTACACAGAAGCAAACGGTGCTGGTGCTGCAACCAACCTGGGTAATCCTTTTGGTCAACCCCAATACGAAAGAAGGCAAAGTGATGTTATCTATTATTCTGCCTATAACTATTTACTGGAGAGGGAAGCCAATTTTCCTGGCGGGGACACACAAAGAAGAGCACAAGCTCTAAGGCAGTTCCAGAAGCTTTTGCAGGAAATTAATACAAATTCCCCGTGGTTTTTCCAATCAATAGAAGGATTAAATACTTTGGATAAGGTGTCTAAAAGTGGGTTTCAAGATCAAGATGGTATAGATTTTTTCGACAATCAAAGAACTAGAGATAAAACTCTAACCATTAATTGCTTGGAGTCTCTGAATTTAAGGATAAGTGCATTAGCAGATCTTTATAATCAAGCAACATTTGATGCCGACAATATGAGGTATTTAGTTCCAAGAAATTTAAGAAAGTTCACAATGTGGATTTTTGTTACTGAAATTAGGAACTTTTTCAAAACAAGCAGATTAACTGCATCCAGTACCGCACTTACTGCTATTGACAATCTTAGCTCTTTACTTACAACAAACAATAATCCGGGATCCTCTGTTGTTTCTCAAGGAAATGGTCAGTATAACGTAGATGGGTTTAATCTTGGTGCTGAAAGGCCTCAAGCTGGTGGAGCTGGTGGTGCTTTCAAATCTTTTGTCAATAACGTTTTTAGCGGATCTGGTCTGCAAAATGATTTACAAGCTTTTACTAACCAGCAGGACCAGAGTGGAATTAAGCCCGTTTTAATTTACGAATGTAGCCAATGTGAATTTGACTTTAGTAATAGCACTCCTGTAAAAAGCACTATAGACATGGGATCTAGCACGGCAGAACCTGAAGACCAGTCTTTTCAAATACACGTTGGTAAAGTAAGGATGAAAAATCAATATCCTAATATAAGACAAGATAAGAAGCCATTGGTACTTGCTGATGGGTGGGACCAAAACAGGTCCAGTTACCAGTTTCTTGGAGATGATACCTTATCACTAGAGAGCCTGTTAGGTCTTGGTCAACAAGCATTAACTAATGTGGTTTCTAATGCGGTATCCGATTTAGTTAATGAAGGCATAAATCAATTTATAGATCCTGCCTTGAGCGGTATAGACCAATCCTTATTAGGAAACATATATTCATTTAATCCAACGCAGCTTTCAAGAATGACAAGCCAAAACGGATCATTTGGATTCAATAATCTGGAAAACTTTTTGAACGGTGCTGCTGAAACTGGTATAGATAATATTTTTAAAGGTAATCTACCAACTCCACAAACAATGGGGGAGGGAGGACCAACCGAAAGGGTTTATCCTCCGGTTCCACCAGCAGATGTTTATGCTGGTGTACCTGGGGAGGATCTTGGGGTTCCAGATAGGGTTTATCCCGGAGTAAAATCTGATGTCTACGAGAATGTTCCTGGTTCAGATCTTGGGGTTCCTGATAGAGTTTACCCGCAGGTAAGTGATGATGTTTATGAAAATGTTCCGGGATCGGATTTAGGATCTCCAGATAGAGTTTATGCACAACCTTCTGGCGATGCTTATGATAATGTTCCTGGGGAAGATCTTGGAGTGCCTGATAGAGTTTATGCACAACCTTCTGGCGATGCTTATGATAATGTTCCAGGAGAAGATCTTGGTGTACCCGATAGAAGGTATGATTTTAATAGGGCTGGTGATGTTTACGCAAATAATCCAGGATCTGACCTGGGTGTGCCTGATAGAAACTATTCGCCACAACTAAGTGATGATGTTTATACTGATTCTAATTTTACAACAGACTCTTTGGGTAAAAGTAAGGTTTACAGTGAAACCTCACAAGTATCATCAAGAGGAGAATTAAGATCTCCAGAAAGCAATTTTACAGAGCCTCCTGGTAGGGTTTATTCCCCATTAAGGAAAAACCAATCTTCTGGTGAAATCGGGAACGTATACCCAGTAACATCTGGGGATTTTATTATAGAGGATCCGCTCAATTTGGGGAACTCAAAACCATCTGATAAATATAATGTCAGTCTTGGTGATTATAACCCAGATGATTACGAAGAGCAATAAAACCTTTAATAATGCCTTATAATCCACCTAAAATATACCTTGGTGAAATAGTAGATATCGAAGACCCTCTGAAGCAAGGAAGGGCCAAGATAAGGGTGTTTGGTCTTTTTGACGAGCTTGAGATTGAGGATATTCCTTGGGCAAGTCAAGTTAATGGTATTTCGTTCGGAGGTAGCGGAAACGGTAGACTTTCAATACCAAGGTTAGGAGCTGTAGTTGCTGTTGAATTTGATGGACAGAATTATTACAGGATGGTATACTACGGGGAGTGGGAAAGTTCCCCAGAAATGCTCGCAGAGATTAGTGATTCTTATGAAGGAGCTCATTCATTTGCGTATGACGTTGGGGCTGAACCCGGGCCATTAAAAATCTTTTACACACAAAAGAAGGGGTTAAATCTTATACTTGGTGATGCTAAAGTGCAACTTGATACACAAGATGGCGGACAGCTTCGCGTTGTAATCGAGATGGGCAGAGATCAGATTAGGATGGAAAACAATAAGGTAATTGTAAATTCCAATAACATAGAACTAGGGGAGGCAGCAATTGAATCTGTAATAAAAGGAAACACATTCCAAACATATTTTAACAGTCATACCCATATAGGTAACCTGGGTGGACCAACATCTCCCCCAGTAATTCCTTCAGACCCTACTCATTTGTCCAATGTCTCTAAAACAAAATAATCTATGCCTTTTTTACCGGACAAAATATTAGAGGAATATGAAATAGAGGCATTCAACAAAAGAGTAAACGATTCTGCTGAAGGTATAATAAGTGACTCCAAGTTTAAATTAACAACATCCAATATTCCTGGATTATCCCTTCTAATCAAAATTATGATTAGAACTTTTGAGAAGAGTATCTCTGCTTCTCTCTTCCCTTTATTTATAGGAAAAAAAGCACTTTCCGAGGGATTTCGAGGGATAAAGGAAGCTATTGAAAGTTTATTTAACATATTTAAGAATCCTTTACAGTTTTTATTGGATGAGGGAATCAATAATGTGTTGGGTGACTTTCCATTTCCAATTAGATTTGAACTAGGGGTACGCTCAGATGAACCTTTAAATTTACCACAGAGTGACGGTAGAAATTTTACTTCTTTTTTTGATTACAGCTATATTGGTGTTTTTGGATCTAATGATTTCCCCTTACAGGGTCAATATACTACCCCGCAGGCATCAATACCCGAAATTTCGGAGGTTATAATAAACACCTCTACAAATGGTGGTATTGACAACCCATTACTTAGGAATTTGGCTAGTGGTGATGAAATACAAATTTCAGATGAATCATTTTCTGGAACCTATATAGTAAACAGTTCTTCTTTCTTAGAGGAAGAGCAAAGTGTAAGGTTAGATGTTACTGTTAAGGCTGTAAAGAATTTACAAAGTGGAACTGGAGAAACCTCCATCCCAGGATTTCCTAATTCCAGCTTAGCCCTAAATGAATGTCAGCTAGCAATTAGACCTTACATACAGCCTGATGGGACCTTAAGGGTTTCTCTCAAGTCCTTAGGAGTTGACATTCCTTTGTTATCCAATCTTTCCCTTGTTATAGGAGACTTCAGTAGTGTACAAGATTCTTCCCCATCAAAACAATACATCGATAGGTTATCTGAAGAAACCGGTGTTGAATTTCAGGAGTTGCTAGGTGGTATACTTAATGGCAAATTTCCATCTTTAGATTTTGCTAAAATCCAGGAGGAGACTGAGAATGATATAGATGTATCCAGTGAACAAAATAAGGAAGATCTTATCGTTTTTGCTAGAATTCTTGAAATTGCTGCTACCAATCCCTGTTTTATGATTGGTATAATAATTAATTATTTAAAGCTCCTTTTGATCCCTATCCGTATAGCTGGTGGAGTACTCAAAGGACTTGGTGAGGAAATTACTGGTCCAATCAAACTTATTAAAACTGTAATAAGGGGATTAACAGACCCTATTGGTTTAATCTGTGACCTTATAGCTAAGGGTTTTTTGGAGTCAATGAAACCCTATATACAAGTTCCACTCCAAGTTGCTAATATAACCTGGGAGGAAGCACTAAACGACCCAAAAGATTCGAAAAGAGGCTTGCAACCTATGGTTTCCGATATGGTTTGTGGAGACTTTGCAAGAAAGCTAAAAAATTACAAACCAAACCCTGCTTTCTTTGAAGAGCTAGCCGGTACATTAGGTTCCCGTGGTGGAGATGGAGCTGGTCCACAGATTACATACGATTTAACTACAATTGGAAATGCACCAAAAGAGGGTCAGGTGTTAGTTAATTCCGATAAAACATCACAGATAACGAATTTTAAAGTATCAACTTTTTCAAATACTGTTGAAAACGCTTTACCATATCTAGCTTATCTTTCTCCAGGCGACGAGTTTGATTTTAGGTTTGCTGATCAGTTTGGGAGATATAGAGTAAGTGCAAAGGTTTTTGTGAATGACGGGAATTTCCCCTATTTTAATATAGATGTTTTGCAGGTCAAAAGTTTGTTCGAACAGGCAGAAGAAAAATCTATTGGTGAGCTTATGTTAGATGGAGCAAACCCAGATACTTTGAAATCAAGCCTGAACGTAGAGAATCCTGATGCGATTTTCTTGTTTATAATTGAAAGATATCTTCCTGAAAAGGTAGTAGCTGTATGGGAAGCTATAAAAGGCCTGATTGCTATTTTTGGTGGGTTAGCACTGCAAGTGCCGTCTTTAATTCCAGCTATACTAAGAAGTATATTGGGCTTGAATGTTGGGAAAAGCAGGGCTGAAATTGAAAGTATGCTTGATGATGATTTCAACTTTCCTAATGTTTCGGTAGAATCTGTAATTGAAGTTGTTAATCTACTATTTAAGCCTAATGCTAATTCCCTACTTGTTGAGGGTACAAACAGGGATCCTAGTGGACTCCTTGTAATCCTAGACAGAAATGCTAGAGCTACAGCTTCTGATATTATTCAAAATTCCAAAAATAATACAGAACCTGGGATTGAAGATTTTTTTTACGATCTTTATGACTCGTTGGAAGCTTCTGGAAAAGATACTGCTATCTACAAGTCAAAGCTTTCCCCTCTACCAGGCAAGCCAACTATAGGTAACAGATATCTAAATAGATCTGAGGGTATTTTCGGGTATAAATATCCAGAGTTAGCCCTTAGCAAGAAAGATTTCTATTGGGGTGCATACAATATTAGGGAACTTGGGGATAGCGTTAAAATAAGATCCCAAATTATGCTTTCAATTACCAACACATACTACTTTTCTCTTCTGATTACAAATATGATTAACCTCGAGAAAAGAAAGATTAAAATTTATGGTAACAGCTACGAGGGTGAAGAGGTTTCTAGGAGGGTAATATACGATGGATCTGTTCTTGATGCTTTAAATAAGTACAAGCTCACAAATATTTCTTATAACAAGAAAGAAACTTACTATGACTTAAGAATTAAGATAAACAGGGAAATGGATTTCGTTCTTAATTATGCCTTGCCTTCTCTTCTTGAAAGCTAATAATTAGAGTGGATATATACAGTAATTAACTTTCTAATTAAAAAATAAATGAACACACCCGAAACCAAAGATCATCTCCAAGAGGAGTTTAACTGGAACATCCCAAACAGAAGAACAATAAACAGAAACGTTGAAGTTTTTGACGATTCTAGAGTTTACTGCCAGGAGGATTATGCGCAATCCCTTTATTATCAAATGGCAGAAAGTCTAAAGGGAGTTAATTCTTCTAAAGATCTTAAAACCGGTAATGCTTATGATAGCACTATTACAGCAGTAACAGAAAAGTATGCTATAGCACAAACTTATGAGGGACAATCAATCTATATAGACCTTATAAAGGAAAGAAAGGATGCTGAAAAACTTGGCATTGGTGGAATTTCTTTCGAACCTGGTGCTGAAATCCAAACCATTGTAAGGAATGTTAATGATACCTATTATGGATCGGTCATTGACTGTTTTATTGAAAATACAAAGCAAGAATTTTTTGAGCAGATTAAAAAGGAAACTCTTGCATACGAAGCAAGGATAGAATCAATCAACAACGGTGGATATCTCGTTGATGTTCACGGAATTAAATGTTTCCTTCCAGGATCACTTGCAGCTGCTAATAAAATAACTGACTTCGAATCTTATTTAGGCAAGAAAGTTTATGTAATGATTGACGGGTATGTTCAAAAGAAAGACATATTCGTTGTTTCTTACAAAAAGTATTTGAGTAAGATCATGGATGAAAAGATTCAGGAACTTGATCTTACTAAGAAATATAAGGGTCATGTTACTGGAACTTCTAGCTTTGGTGTGTTTGTTGAGTGGGAAGACATTTACACTGGGCTTATTCACAAAACTGAATTTGATAATCAGAAGGTTCAAGGATTTACTGCAGGAGACGAGATAGAGTTTTATGTTAAGGAGGTTAAAGACGATAACAGACTTACACTAACATTTGGAGAGCCTGTTGATAAGACATTAAAGATCTATGAGTTAAAGAAAGAAATCGACGAAGGTTCCAATCCCATTTCTAATGCAAAAGTCAAGCACAAGAGAAAAAATGGAGCTTTGGTGGAACTACCAGAAATGGGATTGATGGCTATGATTCCCCAAGGAAGACTTAGCAGAAATCATAAAGGATTAAAAACTGGTGATCAGGTATTGGTATCAGTTTATGAAGTTGACCCGGTAATGGGAAAAATATTTGTAGAACCCCTAAATGAGTAATTATACCCACTTTGATAAAAGACAGCTACTTTCCTCCGCCGTTTTAGGATTTGAATTCGAATTCTTTTCTGAAATGGTGAGGGGAAGAATTGTCGAGTCTTTATCAAAGCTTTTGGGTAAGAAGGTTATTCTTTCAAACAAATATCATTCTAAGGATCCAGTAAATGCTGATACGTTTAAGTTAGAACCAGATTATTCTGGGGGTGGCAAAATGAACGAGCTAGTGACTGGCCCTCTTCCGTATGCTGAAGCTATCCCCGTCCTTATAAAAGTACTTAGGTGGATAGATGAAAATGGATGGACTACAGACAAATGTGCTTTCCAATTTTCTCTAAGTTTTGATAAAGGTGATAGATCTCTGAAAAGGATGGAAGAATTGGACAGGCTTAAGTTTATTCTTGGTATAGATGAAGGTTTGATCTATTCTAAATTTGGCAACAGGAAAAATAACGTTTATGCCAGATCCATAAAAAAAATAGTTCCTAGAAATAGATTTTCGATTTTAGAGAATGTATCACATATAGATCCAAAACTTTTTAAGATTCCTGAGGAAAAATATTACGGGGCAAACTTTAGCAAAATACCAAAGGGGTATGTTGAGATAAGGTATCTTGGTGGACGAGACTATCAGAAGAAAATTGGTGCAATAAGGGATGTGATAGATTATGTAATTCTTTATACACACGATATACTTTCTGGCAGGTCAGTTTATGACAAAAACGATCTTGAGAACCTTAGGAAAATGATGAAGGAATATACTAAGGTTGTTAGAAGTTTTTCTAACCCAGAGAGCTTTTTTACTAACTTTCCAGATTTTCACCTTCTTGTAGATCTTAAGGGATATGAGGAAAATATTAAAACATATTTTCCGTATATCAGGGAAAAGATTTTTGATTTGATTGTTGAGGGTAATGTTAGAAGTGGATTTTTCAACTATGATACCACAAATGGCAGATTCCAGCTTAAGGATGCTAAAATAAAGAATGCATCGTTCCTAGATAACATGGACCTTGTGAACTGTAAAATAAGGTCTGCTAAACTAGATAATTGTAGAATATTTGGCTGTGATATTAGAAACAGTGAAATCTCCAATTCTGAAATAACGAATGTTAATAAGGTAGAAAAATCTAAACTTAAAAACTGTAGTGCGGACTATGGTAATAAACTCATTGAATGCTATATTGATTGTCCGGAAAAGATGATTGATTGTGAAGTTACTGGTGGCGTGCTTAGAAAAGCAGACTTAGGTAGGAATGCACAAGTTAGCAAGGAAACTGAAAAAGCGAAAGACTTTAACGAAATAAGAAATGGTAGGTTCATAACAGATTCTAGGCTTAAGAATTTAAATGACCCAATTTCTAGGATAAAGTTTAAAAATCAGAACTACTAAAATGACTTTAGAAGAATTAGTACAGGAAATAAAGGACGATCTATCAGCAAGTTGTTCTTTGCCTTATAATTTGAATGATGATGAGATTCATAGGATTATAAGAAGGGCAAAGTTGTATATGTATGACAACTACCAATATGCTGCAGAAGAAAGGGTCTTCGTCCTGGCTAACAATCTTTTTGGTCATGAGGAGTTTAGGAGAACCCGACAAATAAAGCTTCCTGAAAAAATAGTAAGTGTTTATGATGTTAGGGAGGTAAACGGAATGGGAATAGCAGGAACCCCGGATAGAGATTTTGGAGATTCTAAGTTGCTTGGGTCTGAGCTGTTACTATCACCCTTTACTGGAGATAACCTAGTTTATAGGACGGTGATGTATTCTTACTTTGACCTTGCACAAGCTTATTTGCTACCAACATTTGCCTTTAAATTCAATAAGAATAATAAGAAGCTTACAATATTGGGAAGAGATCCAAATAGATCTGGGTCTGGTGGAGTTGGTACTGGCTACAACCAAAATGGAATGGATGTTGCAGTAAGATGCTTCATAGCTATTGATGATTATGAGCTATACGATGACGAGTTATTTGTAAGGTATTGCTTAGCTAAGTCTAAAATATCACTTTCAAGGGTACTTAGTGCATTTGATTATAACCTACCTGGTGGGGTAAGAGTAAACACATCAGAACTTAGGTCTGATGGTGAAAGAGAACTCCAAGAAGTGATGGATATGATCAACGGAGAGAACACTCCTTCCTATTTCTTACAGTGGAACTAATCTTGATATATATGGGGAATTAAAATTTCCCATGATAGAGATTTATAACAGAGATCCGTCGGACCCAAATTACAAAGAGAACATTGTTGAGATAACTCAACCGGTCGAGATTTGTGTTGGCCAACTTAAAATGCTTTTGTTAACAAACAAGGGTGAGGTTTTAGGGGATCCTAAATTTGGTTTGAATTTGGAGGATCTTGTTTTTAGCTTAGAACTTTCAGAGAAAACATTAAGGGATGAGATTGACAAGGGTTTACGATTTTATGTACCCTTATTTGCTCAGTTAGGTGGATATTTTGATTTGAAATTTTATCAGGGAACTGAAAGGGATATTTGTTTGCTTGACTTCTATATTCCTTCGTCAGGGAATGAAAGCCCAACAATATCATTGAAAGTAAGTTAACAAGATGGCTAATAATATTTTTAGGAAGAATAACATTCTAATAAAGGGTCTTTTGTCAGATTCTTTTGAATTCCTGCAAAGGACATACAACCAAACAAGAAATGTCTTTACAGTTTCTTCTGCTTGGGGTCAAATACTTTTTGTATTAGAAAACTTATCACAGCTTATCCTCTATTTTATCGAGGATTCCATTACAGAGCTAAACATGCAAGAAGCAACCAGAAGCTACTCAATTAAAAGTTTAGCTAGAATTGCTGGATACGATCCAGCTAGAGGTATGTCTGCTCAGGGAGAAGCATCAGTAGCATGGAACCTTAGGGAAGACGATGCTGGCGGAGGAGCAGTTATTTTGAGTAACAACCCAAAATTACAAAGTATTCAAAATGGATTACCATATACTCTTATATTAAATTCCCCATCTATAAAGATTCCGCTGGCCAGGGGAAGATCATTTAACTTTAAGATAGTTCAGGGTTCGTTTTCGTCCACCTCGTTTACCGGAACTGGAAGGTCCTTACAAAGTTTTAATCTACCGTCAAAAGCTGGTGCTTATATCGATCAATTTTATGTAAATGTATACATAAATGGGTCTCCATGGGAAAGATATGAATCTCTTTATGACATTCCTTATGAGGCTGAAGGTTATTTAGTAAAGACAGGTATTGGCGAGGGGATTGACATATACTTTGGTAATTCAAACTTCGGAAAAATCCCTCAAGCAGGAAGTATAATAACTGTTGAGTATCTACAAACCTCCGGTTTTAGCGGAAATCTTCAGTCGAGATCTGATTCAACTTTAACCTATAAATTCTTAGATAGCGGGACTGACCTTTTCGGCAATGATGTTAACTTAAATAACTATCTGAGTGTCACTGGGGTTTTGGATCCTAGTTTTGGTGCTGATCCAGAGCCAGTAGAACTTACTAGATTAGTTGCACCTAAAACAAGTAGGTCGTATGTCTTTGCAAATGCGGAAAATTACGAGATCTACTTGCAAAAGCTAAATATATTTTCTCAAATTCAGGCATTCTCAACTTTCGACGATGAATACCTGGATGACGATAACGTTGTTTATATTTTCTTGGTACCCGATGTAACCATATCGATGACATCGAACCAAGATTACTTTAACATCTCCCAGAGCCAATTTTTATTAACACAGTCTCAAAAGATTTCTTTGCTTGATTTAATAGAAGATTCTGGTAGAATGATCGCAACAACTGTTGTTAAGATACTGGATGCTGAAATTAAAAGATATGTTGGTAACGTTTCAATGTCAATATTCGAAGGCTACGATCCAGAGGTTTTAAAAGACATTGTTAGAGAAAGGATCTCGGATTATATGCTAAATCTAAAAAGGCGGGATAGAATTCCAAAATCCGATATTATAGCTATTATAGAAGGAATAGATGGTGTTGATTCGGTGGCATTCTCATTCGTAGGGGAGGCCAACGAGAGATACCACGAAACTGTCGACAACCTTTCAAATGCTTCTTCTGCACAACTAGATCGTCAAATAGGACTTGATGATTTTGGTGACGTAATTATAGGAAGGGGCGAGTTAATACTTATGAGAGGTGGATGGACTGATAGATATGGTAACATTTATGAGGAAGGCATCGTTCAAGGTAAGCCCTCTGCTTTAAATATTTCAATCACTAGCATTAACCCAAGAAATTTCTTGAATGAGCTTAATGCTAAAGCCAAAGAGAATATTGTAAACAGGGACAGAAATTCTGTTAGTTCTTCAATGTCAAATTCAACAACTTCAATGCGATGAGAAGAAGAAATTACACGCCATATTTACCCCCAGTAGAACAAGCTTACACAGTTAACGGCATTAAATTCAGAACCTACACCAGTGATTTTGAGACTGAAGATGACCTTTACAAATCAAAAGATGAAGCAGAGGAAAGAGCATATAATATAGGTTGTGCTGGATACCGAAAAGTTATAACGGATGCACTGGGAAGTCAGCTTTATGGCCCTTGTTCGGACTTGAATACATATACAAATATTACAAAGAGTATTAAACCAAATTCGATGTCTAGAAAATATTATCAATTTGATCCTACTGAGAATATTTACGATGTTAGGGACTCGATAAACGATACAGCAAAAAGTGGGTTTGATTATAAGAACCAAATTTTTGAAAAGACTCTTTCAAACGTGATGTTCAGGGATCCTCAAAAAACCGCAATTCTTGCTAATATGCAGAGGGTAGTTTTTGCTTTAATCGAATCTGTGAAGCAGATAAAGAATTTCTTTAACTATACGGTTCCATTTAATAATAAAAGGGTATTCTAAAAAATGGCTAACAGGCATTTAAAATTTTATAATAAACAAGGAAATCCTTTAAACTTTGAGTACATTGGAGCAAATGCTGAAGTTCCATTAACTTACACGTTTAATTACGAAACAGCATCAGGAAGTGTTGCCCCGATTGATGGAAAAATATCTTTCATAGATATTTCAAGTAATATTATTTACTTGAATGTTCTGGACATGAACGGGTTTAATATCAGTAATTGGGCACAGAGTGTTAATCAAAATATACAAAAAGGTGCTAAGATAAAAATTAAGTTTAGCATCCAACCAGCCAATGTAGTTGTCGCTACAATATCTTCGACTTCTATTGCTTCCGGAATTGTAACTTTGAACCTTAGTGGATTTACTGGGCCTACTGCAATATCCAACAGTAATATAGTATATTGTGAAACACTACCCCAAGATCTGCCAGGGGGTCATTTCAGTGGAAGTATGTTCTTCGAACCTGTTTCTTCGGGTCTGTATGAGAATGAACAAATATTCGTTCTTCAGGAGTTCAAGGATTCTGTAAGTGGATCTAATTTTGTTGGGTTCCCGCATACTACAGCTACTGGAGCAACTGCTTCCCCCCTATGGAGATCAAGGTGGGAAAATGACTCATATGGTGATGTAGATGTTTCCAACATCATATTTACTTATAAGATAACTGAAAATGATCCGGATCTTTCGGGAGATCCTACGATCACTAATTATCAGAATATTGCATTTGAGGTCATAAAAAACCCCTTGGATTCATATTCCAATGGGTATGTTTCCACCCCAGAGGTTTCAACTCCATCAAGAGCTTTACAGGTAAATGTTGCTATTAATGCTCCAGATCAAGGAGCAGAGGTTTATCAGAGGAAGCTGATCCTAGAAGACATAACTTCTGGTACCCCAGAAAAAGTTGCTGAAATTGAATTCTATGGACAAATAGTGGGGTCCGATGAAAGGCTTGATGTCTTAACTAGAAATCTTGGACGTGCTTTTGTTGGGGAGGATTCTACAATACTTCGAAATCATGATCCTAATGAACCACTTCCCGACTATATTGAAATTAATGAGAAGAGGAAGGAGCTTATGGTTGCTGGGGAGGAGATTTTCCCTTACATAGGAAGTTATAAAGGTCTTATTGGTGCTCTTAAGTTTTTTGGCTATCAGGACTTAAGAATTAAAGAATACTGGCTCAATCTAAATTACCAAAGAGTAAACCTTACCCCACTTCAGGAGAATCAGATATTCTTAGATAATTACAATAATACTAAGACTCCAAACCAAACGGTTTTAATAGCGGATGTCTTAGATAATGAAAACACTGGAAAGTATAGGCTAGAGCAAACATATGGACCCAATTCTGATGGTGAATATGTGCTTGATGTTTCTTCTGAGAACACTCTAGTTCCTTCAAGAACTTACAAAAAAACATCACTCTTCGGTCTTTATTACGATATAAATACAACCTCCTCTACTGTTGATCCGTATGGATATCCAGTAACTCCGGAAGCTTTTTCTTTTACCCAGGAGGAGGTACTTGTTAAACTTTTTGCCCTTAAGCAAAGATTGAAGGAAAGCTATCTTCCGCTAAACGCAAGAATTGTAGACATTACTGGTGAGGGGGTATATTATAATGTTTATAACACAAAAGCTTGGACAGATACACTTGAAAGAGACGAGATAGATTCTGGAAATAATATTAAGTTTATTTCCAACCCAGATTTTGGGTTTATAGAAGATCTTAGAGCATTTGGTATAAGAACTGACGCTAAGTCTATCCAAGCCCCTATGAACTACAATAATGTGGTTGACATAGATGTGCAAGTTATAGGACCTTCCGGAGATGCTTTTAGGTTCTCCACAACAAATACGTTAAACCCAACCATCTCGATACAAAGAGGTAAGGAATACAATTTCAATCTGATTACAAGTGGATTTGATCTTTACTTTACTACGGATGCTTCTTTAGCTCAGGTAGATCCTGTTGGAGTTTCAAATAATGGTGCAACAGGTGGTGTTGTTAGTATAGATGTTAATCCTAATGCAACAGGACCATATTACTACTATTCTTCTATCAACCCTTCTAAGATGAATGGATCGGTGATAATTACGGATTCTCCGGTTTCTGATTTTGGTAATGTAGTTAAGCCCCTTCATAATAACCAAAGGTATACCGCAAGTCAAAATGCAAGCCTTTTAACTGCTATTTCTAATTTCTACACCAAGAAAATGAATGGTGAGATTAAGAATCTTGGCGATAATATTTCGACGTCATTACCGGTTGAAGATTGTGGCGTTGATATAGGAATGCCTGTGGTTCTTGAATTGCTTCCTGACACTTGGGATTGGGATGAAATGGGCATGTCTTGGGATTCCTTAGAGCTTCCTGCTTTTACTTTGAGTGATAGTAGGTCACTTACTTGGAGAACAATAGATTTCTCAGCTTATAACGAGATAGAATGGGTAATAAACAAGTCCCAAAACCAGGTTGGTTCTGGTTATAATTTTTCATATAGGGGCTATGCAGTTGATTTTTATAAGTTAGCTCACTTTTTACCATATACCGGCGAGTATGATGTTACCTGTTATCTCTATGATGCTTTTAACTTTAAGAATAGGAAGATCGTTAAATCCTCAATCACAGTTTCCCCTAGGACAACATTGTTGGATGGGTGGACAAGGTATAGAGAGAATGAAAAATATTCTTGGGATTTAACCATAAGAGATTGGAATAGCTATGATTCTATCTGGGAATATCCAGCGGAAGGCAAAACTGAGAGCGAACTTAAAAGGGAGATTCCGGAACAGATTTTAGATTTTGCTGTTTATGGCAACAATGCAATAGATGGTCAGATATTTAAGGTTGGTAGAGATGTACCTTCAGTTGGTGCGTCTGGTGATATCAAGATAACTCAAACCATATTAGATGTTTCTAAAGTTTATTCCCTTCTCATCTCTGGAAGCCAATATGGATTTGCTAACGTATTTACAACCCAGCCGCACAACTTTATTGATGGCTCTGATGTTTTCATTACTGGCAGTATAGATGATCTCAACAAGTCGTGGAAAATAACTATACCTCCAGGATCAACTGGGTATTCTTTCCAA
>Ga0222719_10000102_pt1 | contig 82483 bp, 97 predicted proteins | sample C33_34DmetaG_FD_165039 | JGI IMG/M metagenome (GOLD analysis project Ga0222719, IMG submission 165039) | Estuarine water microbial communities from San Francisco Bay, California, United States - C33_34D | ecosystem: Environmental > Aquatic > Marine > Unclassified | place: USA: California...
AACGGTGCACGATTGTTCGATCACGTAAACACAGTAGAAGTCACTGAACCGCCTAGTGGTGTTGGTTTGGAAAGACTTCCTATTGTATCTACTGTGTCCCGTTCGGTGGGTGGTTCAAATAAAGAGAGTTTAGACAGTATTCGGCGTAATGCTCCTTTCCGATATGCAACTCAGAATCGAATGGTGACTTATGCAGATTACTCTAGTTTGGTTCTTCGCAACTATGGATCTCTGATTAAAGACATTATTGCTTGGGGTGGAGAGGACAACATCAATCCCGAATATGGTGTCACTTACATGTCTATCAAGTTCAATGATGACGTGACCACAACTATTGCGAATCAAACAAAAAACAACATTCGTACACTGGTAGATCAACTATCAATCGCTTCTTTTGGATTGGAGTTTACTGATCCTATTACAACCTTTGTTGAAACAAATGTTTTCTTTCAGTACAATCCTGACTACACTAACCTGTCGATCAATGCGTTACAAGAACAAGTAAGAACCGTGATGACAAATTATTTTGCAGCGAACACAGGAAGTTTTGGACAAGCATTCAGACGATCTGGTTTGTTAGCAGATATTGATGATGTAAGTGCCGCTATTTTATCTTCACGTATGGATGTGAAGATGCAACAACGATTCACTCCCTCTGCTGGTGTAGAACAGAACTTTAGTTTTTCGTTTCCGCAGTCTATTGCTGTACCTGACGATGTAAACTTGATTGTCGAAAGTTCGATCTTTAAGTTGACCATTGGCGGAACTCCTTATAATGCTAAGATTCGAAACCAGTTAATTAAACCAACACTCAGTACGACTCTTGGTCAAACTCAATATGACATCTATGGTAATGTTATTAGTTCTGATGTTCAGACAACGACTGCGACTGGTTTGACTACTCGACAAGTGTTGAACCCTAATGCTTCAGGTCAAGTAGTATCAACTGCTGAGGTGACTCTAACAAAGGGACTTAAACTGCAAGTTATTGACACCAATTCTGATTCTGTTCTCTTGGACAATGTGGGTTCTTATAACCCCGCCACTGGAACTATTTCATTGGTAGGATTCAAGGCTGATGAAACAAAAGAAATAAAATTAAGTTGTACGCCTGCTAACCAGTCTGCTATTGTGCCTTCACGAGAGTATATCTTGAACTTCGATAATACTCGACTGGTGGCTAAAGGTATTCGTACATCTGCAAAGAACTAGGTAACCCATGACAACTCATCATTCTGACAAAACCTTAAAGGACACGAATCGAAGAGACATTAACTTGAGGGAGCCTCAAGTTGAAACTGTCCTGCCTTCGTTTATCCTGTCAGAGTATCCCAAGTTTGTTTCTTTTCTTAAAACGTACTATGAGTTTGAGAATGAAGATGTTCCATTTAATCAGTTCATCTATAATCTTTTCGAAACAAGAGATATTACTGAGACTGATTTAGATCTTCTTCAGTTTTTCGAAGATGATTTTCTGCTTGGTCAAAACTACTTTCAGGGATTTACTGATAAAAGGACTGCAGTAAAATATTCCAGTTACTTGTATCGTGCGAAAGGTACTAGATATTCTATACGACAATTTTTCAAGACATTCTTTGATATTGAACCAGACGTTGTTTATACCAAACAATACATATTTAAATTGAACGATTCTAAGATAGGTGCTGAATCTGCACGTTATCTTACTGACAACAAACTATATCAAACTTATGCGATTCAGATTCGATCTGAACTATCGGTTGCACAGTGGAGAGATCCATATAAATTACTAGTGCATCCTGCTGGAATGTATCTCGGTGGACTTACTCAGATTGTGGGTGAGGCTGGGTTTGAAGATTTGCAGTTCGATCCAGGCGAAGCTATTCTCGCTCCAGTGGTATTGGAAGGAGAGGCGTTGTTCGTTGGAACAGGATTTGCACAACACACTGCATTGTTTGATATAAACAACACAACCGATACAGGTGATGCCATCAAGTACAGAACTAACTTAGGTACAAGTAGCGACTATCCAAACCCAGGCGGCAACGATCTCAGCGATGTAGGAGATCTAACCCTTGAGAACCTTGATAACTTGTACTCAAGTGTTGCTGAATATCTGACACCAGATTCACCGACATTAGACGATGATTCAGATGGAACATCAACATATGCTGGATTCGACATCTCTAGCACAGAGAGTATCGATCAAGAAATATTTACTTGGAACCCACAGGTTTCTCGTGTAGACAGTGATAACCTACAGTTGTTAGATTCTGACGGTATCTCTCAGTTGCCCGTAGGTGATTCAGATGACGAAATTACTCTTCGTGAAGTATTAGACCGTGGTTATTAGTATAAATAAAGACATAGAATTTTAGGTAACAATAATGACTAAACAAGTATTAAATAGAGGCACAATCGCTAACGATGGTACAGGCGATACCCTACGTACAGCCTCACTGAAAATTCAACAGAATTTCGATGAGATCTATACTAAGTTGGGTGATGGTTCTACTCTGTTGCCTCTCATTAGTTTTGATTCTTCGGGAATTATCTTTGAAGGAACTACTGCTGATGACTTTGAAACTCGGTTAAGTGTTGTCGATCCTACGGCAGATAGAACTGTCTGGATTCCGAACTATACAGGTCAGTTAGTCATGGACTCTGCAACTCAGACTCTTAAAAATAAGACTCTGACCAGTCCAGTATTGACTACTCCTCAGATCAACGACACAAGTGCTGATCATCAATACATTGTTGCGGTAAGTGAACTCGCTGCAGATAGAACTATTACTCTACCATTGTTGTCTACTAATGATGAGTTTACATTTAACACTCATACCGCAACTCTGAAGAACAAGACGTTAAAGTCACCTAACATAAGCAGACCGACTATCTATCCAGAAATACTTGATAGTTCGGGTAACGAACTTTTGGTGTTTGGTAAGAACGCTTCTGCAGTTAACTATGTCAAGGTTCAAAACGCTGCAACTGGAAGTCCCGCTATTGTCGAAGCGGCGGGTGAAGCAAATAGTTCACTATCATTGAAAGGTGCTGGTAATGGTGGCGTACAAGTCAACTCTAAACTAGTATTGAAGACACAAGGACTTTCTTCAAATGGTGCAGTAGATGCGGTTTCTCCAGTCACAAATATTTCTCAGAGTTCTGGTGGTGCGTATACATTAACCAGCGGAACAACTTCGCAGAACGGAGAGTTGAAATATATAGTAGCAACTGGTTCGGGAACTCATGTTATCACCGAAACGGCTGGTAACTTAAATAGTGGTACTACAATAACATTAGACCAAGGTCAAGCAATCACTTTGATTTGGTTATCTAACGCTTGGTATCCCGTAAACGTTTACGGCGATAGTTCTGGCGGAATAATCTCTTAATAAGTAGGACAGATAAATGCCTGTAATAACTGATCAATTTAAAAAACAAGTTCTAGATGATATTCTGGTCGATTTTGCCGACTCAGATAACGTCAGATATTACGCAGCGATTGGAAGATCCGAAGACTGGAATGATTCTGATATCGCTACGGTTCCAACCAATGACGCACTTTCGGTAAGACGTGCAAGACATTCTATACAGTCAATGAAACTGATTGAAGATCTGTCTTATGTTATTCCTCGCCGTTCTTGGGTTGCTAACCTTATTTACTCTGCATTTGATGACAACGATGTAGGTTTCCCTGAGAACCCATTCTACATCATCAACTCTAATAACGAGATTTATATTTGTCTAGAACAGGGTAAAAAACAGGACGGAACTTCTCAGTTGTCTACTATAGAACCTACTGGTAATACAACTGGTACTCCTTTCCGCACTTCGGATGGTTATACATGGAAGTTCTTGTATTCTATCGGTGCACTTCGTGCAGATAAGTTTTTGTCTTCTGCGTTTATGCCTGTCAGATATGTTGCTTCAACTGACTCGGATTCACCTGCTGAAGATCTACAACAAGAGATTGTACAAAACAATGCGGTTAAAGGTCAGATCGTTGGTTACAAGGTAACTAATAGCGGATCTGGATATACTTCTACACCAACAGTATCTATTATAGGTAACGGACAGAATGCGGCTGCATACGCAGTTCGTGCAGGTGAAACTATTGTAGACATTAAAGTAAAAGAAGATTCTGCTGGTAATTCTGGTGCGTCTTACTTTGGACAAAACTATGATTATGCAAATGTTGTTATAACCGGCGGTGGCGGTGACTCATGTACTGTACGTCCTATCATTGTACCCAATCCAAAAGGTATGGGATCAAATCCAGTTATTGATTTGAAAGCAAGTGGTGTTATGCTTAACACTAAACCAGACGGAAGAGAGAATGATGACTTTATCTTGGGTAGTGAAATCTTCCGACAAGTTCTGTTGTTACGTAATCCACGTACTGATAGTGCAGAAGGAACTCTGTTGACATCCGCTTCTGCACAAGCAGTAAGAAAGATTGTACATGACGGAGTTGGATTCACTAAGGCACTGGTTCAAAGAGGACAAGTACTTGGAGGAACTTCTGGTGCACTAGCAATCATTGACGACACCAACGATTCAGATAGTCTTTTCTTCCATCAAAACGAAACGACTGGATTTACACCCTTTGAAACTGGAGAAAATATCAGTATTGTGGGTAATGGATCTTTGAGTGGAACCATTTCATCAATAGACTCTGCAGATGTAAATCCTTATACGGGAGAACTCCTATATATTGATAACCGTTCTGCTGTAACACGTTCTGCTGATCAGACCGAAGACTTAAAAATTGTAATTACTATCTAGGATTTAAGAGATGCCAATTAATTTTACTGAACAAACTTTTAGATCAACGTATAAGGACGATCATACAGATAGTGATAACTATTCACGTATCTTGTTCAATGCTGGTAGAGCACTGCAGGCGAGAGAACTCACTCAGATGCAAACCATCATTCAGAAAGAGATCAAAAGGTTTGCAGACAACATCTACGGAAAGGACGGTGTACCCACTAAAGCTGGTGGTGTTTCTATTAACAATGCCTACCCTTTCATTAAGATTTCTAATGACGCAAACAATTCTTTTGATGATGTCACTGCATTAGAAAACGTTATTCTTACTGGCGCAACGTCTGGTATCAAGGTTCGTATTCACAAGGCTGTCGCTTCTGAATTAAACGCAGATGGATTTACTGATCCAGATACATTGTATGTTCAGTACTTGGATGATACCAATACTATTAATCCCGCAACCGAAACCAAAACTTCTGCATCAAAGGTAACGCCTGGCGAAGTATTATCAAATGGCGGTGCGATCAATCTTACTGTTCAGACCACTAACACTATTGCAAACCCAGCAGTGGGTTATGGTAGTACTATCTCTATTGGAGCAAGTGAGTTTTATGCTCAGGGACACTTTGTCTTTGCACCAAAGCAAACTGTATTTTTGTCAAAGTATCAAAAAGACAAAAGTGCGGATATTGGATTTAAAATTGTACAAGACATCGTAACGGTTTCTGATACGGATGCTCTTTATGACAACCAAAACATAACTCCAAATCGTTCTTCGCCTGGAGCAGATCGATATCGTATACGACTTATATTAACCCGAAGACAAGACATTGAAACTGGAGATACCTTTGTTTATTTCTGTCGAGTAAGAGCTGGACTGTTAGTCCATACTATGACTTCTATTGCATCTCAAGATCAAGTAGAAACTCTTGTCAATCATCGAATCAAAGAAATTCACGGCGACTTTATTAAGAAGTACTGGAAGTTGCGGGTTTCTCCGAACGGAGACAATTCGACTTCAACTCTTCGAATGAAGGTTGAGCCTGGTATTGCCTATCTTAACGGACGCCGACTTGAAACTTTAGCGCCTTGGACACTAATCATTCCAAAGGCAACCGATACTTTTGTTGACGAAGACGAACAGATTGGCATCAACTACGGAAACTACTATTACTTTGATAGTGGAAAAGGTATGTTGGATGTTGATACTGCTGAGAGCGTCACTCTTTATGACAGTTTTGATAGTGGTGCTGGAAATATAATTGGTACTGCAAATATTCGTGCAATTACCGAAGGATATAGCCGCCGAAGAGTTGGAAAATATACTTACCAAACGAATCCTACTTATAAGGCACACCTGTTCAATATCAAGAGAACTGACTACAACTATTCTTTACAAGACGTAAAAAGAATTGAAGCTGCAAATGGTGACAAGATTCGTCTTGTTTTGTTGGATAGTGCAACTCATCCAACTCTTTTAAATAAAACCATTCTTCATGAACCAAAATCAAATGGACTGTTGACTAGAACTCCTATTGTAAGACCTAAGTCATTTACTGAAGTCGTTTATACTTTTATGAAGAAGTATGAGTTCACTGCTTCTGGAACTAGTCATACTCTTACGCTGACTGATGCTGGCGAAACCTTTGTAAACGAAAATGATATTGTTGTGTCTAGTTCAACTTCCTTTGTTGATCCTTCTGCTACTCCTTCTATCACAGGCGGAAACAAACAGATTTCTATTACAGGATTAACGAATGGTCGGCGATATGAAGTACTTTCTTTTGTATCAAAGACTAACGCAAGTGTTAAGACCAAGACTCTTACCGAAACTACTGTTTCTTCTATCATGGATTCAGACGGAAATGGTGTTCGGTATCTGAACTTTGGTAAGTCTGACATCTATAGCGTGTCACGAATAACGACAGAAGATTCGGATGGAACGGACGTATTTCCTCACTTCCTATTTGACGATGGTGGACGTGAAGGTTTTGTTGGGGATGGTCGATTAGTTTGGACTGGTGGTGGTCTTGACAGTGCAAATCAACCAGTATTTGCAAGGTTTAAGTATTTTGCTCCTTCTGTCACGGGTCAGTTCTACGCTGTAAACTCTTATGACGGTGAGGTAGACTATAACAAAATACCTGCCTTGAAAACCAATACGATTCAAGTTAACCTTAGAGACTTCCTTGACTTCCGTCCTTCGACTGACGGTTCTGGAAACTTTACTACTATACCGCCTCTTCCTGTTCCTACCGATACGGTTCAAACTAAGGCAGAGTATTACTTACCACGAAAAGATAAGTTAGTAATCACGAAGAACTCTGAACTCAAGTACCTGAAGGGAATTTCTAGTTTAAATCCCAAGTACCCAACTGTTCGTGCAGATGAAATGGATCTGTACAACATCAAGTTGAATCCAAATACCTTGAACTCTCAAGACATGAAGTATACCCTTATTCCTCGTAGGGGATACACAATGAAAGAGATTGGAGCATTAGAAGATCGTATTGATCGTCTTGAAGAAATGACTACTCTTTCTCTTCTTGAGTTGAATACAAAGTTCTTGTCTGTGTTAGACTCTAATGGTCTTGATAGAACTAAGTCTGGTTTCTTTGTTGACAGTTTCAAGGATCATAAGTTTTCGGCAGCTTCAAGTCCTGAATATAGAGCATCAATCGATAACGTTGATGGTGGTCTATTTCCAGACAAGTTAGAAGACGCTATTGACGTTTATTTCGATTCCGCAGAAGCTGCAAACACAACCACGATTAGTGGTGATTTGGTCACTCTCAACTATAATAGTTTGGTGTATCAGGCTCAAGAACTTGCTTCTAATACAGAAAACTTAGCGCCTTTCTTTGTTCCTCAAATTATAGGCGACTTAGAACTTTCTCCATCGGTAGATCGTTTCTATGATGTGGAAATTGTTGGTGAGAATGTTCTTAACGAAAGTACAGTTTTAGATCTTACGGATGCAAAAAACTGGAACAGTTCTCAAAATAGTTGGTTCGGTGTGGATCCAAGCACTTTAGAAGTCGGCGATACCAGTTCATTTTCGACAACCTTTAGTTATGATTTTCCAATTTTTGACCTTCCAGACGATAAAGATGATGATGGTTTAGGATTTGGTCATGAACAATTTAGCGGGATGTTACCACCTGTCGAGGATGCCTACTACTGGTATGAAGATGGAAGTACTGTCTCTGTATCAGCGGGTGGTACTACCGTTGCAACCAAAGGGGGTACAACTGGATTCTTACGAACAGCTATTGATGCCGCCAGTGATGGAATTTCCGCTTTAACCGATAATTCTGGTGATGGTGGATCTTGGTATTCAACATCTTCTAATTCTATAGATTTTGACTTTGGTGGACTAGCAGATCTTTGGCCAGTATATGAACTCGGAAACACTTCAGTTGATAAAAGTTCTATTAAAGATGTTTTTATTGATCTTATAAACGAGTTTGAAAATGGCGGAAGTAGTGGTAATGATGATAGAAACCATGTTACACGCACTACAACTACAGTTAACCGTGTTGCCAGTGAATCTACTATACGAGACGTTATTGGAACAAACGTTGTTCAAACCATTGTCCTTCCTTGGATGCGTTCTAGAAAAGTATTGTTCAAGGCGACTGGTTTACGTCCAAACACTCAATACTTCCCATTCTTTGACAATGTGAATGTAAGTAATTTCTGTAGAGAAGAAACTTTCAAGGACGTTAATACCCTTAACACTCAAGAAGCTGCAGGAAACAATGACCAAAACGGTGCTGCTTCGATAACTAATGAACACAGTGAAGGAAAGTCCAACTTAATCGCTGATAACGATGGTGTTGTTGAAGGTTCTTTCGAAATACCAAATAACAATGTGATGCGATTCGCTACTGGCATAAAAGAATTTATATTGTTAGATACTAACGCAAGAGATCTTGGTCGTTCTCTTTCTTTTGCGAGAGGAATGTATGAAGCATCTGGACAACTGACTAAAAAGACTCAGGATGTTACTTATACAAGAACTCTAAAAATTATTGGTACAGAAAGTACAACTTCTAGTGGAGGTAATCAAACTGGTGGATCTTCTGGAGGCGGCGGAATTAGTTTCTATCCCTCTTATGATGAAGATGGTAATGTCATTCTTTCTAGTTCCAGTAAAGAATCACAACAAATATCAGCGTTGTCAACCGACACCACTGACAACAGGGAGTACACAACTGCCGATGATAGGTTCAGATATGTTGATGCAAGCGCAACAACTTATGTAGAAGATCATAGTTCTGATACTGACACTCCAGCCGGAGGAAACTCAAGTACAGAGAAAGATACTGCCGATGTAACTCAGACCGCACCCGCTGAAGGGGACGTTGCAGAGTCTTTGAGTTATATTATTGGTAGGGCAATGTCTTCATTCAATGGTGACGATACTGGTAGGGTTTATTATGATCCAGTAGCACAAACCTTTGAGGTTCCAGAACAAGAAGGTCGATTCGTGACTTCTATTGAAGTGTTCTTTGCTAGTAAAGGTGAAGCTGGTGTGCGAATGGAACTTCGTCCAACAGTGAACGGTGTTCCACACTCTAGTCTTGCAATAGCTACAGTTCGTTTGAGTGCATCTCAGGTAAATCTGGTTCCTTCAGGATCTAACAACAAGACTATGTTGCAAAACGGAACAACATTTACTTTCCGTGAACCTGTTTACCTTTCGGGTGGAACAGACTATGCAATCGTACTGATTCCAGAAAGAAACGATCCTAACTACAACGTTTATGTTGCGACTGTTGGAGAAAATCAACTTAACTCAAATGAAGCGTTCATTGCACAACAACCTACTTTGGGTTCTTTCTTCAAGTCTCAGAACAGTAGAACTTGGGAACCTGCCAGCAATGTTGACTTGGCTTATCGAATCAAGATTGCTAAATTTGCAAGTGCGGGTAGGGCATATCTCCACAATGTTAACCTTCCACCTAAATCACTTCATAAAGATCCTTTCGTAGTAGACTCTGGATCTAATGTTGTTCGTGTTATGATGCGTGGACATGGTTTACGAACAGGTGATAAAGCTTGGATTCGTGGAATCGATTCCGCTACTAACTTTGGTAATGGGTTGACTGGTGCATCTGTTGTTGGTGTACGTACAGTTGTTGGTTACGACAACACTAGTTACACTTTCCTTGCAGATGATAGTGCTACTTCACGTAAATGGTTTGGAGGAACAAGTGTTACTTCCTCAAGAAACCTTAACTTCGAAGCGATTCGTCCAGAGTTGGATATAACCACCTTTGATGATACTGTCGTTACGGTTAACGCTAAGACAACATCTCAACAGGCTTTGGCTGGTGCTCAAACACGTTATGTGAAAGACACCAACTACTCTATCATAGAGAACAATAAGAGAAACTATTTCTCTCAACCAAAGGCAATTTACAACCGAAGAAACGAAGTGGCGTCTCTTAGTGGAAACAGGTCACTTGATTTTGAAGTTGTGTTACGAAGTGCTAACCCATACATCTCTCCAGTGATAAACATTGGTGAGTCTACGGTTAACACATTCCATTATATGATTTCCAGACAGAATAGTGTATCTTCTACTGGTTTCCATGCACCTTTGACCTACATTCCAGAAACTAACTTTAAGTATGGAACGGAATCAGCAAAGCATGTTACTCGGGAAGTTACATTAGCAACTGACGCTGTTGGTTTGAAAATAATGTTGGCGGCAAACCGTCCTCCAGAAGCAGACTTCCAGTTGTACTATCGAACCGCACAAGAGGGTGATCCTTTGAATAGAAAGGGTTGGACGATAGTTACTCCTCAGACAAGTCCCTCCCCGAATACTAACGTTAATATATTCTCTGAATATCGTTATCTGATCGGTGGAGATGGAGGAGCGCTAGAACCGTTCACGAAGTTCCAGTTGAAGATTGTTATGAGATCAACAAACTCAGCAAGAGTTCCAAGTTTCCGTGACTTGAGGGTAATTGCACTGGCGATATAATATGGATTTGAAAAAGTTACAACCTGTGAAAGATGAACCCGATCTGGCGAGAGATCCAGATACGGGTGCTATTTTGTTTATAAATAGAGATGAAGTGAATAAGTTACGTGAACAAAAACGTATTCGTCAAATGAAAAACCAACAAGAAAAAAATCTGAAAGACAAGGTAGATAGTCTTGAGAAAGACATGAGTGATATCAAATCCTTACTTTCCCAAATAGTAGAGAAACTATAGATGGCCAGACCGTTTACAAATCTAAGTGATTCTTTTAAGATTCTAAGAGACAATTTAAACACTGTTTCATATAACATTGGTGATCCTGCCAGTCTAACCACCTATGGTGATAGTGATGTTGTTCAGGCAATCAATGAAATTGAAAATGTCTTTGATGCATCTTCTGGTGAGATTTTATATCCTACTGGAGCTACAGGCGAAACTCAAGCTCGACTTCTGATTAGTACAAATCAAAACTCTGGTACCGACATCCAGCTAGATGCAGGTAATGATGTCAAGGTATCTACTAACAACGATTTCTTTGTAGATGCAACCAATGATATCATATTGGATGCTGGTGGGTCAAGTGATATCTACTTCAAGAATGACAGTTCTACTCGTATCCAATGGAGTCTAGATGCAACTCCATCGATGGAGATTACGGGTGACTTCGATATCAATGCGACTTCGCATTGCAAGATAGACGCTGAAGATGAGATCTTCCTTGACACCAATTTTGGCACAATCAAGATGCAAAAGAATGGTGGTGATGCTATCACTTATAATTTGACTGGTAGTGGTCAGAGTATGACATCAACAGGCAGTTTGTCTGTATATTCTACTGGTAATGTATTGCTCGATGCAACAGGTGATATTACACTTGATGCAGACGGCAACGACATCGTATTTAAGAACGGTGCGGGTCTTGATACTGTAACTCACACTCTTGCAGACAATGCTGATTACTCAGTAACATATCCTAGTAATGTAACACATACGCAAAGTGCTGGTAGTTTGACATTTGATATTCCTGGCGATATTATCCTTGATGCCGATGGTGACAATGTTATCTTTAAGAATGGTTCTGCTGAATACGGTAAACTCACTAATAATGCTGGCAATCTAGAGATATACGGCGGTGGTGTTGCTTCAGCAAACCTTGGATTCACACTGAGTGATAACAACATCTCTGTTTCTAATCCACTGAGTCTAGATTCTTCCCTTGGAACTTCTAGTCAAACAGTTGCTGGATCTTTGAATGAAATTCACACCGAACTAGATTCTGCGGTAGGTGAAATAGAAACAGTAAAAGATACAGTTGAAACCAATGTTGTCAATATTGCAAACTTAGGTACCAGAGTAGGTCAACTATATAATTTGGATAGTGCAACTGCTGGAGGTTTCTTCGACAGTGCAGGAACAAACGGTAACGTAATAAAAGCGTTAAATGAATTAGCAAGAAGAGCTGTCTTGATATACGATGAGAGCGGTACTCTTCTGAACTAAAGGAAGACAGATGTCCAATAATAAGGCATTACCGTTAAAGTTAAAAAATCAACGCAACGGTGCATTACAACAGATTAGTTCTGCGGAGAAAAACTTCGTAGCGTATCTCGTTGGCCTTCACAACGGTTATGCCGACAGTTCGGACGTTGGACTTCTAACAACTACTGCCGCTGGAAACCGATCACTTGGTTCTCTGACCGACACTTACTATCCCGAACCTGTCGGAACTCATCCATATGATCAGTCTTCTGTTGTTACGACAACAACTACTCTATATCAGATAAACGGAACTGCCTCTGAATCAGACAGTGACTTTCGTAGGCCCGTTGCACATTATGGAACAAATGTTTATGAACTAAATGATACCGATATGAATACGTTTGTTGATGATCTCAATTCTCGTATTGCATTGTCAGACTATCCTGGCTCTCTTAAACTATCTTCTACTCGACCAAGTGCGGATTATGATATACTCGTACCTAATATATTGGTAGACCAAAGAGCAGACTCAGCTGACGGCGTTTTCACTGTCAATAAATACAGTATATGGCGTAGGACTTCAATGTCTGCACCTATATCCATACTTGACGATGATAGCCTTGTGTCTAATCTTGTTGGAATTAAAAGAAGTAATGGTGACAGTGGAGATTATCAAGGTCTAGAAAGATTAACTGATAGACAACTACAGGTAAGTTTGGGACAGAGAGCAAAAACCCGAAGAGCGATTGCTGACAATGTGGGTTCTTATGAATTAAGAACTTCTTCTCAAGGCGCTCCTTCTACGGGAACGTGGAAGAATGTCGGAAGTGCGGTAAATACTATTCGTTTGGTAGATGAACAAAACTATACTCGTACACGAGTTAGCGCTTATACTCGTGACAGAGTTTCTACCTATACTCGTAACAGTACTTCTACTTTTACCCGAGATTTTATCGGAGAATACACAAGGACTTCGACAAGAGATTTTATTGGCAATTACACTCGTGATTATATTGGAAACTATACTGGCGATTTTACAGGTGATTACACTCGTGACTTTATAGGAAATTACTCTAGGACTTTCGCTGGTGACTATGTTGGAAACTATTCAAGGAGTTTTGTAGGCAATTACTCCAGAAATTTCACACGTACAAGTACTCGTACTAGATTCTCTGCTTACTCAAGAACACGTGTTAGTAATTACTCTCGTGCCTTTACAGGAAACTATTCCCGTAATTTCACTGGTAATTTTTTAGGAGAATATGCTCGTAATTATACAGGTGATTTTATAGGAAATTATTCTCGTAATTACACTAGGACAAGATTTTCAGCTTATGCTAGATTTAGAGTTGGAACAGGATCAACTTATTCTAGAACATTTACTCGTTTTGAAAACACTTATACTGCTACGTATGCTGGGCCTCCTGGCCAACCACCTTTTCCAGAAGGCGGCCCGATTATTCAATATCCCCAAATATCTACGGGCCCAGATTACATAGGCGCTCCTTATCCTATTACAAGAACTTCTAATTATGCAGATTTTTTTACGAGAACCGAGGATGTATCTTTTCTTCGTACTGTACCAGATCCAACATCGCCGTTTGGTTTTAGATATGAGAGTAGGGACTCCACCTTTATAGGCAATTACGCTGGTGAGTTCGCTCGGTATTACACCAGACAATTTGTAGGAAATTACTCTAGAGAATTCACCAGAACTAGAAACCAAGATTTTGCTAGAAACTTTACAAGAACAAGTACAAGAACTAGTTCACGTGAATACCTAAGAGACAGACTTTCAACTTACTCTCGTAATTTTACAGGAAATTACTCTCGTGGATTTGCCGGTGATTATGTAGGAGAATATTCTCGTAATTACACAAGAGAACGTTTCTCTGCTTACACTCGTACATCAACAAGAGATCGTTTTTCTGCCTATTCCAGAACTAGAAACTCTAACTATACAAGAAATTCCACAAGCACTTTTTCACGTACACGTACAAGTGCCTATACTCGTACCAGAAGTTCTAATTACGTAGGAAACTATTCACGAACCAGAACTTCTAGCTATATTGGAGATTTCACAGGAAACTACAGTAGGTCGTTTGCAGGCAATTATTCAAGAGGGTTTGTGGGAGACTATATAGGTCAGACCATTGGAAATACGGTTTACAACGTAGAGACATATACCCTATACGTCAGAACCGCATAAATTAATCTGTATAAATACAGGTGAATGTTTACTACAATAGAGAATTGGTGAGTGGCAGCTTCTGATCTTACATTAAAACTAAACGGTACAAACGGAGACATGCAAGAAATGTCTCCTACCGAAGAAAACTATCTTGCGTATCAAGCGGGTCTTCAGTTAGCTGCGACCACCACAAATGCAAATGGTGGAACTTCGCCTGGCGATTTGACTCTTTCTAATATAGGTCATTCGATTGGTTCTTTTACAGATACCAAGTATAACGAAGCCGATGGAACACATCCCGCTTCTGCTCTTTCTGTTAGTACCACAACAACCAACATATATCAAAGAGACAGTGACGCTTCTTACAGTGATCCTAACTATCTTCGTCCTATAGGATGGAATCCCAGTGGAAACACAGGATTTCACGAAATGCAGGATTCGGACTTGGACATTCTTGGTGCACGTCTTAATTCTCGTATTGCAACATCTGATTACCCAGGCACATTTAAGCTAGCAACAACTGCTCCTTCTGCAGACTATAACGCTTTCATTACAGGCGCATTCAGTGACACCACTGGAAACGGTACAGTCAACACTTATAACATTTATCAACGTGACACAATGTCTGCTCCTTCTACTGTTCGTAGTGTAGCGATTAAGTACGATGGTGGTGGTTCTTATGATGGTGTGATTGAAATGACTGACGATCAGATCAAGTACACGCTGGGACAACATTGCAAAACTTTACGTGGTAAATCTGGTGCTATTGGTTCTTATCAATTACGTTCTTCTGCACAAGGATCACCAACAGATCCAGGCACTTGGGCGGCAAAAGGAACTGCAACAAATACTCGCAGAACCACTTCCGAAGTTTCTTATACTCGTACTCGTAGTTCAGCTTATACACGAGATAGAAGTTCGACTTTTACAAGAGATCGATCTTCTGCGTTCACTCGTAATTCTACGTCTACTTTTACTAGAAATTTCTTGACCAATTATACCGGAGATTTTACTGGACAATTTGTTGGAAACTATTCTCGTGCTTTTACTGGAAACTATGCGGGAGATTTTATAGGAGACTATTCAAGAACTCGGATATCCACTTATACTAGGAATGCCACTGTTGATAGAGTTAGTTCGTATTCCAGATCTAGATCGTCTGCCTATACCAGAAACAGTACTGTAACTAATCTTGTAGACTATATTGGAAACTACTCCAGAACCTTTACTGGAAACTATACAGGTGATTTTGTTGGAAACTATTCTCGCAATTTCGCTGGTAACTTTGTGGGCGATTATACTCGTGACTTTGCAGGAAATTTCACTGGCAATTACATTAGAAATTTTGTTGGCGAATATACTCGCACTTCAACTCGCACTAGAACAAGTACATATACTCGTACATCCACACGTACTAGATCCAGTGCTTACACTCGTACATCAACACGTACTAGGGCTAGCGCCTATACTCGTACTAGGTCTAGTGCTTACACTCGTACATCTACTCGTACTAGATCCAGTGCTTACACTCGCACATCAACACGTACTAGGACTAGTGCCTATACCAGAGATTCTACCCGAACTTCGACTAGAACTCTAAACTACACAAGAATAAGTACTCGTACATCAACTCGTGTTTTAGATTACACACGTATCTCTACTCGTATATCAACTCGTATATTAGCGTATACTCGTACTGGTTATTATGCCGGAGACTTTACGGGCAACTATACTCGTATAAGCACTGCGCCTGTTGCATTTACTCGTACCAGAACCGCTACGGGGACTTATACTCGCATTAGTACCGTAACAAGAACAGGAGCTGGAATCGATTACACCAGAATTAGTACTAGGATTGGGAATGTTCAATACGCTCAGACCTTTAATTGCGGGCCGTTTAAAGATCCTTGTGGAGAAAATACAGTTTACTGGACTCGTATCGGGCCGGTGCCTTACACAGGAAACTTTCTCGACTATTACACCACGCTTGTTATTAAAGGAGATCCCACCTATACTGCAGGATATTTCACTGCGTATTACACAGGAAACTACACACGTACTCTGTACTATGTAGGAAACTATGCGAGAACTGGATATTACACAGGAGACTATACTCGTATTAGTACACGTATATCCACACGTACTTTGTACTACACAAGAACAGGTTATTATGCCGGAGACTTTACGGGCAACTACACAAGAACAGGTTATTATGCCGGAGACTTTACGGGAGATTATACACGAACAGGTTATTATGCCGGAAACTTTGTAGGCGATTATACAAGAGACTTTGCAGGTGACTATGTTGGAAACTATACAAGAGACTTTGCAGGCGACTATGTTGGAAACTATACAAGAGACTTTGCAGGCGATTATGCAAGAAACTTTGCAGGCGACTATGTTGGAAACTATACAAGAGACTTTGCAGGTGACTATGTTGGAAACTATGCAAGAGACTTTGCAGGCGACTTTACAGGAAACTATGCACGAACCAGAGCAAGTGCCTATACTAGAATTTCCACCAGAACCAGAACAAGTGCCTATACCAGAATATCAACTCGTACTAGAACAAGCGCTTACACTCGTACTAGAACAAGTGCGTTTACCAGAGATAGATCTTCGGCATATACAAGAACTAGGTCTTCAAGTTTTGTAGGTGACTTTACTGGAAACTATTCTCGTAACTTTGCGGGAGAATACTCACGCACCTTTACTGGTGACTTTACTGGAAACTACTCTCGTGACTTTGTAGGAGAATACACCAGAAATTCAACGGTTGACTATACCAGATCCAGAGTTTCAGCATATTCAAGAACTAGGAACTCCAACTTTACGAGAACTTCTGTTGGTACAAGGGTTTCCAGTTATGTTGGTGACTTTACTGGAAACTACGCTCGTAACTTTACAGGTAATTATGGCACAACCTTCACCGGCAATTACTCAAGATCTTTCACTGGTGACTACGTGGGAACTACTCTAGACAGTGGAACCGAAGTGATTGAAACCTATACTCTTTACGTAAGAACTGCTTGACAAAACAAACTCATATATAGTATCATAGATTTAGTTATATCATTAGGAGAATGACAAATGTCTTATAGACGATGGTTAGATAATGCTTTCTGGGAAACCCCCGAAAAAGACAAAGTTAACTGCATTTTAGAGATGGAAGACGATGTTGGTCGTCAAACTACTCAGGTGTTTTTGTTGCACAAAGTGGATGCAGAAGGCAATCCAAATCCGATGTTTCAGGAACTACTTGACGCTCACAGCGAAGAGTCTATCGATAAAAACACCGAAGAACGCAAAGTACGTAAAGAAGCGGAAAGACAAGAAGTTCTACAAAAAGAAGAAGAACACGCTAAAGCAAGAAAGTTAGAAAGGTTGTTCAATCACAAACTAGAATTGTTTGAAACCGATGAGATTAAAAATTCTAAAAATCGTCAACTCAAAGCAAAGATTCGTAGATCAAAATCTCAGGTGGAAGCGTTGTACTATGCTTTTAAACTCTTAGAAGAAAGTATCCAAGAGGAATCTGAGAGTGTCGGAGAAGAGTAAAGGGTTTGTTATAGTTGCTTCTAAAAAGATCAACTTCTACAGATATGCAATAAACTTAGCAGAGTCTATTCTAGACTATTATGAAGATGCAAAGATCACTCTATTCTGTGAAGAGTGGATGTTTGAAGAATTGCATCGTGATTTGTTTGATCAAGTAATTTGGTGCAGTAATCACTATCGTGCTAAGTTATGGGGAATGGCAAAATCTCCTTATGACATCACCATGTACATTGATGCCGATATGGAATGTGAACATGAAGACATTGCAACGGTGTTTGACGAACTAGGTGACTATCATATGTTGTTTAGTGCACTTACAGAAGAACGAGCTTATATATACTCAGAATTATTTTTTGACTCTCCCGAAGGACGCACCAAGTTTGATCTTTGCGGAGGAGTTTGTCTTTACGATATGACAGTTCCTATTGTTAAAGAATTTATGTGGGATTGGTGGGATTTAACATATCGTCAAATGAATGATGAGTGGTGGCCTGAAGGATATGCTGACAGTCTCAAGTCTTGGGATCAGTTTTCTCTCTGGTGGTTGACCACAAAAACCGATAAATACAAAGATATTAACCTTGGAATATTTGAAGACGATATGCGTTGGAATTACTACAATGCTTGGAATTGGGCAAAGACCAGACCAGAAGGAGAGGTTGTTCTTAGACACTATTCTTGCGGTTTGGAAAAAGATGGTTGGATTTTATGAGAGACATTACGGTAAAAAATAGGGAACTTATTTCTATATTATCTCCCTTTGTTTCTTTTTTACAAAGAGACATTGAAAATTTTCAAAGGTGTCTAGATTTGCATGGTTCTGAACAATCAAGAAATAGACACTGGTGGACAGGGGAGAAATATTTAAAAGAACTGCAAAATGATTGGAGAAATCATGAGGGGTTTCCTGAGATTCTTTACGGTTATGATTTAAAAACAAGGCCGAACGATCATCTTTTCTCCAATAAAGCAACTGTTCAGGAAAGAACTGATTTGAGAGCCGAACTTAACTCTTATAATAACGCATTGATGGACTGGTTGGCATGTAAAAATAACGCCCTAATTGCATACTATCCGCCAGGCGGATTTATTTCTTGGCACAATAATGCTAATGCTTCTGCATATAATATTATTTTTACTTGGTCTGAAACCGGCGAAGGTTGTTTTCAATACGTTGATCCAACAACAAAAGAAATTGTGACCATGCAGGACAAGAAGGGATGGCAGTGCAAAGCTGGGTATTTTGGTTCCCATAACGAAGAAGATAAAATTTTCTGGCACACGGCTAAAACCGACTGTTGGAGAATAACATTATCCTTTATGTTCAATGTTAATAAATTGTCCGAAGAATTTCGTGAAGATCTTTTAGAAGAAATCGCTATCGAAGAATAAATTTCTTTTTGTTCCAGTTTCAAAAACTTATAAATAAAACCATAAGAAGTATAATTTGGTTTGAGAAACTGGAATGGCAGACTACGAAGACTTTACAATAGATCAAGGCGCAGATGTAGCAATAGAACTTCATCTGCAGGAACAGGACGGTTCTAAAAAAGATCTAACATCACACACTGTTACAGCCAAAATGAAGCGGAGTTACAACTCTACTGATAGTGCTGATATAGTAAGTTTTGCTACTGTAATTGCTAATCCCGAAACAGACGGAGTAGTAACTCTCTCCCTTTCAAACACTCAAACCGATGCTTTAAACCCAAGAAACAGATACGTTTATGACGTAGAACTATCCTTTAATGATAGTGACGGTAATCCTATTATTGAAAGAATATTGGAAGGAAAGATTAAAGTCAGTCCTTCGGTTACGAGGTAAAAATGGCAGTTACGGTATCTCTTAGGGGAAGAACAAAAGTAAAAAAAGTAGTTGTTGGGAAACCAATAAGAAGAGTAGTTGGCAATTCTGGCAATATTGATAATCTTTCGGGTGTCAGTACTGTCGGGAAAGAAGAAGGATCACTTTTAATTTACAATTCGTCTAGTGAAAGGTGGGAAGCAAAATTAACTTTAGAAGAACAAGAAATTAGCGGAGGCCAATACTAATGGCAGCAACAATTAGAATAAAAAGATCGGGAACTTCTGGTAACCCGACCACACTTGCAGCAGGCGAATTAGCATATTCTTATCTTGCTGACAATGGATCAAATGGCGGTGATCGATTATACATTGGTACTGGCGTAGAAACTGGTGGAGATGCAGCCAATCACGAAGTTATTGGTGGTGTATACTTCACCGAAATGTTGGATCATACGAAGGGCACTCTTACAGCAAATAGTGCCATAATCGTAGACGCTAGTAGTAAGATTGATCGATTACTTATTGACGATATTACTCTTGATGGATCTACCATTTCTGCATCCAATATACTTACCATTAACGGAACGAATGGAGTAACGTTTGACACTAATGGTAATGACATTGATATGGGATCTGTGCGTGTTTTAGGTTTAGCTACTCCCACTGATTCCGCCGATGCAGCAAACAAAGCATATGTTGATGCACAAATTGGAGGGAACTCTAGTTTCACTCTTTCCGCTGACGAAGGGTCTAATGATACCTTTACCGCCGGAAGTGTATTGACCTTTGCAGGCGGTACTGGACTTACTTCCATAGTATCAAACGATCAAATTCTTTATGAGTTGGATAGTACAGCTGTAACGCCTGGTTCATATGGTTCCACCACACAAATTCCCACATTTACAGTAGACGCTCAAGGTCGATTAACTGCTGCAAGTACTGTTAACGTTGCGACAACTCTGACTGTAAATGGTGATCCGATTAGTATTCTTGATTCGGATTTAACCTTTGCTGCTAGTGGAAATGGGTTTGCGGTATCTTATCACACAGGAACGAATACAGTAACATACACCATTGACGATGCTACGACATCCAGTAAAGGTGTTGCACAGTTCCTTGACTCAGACTTCAGTGTAAGTTCAGGCGAAGTTAGTCTTGCTAATAGTGTAATCAGTCATATCACTACTGACAGTGGTTCAGCGACTGGTGCGAACCACAGATTCACACTTCAAGGCAACAGTATTCAAGGTACGGTAGTAGAAGCTACTGGTTCAACAATCACTGTAGACGCCAAAGATGCAACCTATTCTCAAAAGGGTGTTGCATCTTTTAGTTCTGGTGACTTTGAAGTAAGTTCTGGTGCGGTCAGTCTTGATTCAGACTTCCTTCGATCTATAACAACAGATGATGGTGCGATCACTATGGGTGGTCACGCTATTAATATCATTGGTGGCGAAGGTATTGATGTAAATCACAGTGGAACCACCATTACTGTTAATGGCGAAGACGCAACAACAAGCAACAAAGGTGTCGCTTCTTTTGATACCAGTGACTTCACGGTAACCGGCGGTGCGGTATCTCTTAAAACGGGTTCTGTTGAAAACTCAGATCTTGCAAACGATGACATCACTATTGGTGATAATGCAGTAGCACTTGGTGCGACTCTTACAGATGTCACTGGTTTGACAGGTGCAACCATTGATAACATTCGAATCGATGGAAACACAATCAGTACAAACACTTCAACACCAAACCTTATATTAGATCCTAAAGGAGGCGACTCTGCAGGTGGTAAGGTAGTCATCTATGGTGACCTACAAGTCGAAGGTACAACCACAACCGTAAACTCTACTGAAGTTAGTATTAATGATCTAACGTTGACTCTTGCTGACAGTGCTGCTGATGCAACCGCTGCAAATGGTGCGGGTATTGTAATTGATGGTGCAAACGCAACCTTTACCTATGCGGTTTCTGGTGATAAGTGGACTTTCAATAAAGACATTGATGTCACTGGTGCTTCTGACCTAACAGGAATTTTACTTGGTGGCGTAACTCTTAGAGAAAGACTAGAAGACCATCTAGGAAACACATTCTTCGCTGCTGGTGAAGGTCTTGATATTACATATGGAGCTGCACAAGATTCTGACAACTCTATTATATTTGCGGCAGAACTTGCAACTTATACAAACAAAGGTGTTGCATCTTTTGATTCTGATCAGTTTACAGTGACTAGTGGATTCACTACTGTATCACAGTTAGACGGCGGAGTATATTAAAAATAATAAACCCCCTTTATATAAAGGGGGAATTCCAATATTGGAACGAGGTTGACAGATGTCTACAACTAATATCCGGCTTAAAAGAAGTTCTGTAAAGGGCAAATCTCCGACTACAGGAAATCTACAGCTTGGTGAAATTGCGATCAATACAAATGATGGTCGTCTCTTTTTCAAAACAACAGACAGTGCATCTTCTAGTGCCATTGTAACTCTTAGAGAAATTTCAGCTGGCACTGGAATTACTGAAACCGCTGGCGAAATTAGTATCACTAACACTGGTGTAGTTTCTGCTACCTATGGTTCATCAACCGAAATTCCAGTTTTATCTATCAATGCACAAGGACAGATAGACTCTGCAACTACCGTTAGTATTGCTGGAGTATCTGGCCTTGCATATGACTCTGATACAAACCTTCTGACTCTTTCCACTGGAGACGGCGGTTCTTACTCCGTAAAACTCAATCTTCAAACATTTAGCGATTCGGATACTACAGATGATCTAAATGAAGGTGTTGCCAATTTATACTATACATCTGGAAGAGCAGATTCGGACGCAAAAAATGCTATATCTGTTACGGATGCGGGTGGAGATGGTTCGTTATCATATAATCCAGCAACAGGGATCATAACCTACACTGGCCCTTCTGCATCCGAAACTCGTGCACATTTTTCTGGTGGTACTGGTGTTACCATTAGTTCGGGTCAGATATCGATTGGACAACCAGTAGGTACTACGGATTCAGCTCAGTTTCAATCTCTGGGAGTTGCGGATTCTGCAAACATTGGTTGTCTGCATTTAAAGAAACAACCTACCGCTCCTAATTCTGTTGCAGGTTTGTTGTACTATGATTCTGATCCTCAAAAGGGACTGACCTTTACTCCAACCACCACAGAACTTGTTCAAGACTCAAGGATCAATCTAGGACAAGAACATGTATTGTATGTCCACAACATATCTGGAGCGACAATTAATCAAGGTGATATAGTTTATATCGCTGGTGTTGCTCATGGTTCTCATCCTTCAGTTGCTAGAGCGATTGCAAATGATGTCACCAAATACAAAGCTGTTGGTATGGCATCACAAGACATTCCGAATGGTAATCACGGATATGTTACTCAACTTGGTATCGTGGAAGGACTTAACACTGGTGGATTGGTAGCTGGTGCATCATTATTCCTATCTGCTGATTCGGACGGTAAGTTTGTAACAACTCCGCCTTCTGGTTCGAACTATCCATATCAAGTCGGTTGGGTATTGACTTCAGACTCTTCTGCTGGTCGTGCTCTAATTCGTATTGCTACAGAAACTTTTGATAATGTTCGTGCAACAACGAATATTGTTGCTGATAAACAGATTAAAGCAGATAGCGCTGATCTCAATCTGATCAATCTCCAACCAGATCTTTATACAGATGTTGATATTCCGAACAATCTTCCGAACTGGCCTTTAAGAGAAGGTGACTTATTCTACTTCTCAGGCCCGGATGCTCTGACGTACACGAACAAGAACATCAATGTCAAGATTGGTCAAGACGATATTGTTAGAGTCTATAACAACTCTGGTGCAGATATCGCAAAGGGTAAAGCAGTATACGTAACTGGCGCTGCAAACGATTTCCCATCTATCGCACTTGCAAAAGCGGATACTTTTGATACCCTGTACAACACACTAGGTCTAACATCACATGCAATTCCAAATGGTACTTTTGGTTTTGTTACGATTCGTGGTTTATATGGTGGATTGGATACAGCAGGGTTTACAGTCGGAAGTAGGGTTCACATATCCCCAGATTCCGCAGGTGAACTTGTTGACTATAGTCCAACATATCCAGACTATGCCTATGAAATGGGTACGGTTCTTATTGCTGACTCTGCTACCGGCGGAAACGTTGGAGGTTGTATTCAGGTTCAGCCTCGTGCAGAACTGTTTGAAACAATACGTGTTCAAGGGACGCAAAGGGTTGGTGGAGACTTAACTGTCGAAGGCAACCTTAACATTCTTGGTACAGAAACCAAAACAACTGTTGCAAACTTAAACGTTTCTGATAACTTTATTTACATTGGTGCTGGTGATACTATCACAACATCTTATGTAAGTGGTGGTACGGGCGTAAATGATGCAACATTCAAAGACTACTACGAAGGAGACAGTGACAAATATTACTTTGTACAAATCTTTGATGCAGACTCGGTTGGTGGTGGAGACATTATCAAGTGGGGTCTAGGTGATTCTGCTGATGCAATTAACCAAGGTGGATTTACTTATCTTAATTTCGATAGTGATGGTGGATCGTCAACTCATGACCTTAGTGTTGATAGGACTCTTGTAAGTTTACGTTACAATATCAAAGTCACTTTTGAAACTGCGGGTGGTCATGACAGTGGTGATTACTGGTATGGTCTTGCATCACCTGTAAACCAAGATTTAGGTATTGTTGGTAACTACAATACGCCTGACGCTCCTTACTCTCATGCTGGTTTCTTCCGTGATGCGTCTGATCAAAAGTTCAAGGTATTCAACAAGTATGATCCTGAAGTTGAAGGAAACATCAACACTTCTGATCCATCGTTTGAACTTGGTATTATGCAAGCATCATCGTTCGAAGGTAACTTGACAGGTGATGTTACGGGTAATGCTGATACCGCAACTCTTCTTGAGACTGCACGTAATTTTAGTTTATCGGGCGAAGTAACTGCTGCAGCTCAGTCTTTTGATGGTGGTGAAGCCGTAACACTCTCGACAGTTGTTGCTAATGGTGTCATTGACAATGATAACATTGCTGGAGCTGCTGGTATTGTAGACACCAAACTCGCAACGATTTCTACTGCGGGTAAGGTACAAAACTCTGCGACTAGTGCAACTTCAGCAAACACTGCTTCAACAATCGTTCTGCGAGACGGAAGTGGTAATTTTAACGCAGGAACAGTAAGACTAAATGATCTGTTCGTAGGCAATCTACATGTAGATTCATCGGACATTATTACGATATCTAGATCTAATCTGTCGAACGGTACTGGTATCTCATATAGTGCTGCGACAGGAGTAATTTCGACAAACGATACTCAAATTGTCCATGATAATCTGAGTGGCTTTGAAGCAAACGAACACATTGACCATTCCACAGTATCAATGATTGCCGGTAAAGGTCTGTTAGGTGGTGGTTCCATTACAGCAAGTCGAACATTCGACATTGACTCTGCTAATGTGAAAGGTATGTTTTCGGTATCAGGTGACTTATCATATGATAGTTCTACAGGTCAGTTCTCGTTCAGTGAAACTTACTCTACCGCAGCTCAACTTATAACCGCAATCAAAACAGTTGACTCTAATGCTTCTGGTCTGAATGCAGATACCCTTGATGGTGAACAAGGAACTTATTATAGAATCAACGTGTACAATTCTTCGGGTACACTACTCAACTAAGGACTAAGGTATATAAAATGGCAACTCCAAATACTAGAGACGAACTTATTGACTACTGTTTACGTGCATTGGGACATCCTGTACTTGAAATAAACGTAGCAGATGAACAGATGGAAGATCGTGTAGACGAAGCTCTTCAGTGGTTTCGTGAGTATCATCCAGATGGAAAAAGGCGTTTCTATATTCAACATGCAATGACGCAAGACGATGTCGATAATGGTTATATCGATCTGTCTACCGATGTGTTGACTGTTGTTCGAATGTTTCCCGTAGACAACGTGACCGCTTCTACTAACTTCTTTGACATCAAGTATCAGATGATGTTAAATGATATCACTGACCTAAATAACTACGCTGGTGATATTGCATATTACGAACAGATGCAACAACATCTTTCTTTACTTGATATGAAACTAAGCGGTGTTCCTCAGATTACTTTTGATCGACAAGGTTCACGTGTTTACTTCTATCATGCCAAAGAAGATTTTACTGTTGGTAATTATGTGGTGTTTGAAGTGTATGGTGATCGTGATCCAGATACAGGAACATTAAGCGACTTGAATTCTTTGTGGAACCATAAGTTTTTGAAAGAGTATACCACAGCTTTGATTAAAAGGCAATGGGGACAGAATATGTCTAAGTTCGAAGGAATGCAACTACCTGGCGGGGTTACTATCTCGGGCAGACAGATTCTAGAAGATGCGAGTACAGACATTGAACAGATTATGACTAAGTTTAGGGAAGAAGAAGACATTGGCCCAATGTTCTTCGTGGGGTAATAAATGGCTACTAATCCGTGGGTTTCGCAGTCTGTACGTAATGAACAGGACTTGTATGAAGATCTTGTAATAGAATCTTTGAAGTTCTATGGTCAAGACGTATACTATATTCCTCGTGAAATAGTCAACAAGGACAAAGTGTTTCTTGATGACGTGCCTTCACGTTTCTCTGACGCATACAAAATCGAAATGTATGCAGAGAACATCGAAGGATTTGAAGGAGAGGGAGACCTTTTCTCCAAGTTCGGCGTGGAGTTGCGTGATCAAGCGACATTTGTTGTTGCACGTAGACGTTGGAAGAAATTAATTGGCGATTACCTTGATGGTAATAAGTTTCGACCAAGGGAAGGTGATATCATTTACCTTCCATTATCTGAATCTATTTTTGAAATCTTTAAGGTAGAGACTGAAACTCCGTTCTATCAACTAAGCAATCTTCCTACGTTTAGACTTCAGTGTGAGTTGTTTGAATACAATGATGAAGACTTTGATACGGGCGTTGCAAACATCGACATTGTTGAGAAAGAAGCTGCGTTCCAGTACGCTCTTACTATGGACTCTTCTTCTAGTGGATATGAAGTTGGAGAGATTATAACACAATCTTTCGATGATTACAATATGACGGGAGAAATTACTCGTTGGTCTGATTCAGACAACATTATGTGGTTGGCTCATGCGGGTGCGACCGATGGTAAATATCATGTGTTCACAACAACAAAACAAGTTGTTGGAGGAAGTTCTGGTGCGGTTGCTACACCTACTCTGGTACAAGAACTACAAAGAATACAAGAAGTGGAATCGAATATTTCACAGTCAACTTATTTTGACAACTTTGAGGCAGATTTCTTAGACTTCTCAGAGAGTAATCCGTTTGGAGATATGCAATAATGTTTGGTACATGGTTCTACCACAAGAGAGTGAGAACAGCGGTATCTGTATTCGGATCGATGTTCAACAACCTATATGTTCTTCGACAGAATAGTTCAGGCGCAACTATATCTCAGGTTAAAGTTCCTCTGTCTTATGCACCTAAGAGAACCTTCTTAGAAAGACTTCAGCAGATGAACTACGGTGAGGATGCAGAACGTAGGGTAGCTATGAAGTTGCCTCGTATGTCTTTTGAAATAACATCGATGACCTACGATGCGGTTCGTCAACTTCCTAAGACAAATATTTTCTCTTCACAGGGAACAACTAGTGCTAAGAGAAATAAATTTTATACTGCTGTCCCTTATGATATTGCATTTGATGTAAACGTCTATGCAAAATCTCAGGATGATGCGCTACAGATTGTAGAACAGATATTGCCTTACTTCAATCCGCAATATACGGTATCTGTAAAACCATTCTCGGACACATTCCCAGATATAAAAGAAGATGTTCCTATTTCTTTGCAAAGCGTGACAATGAGTGATGACTTTGAAGGTTCGGTGGGTGATCGAAGAACCATAGTCTATACGCTTTCTTTTAATATGAAAATTAGTTTCTATGGCCCAGTGTCAGAGTCACCACTTATCCGTGAAGTTAACAATAACCTATATATTTTAGAGGGGGATAGTGATTTAGAAAGATTCCAAATTCGTCTACAAACAACTCCAACTCCCTCAGGCGTGAGTGTAGACAGTGACTATGGATTCAATCTAGCTTATTTGGATAGTGCGTTCTAATGTCAAATCGAAAAGTTGAAGATGATTACGAGTTTTCTCGTGAAGTATATTATGACCTAATCAATAAAGGTCAAGAAGGCATCGAAGAGATGTTAGAACTCGCACGACAATCTGAACACCCTCGTGCATTCGAAGTCCTTGCAACCATGATCAAGAACACTGCTGAAGTGTCGGATCGACTTATGAAGTTGAACACCGACAAGAAGAAAATTGAGATCATGGATAACCCCAAAGAACTCCCTGCTGGTACAACCAATAATAACATTTTTATTGGTTCGACTACTGAACTCCAGCGATTTTTACAGAATGAAGAAAAGGTGATCAACGTTGAGCCTGACTCAGACTAAGGAGTCCTATCTTGGCAACGTCAATATTAAAAGGGATGGCGTTGATGAGGAATGGGACGCTCACAAGATCAATGAGTACAAACGATGTATGCAAGATCCCGCATACTTCTGTCGTACCTATGTAAAGGTAATACATCTTGATAAAGGACTGGTTAACTTCAATCTATATCCATATCAAGAAGAGATGTTCTCTCATTTTGAAGACAACAGATTTTCTATTGTTCTTGCTTGTCGTCAAAGTGGTAAATCCATTTCGTCCGTGGTTTATCTATTGTGGTACGCAATATTCCATCCTGAAAAGACGATTGCAATCCTTGCGAATAAAGGAGCGACTGCGAGAGAGATGCTTGCTCGTGTCACGTTGGCACTGGAAAACCTGCCGTTCTTTTTGCAGCCTGGCTGCAGAGCACTCAATAAAGGTTCTATTGAGTTTAGTAATAATAGTCGTATTATCGCTGCTGCCACTTCTGGTAGTTCTATTCGTGGTATGTCTGTTAATCTACTATTTCTGGATGAGTTTGCGTTCGTTGAAAGGGCTTCTGAGTTCTACACATCAACCTACCCCGTCATCTCTTCAGGAAAAGACACCAAGGTCATCATCACATCTACCGCAAACGGAATTGGAAACCAGTTTGAAAAAATCTGGACAGGAGCAATACAAGGAGTAAACGAATACAAACCGTTTAGAGTAGACTGGTGGGATGTGCCAGGCCGTGATGAAGAATGGAAAAACCAAACCATTGCGAACACATCACAACTTCAGTTTGACCAAGAATTTGGCAACACCTTTTTCGGAACAGGCGATACCTTAATAAATGCAGAAACCCTAATGGGACTGCGTTCATCTGCGCCTACTTCTGTACTAGAAGGAGGAGATTGTCTTGTCTACAGTGAACCATCTAAGGATCACGAATATATTATGACAGTAGACGTGTCAAAAGGAAGAGGGCAGGATTATTCTACCTTTCAGGTCATCGATATTACGGAGCGTCCTTTCCGGCAAGTAGCTACTTATCGCAATAATACTATCTCTCCAATTCTCTTTCCTAACATTATATATAAGTACGCAACTCTCTACAATAACTCTTGGGTAGTTGTGGAAGCGAATGATCAAGGTAGTGTGGTGTGTAATGGACTATATTATGACCTAGAGTATGAGAATCTTCATGTTTCTTCTGCAACTAAAGCAAACGCTCTCGGCATAGAAATGAACCGTAAAGTTAAACGGTTGGGTTGTTCATCCATTAAAGATATCCTTGAAAACGACAAACTGTCAATCGTAGATGAAAACACAATACTTGAGATTTCTACGTTTGTTGCAAAGGGTCAATCATACGAAGCTTCGGACGGCAATCATGATGACTTGATGATGAATCTAGTCATGTTTGGATATTTCGTTTCGACACAATTCTTCGCAGATATGACAGATATAAATCTAAAACAGATGATGTTCGAAGATCGAATGAAACAGATAGAAGATGATATTGTTCCCTTTGGATTCGTTGATGATGGTTCTGAGTGGTTAACTCAACAAGAAAACACCTATGAAGGTTGGCATCACATCGATACGCTACCCGAAGACAAGTGGTGAAAATCGTTTTCATTATAAATAAAGGTATTGACAAACAATCGTATTATGAGAACATATAATTCGTTAACGAAACAAGGAAAAAGATATGGCTATCAAACCTGCTTCTCCTAGAATCACTATCAGTGAAATCGACAAAACGGCAGTAGTGCCCGGCGTTGGTGCATCTGGTGGCGCATTCGTAGGAAACTTCCGTTGGGGGCCAGTCGAACAAAGAACTCTAGTAGCAGACGAAGCTGGTCTGATAGAGGCATTCGCCGAACCCGACAACAATAATACTAAGGATTGGCACTCTGCTGCATACTTCCTTAAATACTCACAAACTCTCCAGATTGTTCGTATGAACAATGGTGGTGTAAACGCACACTCTGCAGTAACTAGTTTGAGTGACAGTGCTAACGTAAATAATGAAGCTGACTGGGAAAACTCAGTTAGTTCAGCCGTTGGTGAAGCTGGAACTAAGACTGGTACTTGGATTGCAAAATATCCTGGCTCACTTGGAAACAGTATTACTGTATCCTTCTGTCCTGCTGGCGACTCTTCTGGTGTAGATCACTTCACTGGTTGGGCATACGCAAGTCAATTTGACGCAGCGCCTGGAACTTCTGCTTATGCAAGCGCAAGGGGTGCATCTAATGACCAAATTCACGTAGTGGTAGTTGACCGAACTGGTGACCTATCTGGTACTCCTAACGCCGTTCTAGAAAAGTTTGAAAATCTTTCTATGGCTGGTGGTGCGGTAACTGCTGATAACTCTCCTAACTATGTTTCAGACATTCTGAACGAACAGTCACAGTATATCTGGAACGGTTATTTTGGAGACGATTCTGCGTTTGGATCTTCATACTCTAACCTTGGCGGTAAGATCGGTATTACTCCTTCAGTAGATTCTGCAACCAACTTTGGTATCGGTACAGGTCTTACTGACGCAGTGCGTACAGTCAAGTTGAAGGGTGGTGTAGCATCTTCTGCTTTGGGTACTTCAAATTTCGCTAGTGGTTTTGATCTCTTCGAAGATCGACTGACCACTGAGATCGATTTCTTGATTGCACCGGCTGGAGTTGGTCGTGATAATCACACCACAGTTGTAAACGATCTGGTATCTATTGCCGCTGCTCGTAAAGACTGCGTGGTAACTGCTTCTCCGCCTTCTGACGATATTGTGGGTAAAACTGCGTCTCAAGCAACGAGTAACGCTGTTTCGTTTGCGAATACTTGCACTAAGTCATCTTACCTAGTTCTTGACAACAACTGGTTCAAGGTATATGACAAGTTCAATGACCGATATGTTTCACTGCCTGCTAACTCATCTACTGCTGGTCTTATGGCTAACACTGACGTAGTTGCAGATCCTTGGTACTCACCTGCTGGACAACGGCGTGGTCAGTATCGTGGTGTGACTGACATTCTGGTTAACCCAAATCAAACCCAACGTGACTCACTGTACAAAGCGGGCGTCAATCCTATTGCAAACATTCCTGGCACTGGTCTGGTACTGTTTGGTGATAAGACGATGCAAGCTAACCCATCTGCGTTTGATCGAATCAACGTTCGCCGTCTGTTCATTGCTATTGAGAAATCAATCGCAGTCGCAGCGAAGAGTGTTATGTTCGAATTCAACGATGAATTTACTCGTGCAGAGTTTGTTAACATCGTAGAACCTTTCTTACGCCGTGTACGTGGTCGCCGTGGTATCACTGATTTCCGTGTCGTTTGTGATGAAACAAACAACACTCAAGAAGTGATTGACAATAACCAATTCGTTGCTAGCATCTTTGTGAAGCCCGCACGTTCGATCAACTTTGTTCAACTGAACTTTGTTGCTGTCCGAACTGGTGTGGACTTCGAAGAAGTTGTTGGTAGCGTAGGCGCATAAGGAGATAAATCATGGCGAACTTAAACGTAAATGATTTCAAAGCCAAACTTAGAGGAGGCGGTGCACGTCCTAATCTCTTTTATGTGGAATTGACTACCCCTGTTGCTGATGTCGATGGAGAACTCGCTTCTTTCATGGTCAAAGGTGCAGCATTACCCGCTTCAGTCATCACTGAGATTTCGGTTCCTTTCCGTGGTCGTCAGTTGAAGATTGCAGGTGATCGTACCTTTGAGACTTGGACAGTTACCGTAATCAACGATACTGGTTTTGAAGTTCGTAACGCTATGGAACGATGGATGAACACCATTAATTCTCATCAAGAGAATACTGGTCTCACCGATCCAGAGACTTATCAATCTGACCTTGCTGTATCTCAGTTAGACAAGGACGGAACTGTGTTGAAGAAGTATTTCTTCCGTGGTTGTTTCCCAACCAACATTTCCGCAATCGAGCTGAGTTATGACACTGAGAACACTATCGAAGAGTTCACAGTGGAGTTCCAAGTTCAATATTGGGAGTCAGAGACAACTAGTTAAGTTGTAACTAAATAAGTGCGAGGGGGGAATATCTCCCCCCGCATTTTTTTTACGGAGTAATACATGGCAGAAGACAACGGTGTGATGAAGTTGTTTGGATTTGAGATCCGAAGATCGGGTAAGAAAGATCCAACTAAAGATAATGATAAATTACCCTCTATCGTTCCCAAGGTGGATGACGATGGTGCGGGTTATGTCACTGCTAGTGGTTCTCACTATGGTCAGTACATTGATATTAATGGTGATAATGCAAAGGACAATGCAGAACTCATCATGAAGTATCGTGGGATTGCAACACATCCCGAAGTAGATGCCGCTATTGAAGATATCGTCAACGAAGCAATCAGTGCTTCAGAAAATGAATCGCCTGTTTATCTTAATCTTGATGGTATAGAAGCGTCTGACAAAATCAAGAAAATCATGCAAGAAGAGTTTAACAAAGTTTGTTCTATGTTGAACTTTAATGATCTTGCACACGACATGTTTCGATCATGGTATACCGATGGCCGTATTGTACATCACATTGTGGTGAACGAAAGTAATTTAAAATCGGGTATCATGGAAGTCCGTCCTATTGATGCGACTAAAATACGTAAAGTAAAAGAAGTAAAATATAAAAAGGATTCAAAGACAGGGGCAAAGATTGTCGATAAAACAGATGAGTTTTATGTTTTCCAAGAGAAGGGAAACACAACCAATGCTGTTAAACTGTCGCCTGATTCTGTTTCATATGTTACTTCGGGTCTAACCGATCCTAGTAAAAAACGTGTAGTATCTTATCTACACAAAGCAATTAAACCCATCAACCAGTTGCGTATGATGGAAGACTCTTTGGTGATCTATCGTCTCGCACGTGCGCCTGAGAGGAGAATTTTTTACATTGATGTGGGTAACCTGCCAACTAATAAGGCAGAACAACACATGAAAGATATCATGTCTCGTTATCGTAATAAGTTAGTATACGATGCGACTACAGGTCAACTAAAAGATGACCGTAAACACATGTCAATGTTAGAGGACTTCTGGTTGCCTCGTAGAGAGGGTGGTCGGGGTACTGAGATTTCAACACTGCCAGGCGGTGAGAACTTGGGTCAGATAGATGATATCATCTACTTCCAGAAACGTTTGTATCGTGCACTGAATGTACCAATCAACCGACTGGAACAAGAGGCACAGTTCTCACTTGGTCGCTCGACCGAAATTTCTAGAGATGAAGTAAAGTTTCAGAAGTTCATCGATAGATTGCGTAGACGATTTTCACATCTGTTCACAGGTATTCTTCGTAAGCAACTTATTCTTACTGGAGTTATTACCGAACAGGACTGGGACTCGTGGAAAAACGATATTCAAGTAGACTTTGTTCGTGATAATCACTTCACCGAACTAAAGGATGCTGAATTGTTGCGAGAAAGATTGGGTACTATGGATCAAATCTCGCAGTATGTTGGTGAATATTTCTCACGTGAGTGGGTAATGAAAAACGTTATGATGATGTCTGACGAAGATATCGAAGAGATGAAAGCACAGGTCGAAGCTGAAAATGATGTAGGCGGAGACGATGAAGAAGACTTTGGAGTATAATCATGAGTGAAGAAACAAGTAGTGTAGAAGAGTTTATTGACGCTATTGCAGCGCAAAACTTTAACAAAGCAAAGGATCATTTCGATGCGATGATAGGTGATCGTGTTGTTGATGCCTTGGACGCAGAAAAGAAAGTAGTCGCAGATTCTATCTTCAATGACGCAGAAGTTAGCGAAGAAGACTTTGACATCGAAGAGTTCGAAGATGAAGAGGATACTTTGCCTGAAATCGAAGATCTTGATGTTGAAGATACTGAAGATGAAGTCGAAGATGATACCAACGAACTAGACGACATTGGTTAAAAGTTTCACTTAAAAAACTCTTTTTGTATAAATATAATAAACGGAAACTTAGTATGAAAACATTTCAACAAATCAGAGAAGCGATCAAACCCAAAAATAAGGGTAAGGTAGTTTTCGATAAGAAGATTGATCGTGTACCTGTTCGTATTGAAAAGGACGCTAAGGGCTTTCATGTGTATATTGATGGTGATTTTTTAGATACTTTCAAATCACAGAAGGAAGCGGAAAAAACTGCAACAACTGTTGTAAAGGAACTGAGATGAAACTGATTAGTGAATACAACGAAAACGATATTCAATGTATCGTAGAAAAGAAAGAGAGTGGCGAAAAGAATTACGTCATCGAAGGTGTATTTGCTCAGGCAGATCAGAAGAATAGAAACGGACGTGTTTATCCCAAACCCATCATGGAGTCTGCGGTAGACAAGTACGTTAAAGAACAAGTTGAAAAGAAAAGGGCAGTAGGTGAGTTGAATCACCCCGAAGGCCCAACAGTCAACTTGGATAAAGTTTCACACCTTATTACTGACCTTCATTTTGAAGGCAATAATGTGGTAGGAAAGGCACAAATATTGGATACTCCAATGGGTAAGATTGTAAAAGGTCTACTTGAGGGTGGTGTACAACTAGGCGTGTCAACTCGTGGTATGGGTAGTCTTGAGAGTCGAAACGGTGTCAACTACGTCAAAGATGATTTTCATCTTGCGACTATTGACATAGTGCAGGATCCCTCCGCACCTGATGCTTTTGTTAATGGTATAATGGAAGGTGTAGATTGGATCTGGAATAACGGCGTTTTAGAACCTCAAGTCATTGAAGAGATGGAGACAGAAATCAAGAAGGCACCGATAGCACATCGTCCAGAAGTGCAGATTCGGGAGTTCAAAAATTTCCTCTCGTTAATCAAATCTAATATGTAAGGAGTCAATTTATGACTGATGAAAACCAAGTCGAAGTTGAACTTCACGATGAAAATATTAACGATGTCGTGGAGGAAACTCTCGAAGAAAAGGCAGAACCAAAGGGCGCTGGTGGATCAGAGAAAGCACAACAAGTATCTGAACCTGAGTCTATTGATTCTGTTGACAAGGCTGCAGATGCAACCAAACAGGCTCCAGTACCAAAGACTAAAGCAGGCATGGTCAATGCTATGTACCAGAAGATGAACGCCATGAAAAAGGTGGAACTTCAGGCTGCATATGGCAAGATGATGGGTGAAGAAGTCGAAGTACAGGACGAAGTTGTTGCGGAAATGGACACTACTGCAGAGTTGGATGCACTTGTTGAGTCAGAGGCAACTCTGTCTGATGAGTTCAAGCAGAAGACTTCAGTAATCTTCGAAGCCGCTGTCAAGTCTAAGTTGTCAGAAGAAGTTTCTCGCTTGGAAGAGCAGTACAAGGAAGAGTTGGCAGAAGAAGTATCTTCTATCAAGTCAGAACTTGTTGAGAAAATCGACAGCTACCTAAACTACGTAGTTGAGTCTTGGATGGAAGAAAACAAGGTTGCAATCCAGAACGGCCTCCGTACTGAAATTGCAGAAGGTTTCATGGACAAGATGAAGGATCTATTCGTAGAATCTTACATCGATGTACCTGAGTCCAAGGTTGATCTAGTTGACGAACTTGCTGGTCAAGTTGAAGAACTTGAAGAGAAGTTGAATTCTCAAACTGGTGAGTCAATCAAACTGTCAGAAGAACTAGAGCAGTACAAGCGCAATGCTATTGTTGCTGAAGCTGCACGTGATCTTGCAGACACCCAAAAAGAGAAGTTGGCAGAGCTGGTAGAAGGTATCGATTTTGACGAAGATTTTGCGTCAAAGGTAGCGACTATCAAAGAGTCTTACTTCAAGAAAGAAATCGCTGAATCTGTAGATGTTGTTGACGAAGAACCTGAGTCTGTTGTAGAAGTCTCTGGTGCTATGGAAACATACCTCTCTGCGATGCGTAAACTCAAGTAATAAGATTAAAAGGAAATAACTATGCAATCTTACGATAATTTAATCGAAAAGTGGAGTCCCGTACTCAACGAAGGTGTTGAGATCACGGATCACCACAAGAAGGCAGTAACTGCTGCTATCCTCGAAAACCAAGAGCGTGCACTTATGGAAGAGCGTGCTCAGAATGCAGGTTTTGGTCAGATCAACGAAGCAGCGCCTGGTAACAGCACTTCTTCAATCGGCACTTGGGATCCCGTACTGATCTCTCTCGTTCGCCGTGCAATGCCTAACCTGATGGCATATGACGTATGTGGCGTTCAGCCCATGTCTGGCCCTACTGGTCTTATCTTCGCAATGAAGGCTCGTTACGGTGCTGGTTCTACTAGCTCACGTGAAGCGCTCTTCAACGAAGCTGAAACTCAGTTCTCGGGTGATCGTACTGGTACTCATGACTCAGACAATGCGTCTGGTTTCAACGGTATCTCTGACGATTCTTCTAACAGCGCTCCTGTACGTAGTGTTGACTCAAGTGTTGATGACGCTCGTCTGACTTCACTTGCAGCGTCTGGTATGACTACTGCAACTGCAGAAGCTCTGGGTGACGGTGTTGGTGCTCCTTTCGCAGAAATGGGTTTCACCATCGAAAAGGCAACTGTGACTGCTAAGTCACGTGCGTTGAAGGCAGAGTACTCTCTGGAACTCGCTCAAGACTTGAAGGCAATTCATGGTCTTGACGCAGAGACAGAGTTGGCTAACATTCTGTCTACGGAAATCCTTGCGGAAATCAACCGTGAAGTTATCCGTACTATCAACTCTCAAGCTAAGACTGGATGTCTTCAGTCTAACGTTGCTATTCGGGGTATCTTCAACCTCAGCACTGACGCTGATGGTCGTTGGTCTGCTGAGAAGTTCAAGGGTCTGGTTGTACAACTTGATCGTGAAGCAAACGTAATCGCTAAAGAAACTCGCCGTGGTAAGGGTAACGTACTCATCTGTTCTTCAGATGTTGCTACTGCACTCGCTGCGTCTGGTATGCTTGATTACTCACCTGCTATGTCTACCAACCTTCAGGTTGATGACACTGGTAACACCTTCGCTGGTGTACTTAATGGTCGTATGCGTGTTTACATCGATCCTTATGCATCTGCTGATTACGTAACTGTAGGTTACAAGGGTACTAACGCATACGATGCGGGTGTATTCTACTGCCCCTACGTACCTCTGCAGATGGTTAAGGCAGTTGGTGAGGACACTTTCCAGCCCAAGATCGGATTCAAGACTCGGTACGGTATGGCTTCTAACCCATTCGTGGGTGCGAACCCTGCTAATGGTTTGGCTTCTGCCAAGACCAACCAGTACTACCGAATCTTCCGTGTAGATAACATCTTGACCTAATTAAAAAAATAAAGTCAAGATTTGGGGGGACATTGCGTCCCCCTTTTTTTATTCTACAACTTTTTCAGGACAAAAAACAACTTCTTCGTTAGGATCATATTCTGGATTTATATCACTGTTTTGTCTAGTCTCCCAAGAAAGTGCACGAGTGGTTTTCATCTTTTCTAGGTATCTGACCGCATCATGGGTTTCGTCTCCTAAAGGTTTTCCCCTGTATGTTGCCTTAGGATTAGAAAAGAATGCTCTGCGTGTTGATGCATAAGACATAATTGTTCCTTCGGCACAGGAAGTACCATCTTCCCCACCGCTCCCAACCATGCAGTATCCTCTATTAGCATCTGGTTGTTCGCCATTTATTGCTTCAGAACCAAACATACCATCTGCTTCAACTTGATTGAAAGAGTGTTTCAATCCTAGATTGTGTCCTATCTCATGAGCAAGGGTTCTTGGGTCACAACCAGAAACGGAAGTGGGCGAGGATGTCGCATTGCCTGGCATCGAAGCAATTCCGCAAAGAGGATCACCAGTGTAGTGCGGGGAAAGTATCACTTGTATATCTGAACCTACTCTGTTACCTATCTTCCATGCTTCATTTTTAAAAGCAAAGTAAAGTTTTTCTTTCGTATCAGGATATCCATATATGGTTTCTACGTGTTCTACAATAAATCGAATCGGAACACCTGAATTTCGAAACATCTGTTCTGCTTCACGCAACCAGTTTAATCCTTTTCTCCATCCATCATCCTTTCCTCCAAAATCTTCATGGATGAACAGGGCGATTGATAAAGGAACTTCACCAAACACATAAGGATAACCTTCTTCGTTTGTGCCTATGTCTGGTAGGTTTGAGGGGTCTTCCCAATAATCAGATCCTTTCATTGTTCGTAAACTATACCAATGTCCCTTTCCTCCGACTGGGCCTGGAGCAACGTCTAGAGGGATCATGCCAGCTTCTCCCGAAGTCTGTGCACTAACAGTTAAAGAAAGAACTAACGCTGATGATGCTAAAAACCGATTGAACATACTTTGAACCACCTTATTATTATTGTTTTGGGGTTTTTTATTATTTATATAAATAAAGGGTAGAATCCTTGGAGAAAGTTATGGCACTTACAACTAACCGAAACTACTTACAACCTACTGGATTTAAGTTCATCATAGAAAGAACTAACTATCCTAACTTAGAATATTTTGCACAGAGCGTGACACATCCAGGCTCTTCGGTTCAACCGTTAGAACTTGCTAACCCTAGAATTGTTGGTATCCCTCTTGCTGGAGACAAGATCAACTACGGTGAGATGTCGGTTGATATTATCCTTGACGAAGACATGACTGCATACAAGGAGATGCAAGCTTGGTTGGAACGTATTATTAATGATGGTCATGTAGAAGACTCTTTTGGTAGCAAAGAACCAACCGCTTCAGATATCACTGTTTTGATTATGTCATCACACAACAACTCTAATGTCAAGATAAAATATAATGATTGTATTCCTACAAACATAGGGTCAATTACTTTGGCGTCAAACGCAGGTGATTTGCAGTTCACCACCTTTCAAGTTTCTTTTAGGTTCGTGTCATTTGAGATAAGTTAATTATGCGAGTTATTGATATAAAGAATCCTCGGGTTCTTTCTTTGTTAGAAAATTTCAGATCTTTTATTGAAAAATATGATGTTGTCAATAACAACACCAACATGGAAGACAACACTTCCTCAAATCATTGGATCTCAAACGAGTACAGAGATTACATAATAGGATTGGGCAAATTGCATGAAGGTGGGCCTGAAAACGCCAAATCTTTTGCGTTAAAACCAGAACATTATCACGGTTCTGATCCCAACTACAAAAAAGATTTTGTAAAAATAGATGAATCTATTAAACTAGAGTTGGGCATTAAGTCTAACGCTTTGTCGCAACTCTATCCGCCCGAAGGGTTTATTGCATGGCATAACAATGCCAATGCGACTGGATACAATTTAATTTTTACATGGAGTGAAACTGGAGATGGGTGGTTTAAGTATGTTGATAAATACGGAAAAGAAATTACTCTGACAGATAAAAAGGGTTGGTCTCTGAAAGCAGGTTATTTTGGAGACTATGAAAGTGGTGAGTTATGTTATCATGCCGCATATACAAAGTGTTGGAGGATAACTCAGTCTTTTGTTGTTAGTGACGATAAAGACTATTGGGAAGATATACTAGATTATATTAGTGGAGATTGATTATGATGTTAGACCTTGAGTCTATTTTAAAAGAATGGCAAGAAGATTGTCAAATACCGCAACACCAACTTGACGAAACACAACGACTAACTCCCAACTTACATGCTAAGTATTTGCAATACTTGTCGTTGACCAAACTAAATCTTAAACGTGCAGAACATGCACAACACGACTTGTTGAAAGACAAGTGGCACTACTATCAGGGAAGCATGGATCAGGATTCGATTCGTGAACGTGGATGGAATCCAGATCCCTTTGATGGACTACGTGTACTTAAAGGTGATATGGATCGTTATTATAATGCAGACAAGGACATTCAAAAGTCCGAAGAGAAAATTGCATATCTTAAAACTATCATAGATACTTTGGAAGAAATCATTCAGACGTTGCGGTGGAGACATGCAACAATAAAAAACATAATGGATTATCGGAAGTTTGAATCAGGCGCATAATGGATAACACGATAAGAGTGAAGATGTTGAATCACTCGTACATGGCGATAGAATCTAATCCCGCACAAGAACAAGAGTTGAGAGACTATTTTTCTTTCTTTGTGCCGGGCTATCGTTATATGCCTGCATACAAGAGAAAGGTCTGGGACGGTAAGATCAAACTCTACAACATGGTGACCAAACAGATTCATGTTGGTTTGTATCATCACCTACGCATCTTCTGCGGTGAAAGATTCTACCCTATGCAGATCATCTCTAGTTCAGAGTATGGAACGCCTGTTGATAGTAATAAGATCAATCATCCTGAATTGGTAAAGTTCTTGTCAAACCTAGAAACGCCTTTTGAGACAAGAGATTATCAGTATGATGCGATTGCACACGGACTAGAAAAGAAACGTTGTTTGTTGTTATCACCTACCGGCAGCGGCAAGTCTTTTATTATATACAATATAATGCGTTGGGTCAAGGAGAAAGTTGACGGAAAGGTATTGATTATTGTTCCGACAACAAGTCTGGTTGAACAGATGTATAAGGACTTCGAAGAGTATGGATTTGATGTGGAAAATGAGTGTCATCGAATCTACTCAGGTAAGGACAAGGTGACAGAAAAACAGGTCATTGTTTCTACATGGCAGTCCATCTATAAGTTCGGAAAGGAATACTTCGAAGACTTTGACTGTGTGTTCGGAGATGAAGTTCACTTATTTAAAGCAAAGTCTCTATCTACTTTGATGGACAAGTGTATTAATGCAAAATATCGATTTGGTACTACAGGTACGCTGGACGGAACAGAGACGAACAAATTAGTACTTGAGGGATTGTTTGGGCCTGTGTTTAGGGTCACTACGACTGTTAAGTTGCAAGAAGATAAAACTCTTGCTGAACTGGACATCTCTATAATTCTGTTGAAATACCATAATGACATTTGTCATGATATGAAAGGTAAGACCTACCAAGAAGAGATCGACTATATAGTTAATAACAAAGCAAGAAATAAGTTTATAACAAAACTTGCTTTGGATCAAAAAGGAAATACTTTGGTTATGTTTCAATTCGTGGAGAAACACGGAAAGGTTCTCTATGAGTTAATTCGAAACGGTGCGGAAAAAGGACGAAAAGTATTTTATGTCTCTGGTGAAGTAGATGCGTCTGACCGTGAACAAATACGTGGTATAGTAGAAAAAGAAAAAAATGCAATCATTGTTGCCTCATTGGGGACTTTTAGCACAGGCATCAACATACGTAATCTTCATAACATTGTGTTTGCTACGCCTTCCAAGTCTCAAGTCAAAGTCCTTCAATCCATTGGACGGGGGCTTCGACAGTCTGATAACAATCAGCGGACATCTTTATTTGATATCGCTGACGATTTTTCTGTCAAAAATCATAGAAATTTTACTCTGAACCATAGCGGAGAAAGAATAAAGATATATACCAAAGAAGGATTTAAATACAAGATATATCCCATAAACCTTAAAGGAACTGAATAATGACATATGACTTGACAAGGGTCAAACAACTAAAACTAGTCACAGGCGAAGAAGTTATATGCGAAGTAGTTGATGAAGATGAAGAGGACATTATTGTAAGGAACGCTCTTACTATTCAGTTTCATATCACTGAAGAAGGCACTAAGATGTGGACGTTCAAATACTTTATGTGTTATCAGGATGATCCAGATCGATTCATATTAATTAAACCAGATAAAATTGTTGCTGTGTCTAAACCGATCACTGACCTACTGAAACAATATGTAAGTGGACTTGAAGCGATGATTGATTTTGGTGAAGAAACCGAAGTTGATCCTATGGAGAGACACCTAAAGAAAGATAGTGATAGTTCAAATATTATAGAGTTTCCGACTGTCCATTAGGTATATTATCCGGCGGTGACCGTTGAACAGAGTTTATCACAAAAATAAAACTTTGTCAAGAGTGAATTTTAATTGACATGTACTGTATCGTATGATATACTTTCTGTACTACTTTATAAATGGAGATATTATGGCTAAGGTAAAACCAAAAGAAAAACCGCATTACGTTAACAACAGAGAGTTTTCTCAAGCGGTTGTGGACTATTGTACGACTGTGCAAGAAGCAAGAGATCAGAAAGAAAGTACGCCTGTTGTCACTGATTATATTGCTACTTGTTTTCTCAAAATCGCAGAAGGTCTATCTCACAAGTCTAACTTTGTTCGATACACCTATCGTGAAGAGATGGTCATGGACGCAGTAGAAAATTGTCTCAAGGCGATTGAGAACTATGATATCGAAGCTGCGACACGATCAGGAAAACCAAACGCCTTTGCATATTTTACTCAGATTTCTTGGTATGCATTTCTTCGGCGCATTCAGAAAGAAAAGAAACAACAGGACATCAAACTAAAGTACATCTCTGAAGCAGATGTTGCAGAGTTTCTTGAAGAGAACACAGAAGGTGGATATTCCGACTACAACGGATCTCAACCTTTTGTTGACCAACTTCGTATGCGAATCGACTCAGTAAAAGATGCCGACACTCAGTTCAAGGAGTACATGCAAGATCAGAAGAAACAACGTAAGAGACGTGCAGTATATGTTGATTCTGATTTAAATGATTTTATGGTTTGACATTTGCCTCTCAATGGGGTATAATGTCTGATATATTTGTAAATGGTATATTATGAAAATCGCACTGCTAAACGATACCCACTGTGGTATTCGTAATTCCTCTGACATTTTTATGGGATATCAAGAACGCTTCTATTCGGAAGTGTTCTTCCCCTATTTGTTAGAGAACGATATCAAACAAATTATTCACCTTGGTGACTACTACGACAATCGTAAGACTGTCAATTTCAAGGCATTGAATCACAATCGTACAATCTTTCTTGAGAAACTACGAGAACATGGTATCACTATGGACATTATTCCAGGCAACCATGACACTTACTTCAAGAATACGAACCGACTGAACTCACTTAAAGAGTTGCAGGGTCACTACATGAACGAAGTGAACATTGTTGAGAAACCTACCGACATGAAGTATGGGTCTATGACAATGGCTCTGATACCTTGGATCAATGCAGAGAATGAGAAAGCAACACTTGAGTTTCTTTCTACTTCAAAAGCAACACATGTGGGTGCACACTTAGAACTTGCTGGATTTGAAATGGATCGTGGGTTAGTGTGTAAGGATGGTATGTCACCCAAACATTTCGAAAAGTTTGAGATGGTTCTGACAGGACACTTTCATGCCAAGTCTTCGCAAGGTAATATCCATTATCTTGGCGCACAGATGGAATTCTTTTGGAATGATTGCGGTGATGCAAAACACTTTCATGTTCTTGATACCGAAACAAGAGAACTGACAGCGATTCGCAATCCTATCAGTATCTACGAAAAGATCTACTATGATCATGAAAAGATAGATGACTTTAAGTTCAAGGATATGCGATATCTTGACAACAAGTTCGTCAAGGTAATTGTGGTAAACAAAGGTGATGCTCTAAAGTTCGAACGATTCATTGATCGTGTGCAACAACAGAAGATTCATGAACTCAAGATTGCCGAGGACTTCAAAGATTTCCTTGGTGAAAATGTCGGAGATAATGATTTAAGGGTTGACGACACTCAAACTTTAGTGTATGATTATATTGATAATGTTAATACCGACTTAGATAAGGAACGTATTAAACTAGAAATTTCTGCCCTCATGACCGAGGCGCAGACAATGGAGATTGTGTGATGGCGGGAAAGGGTGACAAACCACGTCCTATCGAAGTGGATCGTAAAACCTTCGAAGACAACTGGAATCGCATCTTTGGAAACAAGGACGCTATGTATGAGTCTGACAATCCGTTAGAGGGTGGCGTTCAAGCACAGATGTGGGAACATCATTGTTCTATGAATGGTCGTCATATGGTAGAAAAGGGACATCCTTGTAATTGGTGTGGCGAGTACGAGGACGGTACTCTTGATTAAATTTTCAAAACTCAGATACAAGAACTTCTTGTCGTCTGGGAATTCTTTTACAGAGATTGACTTCACTCTATCTCCTACTACTCTTGTGGTGGGACATAATGGCGCAGGCAAGTCTACTATGTTAGACGCTTTGTCGTTTGCTTTGTTTGGTAAGTCACATCGCAAGATATCCAAGCCTCAACTGGTGAACTCTATCAACGGAAAGGGTCTATTAGTCGAAGTAGAGTTTTCTATTGGTTCACAAACGTACAAGGTTATTAGAGGAATCAAACCAAACGTCTTTGAGATATGGGTTGGCGGAAACATGTTAAACCAGAACTCTCATGCGAAAGAGTATCAACAGGTTCTTGAGAAAAATATTCTCAAACTGACACACAAATCCTTTCATCAAATCGTAGTGTTGGGTTCTAGTTCCTTTGTTCCTTTTATGCAGTTAGCGTCTGGTGCTCGCCGTGAAGTTATCGAAGACCTTTTGGACATCAATATCTTTTCTAAGATGAATGGTCTACTCAAAGAAAAGATGTCTATTCTTCGGGAAGATATAAAAGACAATGGTCACCAGATCGAAATGGTCAAGACCAAGATCAATGCACAGAAAAAGTATCTGCGTGATCTATCTGCCGTAAATACCGCATACCGTAAGGAGAAAGAAGATAAAATCTCCGCAGTAAATGCGGAGATTGATACTCTACAGGAGCAGAACGCTAAGTTGTCGCAGTTTATTGTAGAGAAAGAACCGCCTCTTCTTGCAGACATTGAAAAGAACGAAGAGAACCGAAAAAAGTTATCAGAGTTTTCTTCGACATTTAAGACTCAGATTAAGTCAGTAGTAAAGGAAGCAAAGTTCTTTGAAGAGAACGAACACTGTCCTACGTGTGATCAACATATCGAAGAGTCTTTGCGAGAACAAAAGAAGGACAAGGCATACAAGAGGGCAAAAGAACTCAACACTGCAATGAACAAGGCTGAGAAACAGTCCGAAGAATATGATTCTCTTGCAGAAGCGTATGATGCGATGATGACCGCAATTCGAAACAAACAAAACGATTTGAACAACAACAATCAGACCATCAGCAGATTGCAGAAAAACATTACAGACCTTCAGAAAGAGATTGAGTCTTTGTCGGACACAAGTAGTGATATGTCCAAGGCAAATGAAGAACTCGAAACCCTGAATGGTGAACTGTTTGGTAAACAAGATGAAAAGTACAAACTGAATGAACAATATTCGTATAACCAAGTGAGTGCCGAACTGCTTAAGGACACTGGAATAAAGACTAAGATCATTAAACAGTACATTCCAGTGATCAATAAATTGACTAATCAGTATTTGCAGACACTTGATTTCTTTGTACACTTCGATCTGGATGAGAGTTTCAATGAGACCATTCGTTCACGGTTCCGTGACAACTTCTCGTATGACTCATTCTCTGAAGGAGAGAAACAACGTATTGACCTATCTCTACTGTTTACGTGGAGACAGATTGCCAAGATGAAAAATTCTGTGGCAACCAATCTACTGATCCTTGACGAAACATTTGATTCATCTTTAGATGATGATGGGGTTGACAATCTTATGAAAATACTGTATAGTCTAGGGGAAGAAACAAATGTTTTTGTTATCTCCCATAAAGCGGAATTGGAAGATGCACAGTTTCAACGTAGGTTGGAATTCGTGAAAGACAAAAACTTTTCAAAATTGAAAGCAGCTTGAGGAACTAAATCATGGAACTATCTGATCGTACTTTATCGGTACTGAAAAACTTTGCTAACATCAACTCTAACATTGTCTTTCGACAAGGCAGTGAACTAAAGACCATATCGGTTGCAAAGAACATTCTTGCAAAAGCATCTTTGACCGAATCCATTCCACAAGAGTTTGGAATCTATGATCTGAATGAGTTTCTTAATGTGTTGTCTCTTGCAGACAATCCGAATCTTTCTTTTGAAGAAAAGCATCTAGTGGTCTCTGACCAAACAGGTCTTAGGGGTTTGAACTATTTCTATTCGGACGTTGACATGTTGTCTACTCCTAGTAAAGACGTGGTAATGCCTGAAGCGGAAGTTAAGTTTACACTAGATACTGACACATTGAATAGACTGAAGCGTGCCGCATCTGCACTTGGTCATGATGAGATTTCTATCACTCCCGATGGAACTTCGATTCGTCTGACTGTTGTGGATAAGGATGATGCGACATCTAACAGTTTCTTTTCTAATGTGGAAGGCGAGTTTGCTGAAGGAGTTGACTTTAACTTTATTCTGAACGTAAACAATCTGAAGGTGATTAACGAAGACTATAAGGTTAGTATTTCATCTAAACTGATTTCTAACTTCAAGTCTCTGCAGTCACCTATCGAATATTTTATTGCACTTGAAAAATCATCAAAATACGGAGCTTAATCATGGCTGATAAAAAAACTGAAGCAAATCCTCAAGACGAACGAATTGCAGTATTGCAAGATCTCGCAAATCGTGTTGCACGATCTACGGTTGCAGTAGTGGACACTGTGGTTCAACGTGGAGGATTTAAAGGCGAAGAACTTTCTACCATTGGTGGTTTGCGTGACCAAGCTATTGAAGTTATTCAGTTAGTAGAACAACTTCAAAACGATGGTTAAGATTGTTTACAAACACTGGAAGAAAGAAAAAACTCTGGAAGTAGTTGGTACAATGCCTCCAGAGTTAAACAACGGATCAAGTGATCGTCTCGTTGTTAAAACGATTGATGGTAAGTTTGAGGATGTTCTCAAAAGTACTATCATTCGTGTTGAAGATTATGCGGAGATACGATAGAGTAGGCGTTGGAGTCCTTTCAACGTGGTCTGGGCGGTTCGGACGCTCCGCTCCAATTTGGAGCAAATTATGTTTAAAAACTATATCCCCGATGTAGTTGTTCACATGCGGGAACGTGATGAATCTATTGGAGGAGAGAATCCTTACAAGTGGGTTCGCAAAATGACTAGTGAGTTGTTTGCTGGAAAGAAGATTATTCTTTTTGGATTGCCTGGCGCATTCACTCCTACTTGCACCAACGAACAACTGCCTGGTTTCGAACGTCTATATGACGAATTCATCAAACTAGGTATTGATGAAATCTGGTGTACTTCTGTCAATGATGCCTTCGCCATGAACAAGTGGGCAAAGGATCTTGGTATCGAAAAGGTCAAGATGTTGCCCGATGGTAATGGTGAACTTGCTGAAACTATGGGTTATCTTGTAGACAAGTCTAACCTTGGTTTCGGTAAGCGTTCTTGGCGTTATGCTCTTCTGGTAGACAATATGTCTATCGAAAGGTGGTGGGACGAAGATGGTCAGTCCGAACTCTGTCCAGAAGATCCTTACGAAGAATCTAAACCAGAAAATGTACTTGCTGCACTTTAATAAAACGCCCCTCTTGACTTAGAGGGGTTTTTTGTGATACTATTGTTTTTTGAATTTTACATTATGGAGTTTATATGCAAGATGAGTTCTTGTGGGTCGAAAAATACCGGCCACGTAAAGTCTCTGAGACTATCCTTCCCGACTCCCTTAAAGACACTTTCCGAAAGATTGTAGATGGCGGTGAGATTCCGAACATGTTGTTTAGTGGGACTGCTGGCACTGGCAAGACCACTATTGCACGTGCCATCTGTGATGAACTTGGACTTGACTATATTGTCATCAACGGTTCCGAAGAGGGAAACATCGATACCCTTCGTGGTAAGATCAAACAGTTTGCATCTTCCGTCTCTCTGAGTGGTGGGTACAAGGTTGTCATTCTGGATGAGGCTGACTATCTAAATCCTCAGTCAACTCAACCTGCCTTGCGTGGGTTCATCGAAGAGTTCTCTAAGAACTGTCGGTTTATTCTGACATGTAATTTTAAGAATCGCATCATCGAACCCCTACACTCTCGTTGTTCGAACTACGAGTTTAACTTCAATAAGAAGACTCTTGCAAAACTGTGTGAAGACTTCTTTATTCGTGTTATTAATATACTAGAAACCGAAGGTGTTGCTCATAACAAGGATACACTCGCACAGGTAATTATGCGTCACGCTCCAGACTGGAGACGTGTGTTAAATGAGTTGCAACGTCACTCTATCTCTGGACAACTAGAAACTACGGTTCTCATTAATGACGCAAATGAGAACTACAGTGTTCTTTTCAAAGCACTGAAAGAAAAGGATTTTAAGAAGATGCGTTCGTGGGTTGTAAACAATATGGACGTAGAACCCGCCTCTATCTTTAGGGGTATATATGATATCATGTATGAACATGTACAACCACAATCGATTCCTCAACTGGTGTTGATTCTTGCGGATTACCAGTACAAGAATGCTTTTGTGGCAGATCACGAACTAAACCTAGTTGCGTGTATGACTGAAATTATGGCTAACGTGGAGATAAAGTAATGGCTAATCATGTAAGAACAACTGTTGAAGTTGAAGGTGTGAACAAAGAAACTCTTGCACAAGTAAAAGAGTGGTTTGCTTTTATGAAGGGAACCAGAATCGGAAAAGATCTCTTTGGTGTAGAGATGGACGAAGGATCTAGTTGGGGAGACAAACGCTATAATGTTCACAATCTTTTTGCTGACGGTGTTGCAGAGTGGGATTGGTACACTAATAACGTAGGTGCAAAGTGGTGTCACTTCGAAGAAGTTAGTTTCTCTGACGACTCGTTTTATTTTGAGTTGCAATCAGCGTGGTCTTATCCAGAACCTTTGATCGAACGTATTAATCGTCAACTGACAAATCTTCAGGCCGAAGGTACGAAGATGTTTATCACCTATGAAGACGAAATGCCTAACTTTGTCGGTGCACAAGTCTGGGAAGATGATGTGATGGTTGATGGATTTGAGTGTGATGACGAAGAACTGACCGAAGAGATTCGTGAATCAAATCCAAGGTACGGTGAACTGTATGACAAGTACATGGAAGATGAGTTGACCGAAGAAGAGGAAGAAGAGTACAATGATCTTCGATGGGAAACTCAGGGTGACGTTATCTGGAATTTGAATTCGAATTTGTTTGAAGCTTGGCGATAATGAAACGGTTAGACAACAAGTTGCACTGGACGACAGAAGTATCTGAAAAACTTCTTTTAGCAACAATAGGGTTTATGACAGTAATTGCTTCTGTGCATTATGTTTATGATATGTACTTGCAGATGTCTATATCCCTAGCGGATCTGTTCATGTTGTTTATCTACGCAGAAGTACTAGGCATGGTCGGTGCGTTCTATCAGACGACTCGCATACCTGTGACACTCCCTATCATTATTGCCATCACTGCATTGTGTAGACTTATTATCTTACATAGTAAGGAGATGGAGTCAATGCAATTACTCGCAGAATCAGGCGCTATTGCGATCCTTGCGGGATCTGCATACTTGATGTCTCTGAAGGACAAGATGAGTCTGGAGAAAATGAGACTGCGAGATGAATAAATGGGATTTCGCTCATATGAAGACGGCTGAGAATTATGCTCAGTTGTCTTCTGCGAAACGTGCACAAGTAGGATGTGTACTTGTCAAGGACAATCGTATACTTTCTATTGGGTACAACGGAATGCCTTCGGGTTGGGATAATCAGTGCGAGTACTATGATTCCATAAAAGATGATGTTGTGACCAAACCCGAAGTACTTCATGCCGAGACAAATGCACTTGCAAAGGTTGCGTGTAGTTCCGAATCTTCTGAAGGGTCAGTATTATATACTACGATGCTTCCCTGTTTAGATTGTGCCAAACTAATCTATCAATCAAAAATTAGTCGGGTTGTCTACCGAGACACATATCCAAAAGGAACAGCAGGAAAAGATTTTCTTGTTAAATGTGGTATTGAGGTGACACAACTATGAGTGAAGATTTTGATTCATATGAAATGTCTCCAGCAGACAATGTTTTATACTTTGGAAAAAATATTGATGTGAGAATTTGTCCTAAGAATGCAATGTCTACTATGAAAAAGGCGATACGAATTTTTCATGGAAAGGACGGAAAAGATATTAGAGATTCTGAAGGAAGACAGGTAGGAAATTATAAGTGGAGGCACTATCATTCTAGAAAATATTCGGATCAGTTTGACATGCCTTTTCGTAAGAACTCTCTTCGAATAGCAATAAGAAGGGATCCTGTTGATAGGTTTAGATCTGCTTGTGAGTTTATTCAAAGAAAGAGAGAATATTTTATATCTAAAGGCAGACAACTTCCCGAACTAAGTTTGCAGATTGATGATGTTTTGAATGACCTTGAAAAAGGTACACTAAAGAACAATCATTTTTATACTCAGTCTTGGTACATGGGACATGTGTCAGATTATGATATGGTCTTTCACATTGATGAAGTGTATAAATTACTTGCATTTCTGAAGAATTCGTGTAATATAGAACATGATGACTTTGAAAATTTTGTTGTAAATAAAACCCAAAGTAAACTATATAATGATGCGTTAAGTCCAGAACAGACTGATCGTGTATGTGAACTTTATAATAAGGATTTCAAGAATGGCTGGTGCAAACTCTAAGACCGTAACTCCGTTTGACTTTCTTAATACCATCAATTCAACTAAAAAGGATTTGATGGAAGATCCTGACAACGAAAGTAAATATGTTTCGTTTGTCGTTAACCGAAGTCTTTCCTACTTCAACGATACGGTTCTGCTCGCTAATGAGATGAATCGTTATCATCACCTTGATGGAAAACTACAATATCATTTTTTACTAAATATAACAAGGAAACGTAAACGTTTTTCCAAGTGGGTTAAACCCGAAATAGAAAATGATATTGAAGCGGTGAAAGAGTATTATGGATATAGCAATGATAAAGCAAGACAAATCCTCTCTCTTCTCTCCGCCGAACAACTAACAACAATTAAAAACAAGGTGAATAAAGGTGGAAGAAAATAACTTAGTCGAATGGAACTCCAGCCTCATGCTGGAAATCACTCTGGCAGAACCAGACGATTTTTTGAAAGTCAAAGAGACATTAACCCGTATTGGCATTGCGTCTCGTAAGGATAACAAGTTGTATCAGTCTTGTCATATCCTTCATAAACAAGGACGATATTTTATCGTACACTTCAAAGAACTGTTTATGTTAGACGGTAAAAAGTCTAATCTAGAACTGGCTGATGTACAACGAAGAAACACTATTGCAACTCTACTTCAAGATTGGGGTCTGGTAGAAATCCAGAACAAAGAAGTTGCAACCGACTGTGCACCTATGCGAACCATAAAGATCATTGGATATAAGGATAAAGAAAACTGGGAGTTGTGTCCCAAGTATAATATTGGAAACAAGTGATGTTTAAAATCTTTGAAGATCGTGATGATGATATAGCAGAAAAAAAGTTTTTCTTTGGCAAATTACCGCCAGGCACAGTTGAGATATGGGATTGGAATCAACATATGAAAATGTTGAACTCACATCCAGATGAACTTATAGACAAAAAATCTGACAAATTTAGAATTGGGTTGAACAACTTTCATTCTAGACCTTCTGCACCAGACTTTGCAAAGGCTGTTGAACAAGAAATGCAAGATGTTTTTGCTTTGCATGGAAACAAGATCACTAATATTGCCTTTACTGGATTTGGTAAAGAGTCCGGCAGTTATCCTTGGCACAAAGATTCTATGGATGTCTTTCTGGTACAGGTTATTTCTACCATTGGATTAAGGGTAGAAGGATTTAATAACGATGAAGAATTTGATTTTTTGCCTGGCGACTATGTGTGGTTGCCACGTGGTACACACCATCAAATATTTCCACGTGAAAGTAGAGTGACATTTTCTTTCGGAGTCGAAGGAAATCCTGATCCCTCAATATATTTTTAATATAAATAGTTGCGGATATGCCGATGGTCGGGTATCCATTAATCTTGCTTTAAAAAAGGAGAAAACACTATGACTAATCTTAAAGCTAATACACTTTTCCCTCGCTCTTCGTTTGTTGGTTTCGATCACCTGTTTCAAGATCTTGATTGGGTTGCTCGACATGCAGCAGATACGTATCCTCCACATAACATTGTGAAGGTCGGTGAAAACGATTATCAAATTGAAATCGCAGTGGCGGGATTTACTCTGAATGATCTGGAGATTGAACAGGATGAACGCACTCTTACCGTTAAAGGTGAGAAGGTGAAAACGGAAGGTGAAGAAGAACCTTCGTACATCCATAAGGGAATTTCGCAGAAGAAGTTTAAGAGAGTGTTTCGTCTGTCCGAATATGTCTATGTGGATGGTGCTTCGCTGAAGGATGGAATTCTGTCAGTCAACTTGAAGTTTGAACTGCCGGAAGAGAAGCGGCCTCGTAAAATCGATATCACCTAATACTATTCTACGAGGAGAGAAATGAAAAACTTGGCTATCTTAGCCTTGTGTCTAGTTTCTTCCTTCGCTAGTGCAAACGAGATTGAAGAAGTTGTCGTGAAGGCGAGGCAAGTTAAGATCGTCTTTGAGAAGCTTGCAGAAAATCATCGTCAGAATCCTATCACTGGAAACTGGCACTATGTCGAAGAGAAAGAAAACTCAGATAAAGACAAGGCATAATTTAAGGGGACGCAATGTCCCCTTTTCTTGAACGATATATAAAAGGTATAATATGAGGAACATGGAATGCGTAAGAACTTAATATATCAGTATTGGGATGGTGAGATAAGGGAATCCTGCCGAGCAGGTGTTGATGCGATGAAGAAGTATGCTGACCGACTTGGTGCAGAATACATCTTTGACGAAAACCCTAACTTCCTCAAAACTCATTTTGGATACGACTTCGGAAATTACTCTCCGCACTACGGAGCATTCCGTCCTATCTACGATAAGTTCTTCGACAACTTTGAAACCATTTTGTTTTGTGACACCGATGTTTTTCCTGTTGATGGACTGGAGGAAAATATCTTTGATGAGTTTTTAGGCGAGATTGGTATCTGTGACGAACCGTTTCAACCAAAACAACGAACCATTACCAAAGGAAGAATCACATCCCAACAAGACGAACGTTGGGCAAGAATGGTCGAAGAACTGTGGGATACTAAAGTTCCTAGAACTGCCGAAGGACTTGTAGAAGTTTTCAATACAGGTATGGTTCTGTACTCTAGAAAAGCAAGACGCAAAGCCAGAGACAAGTGGACAGATCCCAAAGAGTATGTTGATGCAGTACGCAAATATGGTTTAGATGCTTTCTACACTTGTGACCAACCATACTTACATGCACAGATGTTTGTTCATAACTTTGTGGTACAACGAATGGACAATGGTTGGAACTCGTACATTCACTTTACCCGAGACATTCATCATGAGGACAGGTATCTTTGCGACTGGCGGGATGAGGACACCAAGTTTGTACATGTTCAGTTCGCAGGCGCTGACAACCTAGACGCAGATACACACTGGAAGATTGTAAACATGCCTCGTGATATGTGGGGAATAAACGTCCAATGATATTCAATAAAGAAGGTATTGCTTTTCCTGACTATCAAAAGACAGAAAAACCAATGTTTCAAAGATCACTCAGACACGATGAAAAACAGTGGAACTATGTTCAAACTATTCTTACCAAAACAAGAACGTGCCTAGACTTTGGAGCACACGTTGGAACCAGCGCTATTCGTTATAGTGATGTTTTTGATCGTGTAGTTTCCTTTGAACCCATACCAGATCTGTTTGAATGCCTTCAAGAAAATACAAAGAAGTGTTCTAACGTAGAGTCTCATAATATTGCTATCGGCGACAAAAATGGAGACCTAGAAATTCATCTGAACACTGACAACTCTGGATCTAGCGTAATCCCTTCAGACGCTACAGAAAAGATTATCAAAAGTCGGTGGGGAAATAAAAATAGAGAAGAGTTTCAAGGGATGGGAAAACTCGTAGTAGAGTGTCGAACCATCGATTCCTTTGGTTTTGATGAAGTTGACTTTATAAAGATTGATACCGAAGGATACAATATACAACCTTTGCATGGAATGAAAGAAACCCTTGTTAGGTGTTTACCTATCATACAACTAGAAAGATCTAATGACGAAACCCATCTCTCTGAGACACACAACTTTTTAAAAGACATAGGATATTCTTTGGAGAGGACGTTAGGAAATCCTAGAGACGATATATTTGTAGCGAAATGAAAGCATACCAGATCGTAATTAAAGGAAATGAAATCAGTGAAGAGTACGCTCGTATATCACGTGAGTCTTTCAAACCCCTGACCGATACAGGCACACTAGAGATAATTACGTTTGATGCAATCACACCTGAGTCCGAAGACTTTGATTCGCAGATAAGTAAGTATCGTTTTGTTCCGTCTATCATGATGGCTGATTTGGATGGAAAGAACCCACGTAAGGAAGATCACTCTCCGACCGAAAAGGCAGGGTTTTGTTCTCACTGGGAATTGTTGCGACAAGCTTCTGAATCTGACGAAAGATTCTTGGTGATGGAACATGATACCTTTTTATTAAAACAACACACAGAGACTTTTACTGAACTACTTGATATCATCAAGGGCGGCAATATTATGTACGCAAACATCGGTTTGTTTATGGGGTGTTATTCTATTGAAAAGAATGCCGCAAACTGGATGTATGAACTACTTACTGAAGCCAAAGAGTGGGGAGAGCGATTTCCTATTAACTGCGGCCCATACTGTACGCTTCAAAGATTGTTCGCTACATACACATCATCGGTTTTAAAACCCAACAACTTCTTTGATTTGTCTGAGGATGAACCTACCACTATACATCCTTGGCATCATTGTGATACACTTTATTTTGGAAGGGATTGTCAAGAACCTTTTAACAAATATGATATGGAACCAATGAACTCTTTGTCAAATCCCACAACTCAAGTGGTGTCGAAAAACCTTTGTGTGACACAAGATCATCATGGATACTCAAAGAAGATGATTGAATCGCCTTGGACTAGACATCATTATTTTCACGTAATAGATTGACAAACGTCTTTCAATGCTATATAATATGTGGTATTGAGATGAGGAAAATCTATGCAACTGTCTTTACAAGACGCTAACTATGCAGCGAATGTGTTCACCGAGTTCTTTCAGAACTTTGACCGCATCGATGACTATATGCGTAAAATCAAAATGGAACGTATGGAATCCTTTCCGTACAGTTTGCCTGGCATGGGCCCCGAAGAAGATCTATTCGACAAATTTGATATGCATCCAAACGATATGGAGTTTATTGTTGGAGAGTGTCGTCAAGATCAATTCATGTCATATATGGAGATTACCACATCTGCACCTGTCGAGGCGAGTATTCCGGGCAAACAGATGTTATGGTTAGTCAAAGAAAAGAATTCTGGTATGGTTGTGGGTATGATTCGTTTCGGTTCGCCGACTATCAACTCACGTCCACGGAATGAGTGGTTGGGAAAACCGCTAGACACACTGAATCCTGATATCATGAAACGATTCAATGAATCGGTTATCATGGGGTTCAATATTGTGCCTACTCAACCGTTCGGGTTCAACTATTTGGGAGGTAAACTACTTGCGTCCATCTGTTGTTCCCATAAAGTGCGTGAAGCACTGAACAAGAAGTATGATGCAAACATCTGTATGTTTGAGACTACTTCGTTGTATGGTTCGTCCAAGGCATCGTCTATGTATGATGGGATGAAACCTTTTCTGCGGTTTAATGGTCTCACAGACTCAAACTTCGCCCCACTGATCAATGATGATAATTTCCGTAAACTGAACGATTGGTTCAAAGAACGGAATGGTGGTGAATACTTGGTTCCGGCTGATGCCTCCAGTCGTAAACTCAAAACACAAACCAAGATGGCGTCTATCATCAAATCCTCTCTCAAATCTCATGATGAGGGTGCCTATGCGAAGTTCTGTGAGACCTTTTCTAATGCTAAAGGATTGACCGAAAAGAAAAGGTCATTCTTTTCTACCTATGGGTACAGTAACGTACCACAGTATCTCAACCTTGAGACCGATGAGTTGGTCAAGGCTGAAAACTTTGATCGTTTCGAACTGGAGAACGTCATTGAATGGTGGCGCAAGAAGGCAGGTAAACGATACGAGACTCTCAAGAATGACGGTAGACTGCGTTCCGTTGTAGAGACTTGGAATACTAACGCAGAAGATATCGATATTATTCGATAAAAGTATTGCCAAAGTGTTTGCTCTTTGGTAATATATTATTGTAGGTTGAAAGAACGACTCACGATGACTCCTTCGCTTCCTACAAAACCTAACTAATGTATATAAGGAAATCTGTTATGAAAAACGTAACTTTCAAATCTGTTGAATCAAAAACTTCAAACACCACCTTCGGATCATACTTGAGTATCATTGATCAAGTCTATGCTGATCTGAACTGTCAGTCGGTTACTAGGTGGGACTTATCTGACAAACAATCATTTATTGTTTCGGTGATCTTGAATACTGCGCCGTCAAAATTTATTCTGGCGCACGTAAACTCTTGTCTGAACAATGCAGAAATTAGTAACGATAAGAAGTCTGTGGAGTATTTTACTCAGTTTGTTGAAAGGGCAACCTATCTGAATTTGGATTCTAATAATCGAACAAACACTATTCTTGAATACAAACAAAACAAATTCAGTATACCCGAAGGCAATTATGTTATTGCTGATGAAGTGTACACTATCACTTCAGAAAATGGCACTTACTCCAAACTGCCCGTTGGAATGAGGAACATTTTAGATTCACGTAAAATAACCCTTGAGGTTTACCTGAATGCCACTAGGGAAGACATTACTCGTTTATTCTTGGTTGTTAACAGTGGGGTTACTCTGAACGCACCAGAGTTACGAAACCCGATTCTTTCTAATGTTGCGGATGAGATTCGTGATCTTGCTACAAAATACTCTAAGACTTTTTCCTCAGCGTCTGTCTTTACACAAAAAGAAATTAATCGCCGAAAAATAGATGATTATTTTGCTGGTCTGTGTATGATCTATCTTGATGGTTTAGATAGTAAGATTACCGCTAAGTCACTAGAAGAAATGTACTATGACGAAAACGCAAACAAATTGGTTAACAAGTTTGCTCGTGAAGTTGAACGTTTCTTGAAGATTGTTGGTAAGAACATCTCTGTCTTTAAACGTGAAAATGGTTTGTTAGATTTGTTTGTAATTTATCTAGAACAGATTCGTGGTGGCAAGAGAATAACAGAACAAGAGTCTTTCGTTAAAGATTATATCAATGTTCAGATTGACCTTATGAAAGACAAGACCGAACATTCTTACAATGAGAACGGCCGTTCAGCAACTTTCTCCGAGTTGTTACGTTCACGTGAGATTCGTTTCAACACTCTGCGAAATAAGTTAATTACATCGAAGTTTGATGCATCTAAATATTTCGTACAGTTGGACTCTCGTAGAAGTGGCACCATAGAAGAGAAACTTATCGCTGCAAAAGATCAAGGGTGGATTACTCCCGAAGGTGTAGAGATTCCATTAGAAGATGTTTTGACTACTGACTTTGAAATAGGTCACATCAAACCATATGCCGATGGAGGCAAATCCGAACAGTCTAACTTCGCTGTTCAAACCAAAACAGACAATCGAAAACTTGGAAAGAATCCCATCGATGTTTGATATTAGTGGGGGGGTTGACATAACCCCCTCTTTCCTATATACTGGTGACTATGACTAAAGAATTCTATACTTCTGTTCTGCGATACGGGAACAACATCTTGTATCGTGGATACCGCAACGGTAAATCCATCAAAGAACGTGTGCCCTTTAAACCCAAACTCTATGTAGGAGGCAAGGGTGCGGGGTGGACTACTCTTGATGGACTGCCCGTGACAGAGATGCAGTTCGATTCTATGTCTGAGGCAAAGGATTTCCTCAAACGATATGAAGGTGTTTCGAATGTCAATCTCTATGGCAACACCAACTATGTCGCTCAGTTCATTACCGAAAAATTTCCTGACAAGATTGAGTTTGATCGTGATCTGGTTAAGGTACTGAATATCGATATTGAGGTACAGTCAGACGATGGGTTTCCTGAGCCTGGCGATGCCAACTATCCTGTAATCTCCATCACTATTCGACAGAACGATGGCGTCTATTGGGTATGGGGTCTGAATGACTATGTTCCCAAATCCGAAAACGTTTTGTTTGTCAAGTGTGATGATGAGTTTGACCTGTTGCAGAAGTTCGTCAAACACTGGGAGATGCACACGCCTGATATTATCACTGGTTGGAACACTAGGTATTTTGATATTCCGTATCTGGTAAACCGTATGCGGAAACTGACCGGCGTAGATAACATGGCAAAACGTATGTCTCCGTGGGGATTGTTGCGTGAACGCAATCAAACCATAAACGGAAAGATGCACCAAGAATATGTTCTGGAAGGAATTGAACAACTTGACTATTTGGAAGTGTTCAAGAAGTTTACCTACAATACTTTGGGTCAACAAGAATCCTATCGATTGGATCACATTGCCCATGTAGTGTTGGGAGAACGCAAACTCTCCTATGAAGAACATGGTAATCTGTACACTCTCTACAAAGAAGATTACGAAAAGTTTATTGACTATAACATTCGTGACGTAGAATTGGTTCATCTGATTGATCAGAAACTTGATCTGATCTCTCTTGTTCTCACCATGGCTTATCGTGGTGGTGTGAACTATCAAGACACGCTTGGTACTACCGCAATCTGGGATTCGATCATCTATCGTATGTTGAACAAACAATGGATTGCGGTTCCTGCCAAAACAGAGAAACCCAAGACTGCCTATCCAGGCGGTTATGTCAAAGATCCCCAAGTAGGTTCACACGATTGGGTTTGTTCGTTTGACTTGAACTCTCTGTATCCTAATATCATTGTACAGTACAACATGTCGCCCGAAACTGTTCTGGACGGTTTCTATAACGATGTGTCTGTAGATAAGATTCTCAACCGTGAGATAGATGTCTCTTCTGAAGACTTCTGTCTCGCACCGACAGGCATTCGATTCTCTCAAGACAAGAAGGGTGTCGTACCTGAAATCATTGAACAGTATTATGCAGAACGCCGCATCATCAAAGATGAGATGTTGAAGGCACAGAAAGAACTGCAAAAGAATCCAAGTAAAGAACTTGAATACAAAATTACTGCACTCAACAACCAGCAGATGGCGATTAAGATTTTGATGAACTCTCTCTATGGTGCACTAGGTAATCGGTGGTTCCGATACTTTGACCAGAGAGTCGCAGAATCTATCACTCTTGCGGGTCAGTTGTCAATCAAGTGGGCCGAACGTGCCGTCAATGATGAGATGAAGAAATTGCTCAAGACTGACGATGATTACGTTGTGGCGATTGACACTGACTCCCTTTATATTCGAATGGGAGATCTGGTAAACCAGTTTAACCCCAAAGATCCTGTGAAGTTTCTGGACAAGATTTGTTCCGAACATTTCGAAAAGGTTCTGGAGAAATCCTATGCGGAACTGGCGGCCGTGACGAATGCGTATACAAATCGCATGGAGATGGGCCGTGAGGTTATTGCGGATCGTGGAATCTGGATGGCGAAGAAACGATATATTCTGAACGTCCACAATAACGAAGGTGTCCAGTACGCTAAACCCAAACTCAAGATGATGGGTATCGAAGCGATTAAATCCAGTACTCCACAGGCGGTGCGGGACAAATTCCAAGAGGTGTTCCGTGTGATCATCGAAGGAACCGAGTTGGATACTCAGACCTTCATTGGGGACTTTAAGACTCAATTTAGGTCTCTTCCCCCCGAAGACATTTCGTTTCCTCGTGGTGTTTCCGAAGTGGACAAATGGTCAGATCGAACGTTGGTGTACAAGAAGGGTACTCCTATTCATGTACGGGGTGCGCTGTTATACAACAACGCTATCAAAGAACATTCTTTGACCAAACGATACGAACTGGTTAAGAACGGTGAGAAGATAAAGTTCGTCTATCTGAAAATGCCTAATCGTATAAACGAGAATGTGATCTCATATCCTATCAATCTGCCTCGTGAACTTGGACTGCATGACTACATAGACTATGACATGATGTTCAACAAGACCTTCCTTGATCCGTTAGAACCCATACTTGATGCGGTTGGTTGGTCTGCCGAACCTAAGGCAACACTGGAGGATTTCTTTGGATGATGACACTGTGGGGTGAAGAACAACCCAAAGAGACAAAAAAATGCAGAGATTGTGGAGAAGTAAAACCACTAAACTGTTTTGAACCTAATCGGAAGTTTCATAGTAAAGACAACCCTGATGGGAGAGTTGTACGTAGACCATCTTGTAGGGAATGTCGTTCTACAAAGAAGAAGATAGACACCTATCAGAAATCTTTATATAAAAGGCCTAAAAAATTAGAATGTCCTATCTGTTTAGACGTAGTTGATGGAACATACCTTAGACTGGATCATTCTCACGACACTGGAGAGGTTCGTGGTTGGTTATGTGATAACTGCAATACTGCAATAGGAAAGTTGAAAGAAGACGTAGATGTGATGAAACGTGCGGTAGATTGGTTGCAGATGACAAAAGAATCGGAGGATTTCTTTGGATAGTTTATATAAAAAAGTTGATAACCTTGTAAGTAAAGAGCTTTGTGATGTTCTTGCGGGGTCTATGTTGATATGCGAACACCAATGCCCCTTTGAGCAACCAGAAAGTAATGACAACAGGCTTGGTAAGTGGAACGACACTCAAGTTCTGGGCGCATTTAGTATACATGGTTATCCAGCATTAGATTCGTTGATGTGTTATTTGCGTCCTAAAATAGAAGAGGTGACAGGGAAAAAACTATTTCCTTGTTATTCATATGCTCGTGTTTATCGTAATGGAAATTACATGGTAAAACACATTGACAGACCTGCCTGCGAATACAGCGTGACCATAACACTTAAAAGTGATAAAACGCCTTATCCAATATACATGGACGGTACTCCTATAGTAATAGAACAGGGTTCAGGCGTAGTTTATCAAGGAACTAAAATTCCACACTGGCGTAAAATTTTCGAAGGAAACGAACACATTCAAACCTTTCTTCACTATGTGGATGCAGAGGGGGAATACGCAGGTGAAAAATATGATCAAAAACAAAGAGACGAAGGACTTGAACTTATTGATCCTTTCTGTTAAAATGTTCTCATGAATTATGAATTTACAATATTCAAAAATCAGTTTGACAACAAGACTGACAGACGATACTCCCTTCCTACATGGGATAAGTTTGTCGGCATGTTGTATGATCTAAGCGAACAAGAGGGACGCAAAGGTGGAAATAATTCTAGTCCTCTTATTACTCCTGCTGTTTTTCAAACCAATAGCACACGCAGTAATAAATCTACTCTATATTGGGGTGGTTGGTGTTGTGTTGATGTGGATGATCATGTTTTTCCTTCTGATCTGGTTTCTTTAAAAAATGAACTCATTACTAAATTCAGTCAATACGATTTTGTTGTATACAGCACCGCTTCTTCTAGGAACGACCATCCTAAGTTTCGTATTGTCTTTCGTACTGACGAAGCTGTCGAAAACGAACGAATCAAAAAGTTTTGGTACGCCCTCAACACAGAACTTGGAGAGATTGGAGATCCGCAGACTAAAGACCTTGCACGAATGTATTATGTCCCTGCAAGATATCCTAATGCGTTTCACTTTATATTTGATCATTCTGGTGGGAGTGCCCTCAACGTTAGCGAGCTTATTGCTAAACATCCCTACATAGAAAAAACTGGAAACTCTTTCCTTGATCGTCTTCCGCCTGAGATGCAGAGACAGATTATTGAACATCGTAAGAACTCACTAAATAACACCGATATCAACTGGATCTCCTATAGGGATTGTCCTTTCTGGCCTAGAACTCTAGGTGCAGAATACCAACAGATTACAGGAACAGGTTGGTATCACAAGATGTATCAAATCATGATTGCGATTGCTGGACGTGCATATGAGAAAGGATATCCTATCACTGCCCAACAGATTGCAGACATGTGTAAAGAGTTTGATCGTGAGACTGGCAACTGGTATGAGAACCGTCCTCTCACTGTCGAAGCAGATAGGGCATTGGAATATATCTACAGGAACGGATAATGGAAAAATACTTAGTCACTGGCGCAGCAGGTTTCATTGGTTCGCAATTACTTAACCGTCTCAAGACTCGTAGTGCGATTGCACGAGGCATAGACAATTATAATGATCATCTATACAGTCCTCAACTCAAATCGGATAGGGCGCATCATTTTGATATTGATGTTCGTAATATCGACCTACGAAACGAGAGAGAACTAGAAAAAGTTATTGTTGCGTATCGACCTACCACAATCATTCACCTTGCCGCACATGCGGGTGTACGTGATTCTTTTGGTAAAGAGAAACAGTATCACTCCAACAATATTGATGCGACTCAAAATCTAATTGATCTATGTAAGAAACATATACCCAATGTACGGATCATATACGCTTCAACTTCTTGTGTGTTTGCTGGATCTGAATTGCCTTGGACAGAAGGTAAAGAGACTGGTAAACAACTGAACCCGTATGGTTGGACAAAGTGGGTAAATGAATGTCAGTTTCAATCTTCGGGACTTCATAACATAGGTCTACGATTCTTTACTGTTTATGGGCCTTGGGGTAGGCCTGACATGGCTCTGTTTGACTTCACAAAAAAGATACTTGCAGAAGAAGAGATAACCGTGTATAATTATGGGAATATGAAACGTGATTTTACTTACGTGGAAGACATCCTTGATGGTATTGAATGTGTTATAGATAATGACGTTGAAGCGGGAGAGATCTTTAATATTGGTAGGGGTCAACCTGTACAGTTGATGGACTTCATTGAAGAGATTGAAAAGAATACTGGAAAGAAGGCAATCAAAAACCTTGTTCCAAAGCATCCCGCAGACACATTAGAAACTTGGTCTAACACATCTAAACTTGAATCACTTGGATACTGCCCTGATACAAATATCAGTGTGGGTATTAAGAATTTTTACGAATGGTATATGGAGTATCATAATGGCAGATGATTTTGATAAGTATGTCCCCGAAAAACCCGATCCAGAAAATATAAAACCCGAACCAATAAGTCGAAACAATCCCCTTCGTATGGGTATTGTTGGTCATGGGTTTGTGGGTAAGGCAGTAGAGTACGGTTTCTATCACGAGATGGTGGAACACTTTCTTGTTGATCCGAACTATGACACATCGATTGATGACCTTGTGGAGTGGAAGCCACAGGTTGTTTTTATTTGTGCACCGACACCACAAAATTCTGAGACTGGATTTGTGGACTCTTCTATTGTAGAAGATGCGGTACTTAAACTTACCTATCACACCAATTCGTTTATTGTTGTCAAATCAACAGTGACGCCTGATATTATCGACCGACTATACAATTCTATGGAACCCCAAGACTTTGATCGATTTGTATATAACCCTGAGTTTCTAACCGAAAAGTCTGCTTGTGAAGACTTTGTGAATGCTGAACATCATGTGTTTGGTGGAACTGCAAGCGCTTGTGATGAACTTGGTCAGATCTATGATTTGTTTTCAAACTGTAAATCCGACAAGTACTATCGCATGTCTGGTTGTGAAGCATCGTTTGTCAAGTATGCAACCAATGCGTTTCTTGCTACTAAACTAACATTCTTTAATCAGTTGCGAGATCTGATCGATGCGTTTGACTGTTCTTATAATGTAGTCACTCGTGCAATGGGGGCAGATGACCGTGTAGGTATCAAACACACTCGTGTGCCTGGCCCTGACAAGAAGAGAGGGTTTGGTGGTGCGTGTCTACCCAAAGATACGATGGCGCTACTGAAGTTCTCCGAGACTCGTGGAAAAGCAAAGTTCGATTTGTTGGAAAATGTCTTGACAATCAACAACGAATATCGTAAAATATACGAGTTAGATCAACGTGAAAAAGTGAACAATATTACATTTGGAGATGCAGATGAGCATAATGGACAAACTGAAGAAGAATTCGAAATTGAAGACAACCGAGGTGTTGTCGGAATCTAAGTTCTTCACAGAAAAAGATATGATCCCAACCAACGTTCCTATGGTGAACGTTGCACTGTCGGGGTCTATGGATGGAGGTGTGACGCCTGGACTTACGGTTCTTGCAGGCCCATCCAAACACTTCAAAACTTCATTCGCACTATTAATGGCAGGTGCATATCTGGAGGCAAAGAAAGATGCGGTATTACTCTTCTATGATTCTGAGTTCGGTTCCCCCCAGTCTTATTTCGAACAGTTTGGAATTGACACTAGTCGTGTTCTTCATACTCCTATCACAAATGTAGAAGAACTCAAGTTTGATTTGATTGCACAACTTGAAGCGCTTGATCGTGATGATGATGTAATCATCGTTATTGACTCTATCGGTAATCTTGCTTCTAAGAAAGAACTAGAAGACGCAATGAGTGAAAAGTCAGTTGCAGACATGTCACGTGCGAAGGCACTGAAAGGTCTGTTCCGTATGACAACACCATACCTTGCAATGAAGAATATCCCTTTGTTGGCTGTCAACCATACCTACAAAGAGATTGGACTGTTTCCCAAAGATATTGTCGGTGGTGGTACGGGTATCTACTACTCTGCTGACAATATCTGGATTCTTGGTCGTCAACAGGACAAGGTTGGTACAGAGATCAAGGGTTATCACTTTGTCATCAATGTAGAGAAGTCTCGTTATGTTAAAGAGAAATCTAAGATCCCTATTAGTGTTTCTTGGGAAGGCGGTGTACAACGTTTCAGTGGTTTGTTGGACGTTGCTCTTGCTGGTGGTTATGTTGCTAAACCTTCTAATGGTTGGTACTGTCGAGTTGATACGTCAACTGGTGAACTCCTTGATCCAAAGGTTCGTCAAGCGCAAACCTTAGACGAAGAGTTCTGGACTCCCATCTTTGAGTTTTCGGACTTCAAAGAGTTTGTGGAAAAACAATATAAGATAGGATTGCCTACACAGGTAGATCCTGATACAATAGTGGAAACTGCAGATGATTAATTTAGATAGAGTCTCAGAGGGGATTGACTATGAGTTGATCCCTGTTGATTATGTGGATAACACTCAAGCGTGGGATGTGCGTATTCTGCGTGGACAGTTTTGTGAAACCGTAATTCGATACGGCACAATAAGTTTTGATGGAAACCGTGATTGTCTGACCTTTGACTTTCGGGTGGTAACCAGTCCAGATCCAGACCTAGAAGCAGAGGAAAGTAAAGATCTGCAAGAGTTTGCTGGAGACGTGTTGGAAGATATCCTTGCACGTGGATTAAGTGAAGGTTGGGTAAAAGGCGTAAATAAGGAAGACGATGGAAATTCAGTTGGAACAAACGATTCTGAGGAATCTACTGACTAATGATGCCTATGCTAGAAAGGTTGCGGCATTTCTCTCACCAGAATACTTTGAAGGTGTCTACAAATCACTGTTCAAAGAGTTCACTAAGTTCATAGCAAAGTACAACAAGCTTCCTACAATGGAAGCATTCAAGATTGAAATTGATGAAGGTGATCGTCTTAATGACGAACAGTATCGTCATGCAGTCGAAATCTTGCCTAATATCTTTACACCAGAATCAGAAAACCTTGATTGGTTGATAGATAGAACTGAGAAATGGTGTCAAGACCGAGCAGTGTTTAATGCGGTGATGGAGTCTATCTCTATCATTGATGGCAAACACCAAACACTGACAAAGAACGCAATACCAGATGTGTTGAGTAAGGCATTGGGGGTGTCCTTCGATACGAATATTGGTCACGACTACCTTGAACAAGTAGAGGAACGTTTTGATTTCTATCACACTCAAGAAGAGAAGCTCCCATTCGATCTCGACTACTTCAATCGTATCACTAAAGGTGGACTACCTAATAAAACCCTCAACATCGCACTTGCGGGTACGGGTGTGGGTAAATCTCTTTTCATGTGCCATTGTGCTGGAGCTGCCTTATCCCAAGGTAAGAATGTACTATATGTTACCCTTGAAATGGCGGAAGAAAGAATTGCCGAGAGAATAGATGCGAATCTACTCAATGTGCCTATCGATCAGTTAGAGAATCTATCTAAGGATATGTTCACATCCAAGGTGCATAGTATTGCAAAGAAAACTCAAGGTAAACTTGTTGTTAAAGAGTATCCTACTGGCCAGGCAAATGCATCTCACTTTAGAGCGTTATTGAACGAACTGAAACTAAAGAAGAACTTCATACCAGAGATAATCTACATTGACTATCTAAACATCTGTGCATCGTCTCGTATGAAGGCAATGGGAGGTGCGATAAATTCTTATACATATATCAAGTCTATTGCAGAAGAACTGCGTGGACTGGCAGTAGAGTTTGATGTTCCGATTGTGTCTGCAACACAGACTACCCGATCTGGTTATTCGAACGATGATGTTGGTCTTGAGGATACTTCTGAGTCGTTTGGACTGCCTGCAACTGCCGACTTTATGTTTGCACTGATTAGTAATGAAGAGTTGGCAAACAACGGACAACTACTTGTCAAACAGTTGAAAAACAGGTATAATGATCCTACATCCAATCAACGTTTTGTAGTGGGTGTTGATAGGTCTAAGATGCGTCTCTTTGATGTAGATCAGAATGATTCTCCATTGAACAAAGAAGAGGATACTGGCCCCGCTTTTGATAATAGTACCAGTGGCCAACGGGTCAACTCAGAAAACAAGTTTAAGGATTTTCGCCTATGACTCCAATGCAACAAACTATTCTGACTGTGTTTTGCATGTTCTGTGCATATTCATGGGGAGTATATCAAGGCAGGTTGAATGGTATTGAAAGGACGATTAATTATTTTATTTCTAATAGAATGTTGAACAAAAAGGGATTGGGTATTTTAGATGACAATGAGCCAAGTTAATTTAGTTGCTATCAGCAAACCTAATGTGGGAACCACAGACTGTTTTGATGCAAATGAACTGATCGCTTACACTGCACGTGTAAGTAATCCTGCCAATCAGAATAACACAGAGACCGCTCCAAAACTGATAAAGTATTTGATCAAGCATCAACATTGGTCTCCGTTTGAAATGGTGCACATGACACTTGAGATCAAAACTACTCGTGATATCTCTCGACAGATTCTTCGACATCGTTCGTTTTCATTTCAAGAATTTTCTCAGCGATATGCAGAGAGCGAAGACTTTATGACAAGAGAAGCACGTCTTCAAGATCCGAAGAATCGTCAGAACTCTATTGAGTTGAATGTCAATGACGAAGGAAAAGGTTCAGAGTCTACACCTGAAACAAGACTTTCAGAATCTTGGCATATGAAACAGAACGAAGTTATTTTTAAAGCCAAAGAAGTATATAACTGGGCACTAGATAACGGTATTGCGAAGGAACAGGCACGTGCAGTACTACCCGAAGGTAATACTGAAACGACTCTCTATATGGCAGGGTCTTTACGTTCTTGGATTCACTTCTGCAAGTTGCGTATGGGTGTAGAAACTCAGAAAGAACATAGGATAGTTGCTCAACAATGTTGGGAACATATCAAGATTCAATTTCCACATGTTGCGGAGGCGCTAGAAGATGGAGAGTTATAATAAGTACATTTGTCCTGTTGTCGAAGATGACGAAGGCGAGATGTGTTTAGAGTTTCCAGATGATCTCTTAGAGAACACTGGATGGAAAATTGGTGACGTTCTAGTTTGGGAACCAGGCCCAAAGGGGACTTGGGTTATTAGAACCTTTGTTAAGGAGAAAGAAAATGAAGAAGGGTGATATCGTAACTGTCATTGCAATGACTGGTGAGTATGTTGGTCGATTAGATAAGATCGAAGGGTCTAATGTTGTCCTAAAAGATCCTAAACTCATTGTTAAAGGTGAAGACGGTGGCATTGGATTCGGACGTGGAGTATGTATGTCTGCAGAAGAAAATGTGGGCGAAGTTGCCTTTATGGGTGCGGTTTTTGTTGCTCCTAGTAACGAAAGATTCCAGTCTGCTTTTATTGAGGCAACATCTGGATTGGTAGTCTAATGACCGAGGTTGTAATCCGAAACAAAAACCTGTTAAAGACTTTAAACGGGTTTACCGAAGACTTCTTCAACGTTGAAGGTTACAACGATGCTTCTTATCATGCTTATAGTTCTCCCGATGATAAATCTAAGGGAGAATATTATTGTAGCGAAGAGTATTTACGAGAGTGTTTAGAAGGTGACTTGATTGGTGCGCCAGATCGACACTTTGCACAACCTATTGCTAAAATGGTGAGAGTGAATCCTCAGAAATGGGGAGACTATATGCAGAGAGTCAAGTATGACTTTGCCTCAGAGATTGGTGCACATACTTCTGCACTTCTATCCTATTACCCGCCTGGCGGGTTTGTCTGTTGGCACACTAACTATGATGCTTCTGCCTATCAAGTTCTTTTTACATGGTCTGACGGAAACGGATACTTTCGATACTATGATAAGGAACAAGACAAAGTTGTTCACATTCCTGACGTAAAAGGTTGGCAGTGTAGACACTATTATTTTGGGCCAGAGAATGAACCAGAAAACCTTTGTTGGCACGCCGCATATTCTGGCGGTGAAAGAATTACTCTTGCATATAAGTTTTGTGGTTATGGTAAGAATGATTCACGTGACTCACAAGCAAGAGGACTACGTGACATGTTGATTGAGGATATTGAAAATGAGTAAGAAAAGATTGAAACTAAATGATGTGACTTCTGATCCGTACTATGTTGCTGAAGAAGATATTCCGAAGTTTACCCTTGAGGGCCCGCATGAAAGGAATGATGATTGGTTGAGTTTAAATATCCCTAACTTTGAATATGTATCTGAAGATTTCAATCCTCGTATTGATTACAAGTATAGTGAAAATCGTCTTATAGAAGAATTGCGGTTATATGTTGATCAAACCTATAGTGAACATTATTCAAAGAATAAGTACCAAGCAACTGAATTTATTATTGACGCTGGTCACGGTATGAGTTTTTGTTTAGGCAATGTTCTAAAGTATGCAAAACGATATGGTCACAAAGACGGACACAATCGTAAAGACTTGATGAAGGTTCTACATTACGCTTTGATAGCATTACACTGTCACGACATAGAACACAACTATGATAGTGTTTAATGGTTGTAGTTTTACATATGGTGACGAACTGAAAGGCAGTCGTCATCCAGATGGGTTTGAATATGATACCCATGCTGAACGTACCTACGCCTGTAAACTTGCTAATATGTTGGGTGGACATAGATATAGTAACCTTGCTCAAAATGGATCTTCTAATGATAAAATATTTAGAAGGACTATGTTATATTTATTGACCACTAATGAACCCATTGATTTATTAGTGGTTCAATGGAGCACATTTGGTAGGTTTGAACTTATAGAACCAGAAACACATGCTAGTGATCTTTGGTGTCAAAACGAAGGTAGTGTAAATCAAGTGCACTTTGGAATTAGTGTAGGAGACGCCAAAAGGAGGCCAAAATATAAGTGGGCTATTGGAGAACAAAGCGAAAGAAATGATATCTTAAAAAAATATGTGGAAGATGTTTTTACAGTAGAGACTTCGGTATTTCAAACCCTGACTTGGATGACGATAATTCAACTTTATTGTGAAAAAATGAATATTCCTCTTATACAACACCACGTTCATCCTTCGGCTCTAGATATAATTATGAATATTATTAAATCTGATCAAATGACTGACTTAAAGAAAAATATTATCAGGATGCTAACATACTTGCCCGTTACCAGTAGAGTTGGTTTAGGAAAGTTTGGTTCTCTTCACCAAATCACAGTTTCAAAAAATCATGGATTTCATGACTGTGGTCATCCAAGGGAAACTGCTCATACTGATTTCGCAGAGATGTTATATAAAAGAGTGATTCCAGAATTAGAAATATTCGGCCGAGATGGAGAACTTTTAGATGATCCTTATGAGTGGTTCCGAATTGAGAGATCTGGTAAAAATAAAAACATAGTTGTAGAAAATGTATAAGGAATCAAAGTGTCTTACTTATTAACAAACGGTTGCTCTTTTGTATGGGGAGATGAACTAGAAGGATATGACAATGATCCGCCTTCGCACCACCATCTAACCTTTTCTCATCTTCTAAGTAAGAAACTAGATGTTCCTCTAGTGAATCTAGCAAGTTGTGGTGCATGTAATTATAAAATATTTCGTGATACTACCGATCATTTAAGAAAAGCAAAAGAATTGCCTAGTCACATAGTTATTCTTTGGTCTGCTTGGCAACGTGATGAAACTCCTTCTGCTCATCATGTAGGATGGGAAGACGAAATTGAAATTCAAAGATGGCAATGTATGACACAAATTTCTCCGTCTCGTACTCAGAACGTAAACACAGATTGGTATGGTGCTTATGAAATGTATTATGCATACGTTAACTATATGGAGTTAGGAATAATACGAACCATTCATTACATGACTCACATGCAGTGGTTGTGTGAAACACTGGGAATAAAATTGATTCAAGGCGTATTCCACCAAAGAATGTGGAAAAACTTGTTGGGAGCTTGTAAACCAAGTCGCAGAAATCCAGAAGAGAACTGGGGCCCTTGGATAGACTACATTCAAGACTCTTTGGGATCGCTTATACCAACCAGTCGTATTGGTTTGGGAACAGATTGGCCAGATCTTTATCAATTAAGTAAAACCAAGTACACCATAAAACCCTTCGCACATCCAGACGAAGATGCTCAGGTAGAATACGCTGATATGTTATACAACATCTTTCAAAACGAGTTTGACAAATGAAAAATATTATTCTGCAACACTGGGCGGGCCCGATGAACGAACTGGTAGAGAAGTCTACCCAAAGCGTTGAGGCCTATGCAAAGAGTATTGGTGCAGATTACGAGTTCATTCGTGGCATTGTGTTCATGCCAAAGATTGCTCACAAACTGGACTATCCTTGTCAGAAGTTGATTTATCTTGATGAGAAGTATGATGAGTATGACTATGTGGTTATGGTAGACGCAGATATGTTTGTCTCAACAAATTGTAATCAAAACATATTTACCGATGACACTGGTATTGGTAGGCACACCGATATTCAGACTGCACTACGCCAGAACCTAGTGGGAATATATCCTGACCTTGGAAGTGTTGATGCACCTTACTGGGGTGGGTCAGTGTTCCGTCTGTCAAAGGAAATTCGCCAGGCGTTCCGTGGCGCACTCACAGAGGACATTGTGATGGCATTTGCACGTAGATACCATGACGAAGGCGTTATGCACGCTCTCGCAAACAAGTTGGGTATGAAACACAACGATGAAGATGTGTATCTGAACGGACAGATGTGGAATTACTCATCCTTCGAACCTGACGTGGATCGTGCGAATTTCATTCACATCCGTACTAAGGTCACTCCTCAAGGCCCCAAAAGGGACAAGATAGAAAATTACCGAGAGTTGGTCAAACGTGGTTTGATTAAATCTTAGAAACTTCTACGACACGACAAACATGTCTTTGATCATCAACTTTGATAACCAGTCTGGTATTTTCTCTTATTTTATTTTCTAAGACAACTTTTCTTATAAATAATCATAGAAATTTATCATTTAAAGTGGGATCAGTATGTTAGTGAAAAGACTACTCTGTTTGGGGTTGTTGATAAGCGTTAGTGTATTTGCACAAGAAGCTCCGTTGGACGATGTGATTAGAACCGAGTCAAAGACTCAGAGCGAAGTCACAACAAACTCTAATATGAACACCAAGTTAGAGTCACCGCCTCCTTCTGCAATATCACCAACCATCAATACTTCTAATTCGGACTTATGTACGTTTGGGGTGGCGGGTGCAGTACAGACTCAGATCTTGGGTATCTCTATGGGAACTCAAGTAAGGGATCTTAACTGTGAACGTCTCAAGAATGCGAAGACTCTGTATGATATGGGTATGAAGGTGGCGGCGGTATCTGTCATGTGTCAAGACAAGCGTGTTTTTGATGCAATGATGAACGCAGGCACACCTTGTCCGTATGACGGTATGATTGGCGAGGAAGCAAAACTCGCATGGAAAGCTGCAGAGGATTCAGAACTGCCCGAAGTTGGTGGGCCAAAAGAAGAGATGAGTGATGATACGAAGACAATGGCGTATGGCGGTGGCATTGCTGGTTTGCTTGCCCTCCTACTCTTACTCTGAAATCATTTTTGGAACAACTCCGAACGCTGCTGCTGGGTATAATTGGGTAATGCAAAATGTTCTGCCTCAACAGGCAGGACTAGAAGTGACGGGCGTCATTTACCGATATACCACAGTAAAGATTACCGAAGATGATATGGTTGTGTATGTGCAGAACGAAGATGCACAGAACGCAGGTCAGTACATCTTTAGAGAGGTTGATGATTGGTCTCAGAAACCAGGCAACACGATTTACAAACTGGTTCCTACAGACAATATACTGATTGATCGATGGGGTGATGGTTCTATCCAAGTTGAAGGAAACGGTGAGGTGGTGGATCCTGTAGTTGCATATAACTACCGATATGATCCTTGTTTTGATCCACAGTCTAATCCAGATTGTCCAGACTATGTGCCGTCAATACCTGACATACCCAAAGTGGATCTTTCGATGATAGAAGATCAAAGTAATCGATTCATTGAAGAGAACGAAGAGGATAAGGTTGTCGAAGCGGATAACGAAGATCAAGAAGAAAGAGATCGAAAGAAAGCGGCAATCCAGAAAAAGAAAGAGAACCTAGAAATTGCGTTAGGTGCAACAAACTCTACTGAGTTAGCGCAAGAGGCAATCGCAAAACATATGGAGTTGATGGCATTAAGTGTAATACCAACAACTTACACAGTCTCATTGGAAGGTGGTCAATACGAAGAAACCGTCCAGTTGAGAGATGGGAATCTTCCCGTCAATAAGAAAGCTAGACGTGTTGGTCTGGCGCAACAACTATTGCATGAACAGATGGTGAACGAACAATATGAAGAAAAATAAGGAGAACGAAATGTTCAAACAAGTAGTAACCGCAGTAATCGCATTTTGTGCACTGTCTGCAAATGCTTCAGTTGATGTTCCTATTACAGGCAATATCGAATCGAAGTGTGTTATAAGTGTGGACACTGCCGGAGTATATGGTAACCCTACGTCCGACAAACTGAGTACTGATCCTACAGACGGTGGTGTAGTGCCTATCGTCCGTTATGATATCATCGAAGCAAACACATACAAGGCACGAGTAACAAGTCCTAACTCGTTTACAAGTTCGCCTTCTTTGAATGATATTGTTAACTGGACTGGATCGACCGAGGTATCACAAACTTCTGATACGACTATGGCTTCTTTTGAAACCGATAAAGTCGAGTACGAAAACATAACAGAGTTTGACTTGACTGTTGCTGGAAGTGTGTGGTTTAAGACTAACTCAACTGCAGAGTACGGATACAACAAGTCCTTTCCAGGCGGAGTGTATCGTAGTGCAGTACTTGCGGAATGTATTGCTAAGTAAAACCTATGCGTTATATTATGATGTTGTTGGTTCTGCTGAGTGGGCAGGTAACTGCTCACCAGTGGACTCCAACCTACCCTGAGTTGAAATATTCCCATGTAGAAGGGATACTAAAGGTTAGAATGGAATTGTTTAATTCCAGAAAGGATGTTAGTCACTTTGAAGTTTCGGTTTTTGACGAAGATTGGAACCCAATAAAATTCGCTGTTAGCGAAAGAATAATGAAGGTTAACTATCTTGGTCGAAAGTCGATAGATATATACATAAGAGAAACAGATAAATATAATGCAACCTACGTATGTAGTAGGTCGAAGACAATAACTGAAAAAGAAGAAGTCGCTATTGTGACTTCTAGGATTTGTTCCAAAATCAAGTGAGTGAGTGTGAAATATTTTTTATTGACTTTGTTATTGATAAGTGGAGTGGCGAGAGCTGATAATAGTTCTCTTAACTTGTCAATACCAACATCGCCTCAAAACTTTCAGTCAGATAGTTTTAGGGCGGGAGACTTAGATTGTAGAAATGCAATCGGGTCTTCTACAAACGTAGAGTTTGGAGTTGTTGGGGTGCTGAGTCAGAATGATCCGTGGGGTACGAATAACATATATGGAGATCCTTCTCAACGTTTTAATGACGATCTAATGAAAGATGTAGGGGTGTACGCAAAAATCACTATACCGATTGGCGCACCCAAGGAACGTATTAACTGTAATGCGTTATACAAATTAGAACTAGAGAGGAGAGAATTAGAGGTTCAGAAGTTAAGAGCGGAGTTGCAACAACTAAGGAATCTAAAATTCGAAGACTAATATGGCAGAATTTGAATTTGCGGGAATGACTTTCCGTGGAGGAAAAATGATGATCGTCCTTACCGCACTTTCCACACTTGGTGGTAGTACATGGGCAGGATTTGAGTTTTACAAAGACTACATGGACATGAGAGAGGTTGTCCAAAACATAGACGTGGGCGAGATCGAAGCCCGCAACAACGTCATCGAAACCAAACTAGACGAAGCGATTGACTATACCCGTGATATCAAGAATAGTCTAAAAGACGATATCATCCGTATAGAGACAATAACTGAAAGCACTAGTAATCGTGTGAAGAGTATTCAGGACGATATCGATGAACGCCTAAGGGAAGTGTCCGATCTAAACCGAGAGACGGAAAAAGATGTCCGTGATACGATGCGAGAAACAGAGGATCGTATTGACCTAAAAATGGACAAATTGGACGAAAATCTGAGAGAAACCCTCCAAAAAGCGCTTGACAATCCCCTGTCAGACTAGTAAAATAGACTAGTTCAGTCGGGGAAACAGTATATACTTTTTGGTTATATGCATATTCCAAAACAGTCTAAAAACCCCCTTGACTTCAAACCAAGTTTCTGAGATAATGTCTGTGTTGATTAGGGAGATATTGATATGGCAGTTAGTTGGTGGTGTAAAGGCAGGACTGGTGAGAACTTGCGAGACGCTGTAGACTACAGGATCTACACGCTTGAGAACCCTGACTGGGGTGGTCTTGCAAAGGACGCTGCAAAGGAAGGTCTTAGTTCTTCAGAAGTTTACGAGTTTTTACGCTCAGTGCGAGAGGAAGGTTGATTATGTACGATGATTTGATGAATGAGTTGTGTTGCCTCTGTGAGGTACGTGGCGAGTTAGATGCCGAAGGCAATGCTCGTCTTGAGCAACGCATTGCTGAAATCCAAAAGCAACTGGAGGAATTGTCGTGAGTAAACCAATGCATATGGTCGAGTCTGTGACTGAAAAGGAACTGGCTGCTGTTCAGCGTCAATGGACTGCTAACGAGAAGCGAATCAACGAACTTCTTGATCAACAGAAAGAAATTGACAAGTTCTTTGACAAGGTTGATCAAGGTTTAATTCTGATTAAAGGTGAGGTGGCGTAATATGAAACTTGTAATCTACACTCAGTTCCGTGAAAACTATGGTGCCCACGATTGGGACGGCAAGGGCGAATGTCCTCAGTACTGGAAGAACAAGGGTGGTGACACCTACGTTGTCGAGGCATCACTGGAACAGGCCATGTCTGGCCAGTTTTTCACTGATGTGGCTAAGTGCATCGAGCACAAGTCTGACTACTCTCAGGAATTCATTGTAGGCGAGAACCTTGTCGATGATATCGACTTCGATCCCACAACTGTAGTTGAGGAGTGGGACACTGCTATCTACGCCAAGTTTGATGGCACTGATCTAATCTGCGAACAAGAGCAGAAGTCCTATGACATGAGCAACCGTGTTGTTGGTGTTCGTAATTGGTTGCAGAACGAAGATGGTATGCGTGAAGCCTCTCTTCGCATGTTTGAGGAAGCGGCGTAATGTCCAAAGAAGCATGTAAGGACATTTTGACCATAGGTTATGGAGTCGTTCTTTTTGCTATGTTCCATGTTCTTGTTGAACCTATAAATAGTTTGCCAAAACGTCAGTGTGAGGTGTATCATTCCTCAATGGCATATCCATTGAACTGTACGGAGAAACAATAATGTCGATAATCGATGAATATAAAAACAGAATATTGGGCTCAAAACAGGAACGCAAAGAAAGATTCGAACGAGGCCCATCAGAAAACCTAATGGCAAAACAAAGACTTTTGATTTGTAGCGACTGTGATTCTTTCAGAGAGACCACTAAAACATGTAGTGAGTGTAACTGTTTTATGCCTTTAAAGGCAAGATTGAACAGATCTATATGCCCATTAGGAAAGTGGGGTCTACGTGATGATGATTATAATGCGGAAAATGGGATGTAATTATGTCTTTGAATGATGTGACTCCCGAAGAGTGGGATAGAGTTTGTAAACCAATGATGATGGAGAAAAAAGAAATGGGTAAAGTGAAGATTGAGATGGAAGATGAACAGGTCGATGCCATCATAATCGGAGAGTTGCAAAACCAGATAAACTGGTTTGAATGGGACTTGGAACAAAGATCCAAGGGCGAAGGTCTGGCTTTCTTTGACAATGATCCAGAGAAAGACGTTGAATATATTGCAGAATATCTTCGTGCATTTGAAATGGTATTAAGTTATTATGACGGGCCAGCGCCAGGGCAGGCACAAGATTATGAGTGACATCGAAAAGGTCTACAAGATAATTGATGCTCTGATACAACGTTGTATCGAAAACTCTCAAGACCTAGACAATCCAGAGAAGCTTTACTTTGCTACATCTCAAATGATGATTCTTCAAGAATTGCGTGGACAAATCGAAGAGGATGTTTCGGAATGATTTATGGTTCTATGAGACATTACCCTAGTGGTAAAAAGAAAAAGTTCAATGCGTGGGGAAAGACCAGAAAAAAGGAAGTTACTGCAACTGCGCCTTTCCCCACTTACACCTACACCAGAGGCAATACCGATCACATTCCCTCCAGAGATGACGGTTCCCATAATTGTTCTGTTACCGAAAAGAATAAATATACAGGTACATTGGTAAAGGGTATTTCTACCCTACATAAATCTAACGCTGTTCCCATTATTGATGAACAGGAAGCAAAAGAACACGCAAGAATGCGGAGGTAACAACAAATGGCATATACTTGGAATGACGGAGAGGATCTAAGTATTACTCAAAACGTAATTCACTTAATGCTTAAGAGCATGGTAACTCAGGATGTCTGTAGATATTTTAATGTGAAAAGTATAGACGAAATCACCCGAGAGATGATTACCGAAGTTCTGGAATTTGAAAAGAGACTAGATGTGGCACATCCTTTACGACTTGGCATCTATGCTTTTTTTTATGAGTGGCAGGACTTACAAACTGGAGATTCAGCATGAGTGAAGAAAAGTATACTTGGCATCGAATTCACAAAGCAGAAGATAACCTTGGGCAAATCATTGATGAGTGGGTACACGAACACGTTATGGAGTGGTTTGGTGTTGAGGATCTTGCTGATCTGACCGAGGATCAAATTCAGGAAGTTGAGAACTTTCGTCACAATGAACTGAACGAATACAGTCCTCTTCAGTGGGGATTCTCTTCCCTGTACAATTACTGGGAATCCGAACAGTGGGAGCGGGAAAATACCGAATAATCGGAAAAAGTGGTAAAATTACCATAATTAATCGAAAAAATCATGGATTTAGGGGTTGCATTCTTGTTTCCAATATGAGACAATATGCATGTTGAGTGAGGAGATTATTATGGATTATTTTGTTGAAGGTCAGATTCGGAACCGCCAGGTTGTCGAAGAATACATCCCCAAACTGATCAAGGGTCTTGGGATGCAACGTCTCAAAAAACCCTATGTCGAAGTTTGTTTTGTCAACAATCTAGATGCCTTTGGTCTCTGTGAAGGCGACAAAGATTACGCTAAGATTTCTATTGCCAAGAAGTGTCCCGTCAGTGGCCGCAAACTTGGTTTCGTTGAGATGATGCAGTGTCTTGCTCATGAGATGGTTCACGCTCGACAGTTCATCCGTGGTCAGTTGGAAGCGGAAGGCGCTTGGAAGTGGAAGGGTCGTAACGCCGATGGTTATGACTATGAAAACCAACCTTGGGAAAAGGAAGCGTATCGTCTTGAGCGAGAGTTGTTCCTTGATTGTTTCCCCCATCATGCGGAGTTCAAAAACTAATGAGTTATTCTAAACTGAAAGAGAACCTAGAAGCCGAGGGTTGGTTTGTAGGTTGGAAATTGACTTGTTGTAGTTCGTGTGCTTGGTGGGATGTACCTGACGAAGCAGACCATTCAAAGGTTCTCTTCAATCACGAGCAAGATTGTGAAAAAGAAGATGAAGAGTGTCATTCATGTGGCGGCGATGGTTACATTATGGAATGTCACGATTCTGATGGTGAAGAGACCGAAGAAGATTGTATGGATTGTGATGGTGCAGGTTACCACATTTCATATTACGAGTCTGGTGATGAAACTGAAGGCAGTTACTTTTGCTTTGATGGATCAAAAGAAGGCGTCAAGAATCTCAAAAAAATATTGCCTATCATCGAAGAGTCTGGATGTGATTGGACTTGGGACAAGAAAGGCAAAACTAGAATTTACATAGGTTGGAAATAAAATGAAACACATTGGTGCTGTGATTACAGCGACTATTGTCTTGTACACCATCTATATCAGGTTCGTGGATGGTTCGGCGGCAGTGATACCACTAGACTTGATATCACTCCCCGCCGTTTTTTCTTTGTTCTATATTTCTTTGTATATGTTGTTTTCGTTCGAAGACTATAAATACAATAGATACGTTAGGAGAAATAGAAAGAGGATTTGGAAGTGAAATTACTAGTTCTCTGTATCTCAATTCTCTATCTGTCTGGTTGTGCGAATGGCCCTTGTTTTGATGTGAGTGTGAGTGGTCGATTACCAACTGACGGATGGGGCACAGCAAGAGGGGAGTTATGTGCTCCCGAACCAAAGGAAAACAAATGAAAGCACTAGCACTATCAGTTGTTCTTTTGTTATCTGGTTGTTCAAATTTTGATGGAAAGGATTTTGTCTTTCCTAGTTTTTGGGATGATAACGAATCATCCAAAATGATTGACATTCAGACAACCATTATGTGGCTAGACTGTGAATCTACAGATGTCCGAGAACAGATCGAACTTATCTCTTATGAGATCGATTGGTTCAAGAACTACGCTAAGTCAAAAGGATCAAAGGATGTATTACGCCTTATTGTTGATTTAGAAACAACTGTAGACGGAATGGTCGAAAAGGAAAGTTGGTCTCCGGCATACTGCAACTTGAAACACAGTATAATGTTGAATCAATCTGAAATGGTATCCGAAGCAGTCATGAGGAGATTCTAATGGGGTTCCGAGAAAAGTATCACGACACCGAACTTAACAGTCTAGCGATTGCTTTAGACAACATCAACGATCTGTATGATAGTGGTGATCTGACTAAAGAAGAGGCACTTGAACTGATCGAAGATGTAAAGCGATCAGAGACATTGCAAGAAAAGTGTCAAGACGTAAAACTTAAATCAGACTTCATCAAAGCAATAAACTTGCTATCAAAAGTAATTTAACTTTTTTTCAAAAAAAGGTTGACAAACGTTTCTTGTTTTGATACTATGGTAATTGAACTAGGGAATTCTCCCTACTAACTGAGAAAGGAAATATATTATGGCACATATGGTTGAAACAATGGCATACGCTGGTGAAGTACCTTGGCATGGTTTGGGTACTCCCGTATCAAATGATCTGACTCCCCGTCAAATGATGGATAAGGCAGGTCTGGATTGGCGTGTAGAAAAAGTTCCTACCTATGCACGTGTTGGTGGCGTTGAAGTTGAAACTGGTATGGAAGCTCTTATCCGTACTTCGGACAACTCTGTTTTGACACAAGTAGGTTCTGGTTGGAACCCTGTACAGAACGAAGAGGCGTTTGATTTCTTTGCTGAGTACTGCGCTGCAGGTGATATGGAAATGCACACTGCCGGTTCTCTGAAGAACGGCCAGATGGTCTGGGCACTTGCTAAGGTCAAAGAGTCTTTCACCATTCTAGGTGATGATCAAGTTGACTCTTATCTGTTGTTCTCTAATCCTCACCAGTATGGTAAGTCAATCGACATTCGATTCTCTCCCATTCGTGTGGTGTGCAACAACACTCTGACCTATGCACTAGGACAGACTGCTAACAACTCTGTAAAGATGAACCATCGATCTGAGTTCAATCCTGAGTTGGTCAAGCAGACTCTTGGTATCGCTCACGAGAAGTTTGATCAGTACAAAGAGATGGCGGAGTTCTTGTCTTCCAAGAAGTTCACTGAAAAGTCTCTTATTGAGTACTACAACTCTGTCTTTCCTCGCACCTATGTTGGTAAGAAGGGTGACAATGTTCTTGACTTTGCAGACCTTACTACCAATGCGAAGAAGGCATACGAAGTTCTGGAGACACAGCCTGGCGCTGAGTTTGGTGAAGGATCATGGTGGCAAGCACTTAACAGTGTGACCTACTTGACCGATCACAAGATGGGTCGAAGCGCTGATACCCGTCTGACTTCAGCATGGTTTGGTTCTAACCAGACTCGTAAACAACGTGCAGTTGCCAATGCGATTGAGTTTGCAGAGGCGGCATAAGTAATGACTCAGAGACCTTGGAAGGCGTTGCCTTATCGACTCTCTTCCGAGGTCAAAGAGTATCTTATCGATATGCATTTTTTCGGTGAGATAGATTACGAACATCTCATCTATGATGGAGAATATGAAGGGGGGTTGTACCGAGGCAACTTCGATGTGGGTTTAGATGTTGGGTACTTTGACTTTCGTGAGATTCCAAATTTAGAAAAGGATCTGGAACAAGTTCCCAAAGAGGTAAAGATAAAAAGGGTGTCTGTTGCTAAATTAGATCCAAATGTCACGGTTCCCTTTCATATTGACACTCCAAAGGCAGCAATAGCGGCACCAGCACTTCGTGGAATGTCTAGAAATTGTTCTATAGTGTTTGCACTAACGCCTGAACCAGAAAACTATATAACTACTTGTTTTGAACAAGGGCCTGCTCCATATCATGAGTGTATGTTGATAAACACTGCTGTTAATCACGGTGTGGAAAACAATGGTTATTTTAGAATGAACTTACAACTATGGCTTGAAGGAACCTTTGAAGAGATAGAAGGATTGCTCTCTTGAAACTTCTTACTGCGATATTAACGTCTGGTAATTTGCCTCTTCTTGGAAGGGCGATAGACTCTGTAAAGGATGTTGATGATGTTGTTATCATTGTCAACACTCTTGATGAGGATTACGTAAAGGAATTGTATCGAAGTGAAATCTCTACAGTATATCCAATAGTTAGAACTGAGTCCAATGGTTTAGCTGGAAAGGGTCATCAAAGCGTTATAGATTATTTTCTTAGTACCGATTATACGCATTTGATAAAGATAGATGGTGACGATTTCCTTTTGCCTAATGGACACCACAAGATAGTAGAAACTATCAAAAGAAATCCAAGTGTAGATGTTCTTAGTTCTCTTGGAGATATTTTCAGAGTGAAGGTAGGAGACCAATGGTCTATACAGTACTGCGATGAAATGTCTTTTAGTGATATTGTTTTTGGAACAGGTGCCTCTGTAGAAAATGAAGTTTTTGAATGGTTGCATCGATGGACTTCTGTTGGAGGAAATGAAAATTTCTATTGGGATAGAATCGTAGTGTTTAGTAGAAAGGGTGCAGAGAACACTAAATATTCCGAATCTCTTTGGGTTCAATCAGATACACAAATGAACTGTTCTTTGAAGTTAAAGGCACACAAAGGCGAGTTGAACTACACACAATTATTAGGTCGTGACATCTATGTCTATGACAGATTATTTTCCTCCGCAAGCAAAACGGTACTGAGTGATCCAATAGAGCTCTGTGACAAATTTTTCGAAAGGTTCACGGAAGAAGAACAGGATTTGTTGGAAGAATACTTTTTGCCTGTGATTGTTTTAGAAGATACACTAGACAAAAGAAATATCATCGACATTATCAAACAAAAGGATATGGAGTTTGAGTTATGAAAGTAGGATCTAATTGGAAGCATTGTGGATGTACACATTTGGAACGTTCAAGCGGAAATGGTTGTTTGCAGTGTAATCCAGAATTTGCTTACGATATCGCAAAGCGTCTTGTAGAAAAGATTGAAATGTTCAACGAATTCATCTCAAAGGAGAAACGTGATGAAGAAGAATCTTAATGCACGTAGAGCAGGTGCTCTGCAACGATTGAAGGACTCTGTGTTCTTCGAAAAGAAAGGTCGGACTCAAGAGTCTTGGCAGGAGCGCAAAGAGCGAGAGATCGCTACTCTGGAAAAGAGTCTCAACATATGATCGAACTTCTAGGAGTCGGATCATGCATGATGGCACCAATGATATTTGGTGCTATTACTTTTTACTATTCAATCAAGGTAACAGAAAATGAAGAGTGATTTTCGTGATTTCTATAGTCCTAGTGGAGATCGTCAGGCTA
>Ga0222719_10000103_pt1 | contig 82408 bp, 85 predicted proteins | sample C33_34DmetaG_FD_165039 | JGI IMG/M metagenome (GOLD analysis project Ga0222719, IMG submission 165039) | Estuarine water microbial communities from San Francisco Bay, California, United States - C33_34D | ecosystem: Environmental > Aquatic > Marine > Unclassified | place: USA: California...
CAAATGAATTAGAGGAATCTAATTTATATTATGAAAGAGCTAGTAATTATAATACAACTTTTTATGGCCTTTTAGCTAGTGCTAAGATTAACAAAAAGGTTAAGTTAAACTTAGTTAATCATGATAGCGCAAAAGGAAAAGCTGATAGTGAATTTCAAAAAAAATTAAATGTTTTAAACTTATTAAGCTTAGCCGATGAAAAAAAATATAGTCTGAGGTTTATAAATGGATTATTTGAAAGCAAAATAACAAGAAATGAAGTATTACTAGTTCTTAATAAATTAAAAGATCAAAAAAGAACTGATTTATTTATTAGAGCTTGTAAAAATTCAATCCGTATAGATAAAACTTTTCAAAACTATTTATTTCCTTTCCCAAATAGCATAAATCCTAATATTTTAAATAACCCTTTAATTGCTGCAATAGCTAAACAAGAAAGTGAATTTTATCCATATGCAAAAAGTAGATCTGGAGCATTAGGTTTAGTTCAAGTGATGCCTAGTACAGCTAAAATTACGGCAAAAAAATTGGGAATTATGTATGATAAAAATAAACTAAGTAATGATGTAGAATATAATGTTTATATTGGATCTAAATATTTAGAATCTTTACTGAAATATTATAAAGGATCTAAAATATTGGCTATTGCAAGTTATAATGCAGGTCCTACAAATGTTAACAAATGGATTAAAATATATGGTGATCCTAGAGATACATCTATTGATAGAATTAATTGGATAGAATTAATTCCCTTTACTGAAACTAGAAATTATGTCCAAAGAGTATTAGAAAATTATATAGTTTATCAACAAGTTTTTATTAATATAGCTATGGAAAATAAAGTTGATATTGGGGAAGTATTTTAAGATGTTATCAAGTGAAATATTAAATACTAACGATGTAATTGAAGCTAAAAAAACTTTAAAAAACTATATTACTAAAACTCCTCTAATTTATGATTTTAATTTAAGTGAAAAGTATGAGGCCAAAATATTCTATAAAGCGGAAGGCCTTCAAAGAACAGGCTCATTTAAAATAAGAGGCGCCTATAACAAAATTCATAAATCTATTAATCATGATAATTTAAATGGTGTGCTAGCTTGGTCTTCAGGCAACCATGCACAAGGTGTAGCAGAAGCGGCAAAAATATTTAAAATTAAAGCAACTATTGTGATGCCAAAAGATGCTCCAAAAATTAAGATAGAAGGCACTAGATTAAGGGGAGCAAATATAATTTTTTATGATAGAAGAAACGAAAATAGAGAAGAAATTGGAAAAAGTATTGCGAAAAAGAAAAACCTTTCAATTATCCCGCCTTATGATGACAAATATGTAATTGCAGGGCAAGGTACTATAGGTCTAGAAATAATTGATCAAATAAAAGAATACGGCTTAAAGCCAGATAAAATTCTAGTCCCTACTGGAGGAGGTGGTTTAATTGCAGGTATTTCAACAATCCTTAAAAAGAAATATAAAAATATAAATATATATAGTGTTGAACCAAAATATTTTTCTGACTATTCTAAATCTATAAAAAATAAAAAAATTTTTCTAAATAATATGAATAATTATTCTATATGCGATTCTCTTCTTGCAAATAGACCAGGTGAAATAACATTTGATATTAATAAGGAGCTACTAAAAAGAGGCTTAATTGTAAATGATAATCAAGTTTTAAAAGCTATAAAATACGCTTATCAAAACTTAGGAATAATTTTAGAACCAGGCGGAGCAGTTGCTCTAGCGGCTATTTTGAATAAGAAAACTATAATTAAAAATAAGACTATAGTTGCAGTACTATCTGGATCAAATATTGATCCTAAGGTTTTAAAAAAAGCTATTACCTAAATTCTTTAATTAACCATTCTAAATTATCATTTTTATGTGCATATTTTAATATGAAATCATTATTATGTGTAATACTTTTGTCTAAATTATTATATAAAACACCACCTTTTATACCTGCATTAATTCCAGCTTTAATATCAGAAACTTTATCTCCTATAATCCAAGATTTATTTAAATTTATATTGAAAGCATTTCTTGCCTCTTCAATCATACCTGGATTAGGTTTTCTCCAAAAATGATTATTAACTTTATATTTATTTTGAGCCTCGTGATGAAATGCACATGCACATAACATATTAATTTGAGCATTATTAATTAATAATTTTTTTCTTATTTCTTTTTCAGTTTCGTTAAAATCATCCCAATTATATAAACCCCTCCCTATTCCTGATTGATTAGTAATTTCTATCACTAAAATATTATTTGAATTACAAGAACTAATTATAGAACTTATATTATTATTAATTTTTATTTTTGATGCTTCATGAAGATAATTTTCTTCATTTACAATTGTTCCATCTCTATCTAGAAATAATGCAGGTCTATATTCTAAACTTTTGCTTTTAGTAAGAATTTCTGACCAAAGCCCTAAACCATCTGATAATTGTTCAAAAATTTTCATATAAATTAAGAATATTCCTTATAAGATTTCTCTTCTACTAAATTTGAATTTAATAATAAATTAATTTCTAATTTTATCTTAGATCTATCATCATTAGTGAAATAAACTGACCTAGCTAGATTAATAAAAACATCGGAAAAAGATTTATCCCTCTCACAATCTCTTATATCGTCTTCTATCTTCCAAAGTTTTAAGTTAATTTTCTTTAATTTATTTTTTAATTCCAAAACTCCTTCAGTATTTGAAACTTTATCATCATAAATCTTCATAAGTAAATCATATTCTAGATTTATATTTTTAAGTTTATTATTTTCTTTTATAAATTCTTTTTTTATTTCAAGGATAGTTATTTTATCAACTAACTCTCCTGGAGATATAGGAACATTGATTTGGTCTGACATTATTTATACCTTTACAAAATTAATTAACTATAAAAAAGATTTCCAATAAAGAGTTTATATTATAATCATATATAAAAAGGTAGATATTATATGAAAAAAAAATATAAAAATATTTTAGTATACTCAGGAGGAGAAGCAATAGGAGATGCTTTATATAAAATTAATTTCATAAAAAACCTTCGATATAATTTTCCTGATAGCAAAATTACTTGGCTAGCTGGCCAAGGTAAAACAGAATACTCTCATTCTTTAAAAACTATTATAAATCAATTAATAGACGAAGTTATTGATAATATTAAAGTTGGACTTAATCCAATTTTAGAATTAATTAAGACCTGCCCTATTGATAGTAAATACGATGTTATAATTGATACTCAGACTGTAGTTTTACCTACATTAATAGTTAAAAAAATTAAGCATGATATATTTCTATCAGCATCTGCAAAATGGTTATTTTCTGATTTAAAACCAAAGGATTTATCTTTAAAGAATTATTCTTTAAATGATAGATTACACACTTTTATTAAACTAATTAATAATAATAAAATTAAATATGATAAAAATGATATTATTTTAGAAAATAAATATACTCATTTAGCTAATAAACTTCTTCCAAAAGGTCCCACTTATGTAGGAATTGCGCCTGGTGCTGGAGATAAAAGTAAAATATGGCCCTTAGATAATTTTATTAAATTAGCGCAAAAACAAGTAGAAAATAATAGAATACCTGTATTATTCCTAGGCCCTGAAGAAAATGACCTTTTAGATATAATAAAGAAAGAAGTACCTAAAGCTCTTTTTCCTGAATGGACAGATGAGGCAATAGAAAGTGGCATTAAAGGACCAATACTTGTCATAGCGTTAGCACAACAAATTCATGTTGCCATAGCTAATGATTCCGGTACTGGTCACATGTTTGCTGTTGCAGGAACAAAGTTAATATCACTATTTAGTAAGCATAACTCAGTAAAATATGCCCCAAATGCAAAAAATTTAGTAATATTAGACTCAAAAAAATGGGGAGGTATTGACCCTAATCTAATTCCATTTAATGAAGTTAATAATAGTGTAAACAAGTTACTTGGATGAGCATCCTTATTTATATACTTATATCCATTAAACTATAATCTCTAATATCATTTCTAGCTTGATCATTCCAAATATATTTGTTTTTATATTTTTCAAGAGGTTTATATATATAGGGTATTTCATTTGGATACTTTTGGCTTCTAGCACTTATTGCGTATTGAATTAACCTTGATCTCTCTTTAATATGTTTCTCATCATAAACTTTTGGACTTCCATGCAAACCACCCCCTAAAACATTTAATACAGAAGACTTTTTATGAAAACCATAATTTAAAGTAACTCTTTTATCAGAGCTAGTATTTGCAAAAGAGCCATGTAATGCCTGTCTATTTGTAATAGCAACATCGCCAGGTCTACATACTATGGGAACAGCATCTGGTAATCTTTCCGTACCTGCCTTTTTAACTCTATCTTTTATGTCTATCTTACCTAATTTATGAGTACCTGGAACAACCCAGACTCCATTTCCAGGTGTACTATTATATAGCTGAGCCATAAAATTAAACCCATGAGTATATTGATCCCAATTTGGGCTTTCCCAATGTTTAGTGCCATCTTGGTGCCAAGCAACTGAAGCGCCTAAGCCGGGATCTTTAATAAAGTAGCCTTCAGTAAATGGTACAAAATCTTCTCCATTTATATTTTCTGCAACCTTTAACAATAGTGGATGTCCATAAGCCCTTAAAAAAGTATCAGAAAATTGAAGAAAACCCTGAGTTAAGTATATTATTTCATCTGGATCATCTTTTTTGGGTTTTGGTTCTATCATTTTAACTGGATGTCTGCCATTTGCTAAATCTGTTCCACCAAAAGGATCAGCTAAAGGTTTAGACCAATATAAAATATTAGCCTTACACTCGGAAGCAATCGCAGGCCTTCCTTTCATATCTATTTTAGAAGTTCTATTTACCGGAAACCTTTCTATAATATTTAAATAATCTTTTTCCCAATCAAGTAATTCATCATAAGAAAATACTTTTTCAAATATATAAAAACCATTTTCTGAATAAGAAGCAATTATTTCTTTATGAAGAGTTCCATCATTATTAAATTTTAAAGGTCCGCGATTAGAAAGACTTAAAGCACGCTTTTCACCTGCCTTAAGATAATTTTGCATTTCAATTTCTTCAGAACCATAAACCATAATAAATAATGCTATCAAAAATATAAATGATTTAAAATAAAAAAAGGCCTCTAGATATATATAGAGGCCTTAATAATAAACTATGTTTATTATTTATTTCAATATAAATGTACCTGAACCTTCACCCCAGCCACTATCATTCCACCAACTCATTTTACCAGTGACTCCTTCAAAACGGCCAGTACCATTAACAGCCTCACCTGTACATTGACCATCTGTTCCACAATGCCAAATTAAAACCCAAAAATCTTCTGATTTAGCATCTTTCATTTTACATGTACCGTTACCATCACCATTAATGAACAATGCTGGGCACATAAAGTTTGTTTGAATAATATCACCATTTTCCATTGTCATTCTATTAGTACCAATAAATGCACCTGATATAGACATATGATCCCCATTAGCAACAATATTCATATTAGTAAACTCTCCACCATACATCATTGTCATTTGGTGATGACCTGCTGAAGAAATTTTTATGAATGTCAATGCAGCTAAAATAGTAAAAACTATAGTTTTTATTTTAAACATTTTTTTTCCTTAAGATTATAAAATATTGATTTATTTCTTTAATAATTCAATATTTAAATTAACAAGAATTTATTTTAATCATTAATTTAATTTAGAGTCAACATTAAATACTATATGTATTTAATTTTCTTATATATAGGTTAATTTTTAATAGAGTTTTCAATTTCTTGCCAAGAAGTTAAATTACAATACATCGTTTTTTTTGTACTATCATCTGTTTTAGAACCTGAGACAAAGAAATATTCAAGATCTAATATATGATTTAATCTATTTACTTTAGCATAGTATTTTATAGTTTTTGAAGGGTTTTCCCCTTCCCAAATAATTTTTTCGTTATCATAACTATATTGAGAAATTAAAATTTTATTAATTGTAATTGGTGAACTTTTTTTTGAAACTTTTACAGCATAAACATTTCCAGAATCAAAATGATATATTAATTTTTTATTTGGTGCTCTCTTTGATTCATTTTGTACTATCTCGCATACCAAGCCATTTGAGCTAATATCCTCTCCCCATGCATAATTAGAAATAATTAGTATAAATATTATATTAAGAAGATATTTCATATTAAATTAATTCTTTACCCAATTAATGGCGGACACACCCTCTGTAGCATTGCCGCAGATATCCCTTTATATATAAGGGTTTTACAATTTTGTAAAACCTTAACCCACAAAATAGTCAACAATCATGAATCTTTTAGATAAAATTAAATAAAGCTTTATTATCTATATGTGTGAAATCAGAAAAGGTATTTTATTGCTACGACGTAATTATGATAAACATTATCAAAACTATATTTTAAATCATTTGTTCTGACTTGATTTGTGTATGGAGCTTTTCCTGACCCCCAGACATCAGTATTTTGTAAATCTATTATTTACTCGCATCTTTAAAAAGCTGAACATAAATATAATAATGTTATGAAATAAAGGCTCTAGCGATTCCACCATTAAGCTTGAGAGTGTTACCATATAGAATAATACTCCAGTATTTGTAGAGATACCTCTGATTGTGGTAGAGTTTTTATGGGGATAAAATAATAAGTTTAATTATTATATTTGTAATCATAAATATTAAGGAGATTATTAATGCATTTTGCCATATCTGCTAGTTGGGGCCCAACAGATCCAACAAGAGCAATGTTACCATTTATTTTTTCTGCCTCAGCTTTACAAGCTAATGATGAAGTAACAATAATGTTATTTCATGATGCGGTACATTTAGCATCAAAAGGAGTTGCTAAAAATATTTTGCCAGTAGGTCCTCCACCTAGATTTGAAGAAGTATATAATCATAAAAATGCAAAAATTATAGTTTGTAAACCTTGTGCAGAAGTAAGAAATATTTATAAAGAAAACTGTTTAGAAAAAATTAACTTTGCAGGAATGAATGACTTCCATGTTGCATCATCTTTGCCTAATACTAGAGTAATCACGTATTAACATGTGATTAAGAATAAACAGTTCAGATATTAATAGCCCTTATGCTTAACGCATGGGACATAAGGGCTATCAACCATATCTATATATTAAGCAGCTTGTTGCTTCTTATTAGAACTTGAAGATTTTTTGTTTACAGAAATATTTACAGGAGTTTTATTACTAAATAAATCAAGTACAGGACAATGTGCATTGACAATATCTTTTAATTTATCAATTTCAGCATCACTTGCTGTACTCTCTATATTTACTGTAACATTTATTCCTAAATATCCAGCACGAATATTATCATCTAAGGCTAAAAATCCTTTAAAATCTAAATTTCCTGATAAATCAATCTCTATTTTCTCTAAAGGAATTCCAAGTTTATCTGCATACAACCTATACGTGATTTCTTGACAAGCACCTAAAGCAGATAATGCAAGCTCGACAGGGCTAGGTCCAAGATTAGAACCACCGAGAGATTCTGGCTCATCAATAATTGTTTTAAATCCTCTTGATGTAGATTCACACCTTAAACCACTTATGAGTTTTGAAGATGCAAAAAAATCTGCTTTTGCTGCCTCTGGGTTATCAGTAAAAGCTGTTTGTAAATCTTCTACAATTTTTTTATACGATTTTTTATTATTTGTGGTCATGTTATTACTCCATTTATTATTTTTAATAAAAGTGGAGCAAAAAAAAACTCCACAGCTTCATCTATGAAGTTTCTACTAGGTGATCTTACTTTTGCCTAAAAAGACCACATCGTTGAACCACCTTTGCCAGATCATGGCAGGTTGGTGAAGCCTAAGCTTCTCTATAGATGTTGTGCTAACACTAACAAATATATTTAAAAATGCACTCTATAGGTGTTATAGGAATTATTTATACTCCACCTACTCCAGTATTTGCAGAATTAGTTATGATTGTGTTAATGTTTTTATATGAATAAACTTATACTCATCAATCTTATTATATTCTTTGTCATCTGCTCAAAATCTTGGGCTGAAGATAGTTCAGTTCATATTTTAGGTAATGGCAAAGTTATTTATAGTTTTACAGATTCTGCTGGGACATCAAAAGATACATATCATATTGTTTATTATCAAGAAGATATATACAAATGTGTAGTTACCTATAAACGTGTATTATGCAATCTAATGCAAGATTTTACTGTTGATAGATCAACAATGTAAGCACAATAAAAATATAATCCTCCCCCGTCGTGATATTTCTTCTTGGATGGAACCGTATCAATTTTTTTCTGTGTTAACATGTTCATTTTCTCCCAGTCCACAAATGGGTCCACAAGTCCCAGTGCACATTAATAGATTAATATGAACAATGCTGATGAGGGTGTGTCAATGAAAAGCAACGTATGCTTAGATGTTTGCCGTACGCTGACATACTATAGTGATGTAACTGGCGGACACGAAGGGATTCGAACCCTCGAAACGGTTTCCCGTTTACACCCTTAGCAGGGGCGCGCCTTCGACCGCTCGGCCACGTGTCCAATATGCTTTTAAAATGTCACAACCGATGTGTCAAACGAGATATGTATTATTTTTTTTTAAGGTTTAAAAAATTATCTATGGAATAGGTATTTCCGCTCCTGTTTTAGGAATATCATAGCCTTTCATAACAGCTTCCCTTGAAGCAATTTCCTTATACCATCTTAGTATATTAGAAAAATTATTTAAGTCTATATTCTGCCATTCATAACGTGAAATCCATGGCCAAATAGATATATCGGCAATTCCATAATCATTTCCAGCTACATATCTACTTTCTTCTAAGCGCTTTTCAAGCACTCCATATATTCTCTTAGCCTCATTATGATATCTCTCTTCAGCATAAGCAGATTTACCAGCATTAAACTTTATAAAGTGATGAACTTGTCCTAACATAGGTCCTAAAGATGCCATTTGAAACATAAGCCATTCATCCCTTTTCCAACGATCCTTATCTTCTTTCGGATAAAAGATCCCTGTCTTTTCTGATAGATATAATAATATAGCTCCTGATTCCATCATAGATACATTTGTTTCGTGATCATAAATTGCTGGTATTTTATTATTTGGACTAATACTTAAAAAGTTTTTTTCAAATTGCTCATCTTTTATAATATTTATAGGGATTAAGTTATAATCTAACTTACATTCTTCTAACATAATAGATACTTTTCTACCATTTGGTGTACTCCAAGAATACAAATCAATCATTTATTTATCCTTTCCATTTATAACTTTATCAGGACGAGGTGATCCCTCAGGCCTATGCATTTCAAAAATATTATCTACAACAGAATAATCTAAATAACCTAAGCGTGCCAAAGGTTTAATTTTATCTAAGTTCACTTTGCCATTATCAATAACTTCATCATTTATATGAATACCAACAACAGTACCTAAGACCATACCATTATATTTATTACTAACTAAAGTAGGCAAATCTATTATTTTATAAACCTTACACTCCATATGTATAGGAGATATTTTTAATCTTGCAGGAGAAACTATTTTTGATTTTAATATTTCTAGTTTAGCAACCTCAATTTCACTTTCATTAGGTTTAAGGGGTGCTGTTGTTTCATTCATTTTATCCTTTGCATCAAAAGGGACTACATTAACAACAAATTCTCCATTTCTACGAATATTACTTATACTATCTTTATGATTTCCCATTGGTTGTTTGCCATTAGTTGCATACATTACCATAGGAGGATCAGCAGCAATACCATTAAAAAAACTATAAGGGGCACAATTATGACTAGCATCATCATTTATAGTAGTTATCCAAGCTATTGGCCTAGGTACTATACAAGACTTAAAAGGATTATATTTTAGTCCATGATTATTTTTTTCTGTTTCATAAAACATAGATAATCCTACTCATTTAGTAAAGTTTTAAGTATTTCATTCACTACTTTAGGGTTAGCTGTTCCTCCAGTATTTTTCATCATTTGCCCTACAAACCATCCAAAAAGTTTTTCATTGCCATTTTTATATTTTGATACTTGCTCTGAATTATCTTCTATTATTTTCTTAGCCATAGATTCTAGCTCATCTGTGTTACTAATTTGTTTTAATCCTTTAGACTCAACTATATCTTTAGCGCTTCCACCTTTTGTAAACATTTCCTCAAAAACATCTTTTGCTGTTCTTCCTGATATTGTTCCATCCTGAATTAAATCGAATAATTCTCCTAATTGCATTGCATTTACAGGACTTTCTTCAATACTTTTCTCAACTTCATTTAACATTGCAAAGAAATTAGTTATTATCCAATTAGCTACAAATTTAGCATCTCGTTCTTCAGACACAATTTCAAAAAAATCTGCGTAACTTTTATCAGCAGTTAATACGTCAGCATCATAAAAACTTAATCCATAATCTTGCTGGAAACGTTCTCTTTTTTGATCTGGTAATTCAGGCAGTTCATTTTTATATTTCTCAATTCTTTCATTACTAATATTCAATGGTAAAAGATCTGGATCAGGAAAATATCTATAATCATGTGCTTCTTCTTTTGACCGCATTGACCTAGTTTCATTTTTACTAGGATCATATAAACGCGTCTCCTGTTTTACCACTCCACCATTTTCAATTATTTCAATCTGTCTGTAAGCTTCATACTCAACTGCCTTCATCATAAATTTAACTGAATTAATATTCTTTAGTTCACATCGAGTGCCAAACTCTTCTCCAGGTCTTCTGACAGAAATATTTGCATCACACCTCAAAGAACCTTGATCCATATTTCCATCACAAGATCCAATATACCTTACTATAGAGCGCAATTTTCTTAAATATGCTCCCGCCTCTTCCCAATCTCTCATATCAGGTTTTGAAACAATTTCCATTAAAGGAATACCCGACCTATTTAGATCAACAAATGACAGCCTTGGGTGTTGATCATGCATTAATTTACCAGCATCTTGTTCTAAATGAAGCCTTTCTATTCCTATTTTTTTTATATCCCCTTTACCTAAATCTATATTAATCCAACCTTCACCAACAATAGGTGACTTAAATTGTGATATTTGATAACCCTGAGGAAGATCAGGATAAAAATAATTTTTTCTATCAAATATAGATGTATTATTTATTTTAGCATTTAAAGCATGCCCAGTTTTAATGGCCTGATTCACTGCCTCATTATTTATTACGGGAAGCATACCAGGCATAGCTGCATCAACGAAACTAACTTGAGAATTTGGACTAGCTCCAAAATCAGTTGCAGAGCCTGAAAATAATTTTGATTTACAATTTACCTGCGCGTGAATTTCTAAACCTATTACCATTTCCCATGTACCGGTTTCACCTTTTAATTTTATTGCTTCTCTCATTTTATATTACCTTTTAAATTATATACTCTTAAAATTTGCAGATTTTTCTATAATTGTTCCTATACTGAATAATGTTTCTTCATCAAAGCCTTTTCCAATTAGCTGAAGACCTAGAGGACATCTATTAGAATCTAATCCAGCAGGAATAGACATTGCAGGAAGTCCTGCAAGGCTAGCGGGAACTGTAAAAATATCATTCATATACATAGTTATTGGATCTATATTTTTTTCACCAATCTTAAAAGCTCCTGAAGGTGCTGTAGGAGTAAGAATAGCATCACAATTACTAAAAGCTGAATTAAAGTCTTCAACAATTTTTGTTCTTACTTTTTGCGCTCTTAAATAATAAGCGTCATAATATCCAGCAGATAATACATAAGTTCCAATTAATATTCTACGTTTTACTTCTTTACCAAAACCTTCTGCTCTTGTTTGTGAATACATTTCTTCTAACCCTTGAGTATCTTCTTTTCTAAATCCGTATTTCACTCCATCATAGCGGGCTAAATTTGCTGAAGCTTCTGCTGGCGCTACTATATAATAAGTAGGAAGAGCATATTTAGTATGAGGCAGTTTTACGTCTATTATTTCTGCTCCAGCATCTTGTATCCATTTTATTCCTTCATCCCATATTTTTTCAACTTCAGGTGAAAGCTCATTAATTTTATATTCCTTTGGAATTCCAATTTTCATTCCTTTTATAGATTTGGAGCAAGAGTCTAAAAAATTTGGCACCTTGATGTTTACCGATGTTGAATCTAAGTTATCAAAACCCGCCATATTTTGAAGAATTAAAGCACTATCTGCTACAGATCGCGTTAGAGGACCAGCTTGATCTAAAGAAGATGCAAAAGCTATAATTCCCCACCTAGAGCATCTTCCATAAGTAGGTTTTATACCTACTGTCCCACAAAAAGAGGCAGGTTGTCTTATTGACCCTCCGGTATCCGTTCCTAAGGCAATAGGAGCCAATCGTGCAGCTACTGCGGATGCAGAACCACCAGAAGAACCTCCTGGTACTAATTTTTCTTCTGATTTACTCCAAGGATTTATAACGCTTCCAAAATAACTAGTTTCGTTTGATGAGCCCATAGCAAATTCATCCATACTAGTTTTTCCTATATAAACTCCCCCTGCTTGCCATAATTTTGATGTAACTGTAGATTCATAACTTGGAATAAAGTTTTCTAATATTTTAGAACAGGCAGAAGTTCTCTCTCCCTCAACACAAAAAATATCTTTTACTGCTATTGGTAAACCCTCTAAAGGTAAAGCTTTATTTTTAGCTCTTCTTTCATCAGAAAGTTTAGCTAAAGATAACGACTTTTCTGCATTGTAATGAATATATGCGTTTAAATCTTTTTCATTTTTTATAATTTCTAAATATTCTTTAGTAACTTCTTCAGAGGAAAACTCTTTTTTATTTAGACCTTCTAAAGTTTCAGTTACTCCTAAATTTGTAATTTCTGTCATTTATTCTATTACCTTTGGTACTGTAAATGAATTATCTATTTTTTCAGGAGCATTACTTACTATTTTATCACTATAACCTCCATCATTTACCTCATCTTTTCTCTCTCTAAGAGATTCGTTTGAAACACCCGTCATTGGCTTAGTATTTTCAACATCTACCTCATTTAATTCTTCTATCCATTTCATTATATTATTTAATTCAGCTGTTATATTCTCAATCTCTGAATCTTCTATCTTAATTCTTGCAAGATATGCTACACGTTCTAAAGTTGATTTATCTAAAGACATATTTTAAAAACCCTATCTATATATTTAAAAATACTGATAATATATATATATATAAATAAATAATACATATATTTACCTATAAGATTGATTAATACTCTAAATGACCAATGACAAGCAATTTAAAAAACTAATTAATTTTGATATTAATAAATTTATTACACAAATTCCTTTAACCGGAAGTATATTAGGCCTTGACTTAGGTGAAAAAAGAATTGGAGTTGCAATAAGTGATATTAACAGATCAATTGCTATAGCTAAAAAACATATTGATAGAAAGAAACTAATTATAGATATTAATATAATTAACAATATTATAGCTGAAAATAATATTATCGCTATAATTGTAGGTAGACCTCTAAATATTGATGGAAAACCTGGAAAAAAAGCTCAATCTATAAGAAGATTGTCAGAAGAGATTAATAAAGTCTTAAAATTACCTTTGTTATTATGGGATGAAAGATACTCTTCACAGGCTGTAGAAAAAATTATGATTAATGAAATAGATTTATCAAGAAATAAAAGAAAAGAATTTATAGATTCATCAGCTGCATGTTGGATTCTAGAAGGAGCTTTAAAAAGAATAAAAAATAACACTATTTGACATTTTTTTACCAATTTGGTAATTTTTATAAAAAATAGGTTTAATATGCACGCTTTAGATAAATGGTTAAGAAACAACTCAATTAGCAGAAAAACATTTTCCACAAAATTAAATATATCTATAGCGACTCTTTCTCGATATCTATCAGGCAATAGAATTCCCAAACAAGAAATTATGCAAAGAATTATATACTTAACAGACGGTAAAATAAACCCATCTAATTTTTATATAATTAAAAATAATAATTCTAGTAGCAGTTTTAAAAATTATAAAAATGACCATTTACTAGGTATTGAAAATTTAAAAGAAGACGAAATATCTTCTCTGCTAAATAGAGCAGATGAAATAATAAAAGAAAATAGATTAGAACCTAAAGTTAATCAAAAATATAACGGAAAAACTCTTGTAAATTTATTTTTTGAAGATTCTACTAGAACTAAAACATCTTTTGAATTAGCCGCAAAACGACTAGGAATTGATGTTATCAATATGCAAATTGAGACATCTTCAATTAGGAAAGGAGAAAGTTTACTTGATACTGCAATGACTTTAAATGCTATGCAACCTGATATACTTGTTATCAGACACTCTTTAAGTGGCACACCCCACTTACTTGCTAATAAAGTAAATTGTGGAGTAATCAATGCTGGTGATGGACAGCACGAACATCCAACTCAAGCATTATTAGATGCCTTAGCTATCCGACGTAGAAAAAAACAAATTAAAGGTTTAAAAATAGCTATTTGTGGAGACATTGCCCATAGTAGAGTTGCGAGATCAAATATAAAATTACTTATAACCATGGGAGCAAAAGTTAATTTAATTGCTCCTTCTACTCTTATGGCAGAAGGATTATCTTACTATGGAGCAAATACATTTTCTAACTTTAAAGAAGGGTTAAATGATGTAGATATAGTAATGATACTTAGATTACAAAGGGAAAGAATGCAAGGGTCTTATATTCCGTCAGCAAAAGAATATTTTAAATTTTATGGTTTAGATCGAGAAAAACTTAGTTTTGCAAAAAGTGACGCCTTAGTTATGCACCCTGGTCCAATAAACAGAGGTGTGGAAATAGATAGTGAACTTGCAGATGATATAAATAGAACTCTTATCCTTGAACAAGTTGAACTTGGTGTTGCTATAAGAATGTCAGTTATAGAGCATCTCATTCATAATTTAGAGTTCAAAAAATGATAAAAGCAAAAAATAATAGCAAATTAGTTTTTAAAAATGCAAGAATAATAGACCCTTGCTCAGGTTTTGACAATTTAGGAGATTTAATAATTGAAGATAGAGTTATAAAAGACTTTGGAGTAAATTTATTAAAAAATCACATACCTGATGATGCTCAAATAATTGATTGTGAAAGGCATATTCTATGCCCAGGGTTTATAGATTTAGGTGCAAATATAGGGGAACCAGGCGAAGAATTTAAGGAAAACATAAATACTGCTTCGGATGCAGCTTTAGCTTCTGGAATTACCAGTATTGTTTGTATGCCTAATACAGATCCTGTAATAGACCAAATACCTATCATTCAATATATAGAAAAAAGAGCTAAAGAAACAAATGGAGTAAAAATATATCCTTCAGCTGCTATTACAAAAAATTTAGAAGGAACACAACTTACTGAAATGGGTTTATTATTGGAAGCAGGAGCAATATTATTTTCAGAAGCTAATAAAGTGATAAGCAATACTAAAGTAATGAAACAAGCTCTAACTTATGCTAAAAATTTTGATGCAACAATTATGATATCCCCCCAAGACCCAGATCTTTCTAAAAATGGGGTAATGAATGGAGGTGCTTTAGCTAATAGATTAGGATTACCAGGAATACCTAAAGTTGCAGAAATTATTCAAATAGAAAGAGATCTCAGGCTATTAGAGAGTACAGGTGGAAAATTACATTTTATTAATATAACTACAAATGATGCAATTATTGCAATCTTAAATGCGAAAAATAAAGGATTAAATGTAACTTGCTCTACCGCACCACATTATTTCAGTTTAGATGAAACTGCTGTTGACGAATGGAAAACATTTGCAAAAGTTTTTCCTCCATTAAGAGAGTATGAAGATAAAGAAGCAATATATAAGGCAATAGTAGAAGATAAAATTGATATAATATCAAGCCATCATACTCCACAAGACCAAGATAGTAAAAGATTACCTTTTGAACAAGCAGAGTTTGGTATAATAGGTTTTGAGACTTTATTCCCTATATCTCTTGATTTGCATACTAATGGTAAGATGAAGCTTATAAATTTAATTGACAAACTTACTTATGAGCCTGCAAAACTCTTAAATTTAAATACTGGTAAAATTAAAATAAATGCTCCGGCAGATTTAACATTAATTGATATAAATACACCATACCAGTTAATTTTAGAAAATATGAACAGCAAATCTAAAAATTCACTTTTTGATGAGTATAATGTAAAAGGAAGAATATTATGTACTGTTGTTGATGGAAGAATAGTTTATTCCGAACCAAGCTTTGAATATAATTAAGGATATACATGTTAGTTAACATTATAGAATTATTTTCGTATCATAATGTTATTTTTTTTATTATTGCTAGTTTTTTTATTGGCTCCATTCCATTTGGACTCATCATTACAAGAATATCTGGTTATGGAGACATAAGAAAAATAGGTTCAGGAAATATTGGGGCCACAAATGTTCTAAGAACAGGAAATAAATTTTTAGCTATTTTAACACTTTGTTTGGATCTACTAAAAAGCTTTACTATACTTTACCTAGTTAAAATAAATTTTGAATTTAAACTTGAAGAAAATTTTTTAATACTTCTATATGTAATTATAGCTTTATTATCATTATTAGGGCACATGTTTAGTCCATTCATATCATTTAAAGGAGGAAAAGGCATAGCAACTGCTGCCGGAATACTTTTTTTCATTAATTGGTTTCTAGCGGTGTTTACCTTATTTATCTGGTTAATAATGGCAATAAAATTTAAAACATCTTCTATAGGTGCTTTAACTGCTAGTTTTATTTGTCCTATATTATTTTGGTTTTTATATAAAAGTAATTTTATAAAAAATATAGAAATTTCAATTCTAGAAGTTTATTTAGTCTTAATAATAACAATTTTAATATGGGTTAAACATATTCCTAATATTAAAAGGCTAATAGCAGGAACTGAAACAAAAATTTAGATAAACCAATTAATTTAAAAAAATAATTTGCTAAAATTGTAAAAGATTATTAATTGTGAATTTATATATTTAATTATAGTTAGAGTTAATATGAATATTGTAATAGTAGAATCACCAGCAAAAGCCAAAACTATAAATCAATACTTAGGTAATGATTATAAAGTTTTAGCATCATATGGACACATAAGAGACCTACCAAATAAAAAAGGTTCTGTAATACCAGATGATAATTTCTTTATGAAATATGAAGTACAAGATGATAAAAAAAAGCAGATACAAGCTATTAGCAAATCAATTTCTAAAGGAGATACTCTTTGGTTAGCAACTGATGCTGATAGAGAGGGAGAAGCAATCGCATGGCATATTCATTCATTTTTATCTGAGAAGAATAAATTAAAGGATGTTGAAATTAAAAGAGTGGTATTTAATGAAATTACAAAAAATGCAATTTTAGAAGCTTTTAATAATCCAAATAATATTGATATAAATATGGTAGATGCATACCAAGCCAGAAGAGCTCTAGACTACTTGATGGGTTTCTCACTATCTCCAGTTTTATGGAAAACACTTCCTAGAGCAAAATCGGCTGGTAGAGTGCAATCAGTTGCTCTCAAATTAATTTGTGATAGGGAGACTGAAAGAGAAAAATTCTTACCAAAAGAATATTGGACTATTAATTCTTCATTTAAAAAAGAGAATAGCGAATCTTTCTCTGCTAACTTAACGATTTTGAATAATAATAAACTTAAAAAATTTGATATCTATAGTAAAAAAATTGCTGATGAAGCAATCAGTAAGATTACAAATGTAAATAATTTTTACATAGACTCAATACAAAAGAAACGAATTAAAAGCCGAGCTGCTGCTCCATTTATTACATCTACACTACAACAAGAAGCTTCAAGAAAATTAGGTATAGGAGCAAAAAATACTATGAGAATAGCTCAAAGTTTGTATGAAGGTATAGAGATAAATGGTGAAACAATAGGTTTAATTACATATATGAGAACAGACTCTGTAAATTTATCAGATACTGCAACACAACAAATTAGACAATTAATAGAAAAAAAATATGGAAATACATACGTTCCAAAATCTCCTAATAAATATACAAAAAAGTCTGCTAATGCTCAAGAAGCTCATGAAGCTATCAGACCTACAGATATAAGTAATACTCCAGAAGATATAAAAAATTATTTAGATGAAAGACAAAGACTTTTATATGAATTGATATGGAAAAGAACAATAGCGTCACAGATGCAAAGTGCAGAAATTGATCAAGTAAGCATTAATATTATGTCAAAAGAACAAGACATAGGATTTAGAACTTCAGGTTCAATTTTAGTTTTTGATGGCTATAAAAAAATTTACACTGAAGATCAAGATGATACAGATAAAGATGAAGACAATAATAATATTCCGAATGTTAATGAAGGAGATGAACTTAAATTTTTTAACCTAAAGTCTTCACAACATTTTACTGAGCCCCCACCAAGGTATACTGAAGCTTCTTTAGTTAAAAAATTAGAAGAACTTGGGATTGGCAGACCTTCTACATATGCATCAATTGTATCTGTTATTAAAGATAAGGGTTATGTTAAATATGAAAAAAGGAGGTTTGAACCTGAAACAAAAGGAAGAATTGTTACAGCATTTTTAAATGGTTATTTTAGTAATTATATTGAAGAGAATTTCACTGCTAAACTTGAAAGTCAGTTAGATAATATATCTAGTGGCCAAGAAAATTGGAAAGAGACTCTAAAAAAATGGTGGTTACCATTCAAATCTAATATAGATGATGCCTCTGAACTAAGAGTAAGAGATGTTGAAAAACGAATAGATAATGACTTAGGACCTCATTTTTTTCCAGAAACTGAAGATGGCTCTGACCCAAGAAAATGCCCTAAATGTAATGATGGTAAGTTAAATATACGATATGGAAGAAGTGGAGGATTTATTGGTTGCTCCGCGCACCCTGATTGTGACCATACTGCACAATTAATAGTAGGAAAAGGGAAAGAATCTAGTAAATTTGAACCTGTTAAGTTAGGAGTAAATGATGATAATGCTACTATTACATTAAGGATAGGCCCATATGGTCCTTATGTGCAAGCAGGAGAAACTCCAGATAAAGGAAATAAAAAAGCGATAAAACCTAAGCGTGCATCTATACCTAAGAATATAGATATTGATAGCGTTACACTTGAAACTGCCTTATCAATGCTTGCCTTACCGAGGGATATAGGATTACATCCTGAATCAGGTAAAATGATAACAGCAAATAATGGAAGATTTGGCCCTTATGTTAAGCATGGCAGTACTTTTGCTAGCATAAAAGGAGATAGTGAGGATGTTTTTACTATAGGAATAAATAGAGCAATAGATTTAATTGTTGAGAAAGAAAATAATCCTTCAAAAAGAAGGAAATATTCAAAAAAAAAGCAAAAAAGTAAATAAATTATTATACTATCTTGACACATAATAAAGTTAAGGTATTCTCTCCATCAAAATAAAGGGTTAAAAAATGGCAAAACCAACTACTATAAAAATAAGACTGAAAAGTACTGAGTCAGGTTTTTTCTATGTGACAAAAAAAAATAGTAGGACTATGACAGAAAAAATGGAAGTAAAAAAATACGATCCAATAGCAAGAAAACATGTTTTATTTAAAGAAGATAAGATTAAATAGCCCTCTAGATCCAATACTAAATGGAATCAAATATAAAAATTAATAAAAATTTGCCTCTTTTAATATGTGATGCTGATGAGGTTATTTTTAAATTTATGGATACATTTGATTATTATCTTGAAAATAAAAATATGTATTTTTCTTATGAAACATTTAAGCTTAACGGAAATATAAAAAACAAAGATACTGATCAAGCTATAAATAGCGATGATATACCTAGATTAATATCAAATTTTTTTAAAATGCATACATTAGATATGCCCTTAATAAAAAATGCCAAGAAAACCTTGGAAGAGCTTAGTAATAAAATTAATATAGTTATTCTTTCTAATATTCCTATGGCTTCTTCTAATGATAGAATAGCATGCCTTAAAAAACATAATATGCATTATAATTTTATTAGCAACGAAGGTACTAAAGGCAATAAATGTATGGAATTAGCGAAATTAACGAATAAAAATGTTTTTTTTGTTGATGATTTACCTAATCAAATTTCTTCTGTAAGCAAGACTTGTAAAGAAATTATTACTATTCATTTCTTACAAAATGAAAAATTAATTAAAATTATTCCTGAGATTAAAGATTGTGATTATAAAGTTAATAATTGGAAATCTATAAAGAAAATCATTCTCAATAATATTTAGCAATTTGGTTTTTCTATGAAATTTTGTTCTTTCAAGGAACCAATTATTTGATAATCAAAATAATCAAATATAACTTTATGCACTATTCCATTCTTTAAATTAACTAAAATTTCTATTTCATTTTTTGGCTTTGAAACTATGTCACCATAAAGAAAATTTGCTGACCTTAATATTTTATAATTGTTTATTCTATCCAAGACAAATGTAGTAACGTTATTAAGCGATTCATCATCTTCACCAGTAAAAACTATATTATTATTAAATTTATCAGTTGAATTATTTTCTAATATAGTAAAAAAGTGTTGAATAGGATAGAGAGTATTTGCAGGAATTTCTATTACTTTTTTCTCTGGCTTCAAATATACTACTTCAGCATTATTTCCAATTTTTTTTGATTTTCCCTCGTATGATATCAATTCTTTATCATTAATTACTATTTTGGACGTAAACCTAAAGGTATCATGCTTTTTTGATTCCCAAGAAGAATACCTGAATATATTTCTTACTTGAGAGCCATTTTTATCTGTTATATCAATAGTTGTATTTTGATTAACTACCCAGCCATTACATACTTCACGCACAGATAAATGCATTTGTCCTATGGCATTATGTACTTTTGAAGAATTAGTTACTTTACCTATATTTAAATTATATATTGCTTCATGAGGAATAAATGTGAAATTAGTATGTTCTTCATTTGCATAAATATTAATATTGATGAAATATAATATAAAAAATATAAATATGGTTGTTTTCATATTAAACCTCATTATGTTTTAAAAATAAATACTAAGTAAACTTGTAATAAAATATCAACATGAGAGTATAAGTAAAGGATAAGAGATGAATATTATTGAAGAAAAATTAAATAATCTGAATATTGTTTTACCTTCAGCACCAATACCTGCCGCAAATTATATACCATATGTAATAACTAATAATTTAGTCTTTATAGCTGGTCAAGTTCCTTTTGAAAATGGAGAAATTAAACAAACTGGTAAAGTTGGAGATAATATAGATATAGATACAGCAAAAAAAATTGCAAGAATATGTGGATTAAATGTAATTTCAGTTTTGAAAGATGCCTTAAATGGAGATTTATCTCGAGTTACAAAGTGTGTTAAATTAGGTATATTTGTTTCTAGTACAAATGATTTTCATAACCAGCCAGAAGTCGCAAACGGTGCCTCTGATCTTATGGTAGAAATATTTGGAGATAAAGGTAAGCATGCTAGGTTTGCAGTAGGTACAAATAGTTTACCTAGAAATGTACCTGTCGAAGTGGATGCAATATTTGAATTTAAATAATGTTTTCATTTAAGACCTTTAATAAAATTTCTTCTATTGGAAAAATAAAGTGGGATGCCTGTTCAAAAAACTTAAACCCCTTTTTATCTTATACATTTCTGCATAACTTGGAAGAATCTAAATCAGTAGGGCCTGGAACGTCTTGGTTAACAAAGTACCTATGTATTTTAGATGAAAATGAAACTGTTGCTGTATCCCCAATGTATATCAAATTAGATAGTCAAGGTGAATACGTATTTGATCATGCATGGGCTAACGCCTATTATAATGCTGGTGGTAATTACTACCCTAAACTACAATTATCAATTCCATTTACACCAGTTACTGGAAATAGGTTATTAATAAAAAATAGCTTAAATAATCAACAAAAAAAAAATATTATGAGTTATTTTGCAGAATCTATTATTAATATTACTGATAATAATTTTTCTTCAGCACACCTAACATTTTGCACCAAAGAAGAAAGTATAGAATTAAATAAATATAAATTTTTAACTCGAATTGGTGAACAATTTCACTGGAAGAATAATAATTATAACGACTTTAATCATTTTTTAAGCACTTTAATATCAAGAAAAAGAAAATCTATATTAAAAGAAAGAAAATTTATTAAAGACAGTAATATAGAAATTATACTAAAAACAGGAAAAAATATTAAAAATATTGACTGGAAGTGTATGTATGATTTTTACATTAATACTTCAGATAAAAAATGGGGTAATGCATATTTAAATAAAGATTTTTTTAAATTATTGGAAAAAAATTTTTCAGATAAAATTTTAATTATTTTTGCTAAAGAAAAAGGTCATAATATAGCTGGCGCAATGCATGTTATCGGTAAAAATACGCTATATGGAAGATATTGGGGCTGTAATAAAAATATTAGATATTTACATTTTGAATTATGCTACTATCAAGCGATAGAATGGGCTATAAATAAAAATTATAAATATGTAGAAGGCGGCGCGCAAGGCCCTCATAAAATTCAGAGAGGCTACTTGCCAACTAAAACATACAGTTCACATTATATTTCAAATAAAAATTTTAGAGATGCTGTTAAAGAATTTTTATCTAAAGAATCAAAAATTATTAATAATGATATTGAGACTATAAATAGAGAATTTACACCTTTTAAAAGGAGTTAATTAAAACTTTTTTCTTTAGTTTTATTAAGAGAAATATCAAATTTAAACATATCCTTTTTAAAAGAAATTTTTATATGTCCTCCATTTGATAACTCACCAAATAATATACTGTTAGCTAGTGGCTTTTTTATTTCCTCTTGGATTACTCTAGCTAAAGGACGTGCTCCAAAAACCGGATCGAATCCTTTTTTGGCTAGAGATAATTTTGCACTTATATCTAATTCAATTGATATTTTTTTCTCTTCTAGTTGAGCTTCTAATTGATCGATAAATTTATCTACAATTTTTTCAATTACTTCTTCATTTAGGTTCTTAAATTTAATAATTGAATCTAGTCTATTTCTAAATTCAGGCGCAAAAAGATTTTTTATTGCCTCGCTATCATCTCCTGTCCTATTTTTTCTTTCAAAACCTATAGGAGCTTTAGCCAAGTCTGCTGCACCTGCATTTGATGTCATTATTAAAATAATATTTCTAAAATCAATTGTCTTACCATTATGATCCGTTAATTTTCCATGATCCATAATTTGCAGAAGAATATTAAATAAATCTGGATGAGCTTTTTCAATTTCATCTAATAATAATACTGCGTGAGGATTTTGATCCACCTTATCTGTTAATAAACCACCTTGATCAAAGCCAACGTATCCAGGAGGAGCACCTATTAATCTAGAAACAGAGTGTCTTTCCATATATTCAGACATATCAAATCTCATTAATTCTAATCCTAGATTTCTTGCTAACTGTCTCGAAACTTCAGTTTTACCTACACCTGTTGGCCCAGTAAAAAGATAGCATCCTATAGGTTTCTCAATATCTCTTAAACCTGCTCTTGCTAATTTTATGGCATCAGAAAGCTCACTGACTGCCTCATCCTGACCATAAACTACTAATTTTAAATCCCTTTCAAGATTTAATAATTGATCTTTATCACTCGAATTCACCCTTTTAGATGGAATTCTGGCTATTTTTGAGATGATATTTTCAAGATCTGAAACCCCAAGCATTTTTTTTCTTCGAGAAGGAGGTAAAAGTATTTGAGAAGCACCTAATTCATCTATTACGTCTATAGCTTTATCAGGAAGCTTTCTATCTCCTATGTATCTATCACTTAAGTCAACAGCAGCTTTAATTGCTGCATGGGTATATTTGACTCCGTGATGTTCCTCATAGTAACCCTTCAATCCATTTAAAATTTTTACTGCATCTTTTTTTGTAGGCTCAGCTATATCTATTTTTTGAAACCTTCTCACTAATGCTCTATCTTTCTCAAAATGACTTCGGTATTCCTTATAAGTAGTTGAGCCAATACATTTTAGTTCACCTGATGCCAAAGCAGGTTTAAGGAGATTGGATGCATCCATTGAGCCGCCGCTCGTTGCTCCAGCTCCAACTACAGTATGAATTTCATCAATAAATAAGATTGCTCTATTATCCTGTGAAATCTCTCTTAATATAGCTTTTAGTCTTTCTTCAAAATCACCTCTGTATCTAGTACCTGCTAATAGGGTTCCCATATCTAAACTGTAAATTATAGCCTCTTTTAAAATTTCTGGAGTATCTCCATTAACAATTTTTCTAGCTAATCCTTCCGCAATCGCCGTTTTTCCTACTCCTGGATCTCCTACATATAATGGGTTATTTTTAGTCCTTCTACATAAAACTTGTATTGTTCTATCAACTTCTTTATCTCTGCCAATTAAAGGATCAATTTCACCTTTTTTAGCTTTTAAATTTAAATTAACACAATAGGTTTCAATAATACTTTTCTTTTTAGTGTTATTATTTTCAGAGTTTTGGTTTGTTTTTTCCTCATATATACCATCAGATTTTGAACCATGACTTATATAGGATACTGCATCAAGCCTCGTCATATTTTGATTATTTAAATAAAATACAGCATGGCTTTCTCTTTCACTAAATATTGCAACAAGTATATTAGCTCCTGTAACTTCTTCACTTCCAGACATTTGGACATGATTAGCTGCTCTTTGTATCACTCTCTGAAATGAAGTAGTAGGCTTAACCTCTTCTCCTTTATTTAATTTTAAAGCAGTTAATTCATTAATAATAAAATCATTCAAAACAGCTCGTAATTGTTCAATATCTACATTACAAGATATTAAAACTTCATTTGCATCTTCATCATCTATTAAAGCTAACAATAAATGTTCTAGGGTAACGTACTCATGTTTATTTTCAGCAGCAAGCTCAAAAGATCTATTTAATGTTTTTTCTAACCTGTTAGAAAGCATTATTCTTTTTCCATAGTACACTGAAGTGGATGTTCATTTTTTCTAGCAAAATCCATAACTTGAACAACTTTAGTTTCTGCTATTTCATAAGGATATAATCCACATACACCCATACCTTTTTGATGTACGTGTAGCATAATTTGTGTAGCTTCAGCTCTAGATTTTTTAAAAAACCTTTCTAAAACTAAAATAACAAATTCCATAGGAGTATAATCATCATTCATAATTAATACCTGATAAAAAGAAGGTTTTTTAGCTTTAATTTTTTCTTCTATTATAGTTCCAGTATTATCAGAATTTAATTTATCTTTAGAAGTCATAAAATTCGATCCTATTTTTTATTTTTTTAATATCTATAATATAACATTATATAAACATTTTTATAATGAATTCTACAAAATATAGATACTATGTTAAAGTTAAATTAAATTTTTCTAAGTATAAATTTAATTCTCTTTGCAAATTATTAAGAGAGATTTCACTTTTTGCTTCAATTCTTGCTACCAAAACAGCTTGAGTATTAGATGCTCTTAACAGCCACCACCCATCATCTTTTTCTACTCTTAAACCATCAACTTTATTAACTATTATTTTTTCATTATCTAAAATACTTGTTAGTTCTTTTATAACATTAAATTTCTTTTCATCAGAGCAGTCTATTTTAATTTCTTGCGTTGAAAATGTTTTAGGAAGACTATTTAAAAAGTTGTCTAAAGTCTCTCTATCTTTAATTAATTCCAATACTCTTAATCCTGCATAAATTCCATCGTCATACCCAAGGTATCTATCAGCAAAAAATATATGACCAGACATCTCTCCAGCTAATGGAGCAGAAATTTCTTTCATCTTAGATTTAATAAATGAGTGACCAGTTTTCCACATTACTGGCGTTCCACCTAATTTTTTTATTTCATGAAATAAGTTTTGAGAAGCCTTTACATCTGCTATAATTGGCGCATTTGGAATATCTCTTAAAACTTCTTTTGATAAAAAAGCTAAAAGCTGATCTCCCCATACGATATTACCACTACTTGATACTACTCCTAACCTATCTCCATCTCCATCAAAAGCTAATCCAATATCAAGTTTTTTATCTATAACTAAGTTTATAATTTGTTCTAGGTTTTTTGGCTCAGTAGGATCAGGATGATGCGCTGGAAACATACCATCTATATTTTCATTAATTAAAATATGTTCTCCTGGTAAAAATTTTATAAGTTTTTTAATTATGTCTCCTGCAGCACCATTTCCAGGATCCCAGGCAACCTTTAAAGACCTATTAAATTTATCTAGTTTTAAAGATTTCAGCATAAAGTCTATATATTTATCAGTAATCAAATAATCTGATTTACTCCCAAGCTGAAAGTCCCATTCTCCATTTAGAGCCTTTTCACCAATTTCAAGTATATCTTTTCCAAAAAAAGGTACTTTACCCTTCATAATTTTGAAACCATTATGATTTGGGGGATTATGTGAACCAGTTACCATTATAGCTCCATCTGACCTTAAGTGATTAGCGGCAAAGTATAGCATTGGTGATGGTCCTACTCCAATATCTATTACATCTGCACCTGACTCATATAAACCTTTTTTTAAATTCTCAACTAATGAAGGAGAGGATATTCTTCCATCCCTGCATACAATTACTATTTTTTTATTTTTATCAAAAGAAGATGCAAAAATATTACCTAATCTCTCTGCATCTATATTATTTAAGGTATTACCGACCTCACCCCTAATATCATAAGCACGTAATATATTTTTATTAAAAACATGGGTATTAGACATATTTCAAATACTACTCCTACCTATACTAACATATTGAAACCCTAATTCAGCCATGGATACCGGCTTATATATATTACGAAGATCTATCATAACTGGTTTGTTTAATAATTTTTTTACTTTATCCAAATCTAAAGCCCTAAATTCATTCCACTCCGTTATCAAAACTATTGCATCAGTATTATTTATACATTCGTATGTATCATACATCCACCTCACGCCATCAAATTCCTTCATTTCTTTTGCAATTGGCATTCCTGCTGGATCATAAACTTTGACTTCTTTTGTCATTTTAACTAATTCAGGAACTATTATTAAAGATGGAGATTCTCTCATATCATCCGTATTAGGCTTAAATGTTAAACCTAATATAGAAAGTGATTTATTAGTTAATGGCTCAAGCGTATCTTTAATTTTTTTTACCATATTAATTTTTCTGGACTCATTAACTTCTATAACACTATCTATTATTTGACTTTTAGCACCTACTTCTTTTCCTATCTCAGACAATGCTCTTGTATCTTTTGGAAAACAAGAACCACCAAAACCAGGACCAGGATGAAGAAATTTTGAACCAATTCTTCCATCTAAACCTATACCTTTAGCCACCTCTTGAATGTCTGCTCCCACTTTTTCACAGATATCAGCCATTTCGTTAATAAAAGTTATTTTAGTAGCTAAAAAACCGTTAGAAGCATATTTTATTAACTCAGCTGTTTCTCTTTTTGCAAAAAGTATAGGAGTCTCTCTTAGATTTAATGGTCTATATAATTTCTCTAAAATAGACTTAGCAAAATTACTTTCTACTCCGCATATGACTCTATCAGGTCTCATAAAATCTTCTATAGCTGATCCTTCTCTCAAAAATTCTGGATTAGAAGCCACTTCAAAATTAATTTCTGATTTAAGTTCTTTTCTATAATTAAGCATATAAGACTCGATTTTTTTACCAGTACCTACGGGAACAGTGGACTTTGTAACTATAAGTTTAGGTTTGTCCTCTACGTTAATTAATTCTGCTATCTCTTTCGCAACTTCATATATATATTTTAAGTCAGCTTTATTATTATTTGTATTTGTAGGAGTTCCAACAGCTATAAATATTGCATCACTATTATAAAAATCTTCAGATAGATTAGTAGAAAAAAACAATCTTTTTGCTTTGACATTTTTTTTTACTAAATCTTCTAAGCTAGGCTCATAAATGGGAATTATTCCACTATTTAGATTATCTATTTTATTTTTATCTTTATCTATACATGTTACATTAAATCCAAATTCTGAAAAACAGGCACCTGATACCAATCCAACATAGCCAGTCCCAACAATAGAAATATTCATATATCTAATCCTTGCATAAGTTATTAATTATTTCTTTTACTTGGCTTTTATATTTTTCGTCTTTAATAGCTACTGATAATTGTGCTTCAAGAGCACCCATAATATTTCCACAATCATATCTATTACCATCAAATTTGTAACCTATTACTCTTTCAGTGTTAATAAGTTTTTTTATAGCATCAGTTAATTGTATTTCTCCTCCAACTCCTAATTCATGATTTGATAATTCTTCAATTATGCTAGGATTCAAAATATATCTCCCTATTATAGCTAAATTTGAAGGGGCTTTTTCTTTAGCAGGTTTTTCAACCATGCCCTTGACATGATAAATATTATTTTCATTTTTATAGTAATCAATAACTCCGTATTTCTCTATATTATTTTTATCTACTTCTTGAATAGCTACCACATTAGATTTACTTTTTTTATAGACTTCTATCATTTGCCCAATACAAGGAACGTCTGATAAAACTAAATCATCAGGTAATATTACTGCAAAAGGCCCAGAAATATAGTCTTTTGCACACCATATAGCATGACCTAAACCTAAGGGTTTATCCTGGATAACTTCAATTAAATTTTCTTGCTCAATTAAATTACTAGATATTAATTTAAAATATTCAGAGTTTTTATCTCCTAATTCTTTTTCTAATTTTTCGTTCTTCTTGAAATAATTAATAACAGATGGTTTATGAGGGGAATTAACAAATATAAATCTTTCTATTCCTGCATTTTTTGCTTCATTTACTGCATAATCTATTAAAGGTTTATTTAATATAGGTAAAAGTTCTTTAGCTACTACTTTTGTAGCAGGTAAAAACCTAGACCCTAATCCAGCAACTGGAAAAACTACAGTTTTAATATTATTTATAGAATTCATATATATATATTTACCTGTTAAAATTTATTAATTAAATAAATAAAAGTTATAGTTCTATTACATCTTCAATATGCATTTGTAAACTTTCTCTGCCATTCCATTCAGATATTTTTAATTTTCCAATAACATGCACATAATAATTATTCAAAAGACTTTTTCCTAAAGATGTTCCAACACTTCTAAACGCTATGCCATTTAATCTACGATTAGAAGAATCAGAAATAATACATTTAATATGTTTTTCTCCTACTATTTTAACACTAAATAAATTTACATCTTTAATAATAAATTTGGGTTCAGGGTTTCCTGCCCCAAAAGGTTCTATTAAACTTAGTTGCTTAATTAAATCTGGTATAGCACCCCCTACCGATACGGCCATATCTACAAAATGTTCCTTTTTAATATTTTTAACTTGGTTACTAACTTTATTATTAAGAAATATTCTTAAATCATTTATTTTTTCTTTATCAATCGTCAATCCGCAAGCCATTGGGTGACCTCCCCCATTAATTAGTATACCAGATTGCTTAGCAGCTGTAATCATTCCACCTATATCTATACCAGATACTGACCTACCTGAACCCTTAGATTCACCTCCATTTTCAGCAATAATAATAGCAGGTTTATTAAATTGCTCTACAATTCTACTTGCTACAATACCTATTACACCTGGATGCCAGCTATCACCATTTAATATTAGAATATCATTATGATGATAGTTTTCTGCCATTCTACTCGCGGCTTCTAAAACATATGACTCAAGTTTTTTTCTTTCTTCATTTAATAAATTCAAACGAATTGATATTTCTTTAGCACATTGCTCATTATTTGTTGTTAATAACTTAGCTCCAAGATCTGATTCACCAACTCTCCCACCTGCATTAATTCTAGGACCTAGTATAAAACCAGCATGAAAAACGCTAGGAAAATCTTCTATCTCAGACACTTTAAATAAAGCATTTAATCCAATATTTTGCCGTTTTGACATAATTTTTAAACCATGCCTTACTAACGCTCTATTTGGTCCAATCAAAGGTACTACATCACAAATTGTTCCTAATGCAACTAAATCTAAAACCGAAGATAAACTTTGAGTATCTTTTTCTTTAAGAAAGCCTATATTTACAAGATTATTTTTTAATGCACCAATCAACATAAATGATACGCCAACAGCTGCTAACATTCCTAAATCAGTATTATCATCAATTCTATTTGGGTTAACTAATGCTATTGCCTCTGGTAATTTAGCCTCTGGAACATGGTGATCAACAACTATAACATCTAAATTAATTTCCTTAGCAAATGCTAATTCTTTAAAAGCAGTTATTCCACAATCTACAGTTATAACTAAATCTATACCTTGGTCTTTTAAGTATTTAAAAGCTTTTGTATTTGGACCATAGCCTTCTTTTTGTCTATCAGGTATATATATAACAGGCTCAATTCCAAATTGTTTAAATGATTTATACAATACTGCTGAAGAAGTTGCCCCATCAACATCATAGTCTCCAAAAATTGCAATTTTTTCTTTAGATATAAATGCTTTAGAAATTCTATCTACAGCTTTAGCCATATCTTTTATAGACAATGGAGATGGAAGAGTTTCTCTTAGGCTTGGATATAGATAAATCTCAGCTTTATCTATATCAATACCACGTGCACAAATTATACGAGCTAAAAAATCGCTTATTTGCAAATCTTGAACTAATTTATTTACTTTTCTCTCTTCTATATCTTTTAGAGACCATATTTTTTTCTTTACAGAATTATAATAATTACCGTTCAATATTAATCTTCAATAACACTTTTTTTAGTAAAATTATGCTCTGCAGAAATGGTTCTAACAGTTCCGGTCTTTGATCTCATTATTATTGATTGTGTGCTAGCTCCAGAATTCCATCTTCTAACTCCTCTTAACATAGAACCATCAGTTACACCTGATGCAGCGAACATTACCTCACCATGTGCTAGTTCATTTAAACTATAAATTTTATTATAATCAGTAATACCTAATCTATCAGCTCTGTTTTTTTCATCATTATTTCTAAATGTGAGCCGTCCCCACATTTGTCCTCCTATACATCTTAAAGCAGAAGCGGCTAAAACACCTTCAGGTGCTCCTCCACTTCCAACATACATATCTACTCCTGTATCCTTACTAGCTGTAGCTATTACCCCTGCCACATCCCCATCGGAAATCAACATTATTCTAGCACCTGCTTCTCTTGTTTTTGCAATTAATTCTGCATGTCTTGGACGATCTAATATGCATACCACTAAATCAGAAATAGCAAGATTTTTAGCTCTAGCTAAATTTTTTAAATTAGCTTGCGGAGAATTGTCAATATTAACTATATCCTTCTCTAATCCTGGTCCAACTGCAATTTTATCCATATATACATCAGGCGCATTTAAGAACCCTCCATCAACAGCCATTGCTATAACCGCTAATGCATTGGGGCCACCTGTAGCACATATAGTCGTCCCCTCAAGTGGATCTAAAGCTATATCAATTTTTGGCCCTTTTCCTGTACCTACCTTTTCTCCAATATACAACATAGGTGCCTCATCTCTTTCTCCTTCTCCAATTACAACAGTTCCTTCTATATCCATTCCATTCAGAGCCACTCGCATTGAGTCAACTGCAGCTTGGTCTGCTGCCTTTTCATCACCTCTTCCCATCCATTTGGAGGCAGATAGAGCTGCTGCTTCCGTAACTCTAACCACTTCTAAAGCAAGATTTCTATCTAAAATACCAGTTTCATTTCTTTCGTTCATTTTTTACTCCTATTTATATATTTTCTACCCTTATTAAATATGACTTTCCAATTAAAGAATTTAAACTATCAATTTTATTTATAGCATTATTAATATTTAATTCATTACAATCATGAGTTAATATTATAATATATTTGTTTTCTTCACTTTCATTTCCTTCTTGTATAACTGAATCTAATGATATACCATTTTCATTTAATACTGACGTTATACTTGCTAAAACACCAGGTTTATCGTTTACTAATAGTCTTATATAATATTTACCTACCCTTGACGTTATTTTTTTATATTCTCTAACATTTTTAATTGAACGAAAACTGTTTAAAAATTTATTACTTTTTGCGGCATGAATGATATCAGATACAACTGAAGAAGCAGTGGGTTCCGCTCCCGCACCTTCTCCTATAAAAGTTAGTTTTTTACTATAATCACCTTCTAAAAAGACTGCATTTAATGCTCCACCAATACCTGAACATATAGACCCTGATAAACATAATGCAGGATGAACTCTAAAATCTAATTTATTCTTCTCAAGACTAGCTATACATATAAGTTTAATTTTATACCCTAGCCTATTTGCATATTTTATATCCTCAGCCTCAATAGAAGTTATTCCTTCAACGTAGACCTTTTTTAAATCAGGTTTAGCTCCATAGGCTAATAATCCTAAAATCACTAATTTATGAGCTGAATCAATTCCTTCTACATCAAAAGTAGGGTCAGCTTCAGCAAAACCTAGTTCCTTTGCCTTTATTAATGCGTCTTCAAATGAATTAGAATTATTTGTCATATCTGAAAGAATATAATTACATGTTCCATTCAAAATCGCATGAATACTTATTATATTATTAGATACCAAACCATCATTAATACTATTTATAACGGGAATTGCTCCAGCCACAGCAGCTTCATAATAAATGGCTAGATCTTTATTTGAAGCCTTATCATGTAAATCATAGCCATATTTTGCAATTAATGCCTTATTTGCAGTAATAAAATATTTATTATTTTCTATAGCTGTATATGCTAATTTTTTAGCTAAACCATCACTTCCACCAACTAATTCTACAATAGCATCTATATCTTCTCTTTCAGCTAAGGCTAGAGGAGATTCTTCCCAGTCATATTTATTAATATCTATATTTCTATTTTTATTCTTATCTTTAGCTGAAATTGCTTTAATAATTATTTTTTTACCAGATTTTTGATTAATATTAATTAATTGATTCTCTAATAATTTCAACGTAGCTGAACCTACCGTACCCAAGCCAACTAAACCTATAGAAAAACTTTTTGAATTATCCATTTTTAACTTTCTTCATATTTATCAAAGAATACCTTAATATTTTTAATTGCCTGCCTAATTCTATATTCATTTTCTACTAAACCAATTCTTACAAAACCTTCGCCATTTTTGCCAAAGCCTATACCTGGTGCTACAGCAACTTTTCCATATTTAAGTAATTTTTTTGAAAATTCTAAAGACCCAATATTTAAAAATTTTTCTGGTAACTTAGCCCAAACAAACATTGTTGCTTTTGGCGAATCTATTTTCCAACCTATACGACTAAAACCCTCTACCAAAACATCCCTTCTTTTCATATAAACTGATCTTATATCATTTATGCATTCTTGAGGCCCATTTAGTGCTGCTATAGATGCTACCTGAACTGGAGTAAAAGCTCCATAATCTAAATAAGATTTAATTTTAGTTAATGCTTGAATTAAATTTTTATTCCCTACTGCAAATCCTACTCTCCAACCAGGCATAGAGTATGTCTTACTTAATGAAGAAAACTCTACTGCAATATTTTTTGCTTTTGGTACTTCTAATATAGATGGAGGCATTTGCCCGTCAAAATATATTTCTGCATATGCAATATCAGAAAGAATATATACCTCATATCTTATGCATATATCTACTACCTCTTTAAAGAAATCTAAAGTAGCTATTCTCGTTGTAGGATTATTAGGGTAATTTAAAACCAAAGCTTTTGCTTTATTATTAGAAGAGGATAATATTTTATGTAAATTTTTAATAAAATTATCATTTGGATTACTATCTATTGATAAAACTGAGGCTCCAGCAATAATAAACCCATAAGGATGAATCGGATAACTTGGATTAGGGACTATTACTTTATCTCCATTAGAAGTAATAGCTGAAGCTAAATTCGCAAGGCCTTCCTTAGATCCTAATGTTACAATTACTTCTGTTTCAGGATTAATATCTACATTAAATCTTCTTTTATAATAATTAGATTGTGCTCGCCTAAGACCAAGTATTCCCCTAGATACAGAATACCTGTGAGATTTTGGGTCTTTAATTGTATCACATAATTTATCAACTATATGCTGAGGGGTTGGCATATCAGGATTACCCATACCAAAATCAATAATATCTTCACCTAAAGAACGCTCTTTTGCTTTCATTGAGTTAACTTCTGCAAAAACATAGGGTGGAAGAAGCTCTATCCTGTCAAAATTTTTATTTTTTTTCATTTTCTGCCTAATTTAACTATAAGAGCTTTATAATTCTAATTGCAAAATCTAGGTTTTTATCCGCTATAGAATTTAATTTAATATTACTACTGTTAACGCCATTAGATGAAAGAATTGTTATTATTTCATCCACAATATCATTTAAATTAGATTTTATATCATTTGACTGAATAAGAATATCAAAATTTTCATATTTTTGAGCTTTAGAAATTAATATTAAAAGGTCTTTGTCAGAATCATTTATAAACATTTTATTACTTTGAAAACTAAAATAACCTATTAAAATTCCATCTTCAGGTTGTGTTATATTTTTATGCTCTTGAAGAGTTAATAAACCAGCTAGAGTTTTAGATGATATCGGAGTATAATTTATACTTTGATAATCATTTTTCTCTAATAAAGACCATGTAATTAGTTCTTCAATATTTTTATCAAATTCACTTATAGATTTATTTTCACATGAATTAAGAAAAATAATTAAAAATAAACATCTCATATATAATTTGAAGTAATTTGTTATCATAATATATATTTAAATTTAAATTACGGAAACATTGGAAAGTTTAGTAATCCATCTGTTTCATTAAAACCTAACATTAAATTAAGATTTTGTATTGCTTGGCCAGTTGCTCCTTTTAATAAATTATCTATTACTGAGATAATAATAACCTGATCTGTAGATTTATCAAAAAAAGCTTTCATTTTACATAAATTTGTGCCCCTTACATCATGAGTAGATGGAAGAGATTCTGAATACTTAACAAATTGTTCATCAGAATACTTATTTTTTAAACAATTTATGACATCATCGATACTTGCTTGATCATTCATACTAAAATAAATAGTTGATAATATTCCTCTTTTTATAGGTAAAAGGTGAGGTGTAAATAAAACCTTATGAATAGTAGAACCAAAATCTATAATCTGGTTTTGTATTTCTGGTCTATGTCTATGACTAACTAACCCATAGGCGGAAAAACCTTCAGAAACTTCTCCATAAAGTAAATTATTTTTTAATGTTCTTCCAGCTCCTGAAACCCCTGATTTTGAGTCTATAATTATATTACCCTCTTTTACTATGTTATCATTAATTAATGGCAATAATGGGAGTAATGCAGAAGTTGGATAACAACCTGGATTAGCTATAAATCTTGATTTTTTAATTTTTTCTCTATTAATCTCAGTTAACCCATATATAACATCTTTCTGTATTTCTATTGCTTCATGTTTTTTACTATAAATTTTTTCGTATGATTCTATATCTTTAAACCTAAAGTCTGCAGATAAATCACAAATTTTTATATTCTTTGGCAATGAAGATAATATTTTTTGAGTTTTACCATGTGGTAAGCAAGATATAACTGCATCAATATTAGAAAAATTAATATCTTCAATTTTTTTTAAATTAGGTAAATTAATTCCACCTAGATGAGGATAGATTTCTGAAATACTTATACCTGCATTACTATCTGCAGTTAAATCTACAATGTTATAATTTTTATTATTTACTAATAATCTTATTGCTTCAATTCCAGTATAGCCACTGGCTCCAAGTATTGCGATATTAGCAGAATTAGTATTTTTTTGATTTTCTGACATTTTAAATACTCCATCAAAAAGGTTTTAAGTAAAAAAAAAGCGGTTGAAAGTTAACAACCGCTTTAATAAAAAAATAAAAAAAAAATTATCTTTTAGAAAACTGAAAGCTTCTTCTCGCTTTTGGTTGCCCATATTTCTTTCTTTCAACTCGTCGGTCATCTCTTTTTATAAAGCCTGCAGTTTTTAATGCTCCTCTTAATTCAGGCTCATATAAAGATAAAGCCTTACTTACGCCGTGTCTCAATGCACCTGCTTGCCCAGTATGTCCACCTCCTACTACAGAACAATTTATATCATAGGTTTCTTTTCTTTCCACTAACTCAAGTGGTTGAGATATAATAATTCTATGAGTTTCTCTTTTAAAATATTTTTCTACTTCAATTCCATTTACTATTATTTTACCCGAACCAAGTTTCATCCAAACTCTAGCTATAGATGACTTTCTCTTTCCAGTAGCATAACTTCTTCCAAGCTTATCTATTTTTGGTGAATTGTCTTCATTTTCTATTTCATTCACTATAGGATCTGGAGTATTTTCTTCAGTATTTATATTTTCTTCATTATCAATCATTTACTATCTCTTTTATTTTTATCATTCATTACTGATATATCTACAAGTTGAGGTTTTTGTGCTTCATGTGGATGATTTTCACCTGTATATATATATAATTTTTTTAATTGCTCTCTACCTAAAGGTCCTTTTGGAATCATTCTTTTCACTGCTAATTCAAGAGCTTTCTGAGGTTTTTTACTTTCTAGTATTTGCCCATAAGTTTCTGATTTAATCCCTCCTGGATAACCAGTATGCCAATAATGTATTTTATTATTCGCTTTTTTACCTGTAAGAGATACTTTTTCAGCATTAATTACTACAACATTATCTCCACAATCCATGCTAGGAGAAAAAGTAGGTTTATGTTTACCTCTAACATAGTTAGCTATAATAACAGACAGCCTCCCTAAAACTAAATCTTTTGCATCAATTAGCAACCATTTTCTATCTATATCAGATGGACGAGCAACAAAAGTCTTCATAATACTTTCTTTCAAAATAAAACATTAAACAAATAATAAAAACGGAGTATGCCTAAAAGATGCGAACTGTCAATGTTTGTAATTAAAAATCATTAAATATTTTATAAAATAAAATACTAATATAATATATATATTATGGTATACTTAACAATAAACAACTAGTAATTATAATATATTGGATATGCAATGTCTTCAACTTTAAATAACCTTTTAACATACGAAGTAGCTGATAATATAGCAATATTAACGCTTAATAGACCTAATCAACAAAATGCTCTCTCTTCTGACTTAATGAAAGATTTAATACATAAATTAGATGAAATTAAAGATAATAAAAATATCAAAGTTGTTACCATATTTGCTAATGGAAATAATTTTTGTGCAGGACATGATTTAAAAGAATTAAAAATGGATAAAAGTGAAAAGAGATTTAAGCAAATATTTGAGCTTTGCAGTAGTTTAATGATTAAGATTGTAAAATTACCTAAACCAGTAATTGCAGGAGTTCATGGTATAGCTACAGCAGCAGGTTGCCAATTAGTTGCAAGTTGTGATTTAGCAATAGCTTCTGAAAATTCAAAATTTGCTACTCCAGGAGTAAATATTGGCTTATTTTGTTCTACGCCAATGGTAGCTGTTTCAAGAAATGTTGGGAGAAAACAAACAATGGAAATGCTTTTAATGGGAGATTTTATTTCGCCATCTAAAGCAATGGATATAGGATTAATTAATAATATAGTTAAAAATAAAAATATTAGAGAAGAAACTTTGAAAGTAGCAAAAATAATAGCTTCAAAATCTACAGCTACAGTTGCAATAGGAAAAGAAGCTTTTTATAAACAATTAGAAATGAGTATTGAGGAAGCATACAAATATACTAGTAAAATAATGAGCTCTAATATGTTAAAACAAGATGCACAGGAAGGCATATCCGCTTTCATTGAAAATAGAAATCCTAAATGGTCTGATAAATAAAGATTTAATATGCAAAATAATAAAACTATCATATATGACGACCAATACATTAGAGACATATTAGATAAAACTAAAAATATAGCTATGATTGGTCTCAGCTCCTCCTGGCAGAGACCTTCTTACTTTGTTGCCAAATATTTATTAGACAGAGGCTATAAAATATTTCCGGTAAATCCGAAGGAAGCAGGAAATAAAATTTTAAACCAAAAAGTATATTCAAATATATTAGAAATAAAAGAACAGATTGATATGGTTGATGTATTTAGAAAATCATCTGATGTAGATTTTTTAATTAATGATATTTTAAAATGTTCTCCAACAACAATATGGCTTCAAATAGGAGTAATTAACTATAAAATTCAAAATATAGCTGAGAAAAATAATATTAATATTGTAATGGATAGGTGTCCTAAGATTGAGTATTGTAGATTGTCTGGAGAATTAGGCTGGGCAGGAATAAACTCCGGCACATTTTATAATAAAAGAAGAATAATTAAATCAATAATGAAATAAAGTTTTAGAAATAGAGTTTTATATGGCAATACCAAAAAATAACTATAAATTTGAAACAAGAACTATACATGCTGGCGCTGCTCCTGATCCTTCTACCGGAGCTAGAAACACACCAATATATCAAACTACTGCATATACTTTTGATAATACAGACCATGCAGCATCATTATTTAACTTACAAAATTTTGGATTTATATATTCACGATTAGGAAATCCAACCGTTTCAGTTCTTGAGGAAAGAATAGCTAACTTAGAAAACGGAAGAGCAGCGGTAGCATGCGCATCAGGGCACTCAGCTCAACTTTTAGCACTTCACCCACTAATGGAGCCTGGAGACAGAATAATAGCATCTCAAAACTTATACGGAGGTTCTATAACTCAATTCAATCATGCTTTTAAAAAATTTGGATGGGGTGTAGACTTTGTAGATGCCACTAATGCCAAAAATATTGCTAAATTAATAAAACCAAATCATAAATGTATATTTATTGAGAGTTTATCAAACCCAAGTGGAATAATCCTTGATATAGAAAAAATTGCAAAAATTGCAGATAGTGCAAAGATACCCCTTATAGTCGATAATACTATGGCTAGCCCTTATTTGTTTAAGCCTATTGATTGGGGAGCTAATATTGTTACTCACTCATTAACAAAATTTATAGGAGGTCATGGAAATTCTATGGGAGGTATAATTATTGAAGGAGGTAATTTTGACTGGTTTGCAACTGATAAATACCCTTCTATGTCTCTTCCAACAGAATCTTATCATGGATTAGTTTTTGCTGAAACTTTTGGTGATTTTGGTTATTCAATGAAAATTAGAGCTGATTCATTAAGGGATATAGGAGCAACACTTTCTCCAACAAATGCCTTTTATTTTATAAATGGTCTTGAAACTTTGCATTTAAGAATGGAAAGGCATTGTTCAAATGCTCTAAAGGTATCAAAATTTTTAGTAAAACATAAAAATATTTCTTGGGTTTCTTATGCCGGATTAGAAAAAAGTAAATTTAATAATTTAGCTAAAAAATATATGAATAAAGGAGTTGGGCCCGTTTTCACATTTGGTTTAAAAGGAGGATATGCAGCTGGAAAAAAACTAATAAATAATGTAAAAATTTTTTCTCATGTTGCAAATGTTGGTGATACAAGAAGTTTAATCTTACATCCAGCCTCTACCACTCATAATCAGTTGTCCGATAATCAAAAAATAAAGGCTGGTGCTGGCCCAGAAGTTATTAGAGTATCTATAGGAATTGAGCATTATCTAGATCTAATAAAAGATCTAAGAATAGCTTTATCATCTTTATAAATTAATTATTTGGAGCTAATTCTTCCAATATTTCAACTTTTGGAGCATTATCTAAAAATTTGGCCATAGCTTTACCATAAATTTTATAATGATTTGTTTTGGTATGAGTATTAAGTGCTTCCTTATCCTTATATCCCTCAAGAAAAACATATTTATGAGAAGATTTTTTATATAGTCTATAAAATAAATTATCTTTTTCTTCTGAATTAACAGCACTTACCAACTTTTTAGCAATTTCCTCAAATTCTTTTTCTTTCCCATTTTTTACTATAATTTCTGCCACTACACCTATCATTATTATCCCCTTATATATTAATGGTCGGAACGGCCGGATTCGAACCGACGACCCCTGGTCCCCCAGACCAGTGCGCTACCAGGCTGCGCTACATTCCGTATATATTATTTTTCATTAATTATGTTGTTAATATCGGTCTTAATTTCTTTCAATAACTCTAAATATTCTTCTTCATAACTAACAAATATTAAATCCTTATCTTTTTGAAGATGTTTTTGAACACCTTTTATAGTATACCCTTCTTCTGAAATTAATTTATTTAAATATTTTAAAAATAAAATATCTTCTTTTGAATAATATCTATGGCTATTTATTCTTTTTATAGATTTTAATTTTTGAAATTTTGTTTCCCAAAAACGAATAATATAAGAGGGGATATTTAATTCCTTAGAAACTTCCCCAATTGTTTTAAGCGCATCCATTTGTTTATTCATATGATAAACTCTCTTATTACTCTACTTTAAATTTAATCTAGATTTTAGCTTTTCTGAAGCCTTAAAAGATATCACAGACCTAGCAGTGATGACTGATTCTTCTCCAGTTTTTGGATTTCTTCCAATTCTACTATTTTTATTTTTAACTTTAAAGGTTCCTAAATTAGGCAACTTTAATAATTTATCTTTATTTATAGAACTAGACAGATTATTTAAAATTAAAGACACTAATTTAAGTGATTCAGATCTACTTAGACCTAATTCTTCTTTTATACGGCCAGCTAAATATTCTTTGGTAATAGTTTTTTTCATAATTAATCTCTATCTTATATGTATATATAGAAACATATATTTATAAATAAAAAAACTATTTTTTCTAATGCGTTGCTTTTAAATTACTTAATTCTTTTTTGATTAAATCATTATAATTACCTGTAGACATTTCAGTGGCCAAATCAACAGCATGTGCAAAGCTAAAAGAATCTGCTCCTCCGTGACTTTTAACAACTATACCGTTAAGCCCAAGCAGAACTGCACCATTATGCTTTCTAGGATCTAATTTCTTTCTTAAACCTAAAAATGATGCCTTACCTATAGCAAAAGAAACCTTACCTAAAAAACTTGAATTAAATACTTGCTTTAAATACTCACTACAAAGTTTAGCAGTTCCTTCTGCAGTTTTAAGCATTATGTTACCACTAAAACCATCACACACTACTATATCAAAATTACCAGTAATAATTTTATCTCCCTCAGCAAAACCAACATAATACTTTGATAAATTACTTACCTTCATTAAATTAGCGGCTTCTTTTATAATAGTACTTCCCTTATTTTCTTCCTCTCCTACATTTAACAATGCTAATTTAGGGCTTGGTTTACCTAATACATTTTTAGCAAAAACTATTCCCATTACTGAAAAATCTATTAAATTTTGACTACTACAATCTATATTTGCACCCAAGTCTAGGGCAATTATTTCTCCATAAACAGTTGGCATTACAGCAGCTAAAGCAGGCCTACTGATCCCAGATAATTTTTTAAGACCAAATATAGACATAGCTAATAGTGCTCCACTATTACCAGCTGAAACAATTGCTCCAGCTTCACTATTAGCAACTGCCGCTATTGCTAAACCCATACTCGTAGTTTTTGCTCTCCTTAAAGATTTAGAAGCTTTTTCATCGGCTCTTATCCAATCTTCAACGTGAACTACTTTTACTATATTTTTTAAACTGTCTTTATTTTTTAATAATGGCGATAATTTATTTTCATCACCATAGACTATATATTCAACACCAGGGTTTCTAACAGCAGAAATTGCTAAACCTGAAATCACAGATTTAGGAGCATTATCTCCTCCCATTGCATCTATTGCTATAGTATTTTTTACCATAATGAAAATATTATATTATTTTAATCTTCAGCTGAAGTTAAAATTTCTTTTCCGTCATAATAACCACATGCAGGACATATATTATGCTGACGCTTCATTTCTCCGCAATTAGCACACTCAACTACATTAATTTGCGTTAGAGAATCATGAGACCTTCTTTGACCTCTCCTTGACCGAGAAATCTTACTTTTAGGAACTGCCATCTCATTACCTTTCATAGAAACATTATATTAATATGATGTTATAACTATTTATTTAAATTATTCAATACTTCAAATGGATTATTCTTACTTTTATTTGTCTCTAATTTATCTTTATAAAAATTTTCTAATTTAATTTTACCATTATTAATTTTTGGATATGGGTCTAAAAAAGATGATAACATTTGTACTGCTATATCATAAAAATTGATTTCTCCATTATAAATAGGTTCAACAAATTCGTCTTCCAAAAGAGATAATTCTATTTTTTTTTGATCAAAAAATTTAATATCAAAACTTTTTTTAACTATAAATTTTACAGGTCTGAGAGAAATAACACACTTTTGTTCACCTTCAGCATACATTTTATAATTAGCAATAATATCACTAGAGTTCACTATTTTATATTTTATACTTACGGTAAATATATTTAAACTCAATAAGCCTAAGCGCTGGCTTATAGATAATTTGTTATAATCATTATCAATTAATTGAATATTTCCTATTTTTTTTTTTAAGGCATTCACTTTTATTATTTCATTTAATTTTATTTTTAACTTAATCATTTGAAATGTCCTTAAAAAGATTTTTTTTATTTTGAAAACAAGTCAAAATTTCTTCATCTTTTAAAGTAGCTAAATTTTTTATTAAATTATTTATATACAATTTTATATATTTTATCTCAATTTCACTTGGAGAGTTTGTTCCATACAAATTATTTTTTAGAGCAGTATCAATATTTTTACTATTTTTATTAAAAGCTTTTTTATATATATTAGCTCTTCCATAATAAGAAGACACCATAAATTTAATCTTCTTTCCGACTGACAAATCACCAACTCCAATTTCTCTTAAAGATCTATCAAAGTCTTTAAACATATAATCTATTATATCTTGAGCAAATTTTTTTTCTTTTAAACTAGCTTCCAACAAACGTTTTATAAATAAATGACAATGTAATATTATTAATTCAAAACGGCCATCTAAAGTATCAGGAACACCTCCTTGAATATAAAGCTTTTTATTTCTAGCTAATTTAACAATATTATTATAAAAGTTTTCAATTTTTGTACTATCTTCTTTCGATACAAATATTTTAAATAGATTCATCATTTTCAAATATATTTCTTTAAATAATTTAATTTCTATATTTATAATTTATAATTTACATGTTAAATGTAAATTTATGAAAATTATATATAAAAGCAACTTATACAAGTATTTAATTTATTTTTTTATTATTTTTTCTGTGAATAATTGTTCCGGAAGAATTAGTAATCATGGAGTATTAAATATTGATAAGCATATCTTAACTATAGTGAATAATAATTTAGAAAAAGCGGAAATAGAAGCTCTTTTAGGTCCTCCATCAACAATTTCAGCATTCGAATTTAATAAATGGTATTATATAAATACTACAATTAGACATATTGCCTTTTATAAGCCTGAGGTCATAAATCATAAAGTTTATGAAATTATATTTAATAAAGAAAACCAAGCTATTAAAGTTAATACTTATGACCAAGATGATTTAAATGAAATAGCTTATAATCTTGATATTACAAAAACTAGAGGTAATGATAAACCTCTATTACAATATATTTTAAAAGGTATAGGAAACAGTGATATTAGAAAATAAAATATACAGAAAAGTTTAGTATTATCTTTTCTGTATATTTTATTAATATTTACTAATGAGCTAAAATGGCCAGTAACATTAAAGCAACAATATTAGTTATTTTAATCATAGGATTTACTGCAGGTCCGGCAGTATCTTTATAAGGGTCTCCAACTGTATCACCAGTTACTGCAGCTTTATGGGCCTCAGACCCCTTTCCACCATGATTTCCATCTTCTATAAGCTTCTTGGCATTATCCCACGCACCGCCACCTGCAGTCATAGATACTGCTACAAATAATCCAGTAACAATAACTCCGAGCAACATAGCACCTAACGCAGAGAATGCTGCGGATTTATCTCCACCAGTAATGTATAATATTACAAAATAAAATACAATTGGAGCTAAAACAGGAAGTAAAGATGGTATTATCATCTCTTTAATAGCAGCTTGAGTAAGCAAGTCAACAGCTCTTTCATAATCAGGTTTTGCTTTACCCGTCATGATACCTTTTATTTCTTTAAATTGCCTTCTAACTTCAATCACAACTGATCCAGCCGCTCTACCTACTGCAGTCATTGACATAGCACCAAATAAATATGGTAGTAATCCTCCTAATAATAAACCAACTATTATATAAGGATTTTCAAGTGAAAAGTTTAAAGTAATACCTTCAAAATATGGAAATAAATCAGGGTTTGCACTAAAATACTTTAAATCTGAAGTATACGCAGCAAATAATACTAATGCACCTAAACCTGCAGATCCAATTGCATAACCTTTAGTTACCGCTTTAGTTGTATTTCCAACAGCATCTAATGCATCGGTCGTTTTTCTAACTGACTCATCTAAATTAGACATCTCTGCTATTCCTCCTGCATTATCAGTAACAGGTCCGTATGCATCTAAAGCCACAACCATTCCAGCTAAAGCCAGCATGCTAGAAACAGCTATAGCAATCCCAAACAGTCCAGCAAACATATTAGCTATAATAATAGCTGCACATATCAATAAGGCAGGAATAGCTGTTGCTTCCATAGATACTGCTAGTCCTTGAATAACGTTTGTTCCGTGACCAGTCTCTGAAGCAGCTGCTACTGATTTAACAGGACGATAATTAGTGCCAGTATAATATTCAGTTACCCATATTAATAATCCTGTGAGAACTATACCTACAATGCCACAGTAAAAAACTTCCATACCAGAAAATGAAGCACCATTAGCTTGAAATATTGAATCAAATCCTAAAACATAATTAATTACATAACCTATACCTATAAGGGATAAGATAGCGGATACTATAAACCCTTTATATAAAGCACCCATAATAGAACCATTACTTCCTAATTTCACAAAATAAGTTCCAACAACTGATGCTATTATACATACTCCACCAATTGCTAGAGGAATAATCATCATTTGTTCCATTATAATATTAGTAAAGAATATTGATGCTAAAACCATAGTAGCAACTACTGTAACAGCATATGTTTCAAATAAATCAGCAGCCATTCCAGCACAATCACCCACATTATCACCTACATTATCTGCTATAGTAGCAGGATTACGAGGGTCATCTTCTGGAATACCAGCTTCAACTTTACCAACTAAATCTGCTCCTACGTCAGCTCCTTTAGTGAATATTCCTCCACCTAATCTTGCAAATATTGATATTAGTGATGCACCAAAGCCTAAAGCTACTAAAGGATCAATTAATTCTCTTCCTTCAGCTCCATTTAATAATAAAATATAATAAGTTCCAGTTACTGCTAAAAGAGCTAAACCTGCAACAAGCATACCTGTTACTGCACCAGACTTAAACGCTATACTAAGACCTTGAGCTAACCCCTCACTTGCAGCTTGGGCTGTTCTTACATTCGCTTTTACAGAAACAACCATTCCGATATATCCTGCAGCACCAGATAAAACTGCACCAACAGCAAACGCTAAAGCTACCTTGATACCTAATAAAAATGCTAATAAAGCAAAAATTACAATTCCAACAACAAAAATTGTTCTGTATTGCCTATTTAAATACGCATAAGCTCCTGCTTGAACTGCACCTGCAATTTCTTGCATTTTTTTAGATCCTGCATCTGCGCTTATTACTGACTTAGCTGTAATTAAGCCATAGATTAGAGCTATTGCACCACTAGCAATAGCAAAATATAAAACTTCAGTCATAATAATTAATCCCATTATTTATGTTAAAATATAATAATTTTATAAAATTGTGGCTAACATGCCAGAGGTGAGAGTTTAGTGCAACATTAATTAAAAAATTTTAAAGAAATTATATCTAAAAATGCTTATAACCGAGTATTCCATCATTTATATCTATTATATTACCATCTTCTAAATAAATACTAATTTTGTTTTTAGAATTAATTTTTCCTATAATAAATGAATTCTCGTCAATTAATTTTTTATCTTTAGGGTCTATGGTATATAATAATTCATAATCATCTCCCCCACATAATAAATCCTTATAATTATACAGATTAGATGTAATATATTTTTTAGCGTATGATGAGAAAGGAATATCTCTTATATATACTTCTGATCCAACTCCACTATTTTTACATAGGTGATTTAATTCAGACAATACCCCATCAGAAATGTCTATTATTGAAGTAGCAAACGATTTAATATTTTTACCAAGTTCAATTTTTGGTTCTGGAATTAAAAATTTTTTTATTAAATTTTTATCTTCTAATGAAGAAGATTTCAAATTTTTATTTAAAAGTTCTAAACCTAAAAAAGAATCTCCTATAGGTCCAGACACGACAATTAAATCCCCTGGTTTTGACTTATTCCTTCCCAATTCTTTATTAGCATTATCTCCAAAAACAGTTACAGAAAATATTGGAAGTCCGTTATGAGTAGTAATATCTCCCCCTGCTAAAAAAATATCATACTCTAGAAATGCTTTTTTTAACCCATCTGCAACTTTATCAAAATCTTGTTGCTCAAATGAACTTGGAAGGCTCATTGCTATGAAAGCACATATTGGTGAAGATCCAAAAGTTGCAAGATCTGAAATAGATCTTAATACTGCTCTTCTAGCTTGTACAGCTATATCAGTACCTTCAGGTACATGAACTCCCTCTATAGAAGAATCAACACTAACTACTAAATCTTTTATATTTTCAAAAAGTGCACAATCATCTGATAAACCTCTAGCCTCTTTTTTTGAAAAAGTTAGGGGTTTAAGCTTGTTTTTTATAAACTCAAACTCATTTTCCATACAAATTTACCAATATATACACTAGTTTTTAAAACTTTTGGACACTTTATCTAAAACTCCATTAATAAAGTTTACTTCCGTTCTATTAAAAAAACTTGAAGCAATATTAGTATATTCACTTATAATTACATTTGGAGGAATATTAGAAAAATCCTTAAATTCTATATATGCACACCTTAAAATGTTTATTAAAGTATTGTCCATTCTCTCTATTGACCAATCCTCATTTAAAAACCCTGAAAGAAAAGAATCTATTTTTTTTTTATTATTAAATACTGAATTAACTAATTTTAAAAACCAATCTTTTTCTAGTTGTAAGCCATCATATTCTTTTATTCCATTATTAAAATTTTGAATAGTTTCATATATTTCTGAAGTATCAAGATCCTTTATTGGTTTTAATCTCTCTAGGTTCATTTTTTCATTAAAATCGTTATGAAATAACATTTGAACAGCAGCTAATCTGGATAATGATCTGTTGTTAGATATAGTCATTCGTCTATTTCTTTTTTAAGTTCTATCATTCTTAAACAAGCTAATGTTGAAGCCCTACCTTTATTTAATCCATCAGATTTAGCTCTTAACAAAGCTTGATCTTTATTTTCACATGTCAATATACCATAGCCAATGGATAACCCTTCAATTGACAGTTGCATCAGTGCTCGTGCAGATTCACTACAAACGTAATCATAATGTGAAGTTTCTCCTCTTATGACGCAACCTAAGGCCACATAACCTATATATTTAGAATTTTTTGCTGCATAAGATATTGCTGCAGGCACTTCAAAAGCACCAGGGACATTTAGTATTTTATAATCATATCCATGTTCTTTAATTGCTTTAATAGATTCATATTCTAATGACGCAGATATTTCTGGATAGAATCTAGAAGTAATTATTAATATACAATTTTTTTTCATATTAATTTTTCATTAGATTTCTCTGATCAACAACTTTTATATCAAAACCTTCCAAACCTACAACCTCTCTTTTTGATTGACTTAATAAAATCATCTCTTTAACTCCCTGGTCTCTAATGATTTGAGCTCCAATACCATTTTCTCGTATTTTATCTTCTTCATTCCAGGCTTTATTTCCGTCAATATAATTAGACAGAATATGAGAAGAGTCTTGGTAGTTAATTACAACTATTAAACCAGAACCATTTTTATCAATTTCATACATTGATTCTTTTAACGAAATAGAATTTTTATCATTAATATTTCCTATTTCTCCATCAAATGCATCATTTATAAAATTAGAAACATGCACTCTAACTAAAACTGAAGAGGGGTTATCTAACTTTCCTTTAACTAAGGCAAGATGCTCTGGACCATCTTTATTTACTGTGTTTTCATATGAAAAAATATTCCACTCTCCATATAACTTAGTATTTAGAACATTATTATTTTTTCTTTTTATAATAGGATCATTATTAACTCTATATCTTATTAAATCTGCTATTGAGCCAATCTTTAAATTATGAGTTTTACAAAAAGGAATTAAGTCTTTTAATCTAGCCATAGTTCCATCATCTTTCATAATTTCACATATAACTGCCGCGGGGTTTAAACCAGCAATTCTAGAAATATCAACTGCCGCTTCTGTATGCCCTGCTCTAACTAAAACTCCTCCCTCTCTTGCTGTCAATGGAAAAACATGACCTGGAGTTCTTATATCTGAAGGACCTGAACTTTTATCTATTGCAACCTGGATAGTTTTAGCTCTATCAGCTGCTGATATTCCAGTTGTCACATCTTTTGTTGCTTCTATAGACACAGTAAAAGCAGTATCTAGTTTACCAGGGTTTCTTCTTCCCATAGGAGATAATTCAAGCTCATGAATTCTATTTTTTGTTAAAGATAAACATATTAAACCTCTTCCATGTGTCGCCATAAAATTAATTGCATCAGGGGTAGCCATTTGAGCAGGTATAATTAAATCCCCTTCGTTTTCTCTGTCTTCATTATCTACTAAGACAAACATTCTTCCATTTCTAGCCTCATCTACGATCTCTTCAATAGGAGATAAAAAATTATTAAGATTTTCCTTTTTATTCATTTCATTTCTCTTTTATATAACTTTCCGCTGCATTAACAGCATACCTTGCAATAGTGTCAACTTCTATATTAACTTGATCATTTACTTTTAATAAACTCATAGTAGTATTATTTAATGTATGGGAAATAATATTAACACTAAATAAATTTTTATTTACTGAATTAACAGTTAAAGAAACCCCATTTATAGCAATTGAACCTTTTGTACTAATATATTTTGCTAAAACTTTAGGAACTAAAAAATCTAACTTAACAGAACCTTTAATAACTTTTTTTTTCTTTAAAACACCCAAACCATCAACATGACCACTTACAAGATGTCCACCAACCTGATCCCCTAATAATAAAGATTTTTCTATATTAATTTTTTTTCCTTTTTCCCAATTACTAGACGTGGTTATAGATAACGTTTCCTTAGATAGCTCCGCATTAAATGTATTTTTACTTAATGAAATAGCTGTTAAGCAAATTCCATCGCAACAAATAGAATCACCAATATTAATATCACTCAATGTTAAATTAGTTTTAACTTCTATATTAAGGTCGCTTTTCTTAATATCTAAATTTGTTATTTTTCCTATATCTTTAATAATTCCAGTAAACAAATTGTACTCCTAATTTATTAATTTCCATTCTTCTAGTACATCACCGTCAAGTATTCTAGTATCTTTTAGTTTGAAGCGTTTAGCCAAAGATAAATTTTTAAGTTTGTATTTGCCTACACTTGATAAACCATCATCACCTATAAAAATTCCATTCCTATACAAATATACATTATCAATTAAATTACTTTCTATTAAAGAAGCTGATATATTACTTCCACCCTCTACTAAAATTCTATTAAAACCTTTCTTTGCTAGAGCATTTAGTCCTTCTAACAAAACTAATTTTTTATTGCGTTGTTTTAATTCAATAATAGATACACCCATTCTAATTAACTTATCTTTTTTTGTAGACTTAATATTATTTTTTTTTGTCCAAATAATTACAGGATGATCTTTTAAATTCTTTAAAACTTTCGATGATAGAGGTATTTTTAAGTTACTATCTACAACCACTTTTACAGGCGAATATTTTTCTAATCCTTTAATCCTGCAATCAAGCGAAGGATTATCTTTAACGATTGTATTAATTCCCACTAAAATAGCATCATGACTTGCTCTTAAACTATGCCCATGTAATCTCGCTACTTCACCTGTTATCCACTTACTTTCCCCCGTTTTAATAGCAATTTTTCCATCTAAACTAGAAGCCAATTTTAAACTTACTAAAGGACGGTTATATTTAATTCTAGAATAAAAACCATAATTTATATCTAAAGCTTCATCTTTGTAACTTCCAACTGATACTTTTATACCAGATTTTTTTAATAACTTTACCCCTTTACCGTGCGTTCTTTTGTCCGGATCAAGAATAGGTATCACTACATGACTAATACCAGCATTTATTAATAATTCAGTACAAGATAAATTATTATTATTTTTATGAGCACATGGCTCTAGAGTGATTACAGCAGTTCCTCCTTTTGGATTACCTACTAAATTAGTTAAAGCAACTTCTTCAGCGTGAGGTCTACCTGTTTTTGATGTATTACCTAAACCAATTAAATTATTATATTTATCTAATATTATGCACCCTACTGATGGATTAGGATAACACATTCCCAATCCTTTTTTTGCAAGAGATAATGCACTTCTCATTGCCACATTTAATTGCATATCTAAAAATTCCTTTTACTGATCTTTAGAAAAATCTTCTTTTAAACCTCCAACAAATTTTTCAAAGTCTCTAGCTTCTCTAAAATTCCTATATACACTTGCAAATCTTACATAAGCAACTTGATCTATTTCAGATAATGTATCCATAACCATTTCACCTATATCACTACTTAAAATTTCACTTTCACCAGAAGACTCTAATCTCCTAACAATGCCTGTTATCATTTTTTCTATTCTTTCTGACTCTACTGGTCTTTTCCGAAAAGCTATCATTATAGAACGAGCAAGTTTATCTCTATCAAACTCTACTCTTTTTCCATCTCTTTTTTTAACCATTAAATCTCTTAATTGCACTCTCTCAAATGTTGTAAAACGTGCCGCACATTGAGGGCAAGAACGTCTTCTTCTTATTACTGCATTATCTTCAGTTGGACGAGAATCTTTTACTTGAGTATCTAACTCATTACAATAAGGGCATCTCATGAAAAATATCCTTTAATAATTTAAATCATTCTAATTATAACTTAAAGACGAATAAAGAGGAAATTCTTTACATAAAGATATTACTTCTTTCTTTACCTCTGCTTCTACTGAATTAATATTATCTTCATTTTTTTCTATAGCTTTTAGTATCTTACCTATTAATTGTCCTATCTTTAACATTTCTTTTTCTTTAAATCCTCTAGTTGTAATAGCTGGTGTTCCAATTCTTAACCCTGATGTTATAAAAGGTTTTTGAGTATCATAAGGAACTGCATTTTTATTACACGTTATACCTGCCCTATCTAAACTTTCTTCTGAAGTTTTTCCCGTAATATTAAGTGGCCTTAAATCACATAATATTACATGGCTGTCCGTTCCACCAGAAACGATTTTCACCCCTTGGTTCTCTAATTCATTAGCTAAAGCTTTAGCGTTCTTAATTATTTGTTTAATATACTCCTTAAAATCAGGTTTTAAGGCTTCACCAAATGCTGCTGCTTTTGCAGCAATTACATGCATTAAAGGTCCACCTTGAATTCCAGGAAATATTGCTTTATCAAATAATTTTCCTAATTCTAAATCATTACTTAATATCATACCACCTCTCGGACCTCTTAGAGTTTTATGCGTAGTAGTAGTCGCAACATGAGCATATTCAATTGGATTCGGATATTGACCAGCAGCAATTAACCCTGAGTAATGGGCAATATCGGCAAGAAAGTATGCTCCAACTTTATCAGCAATAAGTCTTATTTTTTCAAAATCTATATGTCTAGAATAAGCAGATGCTCCTGCTATTATTAATTTCGGGCTTTCTTCAGTTGCTAATTTTTCAAGCTCATTGTAGTCAATTATTCCGTCATCTTTATTAACACCATACTGAATAGATTTAAACCATTTACCTGATTGATTAGGCTTAGCTCCATGCGTCAAATGTCCTCCTGCAGCTAAAGACATACCTAAAATAGTATCACCAGGTTTAAGTAATGCCATAAAGACAGCTTGGTTTGCCTGCGAGCCAGAATTTGGCTGAACGTTAGCCCAATTACATGAAAACAACTTACAAGCTCTTTGAATTGCTAGCTCTTCTGCTTGATCAACAAATTCACAACCTCCATAATACCTCTTACCTGGATAACCTTCTGCATATTTATTTGTTAAAACCGACCCTTGAATATTAAGAACTGCTTCACTTACAAAATTTTCAGACGCAATTAATTCTATAGAATTTTGTTGCCTGTATAATTCGCTCTTCATAGCTGACAATAATTCCTTATCTTCATAACTATCATCGATGTCAGTACTGCTTGAATTAAAAATATTAGAATTATTAATTGTATTCATTTATTAATCCTTTATTACTAAAATTAGCCAAGTTTTTTAACCCTTCTTTCATGTCTTCCTCCTTCAAAAGACTCCCTACAAAAAGTATCTATTATGCGTGATGATTTATTTATGGAAATAAATCTTCCTGCTAATACAAGTATATTTGCATCATTATGATTTCTAGATAATTTTGCAATTTCTTCATTATTACACAAAGCTGCTCTTATTCCTGGCAACCTATTTAATGCAATACTTATACCTATACCACTTCCACATATAGCAATACCCATAGAATTTTTATTATCTAAAACATATTCACCAAGAGTTTTTCCATAATCTGGATAATCTACTGATTCAATATTAAAAGGACCTAAATCAACAATATTAAAATTTTTCTTTTCTAAATAAGACTTTATCTTTTCTTTTAATTCAAAACCAGCGTGATCAGAAGCTAATGCATATATCTTTCCGGTTTGTTTTTTCAATAAAAAAACCTTTCTATCTGTCATTTAAAATAATTAAAAAAAACAATTCCTAATTATATATAATATAAAAAAAAGAATTTAATAGTTAATTATTATCAGTTCTCTTAATTTTTCCTTTTGCCAAATCAGATAAATAATTATTTACTTCACTTCTTACGACTGATGCTAAGAAATAGACTCCAACTAAATTAGCAACAGACATTAAAAATATCATAGAATCTGATAAATTTAAGACTGAGCCGAGACTTACTGAAGAGCCAATAATAATAAAAATACAAAATATTATTTTAAATAAATTTTCTGAAAACTTTGAATTACCAAATAAATAAGTCCATGATTTTAATCCATAATAAGACCATGCAATCATAGTAGAAAAAGCAAATAAAATAGCAGCAATAGCTAATATAATTGGGAACCAAGAAATAGTTGTTGCAAAAGCTGCAGAGGTTAAACCAATACCAGTTAAGTCTCCTCTGTCATCGTACATTCCAGTTATAACAATTACTAATGCTGTAATAGTACAAATTACAATAGTATCGATAAATGGTTCTAATACAGATACTATTCCTTCTGTTACAGGTTTATCACTTTTAACTGCAGAATGTGCAATTGGAGCAGAACCCAATCCAGCTTCATTTGAAAAAGCCGCTCTTTGAAAACCAATAATTAATGCACCAAGTGCTCCACCAGCTGCAGCAGAAGGTGAAAAAGCTTCTGTAATTATTCTAATAATAGCTTCAGGAACACCTGTTATATTTAATAATATTATAATTATTCCTGCTGCTAAATATATGATTGCCATCAAAGGGACTAATCTTGAGGTAACTTTAGCTATAGACTTTATACCTCCTATAATTACAAAACCTAAAATAACGGAAATTATTAACCCAAATAACCAACCTTTGTCTGCAAAAAAGGATCCATCCCCTCCTGTTACTGATACAAATTGTTGGAATGACTGATTAGCTTGAAACATGTTACCTCCTCCAAGCGCTCCTCCAATACAACAAATAGAGAAAAATACTGCCAAGATTTTGCCTAAAGAAGCATGTCCTTTCTCAGCAAGCCCTTTAGAAAGATAGTGCATCGGTCCACCGGAAACAGTTCCATCATCATTTATAACTCTATATTTTACTCCAAGAGTACATTCACAAAATTTAAGAGACATGCCAAGAAAACCTGCCAATATCATCCAAAATGTAGCTCCAGGACCTCCAACCGTTACTGCTACAGCAACACCTGCAATATTACCTAATCCTACAGTTCCCGATATAGCAGTAGATAAGGCTTGAAAATGAGAAACTTCCCCTTTAGAATCGGGCTTATCATACCTACCTCTTACTAAATCTAGTGCATGTGTAAACATTTTTAAATTTATAAAATTAAAATAAAATGTACAGAATATTGAGCCTGCAATTAGCCAAAGAACAATCAACTTTATATCTGCACCTGCTATACTAATTGAATAAAATACTTTACCAACTACGAAATCAGATATAGGACTTAACCATTTATCTATTGTAGAATCTATTCCATCATCAGCATATGAAAACTTTGAGAATAAAAAAATAATACTAAAATATAAAATTTTCTTTAAAACTGACATTAGCAATCTCTCCCTATAATTATATATTTAACATATTAAATAATTAATACTTAAGTAAAGTTAAAATATTAACTAACAGCGGAGATGTTTAACTGTTTCCATACAACTTTTAATGAATCCACCAAATTATCAATCATTTTTTCATCATGCAAAGGATTAGGAGTAATTCTTAATCTCTCTTTTCCTTTTGGAACAGTCGGATAATTAATTGGTTGCACATATATAGAGTGATCCGAAAGTAATAAATCAGAAGCTTTTTTACATAGAACAGGATCACCTACCAAAATTGGAACAATATGACTTTCAGAGGGCATGACTACTATTCCTGTTTGTCTTAATTTTTCTTTCAGACTATTTGCTCTTGCTTGATGAATTATTCTTTCTTCATTTGATTTTTTTAAATGTTTTACAGAAGCTAATGCTCCAGCTGCAATTGCTGGTGGCAAAGATGTAGTAAAAATAAAACTTGATGCAAAAGATCTTATTACATCTATTATATCTTTATTTGAAGCCACATACCCTCCCATAGTACCATAAGCTTTTGCCAATGTTCCTTCTATAATATCCAATTCATCCATTAACCCCTCTCGTTCGGCAATACCACCTCCTCTTGGTCCATACATACCTACTGCATGAACTTCATCTAAATAAGTAAGGGCATTATAATTTTTTGCTACCTCACATAACTCTTTTATTGGAGCAATATCTCCGTCCATAGAATAAACTGATTCAAAAGCAATTAATTTAGGCCTATCTGGATGAATATTTCGTAAGAGTTCTTCTAGATGTTTCGGATTATTATGTTTAAAAATAAATCTTTCTGCTCTACTATTTTTCATTCCTTGAATCATAGAAGCATGATTTAATTCATCAGACAAAACTACACAATCAGGAAGTATAGAAGCTATTGTACTAAGAGATGCTTCATTAGAAATATAACCAGAAGTAAATAATAAAGCAGATTCTTTATTGTGCAAATCCGCTAATTCTTTCTCCAACAAAACATGGTAATGTGACGTTCCAGATATATTTCTCGTCCCACCTGAACCTGCACCAGAAGAATCTATAGCTTCATGCATAGCTTTTAAAACTTTCTTATTTTGTCCCATACCTAAATAATCATTAGAACACCATACAGAAACTTCTTTTTCTTCTGAATTTGTATAATGAATGGCATTAGGGAAATTACCTAGTGTTCTTTTAATATCATTAAAAACTCTATACCTGCCTTCAGATTTTAGAGTATTTAATGCACTTGAAAAAAATTTATTATAATTCATAATATTTAATTATTACTATAATTGTTAAAAAATATACCTCATATACGCTTATATATAATTAATTAACAGAAAAAAGAAAGTTATTTAAAATGATTCTATATGAACTAGATGCAATTAATAAGCAATATTTTAGCCCATATACATGGCGAATATTAATGTCCCTAAATCATAAAGGACTCTATAAAAATACAAAAAGAATTCAAGTCAAATTTTCTGACAAATCATTAATTAGTCATAAAGGCTTTAACACAGTTCCGGTTCTTAAAGATAAAGATACATGGATTAATGAATCATTTGAAATCGCAAAATATTTAGAGCAAGAATACCCGGATACTCCATCTTTATTTGGTGGAAAAGAAAGCATGAAACTTACATACATTATCAATCAAATGCTAGACCCAAAAATATTAAGTATTTTGGCCCGTATTATTGTTGCTGATGTTTATAAAGTATTACAACCTGACGATAAAAAATACTTTAGAGAAACTAGAGAAAAAATGTTAAATAAAAAAATTGAGGATATAGAATTAGAAAGTGATAAATATATTCTTATATTTCAGAAAGAATTAAACCCTTTTAGAAAAATCATAAAAAATAATGACTACTTAACTGGAGACCATCCTATGTACTGTGATTATTTATTATTTGGATTTTTTATGTGGGCTAGAAATACAAGTCCAAAACAACTATTAGTTAAGGATGATGTTCTCTGGCATTGGAGACATAGAATGCTAAATTTATTTAATGGATTCGCAAAAAAATCAAATGGATACGAAATTAAGTAATACTATATCCGCCATCAACAGTAATTGTAGTTCCAGTCGTATAGCTAGCTCTATCACTGGCTAAATATACAGCTGCACCTGCTATATCCTCTGGCTTACCCCATTTTTTTAGTGCTGTACGATCTGTTATTTTATCTTTTTGTTCCTGTTCATCTCTTAATGCTTTCGTAAGTTTAGTCTCGATATATCCAGGAGCTATTGCATTCACTCTTACGTGGTGTTCACTCCAACCATTCGCTAAACTTTTAGTTAATCCTACTAAACCTGTTTTTGAGGCAGTATAACCTGGAGACATTGGAGATCCAAAAAAAGAAAACATAGATGCAATATTAATGATATTACCATGAGTTAAAGCTAATTTAGGCAAAGCCTCATGACTCATTCGCATAACACCCATTAAGTTAGTATTAATTACATCTGCAAAATGCTCAATTCTATATTCTAAACCTCTCTTAATTCTTCCCGCATTATTAACTAAAATATGTAAATCATCTATTTCATTAAATACTTTTTCAATTGATATATCATTTGTTACATCTAATTTTAGCTTGCGTAAGGTTCCAAATTTTGTTTTTTCTGAACATTTTTCTAAGCTCTCATCAGATTGTGCAGTCACAATTACCTCTGCTCCTGCTTCCTGAAAACCTTCTGCTATTGCATAACCTATTCCGGTTGCTCCTCCAGTAACAAGTGCTATTTTTCCTGTTAGATCAATTGTATAAGCCATAATTCACCTCTTAATTTAAAGTATTTACTGGATTACTTACATCTTTACTAAGAAAGAACTCTTCAATATTTTTTTTAGCCAACTCAACCATACCTTTTCTCGTCTTTACACTTGCACTTCCAGCATGGGGGGCTAAAACAACATTATCCATCTTTGCTAATTTAATATCATAATCTGGTTCAAATTCATACACATCAAGTGCACATCCTGAAATTAATTTTTTTTCTAAAGCTATTATTAAATCACTTTCTTTTACAATAGGACCGCGTGCTATATTTACTAAAAAACTATTATTATTCATAGCTTGGAATTCTTTAATGGTAATCAAATGCTTTGTTTCATTTGTTAAAGGACATAAAATAATAATAAACCTACAAGATTGTAATAATTCTATAAGTGACATCCATTCTGCGTTTAGTGAATTTTCAATATTCTCACTAAGCCTGTTTCTATTATGATATTTTATATTTAATCCAAATGGTAAAGCTCTTTTTGCAACTTCTTGTCCTATACTTCCCATACCAATTATACCTAAATTTTCTCCTTTTAAATCTGCCCCCCATAAGATATGGTAAAAATTAGCTTTAAAGCCTCCTGTCCTAACAAGCTTATCTCCCTCAGGAACTCTTCTTGCTACTGCTAGTAGCAGAGCCATTGACATATCAGCAACTGCATCATTTAGTATTCCTGGCGTATTAGTAACTTGAATACCCCTCTTAGTACAAAATTCTACATCTATATTATCGAAGCCCACTCCCACATTACTTACAACTTTTAAATTGGGGCATGACTCTATCAATTTTTTGTCAATTAGAGATGACTGAACTAAGATTCCGTCAGCATCTAATACTCTATCTAAAAGGTCTTTTCCTGCTAATATACTATCTTTAGTATCATGATGATCTATATTAAAATTTTTTTTTAATTTTAATAAAAGATCATCAGATAACCATGAATGAACAAAAATTTTAGGCTTATATTTTACTTCCATTTAACAACTTTTTGGCACTGCTCACCTAATTTCTCTATTCCTAAATGCATTTCGTCACCATGCTTTAAAAATTTTTGAGGCTTCATTCCCGCACCAACTCCTGGCGGAGTACCTGTAGCAATCAAATCTCCTGGCTCAAGAGTCATATAATGACTTACATAGGAGACAATTGTTTTTACATCAAATATCATAGTTGAGGTATTTCCAGTTTGCATTCTTTTCCCATTGAGATTTAACCAAAGGTCTAAATCTTGAACCTTTCTAACTTCATCTCTGGTAACTAACCAAGGTCCCACAGGGCAAGACGTGTCAAATCCCTTACCTCTAATCCACTGTCCACCAGCTGCTTTCATTTGATACTCTCTTTCAGAAACATCATTTACTAAGGTATAGCCTGCAACATGACTTAATGCTCTAGATACACTTACAGATCTTGCTGTCTCGCCAATTACAATACCTAATTCTACTTCCCAATCTCCACATTTACTATCTTTTACTTTGGAGGTTTTTTTTCCTAAAACTAAACCCTTTGGAAGCATAACATCATCATTTGGTCCGCTTAATGAACTAGTAGGCTTCATAAATATTATTGGCTCACTAGGAATAGGGCTTCCCGTTTCTTTAGCATGATCAACATAATTGAGTCCAATACAAACAATTTTACCTATTCCAGATAAAGGTACTCCCAGTCTTTTTTTACCTTTTACCAAAGGAAGCTTATTAATATTGGCTGCAGCTAATTTTTTTAGCTTTGCTGATGATAAAACTGTTCCATCTATATCAGAAACTTTCTTAGACAAGTCCCTAATATTTCCATCTGCATCAATTACTCCTGGTTTTTCTTTTCCTTTAACGCCATACCTTACTAATTTCATTCTATTCCCCTTAAAAAATAAATATTAAAAAATAATAAATTAAAATATTCTATAATAAGCTATAAAAAGTAAACATAAAATATATTTAAATCTATAAAAATATAATATATATTAATTTATCTTTAAAGTTTTGGGAGAATTAGAGATGGAACCGCTAGCAATTCGTATTCATAAAAATGATAATGTAGTTACTGCAAAATCAGATATTGATGTCAATACTAATATTATTGAAGAAAAAGTTAGTACTAATCAACATATTCCTGTTGGGCATAAAATAGCTACAAAAAATATCTCTCAAGGTGATGATATTATCAAATATGATACAATCATTGGTATAGCCAAGGAAGACATAAAAGTAGGAGATCACGTTCATGTTCATAATGCAGGTATGTCCAGTAAAAGAAAAGACTATGCATTTTCTCAAGGATGTAAAAATGATGAAATTTTACCCGAAAATGAGAGAGCTACATTTATGGGTTATCGAAGGCCAAATGGCAAAGTAGGAACTAGAAATTTTGTTGGTATAATTTCTTCTGTAAACTGTTCTGCTACTGTCTGTAAAAAAATAGCAGAAGCTTTTAATGATAATGTTTTAGCAGATTATGAAAATGTTGATGGAGTTTTTTCAATTACCCATGGAACTGGATGTGGTATAAATAGTAATGGTATGGGATGGGAATTACTTCAATCTACTATTGCGGGGTATTCAAGACATCCAAATTTTGGTGGATTAATTGTAATAGGACTAGGTTGCGAGGTAAATCAAGTGAGTGGAATGGCTCAATCTATGAATTGGGCAAATTCAGATACATTTAAAATGATGACTATTCAAGAAGTTGGGGGAACAAGAAAAACAATCCAAGAGGGTGTTGAACTTGTCAAACAAATGCTACCTATTCTTAATAAAACTAAACGAGAAAAAACTCCTGCTTCAGAATTAATTTTGGGATTAGAATGCGGAGGATCCGATGCGTACTCTGGGATGACGGCTAATCCAGCATTAGGAGCAGCAGTTGACTTATTAGTAAAAAATGGAGGAACGGGAACACTAGCTGAAACTCCAGAAATATTTGGAGCTGAGTATTTATTAACAAGAAGGGCAATAAATGAGGAAGTAGGACAAAAAATTGTAAACTTTGTAAAATGGTGGCAAGAGGATTACTTAATTAAATTCGAAGAAAATAAAGAACAATTACATCAAGATCCATCTCCAGGAAATAAAGCAGGAGGATTAACGACTATTCTTGAAAAATCTCTTGGCGCTGTAGCAAAAGGTGGAACTACAAATTTAGTGGATGTATATCAATTTGCTGAAAATATAAAAGCTAAAGGATTTACATTTATGAATACACCTGGCTATGATGCTGCTAGCGTTACAGGTTTAATCGCTGGAGGAGCAAATATGATATGTTTTACTACAGGAAGAGGTTCAGTATTTGGATGTAAACCAGCCCCTTCAATAAAACTTGCAACTAACGATGATCTATATAATAGAATGACTGAAGATATGGATGTAAATTGTGGTAAAATATTACTTGGTCAATCAACTATTGAAGAAATGGGCGAAGAAATTTTTAAACTTATTTTAGATGTAGCTTCCGGAAAACAGTCAAAATCTGAAATTAATGGATTAGGTGATCTTGAATTTGTTCCTTGGCAAATGGGCGCTATAACTTGATTGACAATAATGATTTTAAAATAAGAAAAATAATAAGTTCTTTAAAATCTTCTCCAATTAGAAACATTGCAAACTCAGTTATTGGAAAAAAAAATATTATTCCACTTTACTTTGGTGAAACAGATGTTGCTACTCCTTCATTTATATCAGAAGCTATGAAAACGGCTTTAGATGAAGGACACACTTTTTATAGTGCAAATCAGGGAATACCTGATCTAATTGAAACTATTTCTTGTTATAGTTCAGATTTACATAAAAATAATATTTCTCCTTCAAGAATAATGGTTACTTCAGCAGGAATGAATGCTTTAATGATCGCTTCTGAAGCTCTCATAAACCCTAATGACAAAGTAATATGTATTACACCTGTTTGGCCAAATTTTATGAGATGCATAGAAATTATGGGAGGCAAAGTAATTGAGATACCATTAAGACACCATGATAATGATAATAAATGGAAACTTAATTTAGAAGAAATAAAAAAGAATATAAAAGATGCCAAAGCAATTTATATTAATACACCTAATAATCCTACCGGATGGGTAATGAGTAGAAATGAACAATTAGAAATTTTAGAAATATGCAGAAAAGAAAAAGTTTGGGTTATATCAGATGAAGTATACGAAAGAATTATTTATGATAAAAAAGTTGCTCCATCTTTTTTAGATATTTCAAAAGATGACGATTTATTAATTGTAGTAAATAGCTTTTCTAAATCATGGGCTATGACAGGATGGAGGTTAGGATGGATGATTATTCCAGAGGGCTTAATTAATATTTTTGAAAAGCTTAATGAATTTAATGTTGCTTCACCATCTTCTCCTGCACAACACGCAGGGTTAGTAGCAATTAAAGAAGGAGAAAAATTTATTCAAAATATGATTAATGATTTAAAGTTATCAAGAAATATAACTATAAAATATTTAAATAATTTTTCTCAAGTTATTTTTCCATACTCAGAAGCTGCTTTTTATGCATATTTTAAAATAAAAGATATATCAGATTCAGAAAAATTTTGTTTTGATACTTTACAATCTACAGGAGTTGGACTAGCGCCAGGAACTTCATTTGGTAATGGTGGTGAAAGTTGGGTAAGAATTTGTTATGCTAAGAGTCCAGATTTACTTAATGAAGCCTTTGAAAAATTAAAACCTGTACTTTCTTGATGAGAATTTTTAAAGCAAATAATGATAATATTAAACTAGCCGCTACTCTTATTAATAATGGAGGTATTGTTGCTTTTCCAACCGAGACAGTCTATGGACTTGGAGCCTTAGCCTCTAACAAAAATGCAGTAAAACGTATTTATGAAGTAAAAGGTAGACCAGAGAATAATCCATTAATAGTGCATATATATAAAATTGAACAAGCATTATCTATAGCGAAAATTATTCCACCTGATGCTATTAAGTTAATAAAAAAATATTGGCCAGGCCCACTTACAATAATAGTTCCTTATAACCCTTCATCAAATATTAGTTTTATGGCAAGAGCAAATTTAGATACAGTTGCCCTAAGAATTCCTAATAATCCAATTGCTTTAAAGCTTTTAAAGTTAGTCAATGCTCCATTAATAGCACCTAGTGCTAATACATCACAACATTTAAGTCCTACTTCTGCAGATCATGTAAAATATGATTTATTTAATAAGTTGGATAATGAAAAAGATATGATACTAGATGGAGGTGATACCAATATTGGTCTTGAATCTACAGTTATTGATTTTACAAAAACAAATCCTGAAATATTGCGTCCAGGAGGTTTAAGTATAAAATTAATTAATGAACTGATTAAAACTTCATATAATTTAGCTAAAATAAATAATCAAAGGCCTTTAAGCCCTGGTCTTTTTAAAAAACATTATTCACCAAAAGCTACACTTAGATTAAATGCAGATTTTCCTATTGAAGGGGAAGCTTGGTTAGGTTTTGGAAAAAATCCAAAAGGTATAAATAATTTTATAAATATTAATCTAAGTGAAGAAGAAAGTTTGGAAGAGGCCGCTAAAAATTTATTTTCTATGCTAAGACATTTAGATAAAATGCAAGTTAAAAAAATAGCTGTAAAAACAATACCAAATAAAGATATAGGAATAGCAATAAATGACAGATTATATAGAGGAGCATCTAATTAATCTTGATCTAAATATACAAAAGTCTATATTGCATTGTAAAAAATAGAAGAAATAATATGCATGCTAAACTAAAGAAATTATTACCTTTAAAAATTCTTTTAGGATCCAAAGGTTGGATAGAAGATCCAAATATAATTGAGCCTTATCTGATTGAAGAAAGAGGCTTATATAAAGGTAAGTCTGAATTATTATTAAAACCTAGCAATACATATGAAGTAAGTAATATACTTAAACTGTGCAATGAGCATAATATTAAGATTGTACCTCAAGGGGGAAGAACTGGTCTATGTGGAGGAACTATTCCATCAGATAATGGACTAGAAGTAATGTTATCTCTTGAAAGGATGAATAAAATTGACGAATTTAATGAAGAAAATTTTACAATAACTGTTGAAGCAGGATGTGTATTAGGAAATATACAAGATAAAGTAGAAGAAAAAAAACTTCTCTTTCCTCTTAGTCTAGCATCAGAAGGCTCCTGTACTATTGGCGGAAATTTATCAACTAATGCAGGAGGAATAAATGTACTAAGATATGGTATGGCTAGAGACTTAGTACTAGGAATAGAAGTGGTATTAGCTGATGGTCAAATATGGGATAACTTAACAGGTCTTAGAAAAGATAATCGAGGTTATGATCTAAAACAATTATTTATTGGAAGCGAAGGAACATTGGGAATAATAACCAAAGCTGTTTTAAAATTATTTCCATTTCCATCTAATATTGAAACAGCATTATTTGCTGTTCCCAATACTCAGGCAGCTGTTGAACTTTTGGGATTAGCTCGAAGTGTAAGTACTGATCTTCTAAATGCTTATGAACTGGTAAGCAGATTAGGGATGGAAATGGTTTTAAAAAATATACCAAATACTAAAGACCCTATAAAAGATAAATATAAATGGTATGTACTATTAGAATTTTCATCTTCATCTAAAAATAGTATGAGAGCACAAATGGAAACTCTTTTTGAAATAGCTCTTAATAAAAATATAGTTTGTGATGGTGTAATTGCAGAAAGCTCTCAACAAAGAAAAGAGTTATGGGTTTTAAGAGATGGATTGAATGAAGCACAAAAACCTGAAGGAGGGTCTATTAAACATGATGTTTCAATACCCATAAATAATGTGAGTAAATTTATTGATAATGCAACAATTCAAATAGAAAAATTTATTCCAGATTCAAGAGTTGTTGCATTCGGTCACATAGGTGATGGCAATATACACTTTAATATTAGCCAACCTATTAAAAGTAATAAAGAAGAATTTCTAAAAAAATGGGAAAGCGTAAATAAAATTGTATTTGATATAGTTCACGACTTAAATGGAAGTTTTTCAGCTGAGCATGGAATTGGAAAACTTAAAAGAGAAGAACTAAAGTTTTATAATCCAAAAATAGAAGTTAGTTTGATGCGTTCAATAAAAGATACTTTTGATCCAAAAAATATTTTAAACCCTGGAAAAGTACTTTAAAAACAGAAAGAAATAATATGCAAGAATATAATGCTCCAATTGAAGATATTTTATTTGTATTAAATAATATTAATTCAAAAGTAGAAAATAAAAATGATGAATATTCTGATCCAGATCTAAGAAAACAAATATTTGAAGAAGCAGGTAAATTTGCTTCTAATGTTCTTGCGCCTTTAAATAGTACAGGAGATAAAGAAGGCCTTACTCTAGAAAATGGAGTCGTAAGAATGCCTAAAGGTTTTAAAGATGCTTATAATCAATATATACAAGGAGGTTGGTCTTCAGTTGCCGGTTCAAAAGACTATGGTGGTCAAGAAATGCCATGGAATATTGTAGGTGGCCTAAATGAAATTTGGCATGCAGCTAATATGAGTTTTTCTCTAAATATGCTTTTAACGCAGGGTGCGATAGAAGTTATAGAAGCTTATGGAACAGATAAACAAAAGAAAAAATATTTACCTAAAATGATAAGTGGTGAATGGTCAGGCACTATGAATCTTACAGAATCTCAGGCAGGGTCAGATCTAGCTTTACTAAAGTCAAAAGCTATTCCAAATAAAGACAATTATAAATTATATGGAAATAAAATATATATTACTCATGGTGATCAAGATATGAATGACAATATTATTCATTTAGTTTTAGCAAGATTACCAGATGCGCCTGAAGGCAGTAAAGGTATATCATTATTTATATCCCCAAAAAAACTAGTAAATGAAGAGGGAGAAACATTAGAAAAAAATGATGTAAGGGTAGTTTCAATTGAGCATAAGCTTGGAACAAATGCTAGCCCTACATGTGTTTTAGCATATGGAGATAATGAAGGCGCTAATGCAGAATTAATTGGTGAAAAACATAGTGGCCTAAAAGCAATGTTTACTATGATGAATAACGCAAGACTTAATGTAGGTATTCAAGGTGTTTCTATAGCTGAAAGAGCATATCAACAAGCACTTAATTTTTCTTTTTCTCGTGAACAAGGAAATTCAATAGATAACTCTAAAGAAGGAACAGTAGCTATCATTGATCATCCAGATGTACAAAGAATGTTAATGGATATGCGATCAAGAATAGAAGCTATGCGAGCTTTATCATTATTTACAGCAAATGAGTTGGACTTATCAAAAAATGCATCGTCTACAGATGAAAAGAATAAAGCTCAAGAAAACTTAGACCTTTTAACACCTATAGTTAAAGGGTGGTGTACTGATCAAGGAGTACTGATAGCATCTACCGGCGTTCAAATTCATGGTGGAATGGGTTTTATAGAAGAAACTGGTGCTGCACAGCATTATAGAGATGCAAGAATTTTACCTATATATGAAGGAACAAATGGCATTCAAGCTCTAGATCTATTAAGAAGAAAGCTCACCCTTGATAATGGTAATGTATTTAAAAGGTTTTTAGATGATATGAGAAAAGACGCTCAAGACTGTATAAAATCTGACAAAGATAAATTAATTGAAATAGGAGATAAGGTAATTTTTGCTATTAATACTCTTGAAGATACTGCTGATAAACTTTTGGATATGTGGAAAAAAAATAAAAGAAATGCAGCATCAGGGGCAACACCATTTTTAGATATGTGTGGTAATATATTTGGAGGGTGGATAATGGCAAAAAGTGCAGTCAAAGCATTCAATTTACTGGAAAGTACTGATACCGATAATTTTCTCAATCAAAAAATTGAAACTGCTTATTTTTACGTGCATACTATACTAGAAACTTCATTAAGTTTAAAAAATGTTGTAGTTAACACTCATAAAAATTTAGATTCTATATTTATGAATATGAAAAATTAGGAGCTTATTTCTGCCTCAGCAGACAAAGATTGATATCCATTTTGATCTTTAATCCAAAGATCTAGGCCTTTACTTGTTTTAACAGCTTGGGCTGAAATGGTTCCACCTACAAAAACAGGGCTTTCTAATTTAAATGTAAACTTAATAAGTTTTTTGTTATTATCTTTAAGTATATTATCTATTAAATCTAACAAAAATGTTGCCATCAAAGGGCCATGAACAACTATATTGGGATAACCTTCTTTTTTAGTGGCGTATGGAAAATCATAATGAATTTTATGAGTGTTATGAGTTAAAGCGGAATACCGAAATAACATTTCCGAAGAAGTATTCCATTGTTTTTCATAATCATATTTATCAGGTGCTTTCATAGCAAAAACTTTTTTCTTCTTTTGGTTTTTCTTATCTTCTCTATAAACAAGGTTTTGGAACTCATTAATAAGAATTTCTTTTTCATTGAATATTTCATGATTAATTTTTAAAAAAGTTAAATTTCCTGTAGCCCCAATTTTATTATCAATAGATACTATACTAGATTTTTTTCGTAATTTTTGCCCTATAGATAATGGTTTATGAAAAATAATTTCTCCGCCTGCATACATTCTAATTGGCAATTGTATTGGGGGCATAAAACCTGTTCTTTTCTCATGTCCATCTAAGCCCAAATTCTTTTGTAATGGTAAATTTAAAAAGTATAGCCAATGCCAGCCAGAAGGAACTTTTTCAAATATTTTGACATTATAATCAAAAACGGCAGCCATAGCTTTAAGAGGAAAATCACTAATATAATCATCTTTTTCTATAGACTTACCTATCCAAGACATTATATCTGCATTATTCTCCATTAAATTCTATCCTTATATCTTCAGAATTGCTGCCTATATCAGGAACTTCTCCAATATAATTTTCTTCGCCAATTATTATAGATGGAGAAGCAATTAATTCAATTTCATCATTACCAATTAAACATTTTACTTTTCTGAGTTGCGGATGTTGCTCTAAATCTTGAATTGAATTTAATACTCCACAGGCTATCTTTTGATCTCTTAACCTTTTTAAAAGAATATCTTTATCAAATTTAAGAAACTCTATAGAAATTATTCGATCTAATTCTTTTCTGTTTTTCACTCTATTAGTTGGCTTATTAAATCTCTTATCTTTCACTAAATGTTCTAACATTAGTACAGATGAACACAGTTGAACCCATTCTCTTTCATTTTGAATAGAAATAAGAATTCTTTTACCACATTTTGACTTAAACGCTCCATAAGGAGCAATAGACGGATGAGATAATCCGACTCTTTTCACTGATCTTTTTCCGTATACTGTTTGTAAATAAGGAACATTCATCCAATCTGCCATCCCATCAAATAATGAGACTTCTATTCCTTTTCCTTTTCCTGTTTTTTCTCTATTATATAACGCTTGTAAGATAGAAGCATGTGCGTTCATACCACATGCAATATCGCATACAGAGACACCAACTCTTCCTTCTTCTTCTTCTGTTCCCGTAACACTGCATAAACCGGTTTCGGCTTGTACAAGTAGATCATAGGCTTTCATATCTCTATAAGGGCCATTCTGGCCATATCCTGAAATATCACATGTAATCAACTTTTTATTTAATACTCTCATTTCTTTCGAGCCTAACCCTGCTCTTTCTGCTGCTCCCGGAGCTAAATTTTGAATGTATATATCAGCGTTAGAAATTATTTTTTTTAATAATTTCATATCATCAATATTTTTTATATCAATAACTAAAGATTCTTTCCCCCTATTAAGCCATACAAAGTAAGCACTATTACCTTTAACATCTTTATCATAATACCTAGCAAAATCACCTTCTTTTCTTTCAATTTTAATTACCCTTGCTCCTGCCTCAGCTAGCCTTAATGAACAATAAGGTGCAGCTACTGCTTGCTCTAAAGATACTACTAAAATTCCATCTAATGTTTTCACAGTTTTCTCCTAATATGACCTTTTAAGCCCTAAAACATTTTGTGCTATAAAAGCTAAGATTAAATTAGTAGAGATTGGAGCAGTTTGGTATAATCTTGTCTCTCTAAACTTTCTTTCTATATCATAATCCTCAGCAAAACCATAACCTCCGAATGTTTGCATAGCAGCTTCAGCTGCCTTCCATGAAGCTTCTGACGATAATAATTTTGCCATATTTGCTTCCGCTCCACATGCTATATTATTATCAAATAAATTAGCTGCTCTATCTACCATGAGAGCGGCTGCTTCCATATCTGCATAAGATCTGGCAATAGGGAATTGAATTCCCTGATTTTGACCAATTGGTCTTCCAAAAACTTCTCTAGAAGAGGCATATTTTGTTGTTTTATCTAAAAAAAACTTTGCATCACCTATACATTCGGCAGCAATTAAAATACGTTCAGCATTCATTCCATCTAATATATATTTAAAACCTTTGCCCTCCTCACCTATTAAACTATCTAAGGGTATCTCTAAATCGTCAAAAAATACTTCTGTAGTTGCATGGTTTATCATAGTTTTAATAGGTTTAATTGAAAGACCTTCATTTTTTGCTTTTTGCATATCAATTATAAATAATGACAAACCTTCAGTTCTTTTTATATTTTTATCCGAAGAAGTTCTCGCCAAGAGTAACATTAAATCAGAATACTCAGCTCTACTTGTCCAAACTTTTTGTCCATTCACAACATAGCCATTATTTGTTTTAGTTGCTTTAGTTCTGATTGATAAAGTATCTGTCCCGGCATCTGGTTCCGTTACTCCAAAAGCCTGTAAACGTAATTCACCTGAAGATATTTTTGGTAAGTATTTATCTTTTTGCTCTTTCGATCCATGCCTTAATAGAGCTCCCATAATATACATTTGCGCATGACATGCTGCACCATTTCCGCCAGATCTCTGTATTTCTTCAAGAATTACGCACGCAGCTTGAATAGGAAGGCCTGAACCTCCATACTCTTCAGGTATCAGACATGCTAAATAGCCAGCTTCTGTAAGAGCTTTAACAAATTCTTCTGGGTATTTTCTTTCACTGTCTAAACTTCTCCAATACTCTCCTGGAAAATTATGACAAAGGTTGATAACTCCACTTCTTATATCCTCCCATTCATCTGGGTTTAAACTTTTGATACTCTCAATTCTATTATTATTTTCTGACAACACATATTCCTTAAAAAAAGTTAGTTAACAATTATATAATTTATAATTCAATTTTTTTATTTTCATATAGAGCATTATTATGCTCATGTAACAAATTTTTATTCAAGTAAAGCTTCTTTACCTAATAAAGTTTCTCTAAAACGTGATTTTATATATGGTCCCTCTCTAATAGGCAATACAGTTTCCCCCAATTCATTATTAATTTTTATTTGGGTAAACGAAAGCTCATTTATTTGATTTATATCTTCAGATAAAATTTTTAAATCCGTTTTACTCTGTAATATTTTAGAATTTTTTATACCAGAACCCTTAGCTATTTCGCTTAAGTCTACTCCATATGCTGTATGTGTTTTTTGATTACCTGTTTCTCCATATAATTCATTATCAAATACCACTATGGCAAGATTTTTAGGTTTTTTAACCGCTATTGTTACTAAGGAACCTAATCCCATTAGCATCTCACCATCACCCGTAACTACTATAATTTTTTTATTAGGTTGGCTTAAAGCCAAACCTAATCCAATCATAGAGGCATTACCCATACCTCCCCATACATAAAAATTTAATTTATTATCCCCTAAAGAAGCAACATCCCAACATGTTCCTCCTAAACCATTAATAACCAAATTATCTTTTCTATTTTTTAACAACTCGCTTATTACGTACCGTCTATTTAATTCATAATTATTCATATTTATTCCTTGAAACTCTTTGCACCTATTAATCTTTGAGATAAAAGAACAGCAGATATACAATTAGATTTATAGGCTAAGCCCAGCATTGCAGAGACCGCGTCAGAAATTTCTTCTATTTTATTACATCTGGTTGTCACTACATTTAATGCTTCTAAAACTTTTTCTGTAGCTTGCCCCATTGGAACTTGCCATGGATTAAATTCATTCCATTCACCCCTCATAGTTATAAGCATTAAAAGAGGAAAATCACAAGCTCTTGTTATAGATGCGATAGCATTAATGCAATTTCCTACTCCACTTGATTGCATTAATAATACCCCTTTTTCTCCTCCTAACCAAGCACCAGCTAATAAGCCTAAACCTTCTTCTTCAGAAGTTAAACTTACCATCTTCATCGATTTATTATTTTCACAATATTCTATAAGTTCTTTATGTCCAGCATCTGGGACATATGCTATTTGTTTAGCATTATTTTGGCTTAAAACTTGGTATATATCATAAGACCAATTTGCTATATTTTTATTAATAGATTTTTTCATCAATACACTTAATATCTTTCATTTAGAATTAATTATTATACATAATAAAGAATTATATTGAAAGTAATTCTTGATCCATTATATACAGTCGTATATAACCATACAGGATGTAGTTATTGGATTTGCAAATGTTGATAAACCAAGAAGAAAAAATAAATAATAATAGTGCCCCTTTAATAGACCCATTTGGTAGAGCTATTTCATACTTAAGGGTATCTCTTACTGACAGATGTGATTTCAGGTGTGTTTACTGTATGGCTGAAAATATGAGCTTCCTACCTAAATCTGACGTATTATCTCTTGAAGAAATAGAAACTATCTGCTCATCATTTATAAATCTTGGTACTAAAAAAATTAGACTTACTGGAGGCGAACCATTAGTAAGAAAAAATGTATTAACATTAATAAAAGCACTCGGTTCAAAAATTGGTTCTGGACTTGAAGAATTAACTCTAACCACTAATGGTAGTCAACTTTCAAGGTTTTCTGACCAACTATATGACTACGGAGTAAGAAGAGTAAATGTTTCTATTGATACACTAAACCCAGATCTTTTTAAAAAAATAACAAGATGGGGGGATTTAGCAAAGGTTTTAAATGGTCTTAAATCAGCTACTAAAGCAGGTTTAAAATGTAAAATTAATGCTGTAGCCTTAAAAGGCGTAAATGAAGATGAGTTACAAAGCATGATTGAATGGGCTCATAATGAAGGGCATGATTTCACAATAATAGAAACTATGCCAATGGGAGAAATTTCTGAAGATAGAACTGATCAGTATTTACCTTTATCAATTGTTAGAGCTAATTTAAGAAAAAAATTTACATTAATAGATAGTGATTACAAAACTGGAGGTCCAGCTAGATATGTAAAAATAAAAGAAACTGATGGTAGATTAGGATTTATAACTCCTCTTACACATAATTTTTGTGAATCGTGTAATAGGGTTCGACTTACCTGTACAGGAATGCTTTATATGTGTCTTGGACAGGATGACTCCGCTAATTTAAGAAAAGAACTTCAGGATGGAAAAAAAGGTATAGAATTAGAAAATGCTATTAGAGAAGCTATATTAAGAAAGCCTAAAGGTCATGATTTTGAAATTAGTAGAAGAGCTTCAGGTCCTGCAGTAACAAGGCATATGAGCGTTACTGGCGGATAAATTTATCTTTAAACTTAATTTATTAAGTGCTAACTTCCAAATATCTATAATAATCAAATAATACGGTTTAATTATAAAATGAAATATAATAAAATTGCTTTCATTGCCTCTGATTCAAAAGTTGCACAAAAAGCACTAAAAGAATTAATAAAAATATATAAAAATACAAGTATTGATCAAGCTGATGTTATTGTTGCTTTAGGTGGTGATGGCCTTCTGCTTAATGTAATAGAAACATATGGTATAAATAAAACCCCCATATATGGTATGAACAGGGGAACTATTGGTTTTTTAATGAATTCCTTCTCAAAAGAAAATCTAATAGCAAGAATTAATAATGCTATTTTAACTAAAATATCTCCTTTAGTAATGGAAGCTATTGATATTAATGATAATAAATATAAAGGCATTGCTATCAATGAAGTTTCATTACTGAGACAATCTAGGATGACTGCAAAAGTAATAATTAACGTAAATAATAAAAAACGACTTAATGAATTAGTATGTGATGGGGTAATGGTAGCTACTCCTGCAGGTAGTACTGCCTATAATCTCTCAGCAAATGGCCCAATATTACCTATAAATTCGAAATTACTATCTTTAACATCTATATGCGCCTTTAGACCTAGGAGATGGAGAGGAGCATTATTGCCTAAAGCTTCCTCAGTAGACTTTATTGTTAAAGAACCTAAAATAAGAGGAGTAAGTGCTACTGCCGGTAATTTAGAAGTAAGAAATGTTAAATCAGTTAATATTAAACTATCCACCAAACTAGCATTTAAATTATTATTTGATACTGAAAGCAGTCTTGAAGAAAAGTTTATAAATGAACAATTTTCTTCATAATTTAAGAAAGGAAAAAAAATGGAATTTAATAACAGCAATGCTGTAATTACAGGAGGAGCCAGTGGCCTTGGAGGGGCAACTGCTGATTTAATTATAAAAAATGGTGGTCATGTTACTATTATAGATATTCAAAATGAACTGGGAATTAATAAAGCAGAAAAATTAGGACCCAATTGTAATTATATAAATATAGATATAACAGATGAAAATTTAGTATCTGACAACTTTTCTGATATCGTAAATAAAACTGGACCTATTAATTTAGTAATAAATTGTGCAGGAATAGGAAGTCCAAGCAAAGTATTAAATAAAGAAGGCACTTGCCCCTTAAGCCTATTTAGTAAGATTATAAATGTAAACCTAATTGGAACATTTAATACTTTGAAAGCAGCAGCAAATGTCATGCAACATAATGAAGATAAAAATAATGAAAGTAGAGGTGTAATAATAAATACAGCATCTATTGCAGCTTATGATGGACAAATAGGTCAAGCAGCTTATTCGGCTTCTAAAGGTGGTATTGTAGGAATGACTTTACCTATAGCAAGAGAACTAGCTCGACAAAGAATAAGAGTTAATACAATTGCTCCTGGTCTTTTTGAAACACCACTACTTGCAGGACTTCCTGAAGAAGCTAAAAAATCTCTAATTGAGTCTACTTTGCATCCACACCGACTTGGACAACCCAAAGAGTATGCCGCACTTGTAAAGCACATTTTTGAAAACGAAATGTTGAATGGAGAAACAATAAGGTTAGATGGTTCTTTAAGAATGGCACCAAAGTAAATTCTTATTTTTTTTTATAGAATTTTATTAAAATTTATACTAAGTAGTAAATAATTAATATAAAGGAAAAATATTGAAATGATATTTAAAAGAATTAAGGACTGTCATAATACTCAAGATTTTAGAGAGTTAGCTAAAAGCAAACTTCCTGGGCCAATATTTCATTATATTGATGGAGGAGCCGATGATGAAATAACTAAGAATAGAAATACAGCAGCATATGAAGAATGCGATTTAGTTCCTAATGTATTGGCAGGAGTTAAGGATATAGATATGTCAGTTACTGTTATGGGACAAAAATTAGATATGCCATTATTTTGTTCTCCTACAGCTTTACAAAGACTATTCCACCATGAAGGCGAATTAGCAGTTGCACGAGCAGCTGAAAAATTTGGAACAATGTCTGGTTTATCTTCTTTAGGTACGGTAGATATAATGAGGATGAGCAAAGAAATATCTTCTCCTAAACTATTTCAATTATATTATCATAAAGATAAAGGCCTAAATAACCATATGATAGATTTATGTAAAGAAGCTAATTATGAAGCTATAGCTCTTACTGTAGATACTATAACAGGCGGCAATAGAGAAAGAGATTTACATACTGGTTTCACGAGTCCACCCAAATTAACACTAAAAAGTCTATTAAGCTTTGCAAGCCACCCTATGTGGGCAATCAATTATTTTACTCATGAAAAATTTGACTTACCTCAATTGTCGAAATTTGTTAATGCAGGAACTAATATAGCTATATCTGTAGGAGACTATTTCACAAATATGTTAGACCAAACTATGAACTGGAAAGATGCGGAAGAAATTAATAAAAAATGGGGCAAACATTTTTGTTTAAAAGGGATTATGAGTGTTGAGGATGCAAAAAAGGCAGTAGATATTGGAGCAACTGCAATAATGGTTTCAAATCATGGAGGTAGACAGTTAGATGGATCCAGAAGTCCTTTCGATCAATTAGCAGAAATAGTGGACGCAGTAGGCGATAAAATTGATGTTATTTGTGATGGAGGCATTCAAAGAGGAACTCATGTTCTTAAAGCTCTATCCGTAGGAGCAAAGTGTTGTTCTGGAGGTAAATACTATCTTTATGCTCTAGGAGGTGGAGGTCAACCTGCAGTTGAGAAAGCTCTGGGTAACTTCAGGAATGAAATAGAACGTGATATGAAACTTATGGGATGCAATAAAATATCTGACTTGTCCAGAGAAAACCTTAGATATAGAAATAACTAATCTAGTTTACTGTTTTGCACTAAATCCCAAGCTATTTTTGCAATGGGCTTTGACATAGCTCCTTTTTCTTCAGCTAATGAAGAAGAAGCATTGCCTGCTCTTCCCCTAGCTAAAACACCTTCTAAAATAGCTACATTTCTAAACATTGAAAACACTATATAAAAATTTGGATTAATAATATCTCTCTTTACCATTTCACAGTATTTTTCCACTAAGTAATCCTTAGTTGGTATACCTAATTTTACTAAATCCAAATTCTTTAAACTAAAACCAGAACGAACGTCTGAATCTTCTTCATGAAGCATTAAATTATATCCCAAATCTGCAAGAGGATGACCTAAAGTAGATAATTCCCAATCTAAGACAGCAATAACTTTAGGCTCATTTAGATCATAAATTAAGTTACCTAACCTATAATCACCATGAACAATTGTTGTTTCATCACTTTCAGGAATATTATTTGATAACCATTCTATTAATAACGGCATTTCTGGAATATCTTGTTGCTTAGATATCTCCCATTGCTGTGACCATCTTTTTAATTGTCTTAAAAAATAGCTTCCAGGTCTTCCAAAATTTTCTAAACCAACGTCTTCAGGTTTGACCTTATGTAAAGCAGCTAATGTTTCATTCATACTATTGTATATCAAACTTCTATCTTTTGGAGAGTGACCAGGTAAAGTAGTATCCTCAAATACTCTTCCTTCCAGATATTCCATTATATAAAATTCTGTACCAATAATATCTTGGTCTTCACAGTATAAATACATTTTCGCTACAGGAACATCAGTATCATATAAAGCTTTTTGGACTTTATATTCCCTATCAACAGCATGTGCAGATGGGAGCAACTTTCCTGGAGGTTTTTTTCGTAGAACATATCTTTTATGATTTGAATCTTCTATTACAAATGTAGGATTAGACTGACCAGCATTAAATTGACCAACCTTACTAATTTCATGAAAATCATCTAATTTACCTGTTAAGAACTCATTTAGTTTATTTATATTAAACTTATGAGCTTGCTTAACAGGTATATCATCTAAATTTAGAACATATTTATTTTTCATAAATTAAGTCCTATTAATTATGTCTTTTAAGTTCCAATCTAGCTATTTGATTACGATGAACCTCATCCGGACCATCTGCTAATCTTAAAGTTCTAGATTGAGCATACATTTTAGACAAACCAAAATCATTAGAAACTCCGCCAGCTCCATGAGCTTGAATTGCCCAATCAATAATTGTACATGCCATATTAGGAGCAGATACTTTAATCATAGCTATCTCTTTACGAGCCTCTTTATTTCCATGAACATCCATTTTATGTGCAGCATATAAAGTCAATAATCTGCATTGATCTATCATTATTCTTGATTCGGCAATCCTTTCTTGTGTTACTGATTGCTCTGCTACTGGCTTCCCAAATGCAACTCTTTCTTTTGTTCTTTTACACATTTTTTCTAATGCTACCTCAGCTACACCAATTAATCTCATACAGTGATGAATTCTGCCAGGCCCAAGACGTCCTTGCGCTATCTCAAAACCTCTTCCTTCTCCCAATAATATATTTTTTGCAGGCACTCTAACATTTTCAAATAAAACTTCACCATGACCATGAGGTGCATCATCAAAACCAAAAACTGGTAAATGGCGTAACACTTTTACACCTTTTGTATCTGCAGGAACCACAATCATAGACTGTTGTTTATGTCTATCGGGATTCTTTGGATCTGATTTTCCCATAAATATAAAAACTTTACATCTTGGATCATTAGCTCCCGAAGTCCACCACTTCCTACCATTAATTACATATTCATCGCCATCTCTTACTATTGATGATTCTATATTTGTAGCATCGGATGAGGCCACTGCCGGCTCAGTCATTGCAAATGCAGAACGTATTTTACCTTCTAGTAAAGGAGTCATCCATTCATTTCTTACTTCTTCAGATGCATACCTCTCTAAAGTTTCCATATTACCTGTATCAGGAGCAGAACAATTAAATGCCTCTGGTCCAAATTGAGTTCTTCCCATCAGCTCACATAAATGCCCATATTCATAATTTGTTAAACCAGCTCCACGATCACTCTCTGGCAAAAATAAATTCCATAAACCTTCAGATTTAGCTTTTGCTTTAATACCTTCTAGTATTTGTGATGGTTGCCATCTATCACCTTCAGCAATCTCTGCTGCAATTTTTTCTTCGTTTGGATAAATGTTCTCATCCATAAATTTGCTTACTCTTTCTAATAATTCCACAACTTTCGGTGATAATTCTGGTAACATTCACTTCCTCCATTTTTATGAGATAGATATAATATAAGATATTATTATAAATAATAATTACTTTTTAAGAAAGATAATTTTATAAATAATTCTTATAGAACATTAATTATATTAATACTTACATACTTTCCCTTAGAATAATTAAAGCCTGATACTTTTATATTTAATACATTTATAGATAATTGATTTTCATCTGCCTTTATTATAAACTCCTCCGTATATTTATCTTCAATAATTATATATTTTATTTTGTTTTTAATAATTTTATCAATAGCATCATCGCTACTGGTTAATATTCTAGAACTTGACCCTAATCTAAATACTAATGAAGGCTCTGAATACCCTAACATTCCGACAGAATGTTGAATATTTTCTTCTTTTATATATTCATAAACTTTCTCCGTTACCCATATTTTATCTAATTGTTTGGGCAGAAATATAAATAATATATTTAATGCCAATAAATTTGAAAAAACAATAGTTATGAAAGATGTCAAATAATTTCTCTTAAAAAGAAAATATGCACAAATTATGGAGCTTATAAAATATATAAAAATAACAAGAAAGACTGATAAAGTAATACCTTTACCAAATTTAATTGCTAAAACCCAAATTGCAGAGGAAATAATTATTCCACCTAGAGAAGGTAATAAAGAAATAATTCTAATAAAGAACTTATTAAGAATATTTAATGTATTCATTTTATTTAATGAAACAATCATGGCAGCTGAAAGAATTGCGAGACTAGGTAATAGTGGAAGAATATAATGCATTAGTTTAGTTGGTACTAGTTCAAATACAATCCATGCTGGCAATATCGAACATAATAAAAATATTACAGCTTTTTCTTTTCTTTTTTTGTAAGCCCATATACTAGTCGGAATAATAAAAAGAAAAATTGGCCAAGCTGAAACTATTGATGATAATAAATATGTTCCAGGTGGGGCACCATGTGATTCTTGCGCACTTATCAATTTTAAAAACATATCTTTTTTTACAGAATCTAAAAATACAGAACTATTGTCGCCAACATTAATAATAATAAACCATGGCAAAGCGACCATTATAAATAACATTAACCCTATTGCAATTTGTAAATCTTTAATAAAGTTTTGTTTGCTAAAAATTCTAAAAAATATCACCGTAAATAAAATAAACATAATTACTAACGGGCCTTTTATAAGAAAAGCAAAGCCCATTATAATCCATGCTAAGAATATTAAGTACTTAGAATGAGAAATTTCATATTTTTTTTCAAATATCACTTTTGATAAAACATAAGTTATAAATAAAATACAAGCTAATAAAACAGAATCCGTTTTTGCTATATGCGCTTCAATGAATACTAACGGAGAACTCACTAACAATAATGCTGCAATAATACCTTGAGTTCTTCCAAACAAAATCTTACCTAATAAAAACGTTAATAAAATAGAAATACTAGCAGCTATTGCAGAGGGCAATCTATAAGACCATAGTGGAGCTTGCTCTAAATATAAGATATTTTTAGTGATTGTTGCTGATAATGCTTGCAACCAATAAATACCTGGAGGTTTCTTTAAACGAGGGGCATCTAAAAATTTAATATTTACAAAATCTTTAGACTCTAACATTTGAACTGTTGCTTGAATATATCTAGATTCATCCCTATCTAAAGGGGGAATAGTATTTAAAGATAAAAAAAAACAAATAAAGACTAGAAAGCATAGTGAAATTTTTATATGTAAGTGCTTATAATCTAAAAAATTTGAATTTATCATTTCAACCACAAAGTAAAAAACATGTTTAAAAATTTTTATTACAATCTAATACTATTAAGAGCGAGTAGCTATAAAAAATAATTATTAATTTGGAAATATATTAAATGGATACCTATATCCCAACAAATGTTGAAAGCCCGCTAAATAAAGAAATTAATTTATCAAAAAATATTGCTATTATTGGCTCGGGAATAGCAGGGTTATCTGCAGGGTGGCTTTTATCTAAAGAGCACAAAGTAACAATTTATGAAAAAGATGAAAAATTAGGAGGGCATTCAAATACTGTAAATATTCATTACGGCCTTAAAAAAAATAAAGGAATACCAATAAGTGTTGATACTGGATTTATAGTATATAATAATAAAAACTATCCAAATTTAACTAAATTTTTCGAAATACTTGGGGTAAATTCTATTGATAGTGATATGTCTCTATCAATATCATTAAATGATGGCAAATACGAATATTCTGGTGCAGGTTTAGGAGGAATTTTTGGACAAAAACGAAATATAATTAATATTAATCAATGGAAATTATTATATGATATTTTTAGATTCAAGAGCGTTGCGACAAATTACCTAAAAAATAACAATACTGATCAAAGTGTAATTGGAAATTGGTTGCAAAATAACAATTTTTCTTCTTTTTTTACTACTAGATATATAATGCCAATTGCTTCAGCAATTTGGTCTTGCTCTAATAAAGATGCACTTTTATTTCCTACTAAGACCTTTTTATATTTCTTTTACCACCACGGACTATTAAATATTATAGATAGACCTAAATGGAAGACTGTAAAAAATGGCAGTCAAGAATACATAAAAAAGATTTTAGAAAGTTCAAATTTTGATTATGAAACAAATAGTTCTGTTAAGGCTGTTATTCCAGATAATAATTCTGTAATTATAAAATTTAAAGATAAAGAAATTAAATATGACCACGTAATTATGGCTTGTCATGCCGATCAAGCTAGGAAACTTATTAAGGAACCTTATAAGGGTAGAAATGAAGTATTAAACTATTTCAAATTTTCTAAAAATAGAGTTGTTCTTCACTCCTCAGATCAATTTATGCCTAAAAATAGATCATTATGGTCATCCTGGAACTATACTAGTTCTATTCATGAAATTAATAAAACTAGTCATACACCTATTCAAGTAACTTATTGGATGAATTTATTGCAAAGTATTAATAAAAATCTTCCATTATTTGTTACATTAAACCCTGAAGAAGGCAGTATTAAAAAAAATTTAATCTTTAAAGAAATATTATATGATCATCCGATTTTAGATGAAAATGCTTTAATCGGCCAATCGAAATTAAAGGATATTCAAGGTGAAAATAATATATGGTTTGCTGGAGCATGGACAAAATATGGTTTTCATGAAGATGGAATAAAATCTGGAATAGCTATTGCAGAAAAACTAGGCTGTAAAATTCCATGGGATATAAATAATAAATCAAAAAAAGAAAAATATATAATACTTAATACATAAAGGCACTTATTATGGGCTTACTAAAACAAATTTATATTTATAAAGGTTTTGTTAGTCACTATAGATTTTATCCCAAAATACATAATTTTAAATATAGGATATTTTCTTTATTAATAAATTTAGAAAAATTAGAAAAAATTGAAAATCAAACAAAGTTATTTTCTATTAATAAATTTAATTTATTCAGTTTTTTTTATAAGGATCATACTGATAAACCATATGAAAACCCTCTGTTTTGGGCAAAAAATATATTTGCTAGTAAAGGCCTTTACTCTATAAACGACAGAATATTTATTCTTTGTTATCCAAGAATATTAGGCTATGTTTTTAACCCACTTACTACGTATTTTTGTGTCGATATAAATAATAATATTAAAGCAATAATATATGAAGTTCATAATACTTTTGGAGATAGACATAATTATGTAACCAAATATAATAATGTAAATGAAAAAGTAGATAAGGTATTTCATGTATCTCCTTTTTTTAAAATTGAAGGAGAATATGAGTTTAATACAAAACTTAATAATAAATCTCTAAAAATTGAAATAAAGTATAATAAAAAAGATAAAACTAAATTGCTTAATGCAATTTTTTATGGGGAGCAATCTAACTTTAATGATAAAAATTTACTGCTATGTTTCTTTATATATCCATTAATGACAATAAAAGTTATATATTCTATTCATTTCCAAGCTTTATTACTTTGGATCAAAGGTATTAAATTCTTTAATAGACCAATACCTAGTAAAGATATAATATCATTTAGCAAAACTCTAAAAAAAGATGATAAAAAAGATGATAAAAAGAATTAACAAAAATATTTTAAGTAAATTATTTTCTATTAAAAAGGGTTTATTAATTATAACTTTTTCAGATAAAGAAAAATTATATATTGGTAATAAAGAATCCAACATAGTCGCTTATTTGAATATTCATTCTAATACTGTTTTTAACCGAGTTATTAAATCTGGTTCTATTGGTTTTTCTGAAGCATACATAGATGGCGAAATATCAAGTCCAAATATATCAAAAGTAATATATCTTTTTTCACTAAATAGAGATCATAATAAAAATATTATTTATGGAAAAAAGATTTACAACCTATGGAATTATCTTAAACATACTATTAAACCTAATTCTATATCAGGAAGTAAAAAAAATATTTCTTATCATTATGATCTAGGAAATGAATTTTATTCAAAATGGTTAGATGCTTCTATGACATATTCTTCAGCATTATTTGATAATAGAAAAATAGACCTAACTTCTGCGCAAAATAATAAATATAATAATATATGCAAGATTACAAATTTAAAAGAAGGAGATGATATTCTTGAAATAGGTTGTGGTTGGGGAGGTTTTGCAGAATATGCAGCAAAAAAATATAAAACTAAGGTTACATCTATAACCCTATCTAAAAAACAAGCTGAATATGCAAAAAAAAGAATTCATAAAGAAGGTTTATCAGATTTAATAGACGTTAAAATATGTGACTATAGAGAAATAAATAAAAAATATGATAAAATTATATCAATAGAAATGTTTGAAGCTGTTGGAAGAAAATATTGGCCTATTTTTTTTAAAAAACTAAAAAATAATCTAAAAGATGAAGGATTGATTGGGCTACAATTAATCAGTATTAAAGAAGACCTATACACTAGTTATAAACATAACGCTGATTTTATACAAAAATATATATTTCCTGGAGGTTTTTTACCTTCTATTGAGTCGCTTCAAACTATAACATCTAAATATCAAATGAAAATGAGGGTTAAAAAATCATTTGGACATGATTATGCAAATACACTTTCTATATGGAGAAATACTTTTCTCTCAAATTGGGATGAAATATCTAAAGAAAAAAAATTTGATATTAAATTTAAAAATATGTGGGAATATTATCTTGCCTATTGTGAGGCTGGTTTCTTATCCAGCTCCATTAATGTTCACCAAATAATTTTAAATAAATAAAATTAATCCATTTAGTAACTATTATTCGTAAATTTTGCATGAGAGTTAAAAGATATAAAAATAATAAACCTATCTTAAAACTAGAAAATTTTTTTTCTGGAAAAACTTTAGCTTGGGGACTTTTTGAAGACC